>Ga0335085_10005865_pt1 | contig 19590 bp, 17 predicted proteins | sample Lox_Sample_45_FD_206712 | JGI IMG/M metagenome (GOLD analysis project Ga0335085, IMG submission 206712) | Soil microbial communities from Loxahatchee National Wildlife Refuge, Florida, United States - Lox_Sample_4.5 | ecosystem: Environmental > Terrestrial > Soil > Wetlands | place: USA...
GATCGGTCTGTTTTCGGAGCTCAATACCCAGCCCGCCTCTTCCCCGCCTCTACGCTTCACGGCAGGCCTCGCGACCTGCCGCGCAAAAGTTCGGGGCCGAGTGGTTCGCTACTCCTTTCTCGTGAGGAATTTTCATCCTCTGCTTCCTGCCGGTTTATCCCGGCGCTTTCCATACATACACGGCAATGTATGCGCCACCCGCGCGACTCAGCTCTCGCTCGTGAGCAAGAGCTTCACATCCAGTAGCCGTGCGCGTCCTGGCGTAAAACGATGAGGCATGAATATGAAAAGATAAGGCAACAGATAAATAAACCGGGTGTCGATTAATAGAGCATTTTCTGGCGCTGCGAGCGATTCGTTCACCAAGGACAACCACGATTGCGGGTGAGGCCACCTCCGGGCGACTGTCAGACCCTTCCTACACCACCAATAGAAGTCCTTGGCGTTCTCTGGAGAGAACTCCACATAGTCAATCTCCGAAATTCGATACCAACGCTTGCGGAGATTGTTCGGCCAGTTTCTACGAACAATGAGTTCCACAAACTGACGAATGGTGAAGGAACGCCCGGAGAATGAGACCTTCTCTCCAATTACGTCTTCGTTGAGAAGCTTCCAGCGCATGATTTCTTCGGCCTCGTAGTACGGGTCGGGCAAGCCCACCTTCCGCTTATTTCCGTTCTCCTCGACGATCGTTTCAACTGCACGAAGCGCCGTTTGGATACCCGCCCACTCCGCGCCCCTCAGGCAAAGACATTGTGCAGCTAGGAATAGTGATGGAGCTTCCGCCTCTCCCCAAAGACGGACGTCAGAGACGTGCTTCCCGATGCGCAAGTAGACCTCATCCTCATTCCCTAGCGGTGTGTTTTTGATGCGGTGCGAAATCATGGACGCCGAGAGCAGACCGACGAGAGCAGAACACCGATAGCTCCATACACTCTCGTCCACGAAAATGTTGCCCTCCATCCAGTTGGTGGACTGAAGTACTTCTTCCGTTGCCTTCCCGACACACTTCTCCAGACTTTCGATGACCAGGCTTACTGCGGGAATCCAATCCTTCACCTCCGAATAGTCCTCGCACACCCGCAAAAGATGAAAGAGCAGGAGACTCCATGCCTTTGCCGCCATGAAAAAGTTACTGACCTTCTCGTATTCCGAGATCACATAGTCGGCAACAATAGTCATCGCTGCCAATAGGCGCCCCAGCTCCGCTTGCGCGACCTCATGCTCTGGCAGCATGGAGATGAGGAATTGGGAAAACTGTACGCCTTTGAGCGGCTCTCGCTTGTCGGCCAGATACAGCGTCAGGAAGAGCTGGAAGTCGCGAGGCCTCGTCGGCAAAAACGATGACTGAAGCCGAAGAAACATCTCCAGCAGTTGATCGTAGAGGATGAGGTGAAGTTCCCGTCCGTATTGCTCCTTCCAGACAAGATTGCGGGCAAAAATATCGAGCCGGACCGGATCCGAGATCGTCCCATTGGTGACGAGATGCGGTATGAACTGCGCTCCCACCGGAACATTGGGATGCACAATCGGCGAGGTGACGGTTGAGTGTATCTGGCCGGCAAGCTGTTCCCATTTTCGCTGAGCGATGTTCCCGCCCTTTAGTTGGTAGCAGTGGTATGCCCCATTCTTGTCTCGAGTAATTAAATCTTTTCCGAGTTCGAGACTTCCGTGCTCCTGCTTGTGAATAATGCTATGCCCTTCCGAGAGAAGAGCATGGGCAAAGGCGTCTTCGTAGCCGAGTTCATTGACGCTATGTAACCAATCTTCTACGACTCTCTCGATCATGCCAGTCTTTCCGTTTTCGCTGCATGATGAACTCAGCCCGGTCTCTTAAAACCGAACTGGTCTTGAACCGCTCGAATTCCGCTCGTACTGTTGGCCCCATCGACGGATGGATCACCTGAGTGGGGAACTCAGGCATACCGAAGGAATCGAACTCGATATCGATCTTTTCCAGCATGTCCAAATAGGACTCCAGTGTAAATGGCTGGCCCTTCATATCCATTGCGTTCCCGACCTCTTTCGATGTTCTCTCTAGGGTCTGAAAAAGCATGGTTTCCAGATGAGCTGCCATATCCGACGCAACGTTCTTTACCTGCTGCTTCAACTCTTCGACCGTCTCGCTGAACTCCAAACGTGCCGAGACCTGGACCGGTTTTTTTACGTCCTGAAACTCTTGCGTCTCGATCACTCCATCGTGTCTCTCTAGCGAGAACCCGTTTCCTTCGTGGAAACGAACAGATCGAATCTTCGACACAATCGGCATCTGCGCGTCCATGTCGGCCTCAATCTTGCGGCAATGTTCTCTCGCCAGTTGCGCTTTGAGCGCGGGAAAATCGGGCAGCATAGTTGCTTGCAATATAGCACTGTCCCACCGACAGCCGACGAGGAAAATTGGCAGGGCAGGATGCTCGCCGTTAATGAGTGCATGACAGAGGATGGGGGGCAGGTCAGGAAGGGTGGCAGAAAGGGGGTTAGAAACGCGGGTGGCCCATGGTCGTGTATGTATGCGACCCGGGCCGTTGCCTTCGGACTCGGGCAGTGGTGGTTCAGCGCCGGCGATGCGCCGGAAGTGCCGCATACACAAAAATCACTGTATGCACCACCCAGTGAACCGGCATACCCGACGCACCGACGAACGTCGGTACAAACTCCGCGAAATTAGAGCCTGGAATGTCGGATGGCGTATTTGATAAAATCGCGACCTTACAGGTGGAGGGAACACTTGCGCCCGACAAATCAACGGCCTTCCGCATCATCTGCGCTACTAGTCAGTCACCTTAGCGAACAGCTTTCTCATTATCTCGTCGAACTGCCAGGGCTTTCGCTTAGAGATCGAGTCCTTCGGCTTATCGATCTTCAAAACTCCTTTCGGAAACTGGGAAGGACAGTCGTCGCTGAGACGGGATTTACAGCGAGGAGCGCCAGAGACCGAATTCGCCAGTATTTGATCGCTCATTCCGGTCTTGTCATTGATGGCACCGAACTTGCGGTCGTCGCAGGTATTTCGGAGTACGCGAGGCGGGTCAGAGAACTGCGGGAAGAGGGACTCAAGATCCTTACCGGACCTGATCTCGACCCCTCTACGGGGCTTGCACTCCGACCTGACCAGTATTTGCTGCAGAAGGGACCACGGTCCTCCAAGAGTCTATTCGGCTCAACGGCCGGAAATTAGAAAGCCGGAACCGATTGGTTTCCAAGACCCTGAAGTCCAGCTCAATCTGACGCTCCCAGCCGAATCCGAGTCAAGGAAGGCGCACCCGCATTTCCGAAGTGGCAGATGGGAAGTGTGATCCTCAATAACTCTTACGAGGAGTGAATGCTGCCGCCCGTCGTATTTGAACAAGTGCCCCACCTTCAGAATCTGCAGAGCAGAAGCGTACCAGAGGCTGCACGCGGGCTTAAGGCAGTCGAATTCTTCGCAGCCCTCCTCCGAATTGCGCCAAACAGCCCTCGACAGCGACCGTACAAATCCGCAGAGGTCGAGCCCTTTCAATTGTCGAACGACGCTGAGGGTAACAAGGCAAAATACATCGCTTGCTACCTTATGGAATCTACACCAACCCGCACTCGAGACGGTCTCCCAGTCTTGCACGTCGCGGCTGCGGCAACGCAGAGCGACGGCATCACCGAAAGTAAATGGTGCAGCTTGGATGAGCATGCTGACGAATGAATCTGCGTAATTCCGCTCGCCCAAGAAGGACGGACACGTTATGACATTCTCGAACCAGATCTCGTCAGAATGAGCTTGCTCGACGATTTCATTCGCCGATTTCACTATGCCGTCTTTCAGGATCAGCTCGGTCTCAGAGTCAAAGATGCCAAGTGCAGCATCCGTCCCAACCATAGCTCTCGTTGGCCTCTTAATCGGGTCCGATAAAGCAGCTTCCTGGCGGGTGAGGTGACCGTGGCGGTCGATTCCTGTAAGGTAGACCTGGCCCTGAACCGAGCCAGCCATGGACCAACCTTGATCAGTGAGCAAACAGGTCTCACTTGCGACGAGTGCTGAGGGCATGTTCGATGGAACTCAGGGGCGAGCCAAACAGGTCCTCGTCGAGGAAGACGGCACGCCCTTCGTAGGCTAAGTGAGCGAGGAGCTGCTTGACGACGAACCTCGTTCCCCACTCGCGTTGTGGAAAACACTCAAATTGTGCGTTATCGACACTCATTGCAGTCTTTCCGGACAAACATGAGCCAAGCGACGCAAGCTTCGTTTTGACCATCAAGCGATTGTTTTTGTGAAAGTACATTCGCATGACGCGGCCATTTACCGTGAGGCACGGCAGCACGCAGACGGCTCCTAATCGCAAGCTGCGGCCCAAGACCGCTCCGAGGACGCGATCGTTGACGTTTTCGCCGAGGCTTTGTCTCACCAACTTCTCTAAGTGATTTCGTGCCATTAAGAGGTGATTTGTCAGGGTCCCCTCGATGGCGTTCTGGATTCGCTCGACGGCTTCGTTGAGCTGGTCTTGATCCGGACCATAAAGAGCCGTCCCCCCGAGGATGACCGCACCGTATTCGGCTCCCGTTGAAGGCTGCCTCGTAGCTATGTCAATCAATGGCAACCTGAACGGCCTATGCTTCCCGCCTTGTGACATAAGTAGCTCGCAATATTTCCACCGCCTCCGACGCGGTTATGCGTTCATTCGGGTGTTCGGCTTGGCTGTAAACCAATGCAAAGGCCTGTAATATTTCCCGAGGGTTTAGCGCCATTCCCGCGTCATCATGGATGCAGTGAAGTACTGCGTCCACAGCCTCGGAATCAAATGGGGCTGTTGCAGGGCCGGCATAGTGGCCCCGTCGGAAGAACTCGAATCTCCCGATTAGGAACTCCTTTGCTTCTGGTTGATCCATTTCCGGGAGGGAGATCGTTGGCTTCTTCCCGAGGAGTGTGGCCAGTTCGGGTGGTATGAACTTTAAGGCATTTTCCTCAAGCAGCGACTGTATCGAGAGAACCATGGAGAAATAACTTGGAGTTCTACTATAAACAGACCGCAGGCAAGAAAGTACCTTGCGTTGCGCTGTCGGCTTCAAAACCCCAATACGTTGAAACTCGTCCACAAGAATCAGCAGGCGGACCCGGTTTAGTGCGCATGCCTGAGCAATGCAGCACAGGACATCCGTTGCTGCGATATCCTCTTCGATTCTCTGGGTGATGCCGGTTAGCTGTCTCAGGTCCTTGAGCAACGGGCGGTCCGCAGCGAGCCACTCTGTAACAAGCTGCCGTTGGGCGACATTACCATGTCTTATGACGTTTGCTGCTCGCGCCACAGAATCCAATAACTTGCTGGTAGGACAGTTTCCAATAATCTCAGCGAGACGGTCTAAAGGCGACGCGCTGATGATGCGCTTATAAACGTCCACAAAGTTCCGCACTTGTTCCGGCATTTCGACGAAGACAGCGATCGTGCCTGAATTTGAGAATGATCTATCCTCCAGAAGAGAAGCGAGATGGAGAAGAGTGTGAGTCTTGCCGGCACCCAAGCTGGCCCACATCAGGTCGAGAGTCGAATCTGTCATGCGACTGAGCGCCCGTTTTACACGAAGGAGGCTATCGTGAACTTTGGGGCGCCCGGCCCAACACTTCGCCGACGACTGGCCAGCTACGTTTGAAAATGGCGACTCCAAAAAGAGATCATCATCATTGGGTTGCATCGTCATCGCCTCAAAGCTTTCTTCGATCCAGCGAGATATATTCAGCTCGTGGCCCGACAGAACCTCGGGCGACTCGAGCAACTTCGGGGTGACTGCGAGCCAGTTCTTCGAGGCTCCTTCTGCCGCATCGAATGGAGATTGGGCTATTGGTGTCGGCGAAGATCCTAGCGAGACCCACAGCCAGAGTGTCAATTTGATAGGAGGCTGTTGGCGAAGCGATCGTGGCCACCAAACGGCTAAGTTCACCATGCATTTCGTCAAGCATCAAGATCTCGTGACGGGCTTGACAGCCGAGTAGGCAATCTACTAGATGAACCTCCAGCCACTCGATGGGGTCGGATTCAGATTGTACGGTCTCTGCCACTGCGGACAATGGTGGAGCGGCGTAGTACGTATACTCGAATCGATCGCGGGAATGTTCGCTCTGTTTGGTGAGAATTCCGATATCGACGTAGCTTTCCAGCCGGGACGCCGTTCTGTGCCACGTTGTTGACGCCAGCTCTATTCCTTTGTGTTTTCTCCGGGCAGTACGCTCCAGTTCGTGCAATTGTTCTGTAAGGTGGAATTTCTGTCTGACCGTCAGATCGCGCCCTTGATTCGCCTCGTCGACCAATTTTATGAGAGTTTGCGTGAACAATTGCGCGGCTTGGCGTTTCTTAAGGGGCCAGGTAGTGGACGTCAGAGCCACGACGAACCGACTGAACAGGTCAAGGTCGTCATGTAGGAGGATGAAGCCGATAAGTATCTTGTCATTTCCGAGCACATACGGATTGCCGGTCCACACTTCACCCTGGCACTTGGCATCCAGTTTGGCAAAGAGCTTCGCCTCAGGAGTCGCTTGGGCGGTCGAGGAAATGAGGCCGATAACTTCCGCCCAATCAAAGATGTGCGAGAGGCCTGTCTTTGAGCCCATCTTTGCCAAAGCCGTGACCGCGCCAACCTTTGAAGGAATCTCCGGATGCGCCAAACATCGGTCCTGCCACCATACCGTTGCATTTCGTATAGCTGCCTTACCATCTGTCAGGTCAAGGTCGCCGTTGCCGAGCTCCCGCACTACGAGCTCGGGGTAACGTACCTGCTGCTCTTGACCGATAAGGGCCTCACTGGCGTGTACCTTGTTTGGTTGGATAACACAAAGCCGCTTATTATAAAGGTATTCCGTCAAAGCCGGGATTTCCTCTGGAGGCACGGTCGTTTCGCTGGTTAGAATCTCCGCCGTTGCCTTTTCGACACGGTGGCGAGAGCCTCCTGTCTCGGTAGCGACGTTGGACAAAACCTTAAGGTGTCCCAGTCGGAGCATAAATTCATCAAGACCCGGAATCATACGACCAGACAGATTAATCAAGCTTCGTAGCCCCCGTGAGCCGTAATGCGCGGGCGAACCGCAATGACGCAGCTGCGTTGCAGGGACGGAGCGTTTCCACACGAGAAAAGGGCCTCACCTTGGCCCAGACGCCGAAGCAGGCCATCAATATCCGCGTTCTCACCGTCAATCTGGATACCTGTCGGTGATGGAGATCGCATTCCCCTCGCGGCGACAGCAGCATCTTGGGGCGAGGTGAGCTGATGACAGATAAGCGTCTCAATCTGAGAGACCAGGCTTCCATCCAGCGCACTTGGCTGCTGTGTTGCCACAGCCAGAGATAAGCCGTAATTTCTGCCCTCCTTTGCGTATTTTACTATCGCAGCGCTTGCCACTGAGGACTGGCCTGTACCTACGAGCACGTGGGCCTCGTCTATTAGCACCCAAGTTCTCGGCAAACCACTAGCGACAAAGTCGGCGAGCGAAAGTTGTTCCTCGCGGGAAAGCGATCGGTCGAGGTCGATTCTCTTTTGCGCGAATGAGACATCCCTGCGGATTCGGAGTATTTGTCTCAGAAGAACAGCGACGATGACCCGCTTCAGTGCATCCGGAACCCGGCCAAGCATCAGGACAGCCGCTCGAAAGGGCCGTATTACATTGCCAAGAGGCGTCCCGGTTCCTCCAAATAGCGGGAGGGCTGCATAGCTGGCCATTCGCTGCCTTATGCTTCGCAGGGTCATATCTTGATAATTGCGGAGAAGATCTTGATCGTTGACAAGACAGTCCAGGAGATCTTCAAAATTGAAGTTGGGCTTTCCAACCGCTTGGGAGCCATCAGTGCGACGGTAGCCGTCCGCTGAAACGTGCTGAACGGCATCTGCGATGAGCATTCCACGTGGCTCGTTGAAGATATCGACCTCAAAGAGCGAGCCCCAATCATCTATGGAGAGATCACTGGGCGAAATAAATAATGACCTGATGCCGCCCGGATCGATGTCCGAGCGTTCATACCCACTTGGTATCCACACGTCGACGTTCAAAGGCTGCGATGAAAAACCTCGTTTCCTCATGACTGCAAACTGTTTCCTGATTTCTGGCGGTCCCGCCTCCTCTAAAGACAAAACTGAAGTCCAGAATATGTCCATGATGTCTAGCACCAACGCGCCACGCCGTGTGTCGGCGTGCGCGATCGGGCTAGCACCTTGGCCGGCCGCTAATCCTTCGATGAGCACGCCCAACGTGTAGGATTTCCCGGTGCCGCGCTTGCCAAACGCTGCGACCACCTGTTCGCCCGTTATGTCTAGCCAGACCTCTCGAAAAGGGCCCGCCTCGGCGCTGTGACCAAGCAGAAGACGGTCCTTCGCTCTTTCCGCCGGGTCTCCGACGACAATGGTCCCTGGCTTACGGGTGATCTCGGGGTTCAATTTATAAGTCGGCATATTACCTCGAAGTTTCACATTCCGAGGACATCAAACAAGTCCTTCGAGATTAAACGCTTGCCTTTCTTGCCCGCCAAAAACCCCAACTCGTCTAGCTTCTGGGAAATGTCGCGCGGTTTTGCGTCTTGCAGGTTGCGGTCGAAGTAATCCAAGAATCTCGCGCGAGCGTCAGAAGTGAAGGGATACGTTTGCGGATCGAACAGTGAAGACTCGATCGCGCCAGAGTCAACTAAGCCTTGCACGCGGTTTCGGTCGATAAACTCATTTAACAGCTTCGTTAAGTATGTGTCTATGTCGTTTGTGGCGAGTGTATCAAGCCGATGAGCATTGTTCGGTCCAAGTCTGTTTTGGATCTGAGGGTCCCAAATGGCGCGCGGCAAATTCTTTTCTTGCTTTCCGCTAACCGTATAAATAAAGCCGAAGCTGCTGTTTTGGTCGTCAAATATGAGCTTGTTCGCAGTCACCCAGTGATATTCCGTGGCTTCGTCGGCCTCCACGTTCTCCAGTTTGGCAGCTTCGTCGGCGATGAAAAGCAATCGTTGGCCGTCATTGACCGTTCGGTACATCTCGCCAACTGCCAGTAGAACCTGATAAAATTCTTGGCTTTGATCGAGTGGCTGGCTGAATCCCATCGTGGCGTGACTAGCCACCTTGCGGCCCTTAAGAAACTCAAAGCTTTGCACAACTAGGTCCACAGGAGGCTGGCCCGGAGAGCTGAGCAGGATCTTGTTGTAAGCCTCAGCAATATGCGACGCTACGCCTTTGTCTCTCAGAGCTTTGGCCACATTGGGTTCTTTGCCACGATACGCGTGCACTAAACTGATAAGAAAATCTAGGCCGAGCGCATCGAGAAAAGGACGGACAATCTCGTCAAAACGCGATTTCCTGGTGATGTCCCCAATCTCAATGATGATTGGGTAGGCGGGATAGTCGTTCTTGTTTTGTTCTAGCCACCATCGAATGTGGTATGTGAGGTGCGTTTTTCCGACCCCCCAGTCGCCGTAAATCAGCATTTTGATCGGCTTCTTGGTTGCAAACCGCATCTCAATCCCGGTGATGATTCGGTCTTTGATAACATCGTCGTGACAAAAAACGAGAGAAGCGTCTTTCGGGAGTTCCGGCAGGAAACTGGAACGTCCACCCTTCATACAGAACCAATCCCCGAGAATTAGCGGCATCGTGGCCTCCTCCAATTTAATCTTCTGCTAATTTCGCGCCATCGTCAGCGCACAGAGCATCGGCGTAGATAATTAGGTCGTGGATCATTGAGGTAACCTTGTCAGTCCGATACTGGTAGCTGGAACGGAACTCGATCGCAAGCTCAACGTTCTCACGATCACCCCGATGTGTCAGGTTCGGCGAGCCCAGAAGTGCATAACGGAAACCGTTACATTCCAGCACGTAAAGCTTCGCGTGAAGTTGGGGGTTGTAGAGAACCGTAGGCCTTAAATTCGCCTTCAGCACATCCAGAGCTCGCTTGTGCCATACCTCCTTCGGCGGTCGAGTGAGCACGATGACTTTAGCATTCGATTGTCTCGAGGCCTCCACTATCAGGGAAAGAAAATCGCATCGGCCTCTTGATTCGGTTACCCACGGTGTAATCAGCCACACTTTTCGTAGTCTGTGGCGGTTCGCAAATGCCACCTCAGAAAAACAGGAAAGTGACCTTTCTGATACGATGTCGAAAGAACTCATGTATCTCCGCAATCGATTCGCGTGCGGGAGAGGGCACGTCTTAGTCGCGCTATCAGCTCTTTCGTTCGCACCTGACACTCCCAGATAGTAATCACACTCCAACCCAGCGCCCGAAGAGCGCTTTGAATCTCCTGGTCCCGAGTGATATTTCGATCGAGCTTCTTATTCCAAAAGGCGACATTGGATGCTGGCCGGGTGGAGCGCTGGCACCCTTTATGGCCGTGCCAAAAGCATCCGTGTACGAATATAACCGCCCTACACTTTGGAAGGACGATATCGGGACGACCAGGCAGGTCAGCTCGATGTAATCGGAATCGATAACCAAGGTGGTACAACGCGCTCCTGACCCGCAGTTCGGGAATGGTGTGCTTCCCGTGAACGCGGGACATGCAATAGCGACGTTGGATTGGTGTGAGCCGGTCCGCCATACATACCTTCTAGTTCATAAATAACCACGCTCCTGCTTTTCTTTCTGTTGGAAGTCCGTTCGTCGCCGCCTTGAGGGCAGCGTTCTCGCTCTTCGGTCGAACATCGCTTCAATACAATCGGCCACTCTCGACGCGAGCAGCGGTGGCACCGCATTTCCGATCTGTCTGGCAATTTCTGTCTTGGAACCTACAAATATAAAATCGTCCGGCACTGACTGAAAACGCGCTGCCTCTCGGTGTGTTATCGGACGGTGTTGATCCGGGTGAAGATACCGACCCTTCTCGGGTTTGAAGAATTCTGTCCGAATGGTGAAAGCAGGGCGGTCCCACCACAAGCGCCCGAACAAGTCTGTGCCTCCCGAAGTTTTACGAATCCAGCAAGCCGGCGTGATATCCTCGCGCCGACGCTGCAAATCAAACCGATTCATTCCTTGCTCCGGGATAGCTCGATAACGTTCAAGGCTCAGAGGTGTCGGAAGTCTACCAAAGTGTAGGTCGAGCGGCGGCTCAGTCTGGCGGATCTCCCTTCCTTTAGGTGCAGGAAGGTCGCCGATAGCATGACGGACGGTCTTCCACCCCTGGAGGGGTGCGCCACCAAGGCTTAATGGGGACGATTTGCCGTTTCTGGGGTTAAAGTGAGTGCGCGGAGGCGGAAAGTACTCTTTAGGATCACAAAACTTGCAGCCGACGATGAATGCCCGCCAACGAATTTGGGGAACCCCGTAGTCAGCGGCAAGCAGCTTTTCCGAATGGACTTTGAAACCTAACGCCTCTGCGGTGCCCACTATTTCGCCATGCTCGTAGGAACCCAGCAGTTGCGGTACATTCTCCATTACAAACGCTGGCGCAGCCGCTCGCTCCACAACTTGGAAAAACGGCTTCCACAGTTGCTTCCTGGAGTCGTCTTCCCGCCCCTTGTTGAGTAGGCTGAATCCCTGACACGGAGGTCCGCCTATGACGAGGTCAGTTTCCGGAATCCGGACGGCGGGGTCATTTAGAATGTCAGCGATATCGCCGGGAATGCAGGAGTGGCCAAAATTGGCCTCGTAAGATTTCGTGGCCGCAAGATCAACATCGTTGGCCCAGATGGAAACGAAGTTATGGCCATATCTTGCCGTAAATCCGAGAGTAAAACATCCAGCTCCACAGAAAACATCAACCAAGCGTAACGTTCGTTTCGGACGCCTCGTATAGCTCCTGCTCAGCAGGTCGAGAAAGCCATGACGCTCTTTTAATTCTGTGGGCATAAGTCGTGTTCATCCGCTGGTCACTATCGAGCACCCGTTAGCTGCGAAGTCCCTCTCTGTCCCAGCATTTCCATCGAAACTGCGCACATCCCGTTGTGGCGCCAGTCAATTCGTGACGATAATATACACCAAACTCACTCGCATAGTGTGAGTTGCCCTATGTCCGATGGGCACACACACGGGAACACGCTCAATCCGGTAGAGGGATTTTGTCGCGCGTAGTTTGCCAAACGAGCAAAGACAGCCGCATCGACTATGAAGATTTCCAGTGTGAAACGATCCTTAATGGTCTCACCGCGGCGGCAAATTCAAGACGGCCTTGCTGAGGGCCAGCCAGCAGTTACGTCACTACGCCGACGATGCAACAGGACAGGAAGGAGTGTCGAAAATGGGAGTGAATGTGGAGACCATGGCAGAAAGCAGCAACGCCACCAGCGGGGCCGGATTGAATAGTCCGTGACTTCGCGGAAGTCACAGGCCGGGGAGATGGAATGAGGTCCTTCCCGGCCGCGTGGGACACGAGAACTTGGGCGCAAGAGGTCCGCGGTTCGAATCCGCGCGCCCCGACCAATACTCTCAATAACTTGCTCGACCCGCTCAGGCGCAGGCAATGCCTTTGTGACGTGGTTTGTGACGTAACCGCCCGCTTCATTCGCTGGTTGCGGATTGACCTTGACCGCCGAAAGCACTTCTACCGCCGCGCGCCGTGCCGCCACGCGCGGGTGAGAATAATGGCGGGTCATCTCCGGGTCAATGTGCCCTGCGAGCTCGCGGATTACCGCTTCGGGAATGCCCGCCTCGCATAATTCGGTCACAAACAGGTGTCGCAAGTCATAGAAGCGAAGTCGTGCCAAGTGGGGCATTGCCTCCCAGCCCCTCTCCTTGTCCTCTTTGCCAGCCGCTCGCCGCAGAGAGCGCCAAGCGCGCCGCCAGCCTGACCGGCCCATGGGCTTGGTTCCGTCCATCGTGGGCCAGAATTGATGAAAGACATAGTTGTCTGGAGCATACGATCCCAGTAGGTCAGCTCGCTGTTTCAGCGCGGCTATGGAAGCATACGCTTCGTCATTCAATGGAATCACGCGCGCCCCTGCATCCGTTTTTGACCGGCGAACAGTAACGAGCCGGGCAAAGGGATCGATGTCACTCCAATTCAGCCGCTTCAGCTCGATGGGGCGCATCGACGTGCTTGCTGTGAGCAAGGCCGCACAATAGGCCGTTTGCCATTCCGGCTTCGTGGATGCTGTCTCGAATACTCTTTGTTTCTCGATAGGGGTCAACATCTGACGAGGTTCACGCTTCACTGGCAGCAACTTCACGTCATCGCGGATTCGGCTGAGTAGTTTGGCGCGCTTCAGAAGGCGGAGCAGGGCCTTGACTTCGTGGTTTACCGTGTTCGGATGTTTTCCTTTTCCGATTCTCTCAGACTGATATGCGCGAACGTCATCCGCTGTAATTTGATTGAGGCGTTTCCCAACGAAGAACGGGCGCAGGCGTTCGATCAAATCACCTTCCCAAGATTTGCGCGGATCTCCCCCTGGCATTTGGGCGGACTTTCTCACGCTGCCGGGCCGCTGCAGGGCCACCTCAGCCAGGTAGCGATCTGCCGCGAGTTCAAATGACAACCGCGAGAATTCGGCAGTGACCCCGCTTGCCACCTTCCCTTCGCGCGCACGGGCTTTGAGTTCATCTTCGCGTTTCTTCGCTTCCCGCCAGTCCGTTGTCTCAAGCGTCTGCCGGTATCTATGGCCGTTGACCATGAAATCGCAGTGGTAGATTCCCTTTCGTTTATAATTAGCCATCTCATCCCTCTTTTGCTTCGCCCGAGTATTTCTGGCACCAGGTCATTTCACCACCCGGCGATCTCGTCTCTCTTCCTCCTGTGATCGCTTGGGAGCGGTCGACTGCGAACACCGACGAGATGCCGCTGATGATCACCCGGAATTCGTGCCCTTGTTCTAACCTTCGTGCCTACATCAGGCGCACATCCTCCGTACCTGTTCGACCCTTGTTAGGTTCTTTTTTCCCTCCGCTTTCGTGGTTCCGCTTCGCTCGCCAAGCGTTGCCGTTTTTCCTCCACCATTCGCGCTTCAATTCCCTCTCCGCCAACTCACTGCAGTCCGTCGAGCAATAAAGCTGAGTTGCCCTTCTGGCCACGAAGCACTGGGAGCAATGAAGGCATACCTTCGCCCTCCAAGTTTGTCGGACCAGCAGCCACATCGCCTGATGAAATCTGATATTGGATTCGAACTCAAACTCCCCAGTTTCCCATTCCATCCGGAGTATGGAGGTGGACTTCCCGTAGTCGTTAAAAATTGTGTAGTCCAATCCGCCAATCTGGAGGCCAACGAGGACCGGAGCCATGAACGGAGGGCAATCTCGGCCAGTCCACAGGTCGTGCAGAACCTTTTTGACTCGGAGAAAACGGCGCCCATCCACGCTTCTTAAATCTCGTTCCGCAGCATCGTAGAAAGAGCCAGGGAAGAAGTCCGGCCACCGTTTTCGGAAAAACCGGAGGTCAGCGGGCGTATCGCCCAGATTTACATAATCCGTAAGTGCACGGAGCAGCTCTCGGGATTCTTTGCCTGCTAGAGAACTCGCCCATCGAATTTTGCTAGCGTACTTACTCATATTGACCTTCTAGCAATCCGCTGCCTATCCTAGAGCCAGCAGTTTTCTGCTGTCAAGCAGGAAATGGGCGAAGATCGAAATTCGTGAGCAGGAGTTAGCAGCAATGGCAGATATGTTACGAGGAATAGGCGAAGTCGCAAAACTCTTCGGGGTAAGCCATTTCACAATCCGCCGGCTGATCGACGGCGGTCATATTCGCGCCGTCAACATTGGTACGCGGTGGCTAATCCCTAACGCCGAGATCGAGCGGGTTCTGACCAAGGGCGCCGGTATTCCCCGGAGGCGCAAACGTCACTCGGCCGCCGGGACCGCTGAACGTCCGACCGGCATCTCCGAATAGGGTAAGTGATGCCTTTTGCGGCCGCTGTCCCTCCGTCCGGTGAAGCACCATTTTGAGTCGGTGCGACATGGCGGTGGGCGCTGCTTCGCAGCGGCAGTAAGGAGGGTCCGAAAGAACCAGACCCTGACACGCCACCCCATGGTTGGGTCACGTTTGCGATCATGTGTTCACGGCCGTGAACACATTTCGTTTCAGTGGATTAGGAAGAATTTGATCACATCCGTGAACAATTGGTCGCGTTTGTGAACTTGCTGATTCTTAAAGGCTTATGGAGGACACATATCCCGTGAGAAGAGACCATCTGACCCGGCATATTGGCTTTAGGGTGGACGAAAGAACTTACTGTCACATTCGCGAGTTGGCGGACGCGACAAATACACCTTTGAATGAATGGTGTCGCGCCCGACTTGTGGAATCATTGAGAGGCTCCGCAGCAACCGCCGCAGAGCTTGCCGTGCTGTCCGAGACACACGCCACGAAGGAGATCGTAGTCAAGTTGCTGTACCACTGGTACGAGAGGATGCTTTCGCCACAGTTGATGCAACGCGTAATAGATGAAGCCAATAAACAGAAGTTCCAGAGCGCGGAACATCTGCTTGAGGCATCTTATAACAGAATGTTGCGGCAGGTGACGAGGGCACGCAAAGCCGATCACACGTCCCCCTGACGAAATCGCGGGCCGGCGTACTTGCCCGGGGGCACGCCATTTATCCACTTGTGCACCGTAAGCCGTCCCACCCATGAGGTCGTTGAGATGCTCGACAAACAAACGCGTGGCGTCATTCTTCTACTCCGCAGGAAGGGTCACAGTCTTCGTCGCATCTCACATCTGCTGTCCTTGAGCCGCGATTCTGTGAGGAAAGTCGCAAAAAACGGTTCGGACGAACCTCCAACCATCCTTCGTCCGCGTAAACTCGATACTCACCGTGAGAGAATCGCGCAGATGATGGCGGAATTTGACGGAAACGTTGTCAAAGTACATCGTGCATTGGCCGGCGCCGGTACGACCGTCCGATATTCAACACTAACCGCTTTTTGCCGGAAGAATCACCTGTTGGATAGTGCCTCCGACCCCAGACGCTCCGTCGTGGCGGCACGACAATGGTTGCTGGAGCTAATCAACGGAGCACATGCCGTGGAACGCTTTCAGTCTCACCTTCTTCATGCTGCTGATCTCCGATTCCTGTTTTCCCAACTAAAACATGGGCGATCCCGACATCGTAAGAAAGCAGCAACCATTCTCGCGAGAAAACGAGGCATTTCGAATTCTGTGATTGCGGCGGCGCTTCGGTCTTCACGCTCGACTACGAGGCGATACTACAAGATGTATATTGAGGCCGGGCCCGAGAAGCTTTTCGCCTGGAATACGACTCGCCGCATGGGCGCGGACGCCCAGTTTCCCGACCGAACAAAACGCATCCTCGAAGTCTTCCATCATAAGCCAACCGCCTTTGGCATCAACCGCACGAATTGGACGCAGCCCGCACTCCGTAGAGCCTACGAGCAATCATACGGTGAGATCATTTCCAGAAGCGCTCTTGCCAGAATCCTGCGGCGCGCTGGTTACAGATGGAGAAAGGCGCTACGAGTGCTTACAAGCCCGGATCCCAGTTACCACGAAAAGGTCGAGCTGTTGCTGAATACCTTGCGCTGCCTTGGCGAAAATGAAATGTTTTTCTTCCTCGATGAGTGGGGACCGATACAAGTCAGGAAGCGTGGAGGTAAGGCATATCGAAACGACCACGCAACGATTCCTCGCCACCAGGTTTCTCGGGGCAGCGTATCGCTAATTGCCGCGCTCAGCGCCACGACAAATCAGGTAACATGGTGCTTTCTTGAATCAAAAGATTCACATGCCATGATGGACATGATCGAACTCTTGTACAACCAGTACCACACAAAGACGACACTCTACGTGACTTGGGACGCTGTCGCATGGCACAATTCCGGTTCGTTTCTTGAAGCGTTGGATCAGTTCAACGAGGAGACTAGAGCGTTGTCAGTTGGCCCGATCATCAAATTGGTGCCGCTTCCTACATCCTCGCAGTTTCTCAATGTGATTGAGGGAGTTCTGAGTGGGATGATGCGAGCGGTCATCAATGACTCTGACTACCCGGACGCTGCGCAAATGAAGCAGGCGATCTCAAAGCACTTCAGCGAAAGGAATGAGCATTTCAGACTTAACCCCAGGCGAGTCGGTAAGAAAATCTGGGAGTTTGATTTCTTTCAAGATTTCGATTCACTTCGAGCTGGGAACTACAAGGATTAGTAGGTACTCCAGCCGAGCCATTGGCCCTCCCCCTGGCGCTGTTCGCTTACACGTTTGTCCTCCTCGGGAAAACATCTATCGCAATTTCAGCGGGTTGTACAGGTTTTGAAATGGATTCTAATATTTTATCAACCATCGCACTGCTGATTGCATAGCTTTGTCTCTCCTGTGCAGGTCCGAACTCCTAAGGCCTTGCAGATACTTCCGTTTTCCGTCGTGTGAAGCAAATCCCTGAGTGACAGCGTCCTTCAGAAAAATGTCCAGCCAGGTAAAGAGCTCAGCGTACCTCGGTTTGAGCGCCTGCTGAATCTTCACAACTGTTGTCTGGTCGATCAGGAACCGTCTCCGCAATGCCGCATCCGAGATGCCACTAGCCAATGAGAGGACTAGATCTTTTTCGTCAAAGTCGTGCGCGGTAGCGTCCTCTCCTAGAAAAATAGAACGACTGATCCCATTGCGGCAGTCTCTTTCGAGAAATTCGTCACCCGTGATCTTCTGAAGCGTTTCTAGAGAGCGATTCAAGTCGACCATACGCTCGCGGATGTCTTTGTCAATGACCCACGTGGATTCCAAGGCCCCGGCTGGTTCACAGATTTTCGGGTCCGCGGACGATAAAGCTCCGTGCGCCCACCTGACTTGACTGAATATTGGAAAAACCCTACCGTCCTTCGTAGCCCCGCAGATCCTATCCAGCTGACGTATGAGTTTTTGTTTCCTGTTATACTTCACAATTGATCGCATGAGGCTGTTGGTGCCCGCCAACTGTTCCATTTGAACAAGATTAAGGCGTCGCCGCCCTAAGTGTTCGAATAAAGGGTTGAGCCCTCTCAATGCGGCCGCTGTCTCCGTAGGTGAATCCAGGTCGAACTGTTCCCCCACCCCTGCGATTACGGCCCCCCGCAGAGCATCTGCTTCTTTTGCGAGCGCCGCCCTTCTTCGACGAATGGCTGCGAGGTTCAGCCGCACACCACTACATTCCTTGAGGGCAAGTGCCCTAAGCAACGCCATCGTTTCACCCGTAAACTGTTCCAGAAGCTTTCGCTTTTCGAGTTCCTCTCGAAGCCGATAATAAAGGCGCAGTGTTATATCGGCGTCGGTACACCCATGGTCGAGCAATTCATGGAAAGGCACATCCAGCAACGTCTGGCCCTCGCCCACAATATCTTTATATCTCTTGATATCTTTCCCGAGGAGTTTACTTGACAAAAAACCGAGATGGAACATTTCCCAATCGCCGAAGCATTCATAGGCCGCCAACATCGTATCGAAAAAGGCATGCCTGATCTTGATCCCGTGACGCAACAAGAGAACATAATCATATTTCAGGTTATGCCCCACAAACTTTGTCCGCCCTCCCAACAGTTGGCGAAGACGTTCCCGTACCACTTCCGGTGATATCACCTTCAAGTCGGCTTCGATCACGGGCACATAGAAGGCTTCACCCGCCATCACTGAAAATGCAACGCCGAACAGGGATGCTTTTCGTGGATCTTTGTCGCTGGCTTCCGTATCCACCGCACATACATCGGATTTTGAGATCAGCTCCTCGAGTACTCGCAACCCCGCCTCATCTTGAATAGCTCGGTAGGCAGCAGCAAAGCTCTCCCTTGCTGAAACAGTTACTCTCCCCGTAGGCGATGGCAGTAAGCGCACAAGTGACAAGAAGCCATTTTCTCTCAGGACCTGTCTGCTGTTTTCGTCGTCTTCGATGAACGGGAGTTCTGACACCCGAAATGCAGGTATCTGGCAAAGCGCTTCGTCATACTCTATGTCACAAAGGCGCGCCAGGAGCGCGCTTCCACTCGCCGAGAGTTGTCTCCTTGTTCGGTTCGAGGACACCACCGAAAGATCTTGAAGAAGTAATTTCAAATCGCCGTGGACTTCGAGCAGCCGAATTGCTTGTCGTTTTGTGAAGAGTGCCTTCTTTCCACCCTCCGTCAGAGCGAGGTAAGCCGGCACTTGGTCCGACCGAATGGAAAGGGACACTTTGAGAGCTTCAGGAGTAACAATCTCAAATCTATTAGCAGTGAAATCCGGCACGATGACTCCGAAGTCATCGCTCACGAGTTGAAACAAGTAATTATTCAGTGTGACAACCCATCGCGCAATAACTGCGAGACGCCGACACAGACTGCCCACTGTAAACGACGGTTCATGAACAATTGTGGCGCGCAGTTTCCCTAGGAAAAACAGCAGCTTATCGATATTGACCGGGGTCGACACTTTATAGGAATCGCCACCGATGACTATGACTGCATTCCTGATGCCAACAAGCTTGCGAAGCCTCAGCAGGTCTCTGGTGACTCCATAAAGAACAGTATAATCTTCCCCCTGTGGTCCCGGGAGCAGCGGCGCCCCATAGAACGACTTTTGGCTCGCTTCAAGAAGGAAAGCCAGATCCACGAGAAACAAATCATCGCGTGTTACCATTCGCGATAATCCCCAGATCGGATGTTTTCATAATCCGAGAAGAAGTCCAGTTCCCAGATTTTCTTCCCTGCACGCCGCGGATTCGCTTGGAAATATATATTACGCTCTACGAAGTGCCGAGATATCGCGGACTTCATCTCTTCCTCCGACCTA
>Ga0335085_10005866_pt1 | contig 19586 bp, 16 predicted proteins | sample Lox_Sample_45_FD_206712 | JGI IMG/M metagenome (GOLD analysis project Ga0335085, IMG submission 206712) | Soil microbial communities from Loxahatchee National Wildlife Refuge, Florida, United States - Lox_Sample_4.5 | ecosystem: Environmental > Terrestrial > Soil > Wetlands | place: USA...
GCGTACGTGTACTTCACCTACGGCATGCACTGGTGTCTGAACGCGGTCACCGAAGCGACGGGCTACCCCGCCGCCGTCCTAATCCGGGCGCTGGAGCCACTGGAAGGCATCGAGGTCATGCGGCGGCGCCGGGCCCGCGGGCGGGGAGGCGAGGTGCGGGATGAAGATCTCTGCGCAGGCCCGGCGCGGCTATGCCAGGCGCTCGGGATCACCGGGGAGCTGAACGGCGTCTCGCTGCAACGGGGTGTGGTGCGCCTCGTCCGGGGGGATCGCCGCCGTCGGCCCATTGCCGTGACCCCGCGGATCGGCATTTCGGAGGCCGCCGACTGGCCACTGCGGTTCGTGGAGGAAGGCTCTCCCTGGGCCTCCGGGAAAAAGCAAACGTCGCTGTCTCTCTAGACAGCGACGTTCGAGACCTCGTGTTCTGGTGGCCCGGCGCTCAGTGCGTGCCGGTGATGTCTTCCCGACCTGAGCCGAAGCTGTAGCGCACGCCGCCGTGAATCTGGTGCGTCACGCCGTCGAGCAGCATGTTCTTGGCGGCCGAGTTCAACGTGTAATCACCGAAAACCGCCAACCTACCGAAATTGAGCTGCAGGCCGAGGGTCAGGAAGCCTGACGCCCAGCTGGCGGCGTTGGAGGCGGCGTTCTGCGCCTGCAGCTGATCGTTGGTCGTGGCGCAGTTCGAGTTCGCGGTCGTCCCGCTGCAGTCGACCGTGGGATTGAGCACGTTGAACAGGGCGAAGCCGGCCCCGCCGTAGGGGTCGATATGACCGCCCATCGGGTACACGAGGATGCCGGCCGCGAGCCGCCGGACCTGGTTGAAGGTCACGTCCCGCACGCCTGTAGTGGAGCCGGGGTCGGCGACCTGCGCGTGGGCATCGGTGGTGAAGAAGGCCTGCTCCCCGGCCACATACAGCGCCGTGCGACGATGGGTGATGACCCAATGCAGGCCGATCGTCGGATCGAAGAACGGGCCTTCGGTATTCGTCTTGTAGACCAGCGCTCCGGCCTGGGCCCCCCAGTACCATTGGAAGGAGCGGTCGAACTTTTCCTGGCCCATGGCGGGGGTCGCCGCCAGGACCAGAAGGAGCGCACTGGGAATCAGCCGGTTGTACGCCTTCATCGCACGTCCTCCACAAGAAGGTGGCAGCACTGGGCTGCCAGCGGACCCCCAAAATAGGAAGAGTCGGGAAAAAACGCGAGGGGGTACCTCAGTCCTAGTCCATTGCCCGCGTGTCGGTTATGGCATTCTTTCGCGAAACTACTTTAGGTCGACCTGGAAAATCCGAAGATACACCGAAATTCGCGTATGTAATGCAGCGACAGTGATTCTATGGTGTTGTTATATCAGGTTGAGCTGGCGGCCCACCTTCTCGAAGGCGCGCAAGGCGAAATCGAGATCGGTTTCGGTATGCGCGGCGGACAGCTGGCAGCGGACTCGTGCGTGCCCCTGCGGTACGACCGGATAGCCGAAGCCGGTGACGAACACGCCCTCGGCCAGCAGCATCTCGCTCATGCGGATGGCTTTCGCGGTTTCCCCGAGGATGACGGGAACGATCGGGGTTTCCCCCGGGAGCGGCTTGAATCCGATCGCCTGGAGTCGCTCACGGAAGAACTTCGCGTTGCGGTGCAGCCGCGCGACGAGCTCGGGGTGGGCGGCGAGGTAGCGCACGGCGGCGAGGGCGCTCGCCGCCACCGTCGGAGGCAGCGCGTTGCTGAACAGCTGTGGCCGCGAACGCTGGATGAGGTAATCGGCGAGAGCGGCCGGCCCGGCCGTGAAGCCTCCCGCCGCTCCACCCAGGGCCTTGCCGAGCGTCGAGGTGATGATGTCGACCTGTCCGATCACGCCGTAGTGCTCGGCGGTGCCGCGGCCGGTCTTGCCGAGCACGCCGGTCGCGTGGGAATCGTCTACCGCCACGATCGCGTCGTAGCGCCGCGCCAGCTCCAGGATGTCGGGGAGCCGGGCGATGTCGCCTTCCATGGAAAAGATGCCGTCGGTGACGATGAGCCGCCGTCGCGCGCCCTTGGCCGCCCGCAGCCGTTCCTCCAGATCGGCCATGTCGGAGTGCTTGTAAACCGCCGTCTGGCACTTGGTGATCGACTTGGCGAGGCGGATCGAGTCGATGATGGACGCGTGATTGAGCTGATCGGAGATGACGATATCCTGCTCCCCGAGCAGCGTGGGACAGAGCCCTTCGTTGGCGTTCCAGCAACTCACATAGGTGAGTGAGGATTCACAGCCGACCAGTCCGGCCAGCGCCGCTTCGAGATCGCGGTGGATGGTGAAGGTCCCACAGATGAACCGGACCGATCCGGTGCCCGCGCCGAACCGGTCCAGAGCCGCCTTGCCGGCCGCGACGACGTCGGGGACGTTGCACAGTCCCAGGTAGTTGTTGGAGGAGAGGATCACGACCTCCCCCCGTCCTTCCATGGTCGTGCGGGCCCCCTGAGGGGCGCTCAGATAGTTGAGCGTCTTGTAGACGCCCTCGCGTTTGAACTGATCCAGCTCGGCTTGCAGCGCGCTCGCGAAACTCATGCGATCTCCAGGATGACCTTACCCGCGTCTCCGGACCGGATGGCGGCCAGGGCTTCGTCGATCTTGGCCAGGGGGAAGCGATGCGTGATGACGGGATGGGGGTCGAACTGCCCGCCGGCGAGAAACCGGCGCATCTGGTGCCAGGTCTCGTACATCTTGCGACCGATCACGCCGTACAGCGTGATCCCCTTGAAGATGATCTCCGTCGCGAAATCGATCGGGACCTCTCCCTTGGGGATCCCGAGCAGCTGCACGCGGCCGCCCATGCGGACGGCGGCGAACGCCTGGTGCAGTGCCTGCGGCACCCCCGACATCTCGCAGACGACGTCCACCCCCTCGCCGCCCGTTTCCGCCTGAATTGTGCGTAGCACATCATCCTTGGCGGGATTGATGAGGACGTGGGCGCCCATCCGGCTGGCGAGCTCCAGGCGTCGGGGATTCACGTCGGAGGCGAACACCTTGGCGGCGCCGGCCGCGCGCGCGATCCCGACCGCGAAGCACCCGATCGGCCCGCACCCGACGACAAACACTGTGCTGCCGGGGATCTCCGCCGTCAGCACCGTGTGGAAGGCGTTGCCCATGGGGTCCATGATCGCCCCGATCTCGGTGGGAATCCCCTCGAGCGGCAGCACGTTCGTGGCGGGCATGGTAATGAATTCGGCGAACGCCCCGTCCCGGTCTACCCCGATGATCCGCGTATTGCGGCAGATATGACCGTTGCCGGTCCGGCATTGCAGGCAGTGCCCGCAGACGATGTGGCCTTCGGCCGTCACGAGCTGGCCGACCTTGAGCTCGGTCACCCCGTCGCCGACCGCGACGATTTCCCCCGCGAATTCGTGTCCCACCACGACCGGCGGCTTGATCCGCCCCTGGGCCCAGGGGTCCCATTCGGCGATATGCAGGTCGGTGCCGCAAACGCCCGCGTGCCGTACCGCGATGAGCACGTCGCCCGGCCCATACCCCGGCTTGGGGACGGTGGTGACGGTGAGGCCGGGGGCGCGGGTGGTCTTGACGATCGCGTGCATCGGGAGTGGGAGAAGGAGGAAGAAGGGGCGGACGGCTACACCGGAGCGGCGACGCGCGCGGGCTCGACCCGAACGGCGCAGCACTTGAGCTCGGCCATCTTGGCGTAGGGGTCGAGCACGGGATTGGTGAGCAGGTTGGCCGCGGCTTCGCGGAAGTGGAACGGCACGAACACCTGTCCGCGGGCGACGCGTTCCGACACGCGCACCGCGGTCACCATCGAGTTGCGCCGCGACGTGAGGCGGACCAGGTCGCCATCGGTCACGCCGAGCTGGGCCGCATCCGCGGGATGGATTTCGACGATCGGCGTCGGCTCGCGCGCGTCCAGCCCTCGGGCCCGGCGCGTCATCGTTCCGGTGTGCCAGTGATAGAGCTGGCGGCCGGTGTTCATGACGAACGGGTATGCCTCGTCGGGCAGCTCCGTCGGGTCGGTGTATTCGACGGGAACGAAGGTGCCACGGCCGTCCGCCGTGGGAAACGCCTGGTCGAACAGGAAGGCGGTCCCCGGGTGATCAGCCGAGGGCACGGGATACTGCAGCCCCGCCCCTTCGAGCCGCGGGTAGGTCACGCCCCGCCAGGACGGCGTCACCCGCACGATCTCGGCCATCACGTCCTCCGCCGACCGGAACGGCGTCGGGAGTCCGAGTCGCGTCGACAGTTCGATGACGATGTCGAGATCGCGTCGGGCGCCGCCGGGCGGATCGACCGCCGCGTGCGACACCTGAATGCGCCGCTCGGTATTCACGAAACTCCCGTTCTTTTCGGCGAAGCTCGAGCCCGGCAGGACGACGTCGGCATACCGGGCGGTCTCGGTCAAGAAGAGATCCTGTACCGCCAGGAACTCGAGCGTCTGGAACCAGTCCTCGGCGTGCGCGATGTCGGGGTCGGAAATGATCGGGTTCTCGCCCATGATGTACATCCCCCGGACGCCGCTCTCCGGCTTGGTGATTTCGGTGACCATCAAACCCTTCTTGAGCGATAACGATTCCGGGGACACCTGCCAGGTCTTCGCGAAACGCTCACGCACGGCAGGGTCGGTGACCGACTGATAGTCGGTGTAGACGAACGGGATCGCGCCCATGTCGGAGGCGCCCTGGACGTTGTTCTGTCCGCGGACCGGCATCATCGCGGAGCCCCAGCGGCCGATCATCCCGCACCCGAGCATCAGGTTGAGCAGCGCCGTCACGAGGTCGGTCCCGTTGGCATGCTGGGTGAGCCCCATGGCCCAGAGGGTGCTGGTGCGCGGGCCCCTGGCGTAGCACTTCGCAGCCGCGCGGATCCGCTCCGCCGGAACCCCCGTGATCTTGGCCGCGCGCTCGGGGGTGTAGGGCGCCACGGCGGCCTTCACCGCGTCCCAGTCCTTCATGCGCTCGGTCACGAAGTCCCGGTTCTCAAGCCCCTGCGCCACGATGTGCTGCAGCATTGCGTTGAACAGGGCGACGTCCGTCCCCGGGAGCATCTGCAAGTGGATATCGGCGAGATCGGCGAGCTCGGTCCGACGGGGGTCGGCCACGATGAGCCGGGCGCCACGTGCCACGGCTCGCTTCAAGGCCGCGCCGAATACCGGATGGGTTTCGGTCGTGTTGGCGCCGGCGATGAAGATGACGTCGGTATCGTGCTCCACCTCCCGCATCGATCCCGAAGCCGCCGAGGTGCTGAGGGCGCGTTGCATGGCGGCCACCGAGGTCGAGTGGCAGAGGCGCGTGCAGTGGTCGACGTTGTTGGTTCCGATCGCGGCCCGGAACAGCCGCATCAGGACGTAGTTCTCTTCATTGGAGCATTTGGCCGAGGAAAAACAGGCCAAAGCGTCCGGACCACGGGCGCGTTTGATCCGCTCCAGCTCCTGGGCCGTGAGCTCCATGGCCTCTTCCCAGCTGGCCTCGCGGAACGGAGCGTACCAGTCCGCCGGCGTCGCGACCCGGTCGCGGATGTCCATGTCGAGGCGGTCGAGCAGGGGAAGCTCGCGGACGCTCTTGCCGACCTTGCGAGGTGGGGTGCCGGGCTTCTCTTCCTGGCCGAGGCCGGCAATGGTCTGCCAGGGCCCGGCGCGACGCCCCGCGCCTGAGGCGCCCCTCCAGGTCCACCGTGCCCCTTCCTTCACCCAGCCGCGTCGGATCAGCGGCCGGGTCAGTCGGTCGCGGTGCTGCGGGAAATCGTAACCGAACCGCCCCTTCACGCAGGTCGAGCCCTGGTTCGGCGTGTTGGCTTCGATGTCGGGAGAGGTCACCCGCATGACCTGGCCACTGGCGACGTGGAGATCGATCTGACAACCCACCCCGCAGTAGGGGCACACCGCGCGGACCTTCCGCTCGGGTTGGTGAATTTGCTCGGGCGTGAACCGCTCGCGCGGCATGACCTCGAAGATGGCCCCGGTGGGGCACACCCGGACGCACTCGCCGCACCACGTACATCCCGCTTTTTCGGGATCGCCATCCGCCCCGACGATGATCTGCGCGTGATCGCCCCGGAGCCCGATGTCGAGCACGCCCACGACCTGGATGTCCTCGCAGGCCCGCACGCAGCGGGTGCAAAGGATGCAGGTCGTCATGTCGTGGCGGATCATCGGATCGCCGGGGCGTTCGTCGCCGCCACGGAGGGCCAGGTCCCGCCCGGCGAGCGGCGTGGGAGAGACGCCGTAGCGCACGACGTAGTGCTCGAACTCGTTGCGGGGGGCCCCCCGGCTGCCGGTGGCGAGATGCTCCCCCGGGTAGCGCTCGAGTAGGAGCCGCAGCACGCCGCGGCGGTTCGCGACCGCGGCATGGGATTCCGTAGTGACCCTCATCCCCGCGGCCACCTTGGTGGCGCAGGCCGGGACGAGCTTTCCCTGTCCTTCAATGGAAACGAGGCAGATGCGGCAGTTCCCGACGACGGGCAGCTTGGGATACCAGCAGAGGGTGGGAATGTCGATTCCGGCGGCGCGGGCCGCGTCGAGAATCGTCTGAGCGGGGTCCGCCTCGAGCGAGCGACCGTTGATGCTCAGGGTGAGCGTCGTCATGGGAGTTGTAACAATAGCCCCCGGGCGAGCGGGAGGGCAACCGGATCGTGTTGTCGGAGCGGGAGTTAGATCAGTGGGAAACGGAGGTCTCGGTCAGATTTCGCAAGGCGGCACGGGCAGAATCCACCAGGGGCACGAGCGCCGAGTCGCAATCGTCCCACAGCGCGACGACCTGGCGGTAATGCTCCGCGGCGCTCGAACGCTTGCCTTGACGTTCCAGGATCTGGGCCGCGCGGAGGCGGGCTGGTGCGAGGAAGGCGATGTCGTACGCGTTGGGTGAGGGGAACGATTCGTACCACTGCAGGGCCTCATCGTCACGACCCAACTGGTGCAGCAGCTCCGCGCGCACGAACCGATCCGGTCCTCCGGTCTCCGGCTGATTCACGGTGAGACGCTCATACCCGAACGGGATCTGGTCCAGCTCCGCCAGAGCGCGAGCCGGATTGCCGTGGCGCTCGGCTCGCGCGCGCAGCCCGTGCGCGACTTCGTTCGCCATCCATCGGTATCCGATGATCTGGGGGGCTGCCGCGAGGCGATCGAGGGTATCCGCCCAGTGTCGCAGCTCAGTGATCGTTTCCGGGCGACCGGACTTTTCCGCCAGCAAGCCGAGCAGGAAATAGCGCGCCCGGGTGGAGTACGACGTGTCCACCGGCAGGTTCAACGCCGGGGCCCGGTCGGCCCACGCCTCGATGCGGGACCGGGTTTCCTCGATCTCCGCCTGCGACACCGGAAGCAGCGGCGTGGTGACGAGCATCACGCGCAGCATAACTCCCCAATCCGGCATCGTTCGTTCCAATTCGAGCAGGAGGGGCCGGGCCTGGCTCCAACGTCCACGCGCGGTTTCGAGGCGGGCCCGAGAGGCGAGTCCGTAGGCATGCCAACTCGCCCCCCGCTTCGGCGCCTCAAAAAGGCTGGCAATCTGCGCCGCGCCGACAGGATCCCGATCGAGCGCCGCCACGGATTGGAGTACCTGGAGGAGCACGACGTCGCTCGCGCGGCGGAGCTCGGAGAGGATCCGGTTCCGCTCGGCGGCATCGGTGGTCGCGAAGGCGCGCAGCGCTTCCATTTCGAGCGCCCGGTCGGCGTCGGGGCGTAAGGCGAGGAACCGGCCGACGAGACTGTCCAGCTCTTCGTGATGACCTTCCGCGGCCGCGATCCGCGCCAGGTGGATCAGCGCGTGGGGGTGGTCGGGATCGAGCGCGAGCACCTGCTCGAAGGCCTCTCGGGCCTCCGCCAATGGGCGCCCCCGGCCGGAATTGTAGTGGAACCGCGACTCCCCCAGCATGTACTGGGCCTCGACATTGTCCGGGTGAGCCGCCACGATCTGCGCGAACAGGTGCTCGGCGGTGTCGCCCTGCGTCGTGACGTAGGCTTGGAACCCCGCCAACATGCTGCGGGCGAGGGGGGAAAGGCGGCCACCGAGACGGACTGCGGTCCCGGCACTGCGCTGCTCCAGGTCTTCGTTCCCCACCCAGTCGGCGGCTACCGCCAGGCGGTAGTGCGCCAGCGCGAAGAGGGAATCCTCGGTGACGGCTTGCTGGAATGCGTTGACCGCCTGCTGATAGTGACCTCCCCGGAGGGCCGCTTCCCCTGTCACGTACGCGCGGAAGGCGTCGGCCGACGGCGTAGTGAACCCCGCCAGACGCGTCATGGCGGTATCGACACCGGGCACGGTCCCGACGAGCAGCTGGGCCGCGGCGCGGTTGGCGAGCCGGAACACGTCGCTCGCCTCCCCCTCGCTCACCGTCTTGGCGAGCGCCGCGCTTGGCCGTGCCACGGCGTAGAGCGCCGCGCTGAGCTGCAGCCGCCCGGCGATCTCGACGGCATCGCCGAGGACGAAGTACGTCGCCCCCAGCCGTCGCGCGAGGTCGGCCGCCTCGGCCGGCGCGAGGTTGGTCGTCCCTTCGGTCAAACCCAGCACGGCGTTCGGATCGATCACGCGTAGGCCGCCGACTCCATCGATGCGAGCCGCCAGCAGGTCGATCAGGCCCTCACGCAGGTACGCCAGCTCGGGGTGCCCTCGCAGCACGATGGGGAAGATCGCGACCGCCGGCGGCAACGCCCGGCTGCGCCGGGGTCTCATCACGCCGCGCAGGAGAGCTCCCGCAAGGAGGAGCCCCACGACACCCACGAGCGCGGCCACCCCCCAGCGGCGGCGGGGGGGGATCGCGGCCGGTTTCGGGGCCGGGAGGCCTGGCGCCGCGGTCGCGGCCTGGGGTGCCGGGGGAGGAGGAGGGCTCGACCGGGGCCGGTTCTCCTCCAACAAGGCTCGCGTCTCGGGCTCCGGCTCCGCGTCGTACTCGCGGCGAAGTCGATCGGAGAAGTCGGCATAGGCCTTCTGCGCGGTGCGGCGGTCGCCGATCCGGATCAACAGCGCGATCAGGCGGCGTTGCTCGAGCTCACTGTCGGGTTCCTGGGCGACGGCCCAGCGGGCCCAATGGGTGGCTGGGGCGGCCTGGCCTTCCGCAGCCGCCTGTTCGGCCAGACGCCAGGCCGTCTGGACGGCGCGAGTGCGCAGCCGAGCGCGTTCGGCGTCGAGCCAGCGCTCGAATTCCGGCGCGTCCCCGGCAAAGAACCCGCGCAGCAGGTCGCCGCCATACGTCTCGAGCGCCGCCAGCGGCTCCCCTCTTTCCAGCGCCTCCTCGAAGGCAATCGCGTCGCACCAGAAGTGCGCGCGGGCGATCCCCATCTCTTCGGCCCCACGATTCTCCAGCAGCTCCGGTCCCAACGCCTGCCGCAGGAAGTGCACGGCCTGGCGCAGCGAGTTGCGTGCCCGCTCTTCGTCGGATTCCGGCCAGAACATGGCGAGCAGGGTGTCGCGCCGCTGGAACCCGCGAGGGCGAGCGAGCGCCAGGTAGGCGAACAGCGCCAGACGCCGGGGCTGCGCCAGCACTGAGCGAACCTCGGTGCCGAGCGTGCCCTGGAGGTCGACCGTTCCCAGGGTGCGAAACCGAATCACGTTGAGCCTTCAGTACTTAGGCGGCGTTATCTGGGGGATCACGCCGACGGCAACAGGGAGGTTACGGCGGCGGAAGAAGTTGTCAAGCGTGAGCCCGAGATCACTCCGCCGGCTGTGGGCGTCAGTGCTCAGCGCCCTGCTCCTGCTCAGCGGGGGTCGCGCGCTGGCGCAGGACGGAAACTCCCGCGACCCGGCGCCGATCGTGGCCGGGGTGAGCGTCGGCGACTCGGCGGCGGCGGTTCAGGGGGTGCTGGGGCGGCCGGGAAAGCGTCACGAGTCGTTCGGGTTCGTGGTGTGGGAGTATCCCGAGCGCGGGCTGACCCTGATGTGGGACCGGGACGAGCGGACGGTGCGGGTGATGGTGCTGAGCCGAGCCGGCGCAGGAGACGTGGACGGTGTGCGGGTGGGGGATGCGGCGAGCGCGTTGAAGAAGCACTGGGGGAGTCCGGCCCGCGTGCGCCGGGACGGTCGCTATCTCGACTTTGTGCGTCGTCGCTGGACCGTGACCGGAGAAGTCGTCGGTGGTGTGGTGCAGGAAATCACCGTGCAACTGCTGGATTGAATTGCATACCTGTGGAGTGTCGGCAGTCTTAACCCCATCCTGGAGGATTCCGTGATGCAACGCAGAGGTTTTCTGGCGCTCGGCCTCGCCAGCGCCGTCCTGCTGGCCGGCTGCAGCAAGGACAACGGCACCAATCCGAAGACGACCGCGGTGGTCTTCGTCGGGACGGTCAACGGCGACAACGGCTCGCTTTCCGGCTCGATTACGCTGACCATTACCGGCACGACGGTCACCGGAACCTTCACCATCGTAGCCCCATCGTCCTCATCGCATGCCCTCACCGGTACCTACAGCACCGGCTCGAAGGCGATGGCGGCCTCAGGCGACGGCTACGACTTTGCCGGAGTGTACGATGGCGCCAGCCAGCTGGCTGGCGGGATGACGGGCGCTTCGTCCGGGACGTTCGTCACGGTGAAGGACAACGGCAGCACCGCCGTGGCGTACTGCGGCACCTTCACGGGAAGTGACGACGGCGTGTTCAACTTCACCGTGGTGAGCGGGGCCCTGCACGGTACCGCGACGACGAGTTCAGGAACCGTTATCCCCCTCGATGGCTCCGTGTCCGGCAGCACCATCACGATTCCCGGGTTGGCCACCGGGACCATCAGCGGGACCAACGCCAGCGGCAACTGGGACAACGGCGCTGGCAGCAGCGGCACGTGGACCGGGGCGAAGTGCAACTAGGTCGTAACGATGCTCGACGGGCGGCGCCCGGGCGCGAGCCCGGGCCCGCCCGGCACGTTCCGGATCATCGCTTCTGGGCCGTTTCAATGCTCGCGGGCCTCCTCCTGACGGGGTGCAGCGGCGACACGGGGACCGGCACACCGAATCGCCCAGGACAAGAAGTTCTACTGCTGGGGGTGGGATGGCGAAGGCGAGCTGGGGGACGGCACGACGACGCCTCGGTTGGTGCCCACTCCCGTGCTGGCGCCGTGATCGGCCCCGCAGCACCGCGCTGATCACCAGGGCCGGCCCTCAGCCGGCCTGATCGTTCTTGGGTCGCGAATCCTGAGTCATTCTCTCCCACAGGCGACGTGCGCTCTTTGCGCGGAGGCCCCATTTTGCACCGATGTTCGAAGATGCCGAGCTGGGTCACGCCATCGACAAAGCGACCTATCGCCAGGAAGTCCCCCCGTTGCGCGACGCCTTGCTCGAAGCCCAGTTCGAGCTGGCGCAGCGCAAGGACTTTGCGGTCGTCCTCCTGATCAACGGGGTGGACGGCGCGGGTCGTGGGGAAGCGGTCAACACCCTCACGGCCTGGATGGACTCGCGTTACATCGAGACGAACGCGCTGGGAGACCCCTCCGACGAGGAGCGCGAGCGGCCGCCGATGTGGCGCTTCTGGCGGGCCCTGCCGCCCCACGGGAAGATCGGGATCTTCTTCGGGAACTGGTATACCGCTCCCATCATCGATTGCGTGATGAGCAAGAAGAAGCACCGCATGGCGGCGCTCGACCGCAGCATCGAGGAGATCCGCCGGTTCGAGCGGATGCTGGCGGAAGAGGGCACGCTCCTCGTCAAGTTCTGGTTCCATCTCTCCAAGCAGGCCCAACGCAAGCGTCTCAAGGCGCTGGAACGGGATCGCCATACCCGCTGGCGCGTGACCAAGCTCGATTGGGAACGCTTCAGGTTGTATGACGAGTTCCGCGCGGTCTCGGAGCGCGCCCTGCGCCACACCAGTGAAGCCCACGCTCCCTGGATCGTGGTCGAGGGCGTGGACGAGCGCTATCGCAACCTGGTTACGGGCAAGACGGTGCTCGAGAGCCTGCAGGCGCGGCTGCAGACGCCCACCGGGACCCGCGCGGTGTCGCCCGTGCCGGCCGCGCCGCCCGTCGATGCGAAGGACGTGATCAACACCCTCGATCTCTCCAAACGGCTGTCGGACGACCGCTACGGGCGCGAGCGTGAACGCTGGCAGGGGGCGCTCAACCTGCTCACCCGCCACAAGCGGTTTCGCGAGCATTCGGTCGTGGCGGTGTTCGAAGGGAACGATGCGGCGGGGAAGGGCGGCGCCATTCGCCGTGTGGCCGAGGCGGTCGATGCGCGGCAGTTGCGGATCGTGCCGACCGCCGCACCGAGCGATGAGGAGAGGGCACGGCCCTACCTCTGGCGCTTCTGGCGGCATCTGCCCCGCCAGGGGCATCTCACGCTGTTCGACCGCTCGTGGTATGGACGGGTGCTGGTCGAGCGCGTCGAGGGGTTCTGCTCCGAGTACGACTGGCGCCGCGCCTACAACGAGATCAACGATTTCGAGGAGGAGATGACCCGCCACGGCATCGTGGTGGTGAAGTTCTGGCTCGCGATCAGCAAGGCGGAGCAGCTGCGCCGGTTCAAGGAGCGCGAGCACACGTCCTTCAAACACTTCAAGATCACCGACGAGGACTGGCGCAACCGCAAGAAGTGGGACCCGTACGTGACGGCGGTCTGCGACATGGTGGACCGCACGTCGACGGCGCTCGCGCCCTGGACCCTCGTCCCGGCGAACGACAAGAATTTCGCTCGGATCAAGGTCCTGAAAACGATCTGTGCGGCGATGGCGCGGGCGCTCGACTGAGTGAAAAAAAATGGGGCCGCGGTGATCGCGGCCCCATGGTCGGCATCCGGCTCGAGTCGGTTCAGGCCGTCAAGAGATGCGGATCCACCGGGAGGTGGCGATGCACGTGATCGCCGGCCTCGAGCGGTTCGTCGGCGCACCAGCAGTACGCCCAGATGCGGGCCGGGCGGAGCATCCGCTCGCCGGCGGAGAGGATGATGCCAATCGGTTCGGTATCGAGGACTTGTGGCAGACTCGTCATCATGATCCCAGGGTTCGTGTTCGTCAGGGACTGATGGCAAGCGGCCTGCCGCCTGCGGGGAAATGCGTAATACATTGTAAAATCGTGCGTTACGAAGATTGACCGTAGTTGAGCTCTTATCGGGATTCTCTATTCTGACACGTTTGCCTGTGTGTTGAAATGACGCGGCTTGCTGGCCGCGAAGCCGGCGCCGCGGCTGCGCGAGCGCCGGTGAATCTCCCAGCCGTGATAATGCACCTGGAGCCATTCGGGGACGATGGGGATGACACGCTCCGGTTCGACTTCCGGGATCGGGAGCACGACGTGGACGCCGCCGGTCGCCGTGCGCTGCTGCAGGTCGGCGACGAGCGTGCGTCGCTCCGCCGCCGCGGCGGCGATGAGCGCTGTCGGGTCGATCACGGCGAGGCTCACCGGGATGTCTGGGAGCCAACCCCCGAACTGCACGACCAGCGCCTGGAACCGGCCGGCGAGCTGCTCGCTCACCGCCCGGCTCTCGGCGGATTCGATCGCTCCCAGCTCCTGATCGAGGAGCAGTACTTCCGCTTCGTGCGCGGCGATGAAGAGCGCCGCCGGCAGTGCGGCGGCCCCGATGACGACCGCGGTGTCGCCGGGCTCGAGCCGGCGGACCCAGGTGACGAGCGGGCTGTCGGCCTCGAGGCCCCAGTGGGTCGGCTCCCGCTGGGCCGAGCGCAGCGCCCGGTGAGTGCGCGACCACTTCTGGAAGGTGGGCAGCCGCAGCCGCCGCGCGATGATGCGGTCGACGTGCTCGAGCAGCAGCACCTCGGTGAGGAGGTATTGATCGCGGGCACCCGCTTCGAGCTCGCGCACCGCCTCATCCCCGACTTCCAGCAGCTCGGCCCGGGAAAGCGCGTTCTTGTGCTCCTCGATGCGCTGGAAGATGTACTCCTCGTATTCCCGCCGGAGTGACCGGGACGACCCACCCCGCGGCGCGCGGGGCCGAGAGGACTCGGGGTCGAGGGTGTTCAGCACGGCTCGATGTGCACGGTGACGTGCGTCAGCTGCAGGTCGTGCGTGAGCCGATGCTCCACGTCGTCCGCGATGGCGTGGGCGTCGGCGACGTTCGTCGCGCGGTCGACGGCGATCGTGACCTCGGCATACCGCATGTGATCGCCGCCGCGGGAGCGGATGTCGTACACGTTCCGCACGCCGCTCACCGCGCCGGCGACCTCGTGAATCGCCTGGGTCGGTACGGCGCGTTGATCGACCAGGACCGGCACCGTGCGCTGGATGATTTCGTAGGCCACCCGGACGATCAGGAACGCGATGACGATGCCGACCACGGGATCGGCCCACCACCACCCCAGCCGCGCCAGCAGCAGGGAGGCCAGCACGCCGATCGAGATGTAGACGTCACTCCGGGTGTGGGCGGCGTCGGATACGAGCAGGTCACTCGAGAGCTCCATGCCGCGACGGTGCTCGTACCAGGCCACGAGGACGTTGACGCCCAGGCCGAGGACCAGCACCACGAGCTGCACGTCCGTGATGCTCGGCACCGCCCGGTCCCCCGCGAGTCGGCCGATCGCGCCCCGCACCAGCTCGAAGCTGGTGATCGACAAGAACCCCACGATGGCGAGCGCGCCCAGCGTTTCGAACTTGGAGTGGCCGTAGGGGTGATCTTCGTCCGGCGCCTGCGTGGCGACCCGGATTACGACCAGGGCCACGATGTTGTTCAGCGCATCGACCGAGGAGTGCAGCGCGTCCCCGAAGACGGCGAGCGAATGGGACGCGATCCCCACGATCAGTTTGGTCGTCACGACGGCGAGGTTGGCGAACAAGAGCCCCACGAGCACGCGCCGGATCCGGGTGGCGCGGTCCGGGAACGTCAGGGAAGAGGTTTCGAGCCGCGGAGGGGGGCCTGACATCGGATGCAAGCTTGTAAACGGGGGTGCCGGAGTCAACTGGGACCGGCTCAATCCACCGCCCGCAAGATGGCTCCCTTCAAATACCCCGTTTCCGGCACCGTGAGGATCTCGGGGTGATCCGCGCTCGCGCCGGTCACGCCGACGAGGGCCAGCCGGCGGCGCGCGTCCGCGGCCGCGTCGGCCAGCATGGCGAGAAAGTCCGGACGCTGGACGTGGAAGGAACAGGAGCACGTGAAGAGCACTCCGCCGGTCGAGAGCAGGCGCATCGCCCGCAGGTTGATCTCCTTGTAGCCCGCGAGCGCCCGGGGGACGGTGGCGCGGGTCTTCGCGAACGCGGGCGGGTCGAGCACGATGGTGTCGAACCGCTCCCCCCGACGCTCGAGCTCCCGCAGCAGATCGAAGACGTCGGCCTCCTGCCAGGTGATGTTGTGGAGTCCGTTCAGGGCGGCATTCTCGGCGCCGCGCGCCAGGGCCTCGGCGCTCGAATCCACCGCGGTGACGTGGTCCGCGCGCCTGGCGAGGTGCAGGGCGAACGACCCATGGTACGTAAAGAGGTCGAGCGCCGATCCGCCGGATCGCGCCAGGGCGGCGATGCCGATCCGGTTTTCACGCTGGTCCAGAAAGGCGCCGGTCTTCTGGCCGCTGTGCGGTGCGGCCAGGTAGCGGATCCCGAGCTCCGCGACTTCGACGATGGGCGGCACCGCGCCGAGTACCGTGACGACTTCGAGCGGCAGCCCCTCGCGTCGGCGCACGCTGGCGTCGTTGCGCAGCAACATCCCTTCGGGCGCAAGTGCGGCCCCGACGGCGGCCACGACGTCCCGCCGGACGGCTTCGAGACCCGCGGACAGGAGCTGGGCCACGATGAACGGCCCGTAGCAGTCGACCACGAGCGAAGGGAGCCCGTCGCCCTCGGCGTGGACGACACGCCACGCGGTCGCGTCGATCGTCCCGCGGCGCCGGGCGGCCGCGGCGATCCGCTCGGTCCACCAGGGCGCGTCGATCACGGCCGTGTCGCGGGAGAGCAGGCGGAGCCGGATCTCGCTGCGCGGCGAGTAGAGCGCCTGGCCAAGAAACCGGCCGCGGTGGTCCTGGACCCGCACGATCCCCGGCCCGCCGCGGGGCGCCTCGAGCACGTCGGAGCGATAGATCCAAGGATGGCCGGCGTCCCAGCGCGCGGCCCCTCTCGTGGACACGACGGCGCTACTTTTCGAATCCGTCATCCATGACTCTCATCGATCGACTGCGGTTGATGGTCCTCGCCGACACGGCGGTGCTGCGCGGCCGGGACCCCGTTCCCGTGTGCCGCGCGGCGGTCTCCGGCGGGGCGACGCTGGTGCAGCTCCGCGCCAAGGACGAATCCCCGCGGGAGGCGGCGGCCATCGCCCGCGTCCTGGTCGCGGCGCTTCCCGTCCCGGTCATCGTGAACGACCGGGTGGACGTGGCGCTCGTCGCCGCGGCCGCGGGCGCGCACCTCGGTCAGGATGACGTGCCGCTCGATGCGCTGCGCCTCCAGGTCCCCGGAGGATTCCTCCTCGGGATTTCCGTGGGCTCCGACCGCGAGGCCGACCGGGCGCGTCACTGGCCGGCGGATTACTGGAGTATCGGCCCCTGTTACGCCACCGGCAACAAGGCGGATGCCGGGCCGCTGCTCGGTGCCGCGGGGTTTGCGGCGCTGGCCCGCCTCGCGCCGGCCGGCGTGCCGGTGATCGGCATCGGCGGCATCACCGCGGGGAACGCCGCGCCGCTCGTCGCGGCGGGGGCCGCCGGCGTCGCCGTCATCGGGGCGGTGCTGGGGGCCGGCGATCCGGCGGCGGCGGCGCGCGCGCTGCGCGCTGCTGTCGATGGACCGTCTCGATCGCCTTGACGTGATCGGCGAAGGTCACGGAAAAGATGTGCTTGCCGTCGGGCTGGGCGACGAAGTAGAGAAACGGAACCGCCGGCGGGAACAGCGCCGCCCGCAGGGCGGCGCTGTCGGGCTGGCAAATCGGGCCGGGGGGGAGCCCGGCGTGGAGATACGTGTTGTAGGGCGAGCGGACCTGGAGATTCCGCTCGTACACGCGATGGAGGCGGCGGCCCAGGGCGTAGACGACGGTGGGGTCCGCCTGGAGCTTCATCCCGCGACGCAGGCGGTTGTGATAGACCGCCGAGACATAGTCGCGGTCGGGGGCGTAGCGGACCTCGGCCTGGATGATCGAGGCCAGGGTGACGACCTGGTGGCGCGACAGGCCGAGGGAATCGAGGCGGCCCCGCCATTCGGGGAGCCAGCGCGCCCGGAACGCCCCGGTCATCGCGGCGACCAGATCCGCGGCGCCGGGATGTGCCCGGATCGTGTACGTCGTCGGATAGAGGTAGCCCTCGAGATCCCGCGCGCCGTCCGGAAGCTCGAGCTCGCGCAGCTGGCGGGGATCCCGCGCGGCGGCGAGGAAGGAGTCGCGGGGCACGCCGAACTGCGCCGTCACGAGGTCCGCGATCTCGGTGAGCATCAGCCCCTCCGGAACGGTGAACCGGACCATCGCGCCCCGGCCCCGGGCCAGAGCCTCCACGACGTCACCCCAGCGGGCCCGGCCGCCGGTTTCGAATCCGTAGATGCCGCTCTTCAGGGAATTGCGCAGGCCTCGCGCGCGGGCGTAGAGCGAGAACAGCCAGCGCCGCCGCACGACGGCATGGGCCGCCAGCGTGTCCATGGCCGCCGCGAGCGTCGCGCCCCGGGGGATCGTGACGTACACGCACAGGGAGTCCGCGACCGTCGTGGTACAGATGTTGGCGACGGTGGATCCCCCGCATCCGACCAGGCTCGCCGCCAGCGCGAGTCCGATCCCGGCGCGACTCACAGCGACGACCCGCGACGCGCGTCGAGGTACTGCTGCAACAGCAGGGCCGCGGCCATGGCATCGACGTCCGCCTTGCGGCCACGGGTGGAGCCTCCCAGCTCGCGCACCGTGCGCAGCACGCGCGCGGTGGTCAGGCGCTCGTCCTGCAACGCCACGGGAAGGCCGGAGCGGCGTTGCAGCGCCGCGGCGAGCTCACGGGCGGCCGCGGCTGCCGGGCCTTCCTGCCCCGCCTCGTCGAGCGGGAGGCCCACGACGAGGCCGACCACCTGATGGTCGGCGGCGTGCTGCAGGATGGCGGCGATGGGGGGGCGCTTGCCGGCACGCCGTGTGATCGTCGCGAGCGGTTGCGCCAGCTGCTGGGATTCATCGGTGAGCGCGAGCCCGATGCGGCGCTCCCCCCAGTCCACGGCCAGGAGGCGCCCGCCGCCGGTGTTCATCCTTGCTGCATCGAGGCGAAGAACTCGGCGTTGTTCTTGGTGCGCTTCATCCGCTCGAGCAGGAACTCGATCGCCTCGACGGGCGGCATGTCGGCGAGGAAGTTGCGCAGCAGGTAGACCTTGTTGAGCTCGTCCTTGTTCAGCAGCAACTCTTCCTTGCGGGTGGACGTGCGCTGTACGTCGATCGCGGGATAGACGCGGCGGTCGGCGATGCGGCGGTCGAGGATGACTTCCATGTTGCCCGTGCCTTTGAACTCCTCGAAAATCACCTCGTCCATCCGCGAGCCGGTGTCGATCAGCGCGGTGGCGAGGATGGTGAGCGATCCACCGGCCTCGATGTTGCGGGCGGCGCCGAAGAACCGTTTGGGCTTCTGCAGCGCGTTCGCGTCCACGCCGCCCGACAGGATCTTCCCCGAGTGGGGCACCACCACGTTGTGCGCCCGCCCCAGACGGGTGATGGAGTCGAGCAGGATCACCACGTCCTTGCCGTGCTCCACCATGCGCTTGGCCTTCTCGATCACCATGTCCGCGACCTGCACGTGGCGATCGGCGGGCTCGTCGAACGTGGACGAGATGACTTCGGCTCCCTTGACGTTTTCTTCCATGTCGGTCACCTCCTCGGGCCGCTCGTCGATGAGCAGCACGATGAGGTAGACCTCGGGGTGGTTCTCGATGATGGAGTTGGCGAGCTTCTGCATCAGGATGGTCTTGCCGGCTTTGGGCGGGGAGACGATCAGGCCGCGTTGGCCTTTCCCGATCGGACAGAGAATGTCCATCACCCGCATCGAAAGGTCGCCGTCCTTGCGCTCCAGGCGGATCCGCTCTTCGGGGTAGCGGGGCCGGAGGTTGTCGAACGCGACGCGGTGCTTGGCTTTTTCCGGCTCCTCGGCGTTGACCGTCTCGACCTTGAGGAGCGCCAGATACCGCTCGCCCTCTTTGGGGGGCCGGACCTGGCCGAGAATCGTGTCACCGGTGCGCAGGTCGAAGCGCTTGATCTGGCTCGGCGAGACGTAGATGTCGTCGGGACCGTAGAGGTAGTTCCAGTCCGGGCTGCGCAGGAACCCGTAGCCTTCCGGCAGGATCTCCAGCACGCCCTCGCCCCGCAATACCGTGTCGGTGTCGAGCAGCGATTGCTCGATCCGGAAAATCAGATCCTGCTTGCGGAGCCCGGAGTAGTTGGTGATGTTGAGGCTTTCGGCCATCGCATGCAGTTCCGCGACGGATTTTTTCTTTAGTTCAGCGATGTCCACTGGTGCAATGACTCCGTTGGGAAACGAGCAGGAAGGGGCCCCACGGTGGGGGGACGAACGCGTTGATCGATGGAAACTTAGGGATTGTACCGGTGTGCGATGGCTAACCTAGGGTTGCCGGGGCGGTTCCGTCAAGAGTGCCCGTGGACCTGACCGGCCTCGCGAGGCCGCCCCAGATCACCGCCCTTCCCGACCGGGAAGTGGTTGATGTGCTTATACATCCGGAGCACGCCGGGCCGCCGCCATCCGCCGCCCTGACCGAGGCGCTGCACGCCTGGGAGGGCTCCCATTACTGGTCCGATGAAGCCGACGGCC
>Ga0335085_10005867_pt1 | contig 19583 bp, 13 predicted proteins | sample Lox_Sample_45_FD_206712 | JGI IMG/M metagenome (GOLD analysis project Ga0335085, IMG submission 206712) | Soil microbial communities from Loxahatchee National Wildlife Refuge, Florida, United States - Lox_Sample_4.5 | ecosystem: Environmental > Terrestrial > Soil > Wetlands | place: USA...
AGGTGAGTCAGCTGCGCGGCGCGAGTCGGGACAGTCGGGCGCGCGGTCGACCGGAGCCGCCAACGGCGCGAGAGTCTTCCGCTCTCGTTGCCAGTGCTGCGACCTGGCCCTGAGGGGAGCCTAACTTCGGATGAAAGCCAGCAGGTCTTTGTATATTACTTCAGAATGTGTGGTGAGCATGCCGTGCGGGAATCCAGGATAGATCTTGAGTGTGCCGCGCTTGAGAAACTCCACCGCGCGCAGAGCAGCGTCCTCATATGGCACGATCTGATCGTCGTCTCCGTGCATGACCAATGTCGGCACATCGATATTCTTCAGATCCTCGGTCTGATCGGTTTCGGAGAACGCTTTTATGCCCTCATAGTGCGCGTTCGCCCCGCCCATCATGCCCTGACGCCACCAGTTCTCGATCACGCCTTCGAGGGGCTTTGCGCCAGGCCTGTTTAATCCATAGAACGGACCCGCGGGAAGGTCGCGGAAGAACTGTGCACGGTTGGCGGCGAGGCTGGCGCGTAGCCCGTCGAATATCTCGATGGGCAACCCACCCGGGTTGGTCGGTGTTTTCAACATGATCGGGGTGACGGCGGACATCAGGACTGCCTTGGCTACGCGCCCTCTGCCGTGACGGGCTACGTAACGGGCTACAACGCCGCCGCCTGTGGAGTGGCCGACATGAACGGCGCCTCGGAGGTCGAGGTGCTCGACGAGCTCGTTGGCGTCAGCGGCGTAGTGGTCCATGTCATGCCCGACGGCCACCTGGCTGGAGCGCCCATGCCCGCGACGGTCGAACGCGACGACGCGGTATCCGTGATGCAGGAAGAACAGGGTCTGTGAATCCCAGTCGTCAGCACTGAGGGGCCAGCCGTGATGGAAGACAATCGGTTGGCCGCTGCCCCAGTCCTTGTAGAAAATCTGAACCCCATCTTTGGTGGTGAGTGTGTTCATGTCGGCGCCCCGCAACAGCAACGTTACTCCGCAAAGCCCGCAGATTGGTGCGCGCTGCCATCAGACATCCGATTTCGCTGCCCGAGCGACGAATGTTGCACAGTCGCTCTCATCAGGAACTCCCCCAAATGGGGTAACCGGAGGTGATCGCGGCAGACGCAGGCCCTGGGTTGGCCGCTCGAACCTGAAATGGAGGCCAAATCAAACACTGCTATTGCTCACTCGAAACGCTTCGTTATTGCTACTCCCAATGTCCGAGGCGGCGCCGGACTGTAGAGCGTCACGAGCGAGATCTCCTCGGCAAAGGACCAGTAGTGGACGTTTGTCAGGTTCTTCGCCCAGAGGCGCACCTCCACGCCCGACTCGCTTGAAGTCCAGCCGACCGATCCGTTGACCAGATTGATAAGCCTCTGCATGTCGTTTCCCGGCGAGCTGGGCGGGATCTGTCCCATACCGTTGTCGGGATCGGCATAGTAGTTGCCAGTGTGCGTCCAGGAAAGGTTCAGATCGAAGGAGCCGAGGAGCGTCGGCAGCCGGTACTGTGCTAGCAAGGTGGCAGAGAGTGGGGGTGTCTGGATAGTGTGATTTCCCTTCAAATCCCAGCTTCCGGTCGCGGCGTTGTAGTTGGGAGGAGTCACTCCGCCGCAAGGAACGGGTGCCGGCGGAGCCGCAACTACGAATGTGCAGTTTCCGCCCATCGAAGGGTTGTAGACGTAGAACGCGCCGTTGGGAAACGAATCGTATTTGCCGTCCAACCCTTCGAGCGCTGCGGTCAACGTCAACCGATCGACAGGCACCGCACTCACGTCCAGGTCAACGCCATTGACGGTGGCTCTTGCGGCATTCGTAGTGTGGACCACACCGGCGGAGATTTGATCAACTTGGACGTTCTTGTAATCGTAGTAAAACCCTTCGATGTTCACACGCAGCCGGTGCTGGAGGTACTCGGACTTGAGCCCGACCGTGTAAGCATCGAGCGTCTCAGGATTGACCGGTTTGTCGATCGGAGCACCGGGCGCGACGATCGAATTGAAGAGACCACTCTTGAAGCCGCGGTTGTAGCCCACATACGCCATCAGGTCTGGTGTGAACTGACGATCGAGCACCAATCGCCAAGAAGGACTCGACCAGCTCTTCGACTGCGGGGAGTTTGAAGCCGGCACCGGCGTCCCGCCGCCGAACGCGGTGTCCGCGCGCTCTGTGCGCTCATCCGTGGTATAGCGGATACCCGCGGTGAGGTGGGTATCGCTGAATACCGTGCGAGTAGCCTGGGCGAACGCTGCGTACGACTGCGTAGTCTGTATGCCATACGTGTTCACGAATGGCAGGGGTGCGAAAGCAAGGCCGGTGAAGTGGATCGGATCAAACCCGGCGTTGTCATGGAGATAAAAGACCCCTGCGATCCACGAGAGGGCAGACCCCGCCTGAGAGGTCAGCCGGACCTCCTGCGTGAAGGTCATCTCCGGTGAAGCAATCTGCGCATCGGCGATCGGAAGTGGTCCGCTCGCCTGATCGAGAGTGTCGTCACCACGCGTGTCACGGTAGGCAGAGATACTGACGAGACGTGACCAGCCGTAGTCGTGTGTGATTTTGAGGCTCATGCCATATTGACGCACGGGCCCATTGGAGTTGTAGCCTTCATTTGGATCGTAGTAACCGGGAGCAGGCGGAAAGCCCCCGTTGGGAAACGGCGGCAGAGGGTCGAACGAACCGGTACCGGGGAACGCCCTGAAGCCGAGGCCCTGTTGGGTTACGGTCTTATCGAAGTCGAATGTCAGCAACGCGGCCGTACGATCCGATGCATTCCAGAGAAACTTGATGCGGCCCCCGTAATCGCGATACCTGTATGCGGGAACCCCGGTTGTGACGTTGCGACCCCATCCCTCGGATTGATTCGACCAGTATACGGAGACGTTCGCCAGCAACTGCCGAGTGAGCGATCCGGTTGCGTAGGCGTCGCCAGACCAGGTGTCATAGCTACCGTAACCCGCCGTGACGGCCAATTCTGGTGTCTCGGTAGGATTTTGCGTGAACACCTGCACCACCCCGCCCGTCGCGTTGCGACCGAAAAGCGTCCCCTGCGGTCCCTTCTCTACCTCCATGTGGTCGATGCTAGCGAAATTCGCTACGGAAGCCGTTCCTGCCGGCATATAGACGTCGTCGACGTACAGCGCCACAGAGGGCTCATTTCCGAACGCTCCGAATGGGGTACCGACACCGCGCAGGAACGGAATCGAAACATTGGCCTGCCGGTTGAACAGAAGACCGGGCACGAGCTGAGCGAGGGACTGCCCATCCGTAACACCCAGCTTCTCTGCGGTATCCGCGCTGATGGCTGCTATCCCCATCGGAACGCGCTGGTTCGACTCTTCGCGTCGGTTCGCAGTGACAGTCACTTCTTCGAGCTGTCTCGCCGCCGGTGATGCAGAGTCCGATTCTGCGTCGGCAGCGGCATCAACTGCCGTCGGGAGTTCGGCGTGCGCGACGGCTCCGCAGATCAGCCAACCCGCAAGGATGGATGCGGCGACCAACGGCATCATTGAGGGCTGCTCGCCCACCATTTCGTCCCAACAATTGGAGGGGATTATGATGCGCTAAGATCTCTGCAGTACAGAAGGGCCGCGGGCGCGTGACGCACGTAGAGCATTCACTGACCGGCGACTTGGACAGCGGCTTTCAGGTCCTGCGGGAGGACGGTGAATACGTCTTTCGTCGTGGCTGGCAGAAGGGTCATAACGGCCAGCAGCGCTCCGTGCTCATGGTTCTAGCGGCCGCGGAACACCCGTCCCCGGCAACCCTGGATCGCCTGACCCACGAATACCAGCTTAAGGATGAGCTTGACGGTGCATGGGCCGTGCGACCGCTGGAGATCGTCCGCTCGAACGGTCGCACAATTTTGGTGTTCGCGGATGCGGGCGGCGAGCCACTCGACCGACTGCTCGGCGTACCCCTGCCGGCGGGGCGCTTCCTCCGTTTGGCCATTGGTATCACCGCGGCAATCGGAAAGCTCCACCAGCGCGGACTCATCCACAAAGACATCAAGGCGGCCAATATCCTGGTCAATGACACGACCGGCGAGGTGCGGCTCACTGGTTTTGGCATCGCTTCACGCCTGGCGCGCGAGCGCCAATCGGCTCATTCTCCCGAGTCCATTGCCGGGACCCTCGCCTATATGGCGCCAGAGCAGACCGGGCGAATGAATCGGTCGATCGATTCGCGCAGCGACCTTTACTCCCTCGGCGTCGTGTTCTACGAGATGCTCACCGGAGTTTTGCCATTTACCGCCGCCGATCCGATGGAATGGGTGCACTGCCATCTCGCTCGGCGGCCAATGTCCCCCGCCGAGCGAGTGAAGGAGATCCCCGGCGCCCTCTCTGCAATGGTTATGAGACTGCTGGCGAAGCGAGCCGAAGACCGCTATCAGACCGCGGCCGGCCTCGAACACGACCTTCGCCGCTGCCAAAGTGAATGGGAGGCGCAGCGCCGGATTGATGCGTTTCCACTCGGAGAACGCGACATACCCGACCAACTGCTGATTCCCGAGAAACTCTACGGGCGGCAGCACGAAGTCGAGACCCTGCTCGAGGCCTTCGATCGTGCCGTCAAGGGCGGCGCCCCGGAACTCGTGCTGGTAGCGGGCTATTCCGGCATCGGCAAGTCTTCGGTCGTCAATGAGCTACAGCCCGTGCTGGTGCCGCCGCGCGGCCTCTTCGCCTCGGGCAAGTTCGATCAGTACAAGCGCGACGTCCCCTATTCGACGCTCGCACAGGCATTTCGGAGCCTGATCCGGCCGTTGTTGGCGAAAACCGAAACAGAGCTGGGCAATTGGCGCGGCGAGCTGCGCAATGCGTTAGAGGAGAACGGCCAGCTGATTGTGGACTTGGTCCCGGAGTTGAAGCTCGTTATCGGAGAGCAGCCGCCGGTTCCTGAAGTTCCACCAAAAGATGCGCAACGCCGCTTCCAGCTTGTGTTCCGCCGATTTATCGCCGTATTCGCTCGGCGAGAGCATCCGTTGGCGTTGTTTCTCGATGATCTGCAGTGGCTGGATGCCGCAACCCTCGACCTGCTTGAGGATCTGTTGACGCACTCCGAGCTACGGCATCTGCTGCTCGTCGGCGCTTATCGCGACAACGAGGTTGATGCCGCCCACCCGCTGATGCGCAAGGTCGAGTCGATCAAGAGTTTGGGCGGAAAGGTCAGCGAGATCACACTCGGGCCGCTCGCTCAAGAGCATCTCCGCCGGCTGCTAGCGGACGCGCTTCGCTGCGAGCCGGAACACAGCGCCCCGCTTGCGCAACTGGTGCGAGAAAAGACAGGCGGCAATCCGTTCTTCACCATCCAGTTCATTGCTTCGCTCGCCGAAGAAGGAATGCTTGCTTTTGATCACGACGCGGGCTGCTGGTCCTGGGATCTCGATCGCATCCATGCCAAGGGATATACCGACAATGTAGTAGACCTCATGGCTATGAAGGTGATCCGTTTGCCGGACCCGACGCGGGTGGCACTGCAGCAGCTAGCCTGTCTCGGAAACACGGCCGAAATCACCACTCTCTCGACCGTTCTCGAGGTGTCGCCGGACCAGCTGGAGGCCACTCTGTGGGACAGCATTCGTCAGGGGCTGGTCGAACAGATAGATGGCTCATACAAGTTCATCCACGACCGCGTTCAGGAAGCGACTTATTCTCTGATTCCGGAGGCATCGCGCGCCAGCACGCACCTGCGGATCGGACGGCTACTGGCTGAACATACGCCTCCGCAAAAGCGTGACGAGACAATCTTCGACATCGTCAATCACCTGAACCGCGGCGCGGCGCTGATCTCTTCACGAGAGGAGCAGGAGAGACTTGCCGAATTCAACCTGATCGCGGGCAGGCGCGCCAAGGCGTCTACCGCCTATGCTTCGGCGCTCAAGTATCTAATCGCGGGCGCGGCACTACTGGGTGACGATGGATGGCAGCGCCGTAGGGACCTGATCTTCGCGCTGGAACTAGAACGGGCCGAGTGCGAGTTCCTGACTGGCGGGCTGGCTGCCGCCGATGAACGCTTGACCGCGCTGTCGAACCGCACCGCCACTACTGTCGAGCGCGCGGCGGTCGCGTACTTGCAAATGGGCGCGTGTACGGAGCTCCTTCAGATCGACCGCGCCGTCGCCGTGGCTCTCAACTACCTCCGGCACGTGGGCATTGAGTTTTCACCGCATCCGACAGAAGAAGAAGTGCGGCGAGAATACGAGCACATCTGGACACAGCTCGGAGGCCGCTCGATCGAGGAAATCGCCGATTTGCCACTCATGAGTGATCCCGAATCGCTCGCGACTGTGGGCGTTCTGACCAAGATGCAGGTTCCTGCGATTCTTACAGATCAGTACTTGGATGGCTTGGCCACTTGCAGAGGGGTCAATCTCAGCATCGAGCGGGGTAACTGCGACGCGTCGTGCCTCTCCTATGTGATGTTGGGCAGGGTCGCCATACAGCGCTTCGGCGACTACAAGACCGCATTTAGATTCGGTCAGGTCGGTTATGAGCTCGTCGAGGGTCGTGGGTTAAAGCGCTTCCAGGCGGCCGCTTATACAGGTCTTGCCGCCATGATCGCTCCTTGGATGAAACACGTGCGGTCCTCCGCAGACCTGGCGCGCCGCGCTCACGATGCGGCGAACAGGAGCGGCGATCTCACGTACGCAAACTACGCGAATATCGCGCTAGCGTGGGCCTTACTCTTCGCGGGCGACCCGCTAAGTGATGTGCAGCGCGAAACCGAACTTGGCCTGGCATTTGCCCAGAAGACGGGGTTTAGCGGCGATGTAGACATCATTCTGCCTCAGCTCGCATTGATTCGGACGCTCCGCGGGTTGACGCCGAAATTCGGCTGCTTGGACAGCGAAGGCATCGAGGAACTCTCCTTCGAACGTCATTTGGCCGAAAGCCCGTACTTGGGGATCCACGCGTGTTGGTATTGGACCCGCAAGATGCAGGCGCGCTATCTCTCCGGCGATTATGCGGCGGCGCTAGAAGCTTCATCGAACGCTCGACGCACGCTGTGGCTCTCGCGCGGTTATGCCATGGAGGCCGAATATGATTTTTGCAGCGCGCTTTGTCGGGCTGCATCGAGCGACTCCGCAACGGCTGACGAGCGACAGCAGCATCTGGAGGCACTGGCCGCACATCACGGACAACTTAAGATCTGGGCAGAGAATTGCCCGGAGAATTTCGAAAACCGTGCCTCCCTGGTGGGCGCCGAGATTGCGCGGATCGAAGGCCGAGACCTCGATGCCATGCGCCTGTATGAAAAGGCCGTCCATTCCTCTCGGGGGAGCGGATTTGTCCACAACCAGGCGCTCGCGTATGAGTGCGCGGCTGCATTCTACCGGTCGCGTGGATTTGAGGAATTTGCGCACGCCTACCTACGCAACGCCCGAGCCTGTTACGCAGCATGGGGCGCCGATGGAAAAGTCAGGCAACTCGATCGCCTGTATCCCGACCTTAGGCGGCACGAGTCGTTGCCAAGTCCCACCTCAACCATCACGGCCCCGGTCGAGGGGCTCGACCTTGCGACCGTCATTCGAGTCTCACAGGCCGTATCGAGTGAGATCGTGCTGGAGAAGCTACTCGATACTGTGATGCGCAAAGCCATCGAGCACGCTGGGGCCCAAAGAGCCCTCCTGATCGTCGCGCACGGGGAGGACCTGCGCGTAGAGGCGGAGTCGAGCACGAGCGGAAGCGAAGTTCTCGTGACTCTCAGAGACGCGCCGGGCCGAGCGGCGACTGCGGAGTTGAGCCTGCCGGAGTCGATTGTCCGCTATGTCGTGCGCACTCACGAAAGTCTTATCCTCGATGACGCATCGTCGACAAACGCGTACTCCGGCGATCCGTACCTCGTTCGGAACCGCATTGGTTCGATTCTCTGCTTGCCGCTGCTGAACCATGCGAAACTCTCAGGTGTTCTGTATCTTGAAAACAATCTCGCCCCGCGCGTCTTCACGCCCGACCGGGTCGCGGTTCTCAGGGTGCTTGTCTCGCAAGCGGCGATCTCGCTCGAGAACACGCGGCTTTATCGAGACCTCGAAGATCGGGAAGCCAAGATTCGACGGCTGGTCGACTCCAATATCATTGGGATTTTTATCTGGGAGCTCGAAGGCCGCATTCTGGAGGCGAACGACGCATTCCTCACGATGCTGGGATTCGAACGCGAGGAACTCACTTCCCCGGGCCTGCGCTGGACCGACCTGACACCGCCGGAGTGGCGCGAGCGAGACGCGCGACTGGCGCTGGAACTCAACAAAAGCGGAGCCTTGCAGCCTTTTGAAAAAGAGTACTTCCGCAAGGACGGTAGTCGGGTACCTGTGCTTATCGGGGTGGCGAACTTTGGCGGCGACGAACACCAGGGCGTTGCATACGTTGTTGACCTGAGCGAACGCAAGCGGGCTGAAGATGCACTCCGTCAACTGGAGTCCGAGCTCGCCCACATGAACCGCTTGAGCATGATGGGGGAACTGTCTGCCTCGCTGGCTCATGAAGTGAAACAACCCATCGCGACGGCCCGCAACAATGCGCGTGCGGCGGAGAATTTCCTGGGCATGCAGCCGCCGGAATTGGACGGGGCACGAGAGGCGGTTGGCTGCATAGTTGGTGATGTCGATCGGGCGGGACAGATCGTTGATCGCATTACTGAGCAGATCAAGAAAGCTCCGCCGCGGAAGGAGCGCTGTGATCTTAATGCTGCAATCAATGAGGTTATTGGCTTAGCGCGGAGCGTCATCATCAGAAATGGGGTGTCGGTACAAACACGGCTCGCGGACGGATTGCCGACTGTTCGGGGGGATCGTGTCCAGTTGCAACAGGTGATGATGAATCTGATTCTAAATGCGGTTGAAGCAATGGGCTCAGTCGAGGACGGCCCGCGAGACCTTTTGATCACCACCGAACAGGAGCGGAGTGGGGTCCGTGTGGTCGTGCGCGACACGGGGTCGGGCATCGACTCCGAGCACATCGAGCGAATTTTCCGGCCTTTCTACACGACGAAGCGCGACGGAACTGGGATGGGCTTGTCCGTTTGCCGATCGATCATCGATGCCCATGGGGGGCGGGTGTGGGCAGATTCAAACGAGCCTCGCGGTGCTGTCTTCTACTTCACCTTGCCCGCGATGGAAGTTGCACTGTGAGCTCTGTTTGGGTTTTCTGCTGGAGCTGAGAGCGGTGCGAAGACACAGCAAGCCAGCGGGTTCTCAGAGCAGAGATACTTCGTGCCCGGCGGCAGAGAGACTATGGATTGGCAGCTGCTCCATTGGAGTCGAGAGCTGCGCGAAGACACCGCGACAGGCTCTCTTCATCTAGCGGCTTGCCAAGATAGCCCACCACTCCATCGCGCAGTGCGCGGTCTCGGTCGGCCTCAGTGGGGCGGGCAGTTACGAGGATCGTGGGAACTCGTCGCCCTGTGTCGATCAGGTGACGGTAGAGCTCGATCCCAGTCATTGCCGGCATGTGGACGTCGGCGATCAAGCATCTGGTTTCGTTGACACGACGGGACGCCAGAAAATCGGTTGCCGTCGGAAAATCTTCAGCCACGTAGCCCAAGGATCTCAGCAGCCTTCGCATGGACTCTCGAAAAGGCCTGTCATCATCGACGATCGAGATCAAAACGGCGCCAGACAAAACAGCTCCTCATCCCGCAGGCGATTCAACTCGTTACATTTTCGCCCAGTAAATATGAGGATGGGATCCGTAGTAGCCGCAGGGGGGGCGTCACATCCCTCGCACAGCGGTGTCAAGTAGCCGACAGCGTGGCCGCCGCCAATGAGACGACGCTAGGTGTAGGAGCCCTTGAGAGCCGACCAGCCTAAACACGCCGCGAAGCAAGCCTCACTCGTGTTAGGGCCGCCGGACTCCACTCCTGGGCGGTGCTATTCGGAGCTGTCAGGGCTGAGAACCGCGCGAAGACACCGCGAAAGGTCCTCTTCATCAAGCGGCTTTCGAAGATAACAAACCACTCCATCGCGCAGTGCGCGGTCGCGGTCGGCGTCAGTAGGGTAGGCAGTTACGAGGATTGTGGGAATTCGGCGGCCTGCGTCGATTAGGTGACGGTAGAGCTCAAGCCCAGTCATCGCCGGCATGTGGACGTCGGCGATCAAGCACCTGGTTTCCTTGAGGCGACGGGATGCCAGAAAGTCGGCTGCCGTCGGAAAACCTTCAGCTACATAACCCAAGGATTTCATCAGCCTTCGCATGGACTCTCGAAAAGGCGTGTCATCATCGACGATCGCGATCAGAACTTGGTCGGACAAGGCAGCTCCGGTACGTCACTCGACCGCATGATCAAAGCCTACATCCTGTCTCGCAAGAATGATCTTGGAACAACATCCAGAGCCATAAACCTTGGTTTAGGTTCTCTGACCGAGGGATAGGGGTAGCGCTACTGTTCGGGCGGTCGATTTGGACCTAGACTTCGGCGCGGGACGGCAGATCACTACCCATGCTTAGAGGGACTGTCTCGTGAACCCGAGAGCGCCGGCAGAAGCGGTGCCTGAGCCCAAGTCCTCCGTAGCGGTCGTAGACGACGACCCGGAATTTCGGGCGTCGGTCGCGCGCCTATTGCGCTCCGTAGGTCTTCACACTCGCTTATTTGCCTCCGTCACCGAATACCTGGAATCCGAGCCGCCTGATTGTCCGACCTGTCTCGTACTCGACGTAAGGCTGCCGGGGCAGAGCGGACTCGACTTCCAGCGCGATCTCATTGCCGCACATGCGGAGATCCCGATCGTCTTCATCACCGGGCACGGCGATATTCCGATGAGTGTGCAGGCGATGAAGAGGGGCGCCATCGAGTTCCTCACGAAGCCATTTCGCGACCAGGACCTTCTCGACGCAATTAATGTCGGGCTCGCTCGTGATCGTGCCAGACGCGAGGATAATGAATCTCTGAGCAAGCTCCGTGCGAGATTCGACACCCTGTCGCCGCGCGAACTCAGCGTGCTGACAGCCGTCGCGCTAGGTCGTCTGAACAAGCAGATTGCGGTCGACATTGGGATAAGCGAGAGTACGGTCAAGGTACATCGCTTCAATATGATGCGAAAGATGAGGCTCGCATCTCTCGCTGAGCTTTGTCGGGTGGCCGACAAACTCCAGTTGCTGCCGGAACGAAAACAGGCTCCTTAGGGTGTACGTGAGACGCGGCTGTCCGGCCGACGCTCTCCACCCCTGCGGGCGATATCCCATCCTCCGTCGGGAGACGCCAGCAACTCGCTAGCGTCCGGCTCGCCGTCCGCGTTTCTAACCGCGGCGTAAACCAAGGCTCAGTTTCGTCAACCTCGACACTACTCTTCTGTCCGCTCGTTGAATTGAGAGGCAGACGCACGATCGGCAAACATAGTCACCGAGCGATAGTGCCCATCACCGTCGGTTTTCAGGCCTCATGTGGGAGACCACTGCGGTTGACGGGCGTCGCGGGATCCTCGCCGGCATCTGACCATGCCGACAAACGCATCGGAGATGATTAAATGACCGAAACCAAGCCCATTCGCCGAATCACCGTGGTTGGAACGGGCGTCATTGGCGCGAGCTGGACTGCCTTGTTCCTGGCTCGGGGAATTCAGGTCGTCGCGACGGACGTCGCGCCGAATGCCGAGGCCGCACTCAGGAAGTTCGTGGACACCGCCTGGCCGGCGCTCAAGCGACTGGGACTCTCTCCCGGGGCGGCGCAATCGAGCCTGAAATTCACGGCCAGCCTTCCGGAAGCCCTCGCCGGCGCCGACCTCGTCCAGGAGAACGGTCCCGAGCGCATCGACTTCAAGCAGAAGTTTTACCGGCAGCTCGACGAGCTGTTGCCAGCGGAGACCATCATCGCTTCGAGCTCGTCGGGGCTCACCATGAGCGAAATCCAGCTTGGCGCGGTGTCGCATCCCGAGCGTTGCGTCATCGCCCATCCGTTCAATCCGCCCCACCTGATTCCGCTCGTGGAGATCGTCGGGGGAGCAAAGACCTCGGAGGAGACAATCCGGCGTGCGTCCGACTTCTACGCTTCGATCGGGCAGCGACCCGTGCGTCTCAACAAGGAAATGCCGGGGCACGTGGCCAACCGCCTTCAGGCTGCGTTGGGGCGGGAGGTCTATTACCTCGTCGCCGAGGGCGTGATCAGTGCCGCCGACGTGGACACCGCCTTGTGCTGGGGACCGGGCCTGCGCTGGGGAATCATGGGCAACATGATGCTCAATCACCTCGGAGGCGGCCGGGGTGGTATCGAGCATTTCTTTCAGCAGTTCACGGGGCCGATGACGGCATGGTGGAAGACTCTCGGCTCTCCGGTGCTGACGCCGGAGTTGCAAAAGAAGCTCATCGACAGCGTCCACGCGGAAGTGGGCTCGCGCAGCATCGAAGAGCTCGAGGCAGAGCGGGACGAACTCCTCCTTCAGCTGATCGAGCTTCGAAACAGGCCTTCCAAGACCGCAACGATTCAGCGGGCCGCGGCCGGCGCAGGCTGAGCTCCAACTTTCGCAACGAGAGGTTAAAGCATGGTCCGGCGAGAGAGATGGCGCATTCTTGCGGTGGCAGCGGCGATGGATGCGGCCGGATATCTGTGCGCGGACCCGGCGCACGCACGGGACACGGGTGTCGCAGATGCCGCGGTGGACTTTACCCGTGAGCGGGAGTCCAGGATTCGCAGGAGCAGGGACTATCGGTTCGCTCTACGACTCGCATCGGGCACCTGCGACGATTCTGGCTCATTCGCCGGTGCGCGCCGCCACCCGCGCTCCGAGTCCGCCTACATACACGGCCCGTTCTAGGGGAGTACCTGCATGGGAACACACGAAATTGTCAGTGGGCGTGACTCGGAGGCCCAGGTGCAAGAGGCTATAGCGCCGCCAGAATCGTCCGTATATCGCGTGGGGGCCAAGCGGCGGATCGTCATTGTCGGCGGCGGCTTTGCCGGCATTGCAGTGGCACACGCGCTGCGGCGATCCGATGCCGAGGTGCTCCTGATTGATCGTCGCAATCACCACATCTTTCAGCCGCTCCTCTATCAAGTAGCGACCTCCGTTCTGTCTCCCGCTGATATTGCCGTTCCACTTCGCCAGCTCGAGGCGAAATATCCCAACCTTTCGGTGCTGTTGGCGGAAATGGTCGGCATCAACGTCGCCGAGCGCACGGTGGAGGCATCCGCTCCGGGATTCGGGCAGCGCAAGATTGCGTTCGACTTTCTGGTGGTGGCGACCGGCATGCGCCCGAGCTACTTCGGGCACGACGAGTTCGCCCGGTATGCGCCGGGGCTCAAGAGCCTGAGCGATGCCGAGACCATTCGCGCAAAGGTCCTCGGCGCGATGGAGCTGGCCGCGACGACCGATAATGAACAAGAGCGCGTCCGTCAGATGACGTTCGTTCTGGTGGGCGCGGGCCCTGCCGGGGTGGAACTGGCGGGATCCCTTGCGCACCTGCTCAAGGTGACGCTGCGCGGCAACTTCCGCCGCATCGACCCGGCGGACGCCCGAATTGTTCTTCTCGACGGGGCCAAGCGGATTCTGCCGACTTTTGCTGAATCGCTGTCACGGCGGGTGACCAAACGCCTGGAGAAGCTGGGCGTGAAGGTCATGACCGACGTCAAGGTCGAGGCGGTCGACGAGAATGGAGTGGTCGCAGCAGGAAGCCGCATTACGAGCGCAACGGTCCTGTGGACCGCAGGGGTCGCCGCGGCTCCGGCTACGAAGATGCTTGCCACCAAGACCGACCGTGCGGGGCGAGTGCTCGTTGACCCTTTCCTGAAGGTCGTGGACGCCCCCGGGGTGTTCGTGGTCGGCGACGCGGCATCGATCACACAGGATGGACATCCGGTGCCCGGTGTCGCGCAAGCGGCCATCCAGCAGGGACGTTATGTCGGGCAGTTGATCGCCCAGGAGCTCGGAGGGCGTCGGGTAACCCGCCCATTCCGCTATTTCGACAAGGGCAACATGGCAGTTGTCGGCAAGAACTATGCGGTCCTCGAACGGGGCTGGCTCCGGACAGCCGGCTTTCTGACGTTTCTGGTTTGGGCCTTCATCCACATCGTTTCCTTGCCTCAGCTGCAGAATCGCCTGCGCGTGCAACGTCAGTGGTTCTGGTCCTATTTCACCGGTCAGCGCAGCTCGCGGCTCATTCCCGAGCGGTCGGCAGAGTTGAGGTAAGGCAACGCGCCCTGCCTTTACTACCGATTTCACCAGAGGTAACTGCAATGTCCAACAGTCCCACCCGTCGAATGCAGATCGGTGACTTCCTGCTCCGCCGCCTCGAGGAGGCCGGCGTGAAGCATCTGTTTGGCGTGCCCGGCGACTACAACCTGGGCCTGCTGCAGCAACTCCAGGATTCCGGCGCACTGAAGTGGGTCGGCACATGCAACGAGCTGAACGCTTCTTATGCGGCGGATGGCTATGCGCGGCTGAACGGCCTGGGGGCGTTTCTCGTGACGAACGGCGTCGGCCCCATGAGCTCGATCAACGGGATCGCCGGCTCCTGCAGCGAGCATGTTCCCGTCATTTGCATCAGCGGGTCGATACCGCTTCGGTCCATCGACCGGGGCCTGGGCATGCACCACACGATGGCTGACGGCAGCTTTGACCACTTCCTCAACGCCTACGCACACGTGACGGCCGCCCGCGCCAGGCTCACGCCGCGCAACGCGGCCACCGAGATCGACCGACTCATCCTGACCGCGTGGCGGGAGAAGCTCCCCGTCTACATGGAACTACCCTCCGATATCACGCATCTCGACATCGAGGTGCCTGAGGCCCCGCTCATTCTGGCCGAGCCCCCCAGCGACCCGGAACGGCTGCGCTCGTGCATCGCTGCGATCGTGGAACGTCTCTCCGCCGCCAAATCGCCGGCGATCGTGGTTGACTCAGACGCGGGCCGCTACGGGGTCGCGCCGGAGCTCATGAAACTCGCCGAGAGGCTGCAGGCTCCAATCGCAGCGATCAATGCAGCCAAGAGCATGATCGACGAAACGTTCGCTCAATACGTCGGAATCTACGGCGGGAAGGCAAGCGAGCCGCACGTGCGTGAGACCGTCGAGGAGAGTGACTGCCTTCTCGCCATAGGTTATCGGCCCATCGAGGTAACCACCGGCGACTTCACGGCCTCGCTGCCGGCCAGCACGATCCACGCCCGCGGACATTCGGTGGACGTTGGCGATGACAACTATCAGGCGGTGACCCTTAAGGAAGTCCTGCGCGGCGTCATCGATGCGATCCCGCAGGTGAAAAGCCGCACACCCCGCCCGGTTGCGGCTCCGCTGACCGGCACGCGCACTGACGGTTCCGCCAAGCTGACGCAGGCTGCCTACTGGCAAGCGGTCCAGGGTTACCTCCGCCCAGGGGACGTCCTTTACGTGGACAACGGCACTTCATTCGTTCTCCTCGGCCTGAAGCTACCGCCGAACTGCACATTCGTAGGGTCCATCAACTGGGGCTCGATCGGCTTCTCAGTGGGAGCTCTGCTCGGAGCGTTGACCGCGGCCCCCGGCCGGCGTCACCTGCTGTTCGTGGGAGACGGTTCATTCCAGGTTTCGGCACAGGAGCTATCGACCATTCTGCGGCACGATCACAAGCCGGTGATCTTCCTGATCAATAACGGCGGATACACCATCGAGCGCGGGTACCTCGGCAAGGACGAGGCCTACAACGATGTTGCCAACTGGTCGTACGCAGATCTGCCAAAGGTGTTCCGTGCCGACACCTCGGCGCGATCGTTTGTTGTCAAGACAGTCAGCGACCTGCAACGCGTGCTCAGCACACCGAATGACACGATGATATTTGTCGAGTCAATCATGGACCGACATGACGCCCCCGTGGCGGTGACCACGAGCAGCAACAAGGGCGCAGAGCTCGACTATGGCCCACGCGGCCCGCAGTACCGCGAAGGCCTGCAGCTGCGGCCGCCTACGGGGCGTTGATCCAGGCTCGCCGTTCCGCCAGATGGGCGTGAGCCGCTGCGTCCCGTCGCAGCCGCTCACTCGCACTCTGCACCAGCCGTCCCCGACCCCGATGCTCGGGTCTCCCCCGGCGTCGAGGAGCGGATCCTACGATCACAGGGCATGCCTCTCGAAGCCGGCCGGCCTGACGTAGCACGCGCTCCGCCATAGGTCGCGACACAAGGTGCCGCACGGCGCTCGAACCAAGGCGCCGCGGAAAATCAACTGGACCGAGGTTCGGTCGAGTAACTGTTGGTTTAGTTTCTCGCCGCGCGTGCGCACGGTCGGGCGCGATCGTTCGCGCACTCGCACCGGAGTCAGAGATGGGGCGCGTCCTCTGCGGGCGCCTTAGTTTCTCGTACGAGAAGTGTACTCCCATGAACCAACAGGCAATCGACGCATCGGTTTGTGCGTGATGAGATTTCACATATGGACAAACAGACTGTGACGCGAACGCACGGGATGACGGGTGGACGAGCGATTTGCCGCTCGCGGCGGAACACGACTAGTCGCCCATGGCACGTGTTCTGCAACTCCGCTGGCGGGTCGATTTGCGACCCGCCGGCTTTCTCCTGATTGAAGGGGTCCAGCGATGGAAAACCAGCTCGTTGAGTCGCTTGCGGTTGAGAGCGTCGGCACACGGCGATCGGCCGAGTGGGTGCGCCACGTCATCAATCTGCTGGACGCCGCTGTTCGGCAGCTTCGCGCCGACGAACCGAGCGCTCACGTGACGCTGCTGGAAGCGACGTCAGTGCTGCGCAGACAGGTGGATCCGGAAGCAAACCGTACATCGTCAGATGGAAGAGGGCGCTTGCTCGCCTGGCAGACGCGCAAGATTCGTGACTTCATTGATTCGCGTATCTCCGGGCCGATTTGGGTGTCGGACCTGTGCGCGCTCGTTCAGCTCAGCGAGGCGCACTTTTCGCGCTCGTTCAAGCGGACGTTTGGCGAGTCGCCGCACGCGTTCGTGATCCGACGTCGAGTCGAATTGGCCGCTGAATGCATGCTCCAGAGCGATGCGTCCCAGAGCGACATCGCGCAACGCTTTGGCTTCACCGATCAGGCACATCTTTGCAAGCAGTTTAGACAAGCGACCGGTCAGACCCCAGCCGCCTGGAGGCGCGAGCAGAGAGCACGTGAGGATACCCAAGGGATGAGGGGAGTGTCGCGCTCTGCCGCGGCCTCTGGCACGTCCAGTCGAGCCGGGCGAGATACCGCCGCCCATCGTTCGAGCCCACGGGCTGCGAGTCATGGCGCGCCAGGGTGCTCGAGCTTGGACCGGCTAATGGCTGAACTCGCCTAGCGGGTTCGGACCTCCACATTCCTCGCGATGAATTTACCGACTTGGCTTACGGTGTCGCTGACAACTCTCGGGGTCGGGGTGCTCATCTTTCTTTGCCTCAGAGACATCATCCCGATATGGGCTGATCTGCGCGAAGCGGCGGACGAGGCGGATCTCGCATGAAGCCGTGGCTTCCGAAACCTGGCGATCGGCCGGTCGCTTACGAGGTTCTCCCCCATACGGGGGGAGGCGCAGCGAGCGGGTCGAATCTAGCCTCATCGCGAGCGGTCAGCATCTGCGCCGCGACGTTTCCACGAACGGACTTTCAGGAGGTTGAATTCAAATGCGTAACGTGATGGTTTCCTTGGTAGCGTGCACTCTTTTCTCTGGAGCAGTTTACGCGGGTGATTCGGACTCATCCGCCCCCGTGGCGGACGATGCCAAGCCTGATGCCACCGTGACCCTGAAGGGGGGCAGTGTGGCAGTGGGTATCGGCTACACCTGGGGTCGCGGAGAGCTTGCTTATCAGGATAGCGCCCGGCCGTTCTCGATCTCAGGGGTTTCCGTCGTGGATGTGGGTGCGACAAACTACAGCGCGACCGGCAACGTTTACCATCTGACCCAGCTCTCTGACTTCGCCGGCAACTACGCTGCCCTCGGTGCAGGCATCACCCTTGCAGGAGGCGGCACGGCCGTCTACCTCAAGAACGAGCACGGCGTCGTTATCAAGCTCGTGGCCACAAACGTTGGTCTGAAGTTCAAGCTGTCCGCCGATGGCGTGCATGTTGCGCTGAAGGACTGAGCGCGAGGGGCTGCGCGCCCGCGCCGCGCGAGCGCGCAGCCCCCTCTGTCTTGGCACGGCCAAGTCGGGTTCGTCCCGTCCCGCCGCGCTTGCCGGGGGCTGCGACGCGGAGGCGCAATGCACAGGCACCTTTCTTTCAGCTCTGTTCTGGCTCTGGCTCTTTGCTTGGCCACGCACGCGTCTGCCGATTCCGATCCGCCGGTGTCGCAAGTCGCCGAGGCGCGGAAGTCTGGAAACCTTGAGATCGCGCAGCAGCTTGTGGCTCAGGTGCTGCGCGAGCAGCCGCGTAGTGCCCGAGCACACTACATGAACGCGGAGCTGTATGCGGCCGAGGGGAACCCTGCGATGGGGCAGCGGGAACTTGATACCGCCTACGATCTCGAGCCCGGCCTTCCTTTTGCAACGGCCGAGTCGGTTCGCGCTCTGCAGGGAAAACTCGCCCGTGAAGCGTATATGCCAGCGGCTTCGAGCGGTGTGCGAAGCGGCCCGAGATTTCCCTGGGGCTTGCTTGTCGTTGGGGTCGTAGTCGCCTTGGCCACCGTGCTGCGGCTCATCCCCGCACCAAAGGAGCAGCGCAGTGGACGGCTCCCGCCCCATAGCGGCGACTGAAAGCGTGCGTGTCGTCCTCGAAGGGCGCATCACGGCCCACACGGCTGCACCCATATGGCAGTCGGCCATCGCCGTTCTCGAACATAACCCGCAGCGGCCGGTCGTGGTCGACGCATCGCGGCTCGAATACGTCGACAACGTAGGTCTCGCGCTGCTCTTCGACCTCGCTCGCCGAGAGCGTTCACCGGGCGCCAAGGTGCAATTCCAGGCGCTGACGCCCGATCTGGCCTCCCTGGTCAGCCGCTACGATCCGCGGGCCTTTGATACCGCGGCCCCCGGCCGAAGACACCTGGGCATGCTCGAGCAGGTGGGGCGGGCGACGACTCGGGAGCTCGCATACCTGCGAGAGCTGACGACATTCCTCGGCGAATGCATGCATGCGCTGAGACGGGCGTTTACACAGCGGGGCCTGGTGAGCTGGCGCGACGTGCTCGACGTCGCTACCGAAACCGGCGCCAACGCGGTGCCGATCGTTCTCCTGACGGGCTTTCTCATGGGCGTGATCATCGCCTTCGAGGTCGGCCTCGTGGCCCGACAGTTCGGGGCCGTGATCTTCGTCGTGAACGGTGTTGGCCTGGCGATGCTGCGTGAGCTTGGCGCGCTGATGACCGCCATCGTCCTCGCGGGACGCACCGGCGCGGCATTCGCCGCCCAGCTAGGCACACAGAAGGTCAACGAAGAGCTCAATGCCATCTCAACCTTTGGCCTTGACCCAATCGAGTTCCTTGTACTGCCGCGCCTGATTGCCGCAGCTTTGGTGGTGCCGCTGCTCGCCGTGCTCGCCGACTGCGTTGGGCTTTTCGGCGGCGCACTCGTGATGAGCAGCTTCGAGATCAGCCCCCTGCAGTTCTGCACCCAGCTGCTTGGCGCCGTCACAGCTGGAGATTTTGCCCTCGGAATCATCAAGGCAGCGGTCTATGGGCTGACGATTGCGGCGGTTGGCTGCCACCGAGGTCTGGAGACCGGGGCGGGAGCGACCGCCGTTGGACTTTCGGCGACTCGCGCGGTGGTCACGAGCAT
>Ga0335085_10005868_pt1 | contig 19581 bp, 14 predicted proteins | sample Lox_Sample_45_FD_206712 | JGI IMG/M metagenome (GOLD analysis project Ga0335085, IMG submission 206712) | Soil microbial communities from Loxahatchee National Wildlife Refuge, Florida, United States - Lox_Sample_4.5 | ecosystem: Environmental > Terrestrial > Soil > Wetlands | place: USA...
GGAAATCGCGGGCGCCAAGCCTTTTCCCAATGGCAGAGCCGGTGCCGTCCGCTCCGTGGCAGCCGGCGCATTTTCCTTTGTAGATGGTCTCAGCATTCTGGGCATGTGCTGGAGCCGAAAAGGCAACCATGCCGGCCAATACAGCCGCTAAGGCGAACGTCCACATCTTATTCTTTCTCATAGTTCAATTCTCCCTTTCACTTCCTTCTCAATGGATTCCACATTGTCTGCCATCGTTGTACGCACAGTGTAAGCGAATGCACGCGTCAGAAGTTTTTGAAATCGCAACTGCAACCTACAGAAACGCGGCCCCCATCGAATTATTAACAGCTCCAGGACCGAGGATGCCTACAATCTTGAACAGTTTGTATCGAAAGTCAACAGGTTCTGTGAAGCCTTGCCCGGGAGTCGCACTCGACGTGGAGTACGTTTCCCGAATCGGCATTATCCCAATTACGACCCAAGCTGTGTGTGATTGGAATCACAAAAGATTCTTATAATCGCGGCGCGCGGCAACTCGCCGATCATAATAATTTCGCCCGATGCCGGACCGGAGAACATGCACCATGAAAAGCCTGGTAATGCGCAGATGGAGTAAACCCGTTTTCGCAGCGGTTGCCCTGGGGCTGTTTCTTTCGATTTCACCGGCGGTGGCGCAGGGCGCTCCCGCAACCCCGGCTGCGCCCGCCTCCGCCGCTGCCGATGAGAATGCGCCGAATGCCGGCGCGCAATATGTGGGCTCGGATACCTGCAAGACCTGCCACGAAGACATCTACAAAAACTCCTTCGAGAACACGCCGCACTTCAAGACCACGCTGAAAGGCGGCCACGGTTGCGAGTCCTGCCACGGCCCCGGCTCCGAACACGTCGCCGGCGGAGGCGACGTCAGCAAAATCATCACCTTCAAGAATCTTTCCCGCGAGGAATCCAGCCGGCGCTGCTTGAGCTGCCACGGAGAAAAACATGCGCAGGAGCATTTTGCCGACTCGGTGCATTCCGGCAGCGGCATTGGCTGTCTCGACTGCCATTCGCCGCACCACGGCAAAGAGCCGCAATTCCTGCTGGTGCAAAACCAGCCGCAGCTTTGCTACGGCTGCCATACTGCCGAGAAAGCCGATTTCGCCAAGCCTTTCCATCACCGCGTGAACGAAGGCCTGGTGCAGTGCAGCGACTGCCACAACGTGCACGGCTCGGTCCGGCTGCGGCAGGTGCGTGAGCTGCCGAACGGAGACTTCATCTGCTACAAGTGCCACGCCGACAAGCGCGGCCCGTTCGTCTACGAGCACGAGCCGGTGAAGACCGAAGGCTGCACCAGTTGTCATACGCCGCATGGATCGGTGAATCCGCGACTGTTGCGGGTGAACCAGGTGAACCTGCTGTGCCTGCAGTGCCACACATTCCCGACCCAGGGGCCGATCGGGCCGGTGCATAACCAGTCGGCAAAGTACCAGGCATGCACCATGTGCCATATCGCGATTCATGGGTCGAATGCCAGCAATGTGTTCTTCAAATGATGACGATGTTCCGCAAGGGGCAAGGCGAGCCTGTTCCCCGGCGAGCCTGTAACCAGTTCGGATGTGGGGAGGCAAGAATGTCCAATCATCGCAGTCGTTGTCTCATCTTCTTACTGTTGGTGTCGCTGCCCGGCATGATGCGGGCGCAGTCTTCCAGCAGTTCGAGCGGGCAGAGCCAGTCGGATGAGGGCATCAGCGGCATGGGCTACACCGTACACTCCTCCGCCGATCTCGGCTACCGCTTCAGCAGCCTCGACGGCAGCCGCGGCATGTATGACACGCTGGTGAATTTGCAGACCGGCCCGCGCGTGCTCGACCAGACTCTCTCCATGCGGTCGAACGATCATCAGGGCCTGCTGTTCGATAATCTGTTCATCAACAGCGTGGGCTGGGGCGGCGATGCCGACAATTACCTGCGGGCGCGCGCCGATAAAGACAAGTGGTACGACTTCCAGGCCAGCTTTCGCCGCGACGAGAACTTCTTCGACTACGATCTGCTGGCCAACCCGCTGAACCCGCCGACCTCCTCGCCCAACGTGCCGGTGCTCGATTCGCCGCACAACTTCTCGACCTGGCGGCGCATGACGGACGTGGACGTAACCATCCTTCCTCAGTCCTTTCTCAGCTTTCGCCTTGGCTATTCGCACAACAACATGACCGGCCCGTCGTTCACCAGCCTGCACACCGGCACCGATGGCTTGCTTTACCAGCCCTGGAACACGACTGTGAACGATTACCGCATGGGCGTGGATTGGAGATTTCTGCCCGGCACGGTTCTCAGCTACGACCAGACTCTCTCCTACTACAAAGGGGATACCAATCAGCAGCTCTATCCTTTTGAACAGGCATTGTTGCCCGGCGGAAGCAACGTAGAACTTGGCTTGCCGATTGATACAGTCAGCCGCACCCCTTGCGCTATTCCTACGGGGCAGACCAGCCTGGTGGATGCCAGCGGCCTGCTGACCAACCTGGCCTGCAATGCCTATCTCGATTATTCGCGAGCGCAGCGGGTACGTACCTCGACGCCCACCGAACGGCTCACCTTGCGCAGCAATTATTTCGACTGGCTGGATCTTACCGCTTCCTACTCTTACAGCTCCGCCGATATGACCGCGCCGCTGAACGAATTCTTCAACGGGCTGGAATCGCGTCTGTTTCTCCGCCAGTACACCATTACCGGCCCGGCGAGCGCCAACCAGGTTTCCAATCTGGGGAGTGTGAGCGGCACGGTTCACTTATCCAAGCATCTGCGGGTCATTCAGACCTTCAACTATTGGGCGTTTCGCATTCCAGAGAGCTCTGACTTCACCGAAACCGACTGGATCATTCCTCCTGGAACGGGAAGCTGCACCTCACCCAATTGCACTTTGCTGGTTCCACTGACCTCGACCACGCAAACCGTCACCTCGACGCTTTCGGCGACGTCCTTCAACCAGACTTGGAAGAGGGAACAGACCGAGCTGGCCTACGATGTTTCCTCCAAGCTGGGACTGCGCGCGGGCTTCCGCTACGGGGACCAGAACTTTACCCACTTCCTCGACTTCACCACCGGCGACGTGGACAACATTACGGTTCACGAGCGCACTGCCTTGTTTGGCGTGTGGGCGCGGCCGACCCACACGTTCCGGCTGAATGCGGATATGGAGCAGACCATCAACGACAACACCATCGTGCGCATCGCGCCGCTGCGGGAAGGGCGCTATCGTTTCCAGATGTCGTATACGCCGCGCCCCTGGGCAGTGGTGGGCGCATCGGTCGACGACCTGGAAGATTCCAACAGCGACCCGCTCACCCGCTACCAGGGACACAACCGCAATGTCGGCTTTACCGCCACGCTCAGCCCGCGCCAACGCTTCAGCTTCGATCTGGCCTACAACTACAACGACTTCCTGCAGGACGCGCTGATCTGCTTCAGCGACACGCCTCCTGCCGGCGTTGTGCTTCCCGTCGTTACCGGCGCGGGCTCATGTGCCGCCAACGATTCCGCCAACCCGCTGCAGACGAACTCTTACTTCACCAGCCAGGTTCATTACGGGATGGCGGACGTGATGATCACTCCCATCAAGCACGTGAGCGCCCGGCTCGGGTACAGCATTACCGACGAAGATGGCGCCATTCCGCAGTTCAACATCCTGCAGCCTTACGGATCGCTGCGGTCCACCTACCAGCAGCCGCTGGGGGAATTGGAAATCGGCATGGGACACGATCTGAGCTGGATCGCGGGGTGGAATTACTACCAGTACAACGAGCCGTCCTTTGTCGGTCCGACGGCGCCGCGCTACTTCCATGCCAATTTAGCCACCGTGGCCCTGCGCTATAAATTCTGATGATTTAGCTTTTGCCTGCCGGGGGAAATGCCCGCGGGGCCTGCCAACGGGCGGGAGGTTATACCGCCCTCTGCCAATGCAGGACGTGTGGCCATCAAGCGAGCCGGCATCGGCATGGTCCTCGCTCGAACCGATTTTGCTTGACAGAATTTAAAATTAAAGTATATTATATATAAATAGTTTGGTTGTATTGCGCCGGTTATCTACATATCTTAAATTAGAAAAAGGATAACTATATGAAAACAGTTGGCGAGGTGGAATCCCTATTTGAACAGAAGATCGGCGAAGCCCTGAAAGAATTGGATATTCTTCCTTCAGGTTTCAAACATAAGGTGCGTTTTCACGGCAAGGCCAAAGATAAAAAAAGAACAGCTTCCTTCGAAAAGAGTTGGTTCCCGGAAACAGACTCAATTAATATCTGGTTCGAGCGCGCAAAAGAAGCTACAAGTTTGCCATCGCAAGCAGCGGTAACTTCGACGGTTCCTCTAGCGCCTACTTCCCCGCCACAAAGTTCTCCTACTGCTGCAGAGCCCCTCGCAGAATTAATTCGTGCGCTGGATCGGGCAGAGTCTCGTCCCGGATACGATTTCGTTGCCTTAAAGTGGTTTAGGGATGTAGCGTTGCCGTCATCTGGAGCTTCTTGGGCTCTCGCGGACTCAATGCGGCAAAACTTGCTGCGCGACGCGATAGACAGGCGGTTGATCCTGACGAGCAAGGTGCAAAACCCCAAGACGCCACAATTTCCTGTTACGGCGATACGGCTCAATCGGCTTATGCCGGAAGTGAGTATGATATTGGGCAACGGGAACGAGCCAGTCCCCGGTTTTCGTCCCATCGACATTCGCGGCGAAAATCTTTCTGCTACTGTGCTTCGTGAAAGGCGCTGATATTGGCTCTTTATTACCTGGAAACAAGTGCGTTGGTGAAGTTGTACGTTCGGGAACCTGGCACTGACCGCTTGCTTCAGCTTGTAAACACCGCGGAGAATCGCTTCGCGGTTTTGTCGCTATCTCAAGTGGAATTCCGTTCTGCGATCAGGAGGCGGCAACGAGCAGGAGATATTGATCCAAAAGCAGCTGGTTTGCTTCTTGATCGTTTTCAGCAACACACTGAAGCCAGATTTCTCCGCCAGTCCCTAACTGAAGCCACAATGGATCTTGCGTCGGAAATGATAGATCGCTACGCTCTCCGCGCGTTTGACGCGATCCAGTTGGCGTCCGCTTTGGAATTGAAGACGTCAGGAGGTCCAGAGCAACCAGTGTTTGTTTGCGCCGATCAGCAATTGTTAGCGGCAGCACAATCTGAGTTGTTAACGACCTTTGACCCCGGCGTCTAAACGGCGGGAAAAACCTACATGGCGGAAATGAAGTAGAAAGCTGAGAGCTAAGAACTTAAATGGGCCGGCAACCAAGAAGCGGTGACATTCCTTGGCTATCGGCCCATTCGACCCTGAATTGGATCGGAGGTGATACCTCTATGCTAGACCCCTTCCGGCAGATGTCAAGAGGTCTTTCGGCCACCCGCAAAATTGGCTAGCTCCCGGGCGTCGAAACGGGGGACTGGTCCTTGGGACCATGGCGGGGTATGGCTTTCGGACGATGCCCGGGCCGCGCCTGGGCGCTCCTTCTACCGCGTGCGGCCCTGCGAGGGATCGCTGGAGATGGCGGTGTCAACATCGACGAATAAGTGAGCATTGACCAAGCCCGGCGCGTAACACTGTCCATCCCGGTCGTAATTCGCGGGGCAACCGGCGGCCACGTCCCGGCGCTTGGGCGATTGGGCAAACTGCCAGATCCCGGCGAACGGAATCCCGCTGGAGGCTGGCCGCGGTGGAGACTTAGGAAAGGTGCATCCCGGCGAGGGCGGGCAGGCGTCGTTGGTCACGAAGTAAGTAATCTGCCTGCGCCCCGCGTTTTCGCGGATGTCGTTCGCGGTCACGATGCCGGCGCCGCCGTCCTCCTGCGCCGCGATGCCCGAGCAGTAGATCCCGGCGCGAAAGCCGGCGGCGGTCACGCCATCCACCCAGGTGTAGAGGTAGGCCTTCTGCCCGGGCAACATGCGTCCACCCTGCTCCTGGTCGAGGAAGAGAATGGTATGCGCGGGGAAGCCCTCACGCCTGGCGGCCGCGACCGTCGCTTGCGCATCCGATTTGCCGAGGCTGGCGGCACGCGCCGTGTTTTTTAGCTCGCGGTAGAGACGGCCATTGAAGAGCACGAGAAATCCGAAGCCCGCCGACTCGATGACTTTTCTTTTTCCAACCCAGTTGTTGCTTTTTTCTCCGGGAGGATTGTTGAGCCAGTACCCCGCGAAGGAAAACGTCTGCCGTAGTGCCGACAAAGGTTCGTCGCCGGGATAATCGTTGCGGTCGAAGCCGAGATAGGATTGCGCTGTTGCCTCGCGGGCCCCTGCAACCAATAGGAGAGCGAGCATCACGAAGCGGGGGCCGATTGTTCTCACAAAAATAGTTTACCGGTCTGGGCACTTTCGGAGACGGTGGAAACAAACTTTTCCACGTTGTGGGGCTCAGGAGCCACCTCAGCCAGCCCAGCGGCGCGCCAAGAAGCGGAACGTGCGCGACAGTCCGTCCACAAGCTGCAAGGGAAATTTAGGGTAGTTATTGAATTCGGTGTCGGTTTTGACAGTGACCAGGATGGAATTGCGCCACCGGCGGCGGAGTTCGCCGATCATTTCACGCGGATGCTGGAAAAGATGGGTGAGTGGAAGGCCAAGCAGCACAGAAGCGGGAGGCGGCGCTTCCCACTGCCGCAGAACCGCGGGCAGCAGCCAATAGGGAAGTGGTTCATGGCGCGGAACATCGTCGGCGGATGCGCCGAGGATCTGGCGGGCGAGTTCGACGGCGCAGAGAATCCAGCGAGCGTGGCGTTTGTTCTCTCCCAGGCAGAGCTTCCAATCGAAGGCTGGGGGACGCGATTCGAGGGCGGCCGCAACGTCACAGAGCCATAGGGGCCGCCAGGCGCCGTGTTTCAGCAGGTGCAGGCAAAGGACACGCAGGTGGTCCTCCGCTCCGAGGACGCGCACTTCACTCCCGTTCAGCTCGATCCGGCAGGAGCGGCTCAGGAGCTCGGCGAAGGTGGAATGGCTGAAGCGGGAGATTTCCTCGTGATCGAGATCGATGTTCCTTTCGCTGTAGCCTTCGCGGTCGAGCAGATCTTCTGCGGCCGCTATTTGCTCCGGCGCGACGCAGAGATCGATGTCCCCGGGCGGGCGCAGGCCCGGTTCGGCATAAAGGCGGCCGACGGACCATCCCTTGAGAAGAATGGCTTCGATGCCGGCACGGCAGAGAAGATGGGACACTGCCGCTACTTCCTGCTCGTGCTGTACGGCATGCACGGCATAGGAAAGATAGGAGACACGCAGCGCTTCGAGAGACGAAGAAGAAGGTGGCAAATCAGAATGGCGAAGTTTCCACCACGCCAGCGCACCGGCGCCCGATTGCAGCAAGGAAGGGCAGACTGCATCGAGGCGGTTCGCGGGAATTTCCATTTTCGGCGGGATCTTCCGCCAGGAACCGGCGAGGATGGCTGCCATGGCAGCGCTCGGCCGCTTTATAAGGCTTTCCACTTGAGCCGCCGCTAGGACTGCGCCTGCGCCGGCGTGGGCACCAACACCGACACAATGACGGGAAAGGCAATGGCCGCGGCAACGCCAAGCTTTTTCACCGTGTTGCGGCGGGCGCGATTGATTGCCTCGGCCGCCGGCGCGTGCTCGAGCAATCCAGCTTTCTCAAGCCGCTCGAGGGAAAGCCACACCGGCTCATCGCTGCCCGGACCCAGGTTCTGAATCATGGCCGCCACGGTGGTCTTTCCGTCGCAAAGCTGCCAGACATCCCAGGCGGTTTTGTTAAGGCAGTGCGCATGCTCGGTCGGTTTGTCATAGACGATGAACTCGCCGGCAACCTGGCGGACGATCGCCTCTTTTCGTTTGGGGGTGGCAAGTTCGGCGGGCCTCAAATTCATGGTGGTTCCTTTCTTAGCAGGAGGGGCAAAAACTCAGATTATCGGAACGGTTGAATCCGGGCTATTCCCAACTTGATTCGGAGCTACTCACAGCCGGACTTGCGAAGATCCCTCGCGCCGGCAAGAGGCCGAAATTATTTCAGGCGGTCGAGCAATTGCAGCATGGAGCTGGCGGCATCCCTCGCGTTTCCGCGAAGACCGTCCAGGATGAAGGCGTTTTTCAGCGCTGTTTCGAACGTGGCGAGGGCGCGTTCGTGATGCGTGCGCCCCAGAACCGAATGGGAGAGCAACTCGAGCACCGATTCACCGTAAGTTCCAATCCGCGGATGCCAAGTCGTGCCGGGTTTGTAGCGAGTCATGACGAAAAGGCCGACCGGCAAGGGCTTTGTGCCGGCCTTTGCGCCGAACTCGGAAAAATGCACGTAGCTCTGGCGCCCGGCGTCATCTCGCAGGCAAAGGCGGCGGGGAAAGGGATGCACCCGGCCCTGGGGATCGAAGACGGTGAACTCGTCCGAGTAATATTCGGCGCCCAGCAACAGGAATTCTTTGGTGAGCGCACTCTTGCCGCTAAAGCTGCCGGCAGGAAAAACGATGGCCCGGCCTTTCCAGCCCACTGCACCGGAATGGACAAACAACAACTTCGTCGAGCTTTTTGCGAGATTGAAATTAAGGTCGTGCTCCAGGGTGTCAAGCAGCGCTTGCCCGTGTGCAGTGCGGATGAGAGTGCGCGTATCGCCATACAGAACGTGCGGCTCTTCGGCGCTGGGCCGCGAAGGTGCGGCCACAATGGAGTACAAGCGATCAACCACCGGATGCGAGACAACTTTGCGGGCCGGCGGCAACAGTGGCAGAGCTTGTTCCAGCAGTTCCGAGGCAGTCGAGCGAATGCCGATACGCACGCCAAAAGAGAGAAATGAGATGCCGGCCGCCCAGGGAATACGGTCCAGGCGAACCATCGACCTGGACTTGTGTTGGAGAAAAGGAATTCGCTTGCGGGTCATACCTTGCTTATCAGAGCTTGGCAGAATATCGGCGCGATTATCGCGAGCGCAACCTTAAATTCGAGAACGCGACCATCCGGCGTCAACATACTCAATAGCCACGAATTCGCAGAGATTAACCCAGGCCTTTGTGACCTCAGACAATCTGGTCAACGTGAGATTGTCGGCGCGGCCGCGCCCGTAGTCACGCCGATCGTCGTCGCTACCCCCACCCGCAAACTTGGGCAGCGGCCATAGCGACCCGATGCCTACTTACTTGTAAGATGGTTTCGAATGGCCAACAGCTCAGGCTCTTCGAACGACTTGCCTCCGCACCAGGCTGCGGGATGCGGCAAGAAAGCCATCATGCGAGAGATGCCGAATAATGTATGCGGGCCGGCAATGCGCTCTCCGATGGTTAGTACGGTCTCACCGGGAAACGATCTCTCCATTGCCTCGCGCACCACACTTCCGTAGACGACGATGATTTTGGCTATGGTCATCTCGACGATTCGCTCCAGATATTGCTTGCGGCAGAAGCAGCTTGCTTCGCGCACCCCTTGCTCCGAACGTGACTTGCAATGGACAACTTCGGTTATCGCAAAGTCAATGCCCGGTCTAACCTCCTCTGCGGCCTTGTCTAGCATCTTAGAGACTCGTTGGCGAGCAGACAGCCAGAAACGCACTTTGCGTTTCGCGTACTTTCCATTTTTCAGCAGTACCTTGTAGTTCTTGACCCACCCAGCGGAAGAAGTGAAGCGGCCATCGAAGAAATCGGCCACGCGATCAGTCGGCCACTCGCTTTCTTGGTTGCTGGGAAATTGCTCTTCCTCATCCATCGACGGATTCGAGCTTACGAAAAGTATCGGCGCGCTATCGATCCGGCCCACCCAGGGCTCGGGCAACTGAAAAATGGCGCTGCCCTGGCTGTGCACAATTTTCTGGCAGGGATGCGGCCGGGTTGGGTTGCGGCGGAGCTCTGCGACGATGGGGCAATTCGCTATTTCAAGCAGAAGCGGCCGCTGGCCGAGCATAATTTTCTCCATCTTAACTCGCCCGAGTCCCGAATGCCCCGCGTGTAGCGGCTTTCCAGATTCGTCCCGCAGTTGTCATTCGAGAGGCCAAGGGATCTCAGTGAAACCCATCGGTATTGCATCGTAACACGATACATATGCTTCCGGCTCAACCCGTCCGAAATGGTGGGGAAAATTAACCGTTCAGATCACGGTAGAGGTTGCCTTCGCTTGTGCGGAAGCTGACCGGCCTACTCGAAGCTGACGGTGAACTCTGCGTCGATCAGTTCGGCTTCGTGTTGTGCGCCCGGGTTGTGGAATACGAGATAGTATCTCTGTGCTTCTAAAGGCCTGACAGGCAGGGTCCAGTCTACATTGCCTTCTACTCCCCCGGTCACAAATGCGACGGTTCCCGGCTCATGCCGCTGCAACTGACGACCGATAAGAAGGCGTCAAGAGTACGCGCGTAATTGGGTTGTGGATTTTCTAATCGTACTTTTCGTAGAGGATGGACTTTCGGTCCCAGCCGAGGCCTTTGAGCAATTCCCGGTTCTCATTCACCATTTTTTCCAGGCCACAGATGTAAGCATGCATGTCCGTTCGCCCCGCAGCAATGGTGGGAAGATGCTCCTGCACATAGCCGCGCAAACCATGCCACTCCGAACTACCGCGGCTGAGAGTCGGCAGGTAGTGAAAGTTGGAGTGCTGTGCCGCTAAGTCGAGAAATTCGCCGTGGTAGTAGATATCGGCCTCGTAGCGGCAACCGAAGAGCAGCCAGAACTGCTTGTTCTGGTGACGCGATTTCTCGGCCAGCAGCCAATAGATCATAGAGCGAAAGGGAGCAATGCCGGTGCCCGTGGCAATGAAAATCGTGTCGCGCAACGGGGGCCGCAGGATGAAGTCGCCGAATGGACCCTGGCACGCAACTTCATCTCCCTCTTTCATGTCACAAAGAAAGTTGGACATGTAGCCGTCCTGTACGCGGTTCAGGCAGAGGGCAAAGCGGCCGTCTTCCCCCGGGTGAGACGCAATCGAGTAGGCGCGCGTGATCTCTTCGCCGTCAGACTTGACCGTCTTGAAGGACAACCACTGACCGGCAACAAAACCAAAGCGGGACGAGCCGCGGGTTTCAAATTCGAGGTGCTTTGTCTGGGCCGAGAGTGCAATCGAGCCGGTAAGATGCGCGCTGAAAGTTTGCAAAGGAGTCATGTACTAAATTAGATGATAGACCCGGCGCAGAAGAACGAAGGAATCAAAGCAGCCCGTGTCAGCCTCTGCCCGGTTTGTTGCGACGTGGGGTGGCCTAACCGGCACTACTCCACGGTGACGGACTTCGCCAGATTTCTGGGCTGGTCTACATCACAGCCGCGGCGGACGGCGATGTGATACGCCAAAAGCTGCAGCGGCACGATTTCCAGAATTGGGGAAAGCTCCTCCGGGGCGGCGGGAACATACAGCACATGATCTGCCGATTCCTTGATTTCCTCGTCACCTTCGGTGGCGATCGCGATCACTCGTCCCGACCGGGCTTTTACTTCCTTCAGATTGGAGCAGGTCTTTTCGTAGCGGGTTTTCGAAAGCACGCTATTGGCGTCGCAGGTTGCAATGATGACCACCGGCAGGTTTTCATCGATTAGCGCGTTGGGGCCGTGCTTCATTTCGCCGGCGGGGTAGCCTTCCGCGTGGATGTAAGAGACTTCTTTCAGCTTGAGGGCGCCTTCCAGTGCGATGGGATAGTGGATGCCGCGTCCGAGAAAGAGAAAATCCTGCGCGCGGGCGTATTCTTTGGCGAGGTCTTCGCAGTCCTCTTCGTGGGTGAGCAGATGCTCAAGCTTGCCCGGTATGCGGGTTAATTCCTGCACGGCTGCCACTGCCCGTTCCTCAGTGACTACGCCGCGCACCTGCGCCAGGTACAGCGCAAAGAGATAAAGGGCGGTTAGTTGCGAAGTAAAAGCCTTTGTGGAAGCCACCCCGATTTCCGGTCCGGCATGGGTGTAGATGGTGCCCGCAGCCTCGCGTGTGATCATCGAGCCGACCACGTTGCAAATGGCCAGTGTCTTCGACCCTTTGGCTTTGGCCTCTCTTTGCGCGGCAATCGTGTCGGCGGTTTCTCCGGACTGGGAAATCAGAATCGTGATGGTGTCCGAGGGAATGATCGGGTCGCGGTAACGCCATTCGCTGGCATAGTCCACTTCGACGGGTACCCGGGCCAGTTCTTCGATCATGAACTTGCCGGCCTGGGCGGCATGCCAACTGGTGCCGCAGGCGGCAATATTGATCTTTTTGGCGGTCTTGAATTCGGCCTCGGTGATTTCCATCTCATCGAGGAATACGTGGCCGGTGTCCTGGGAAACGCGACCCAGGGTTGTATCGCGGACGGCGCGCGGCTGCTCGTAAATCTCCTTGAGCATGAAATGCTTGAAGCCGCCTTTTTCCGCCATGACCGGATCCCAGGTGACGTGCTGCACCTGGCGCACGATCGGCTGTCCCTGAAAGTCGGTTAGCCGCACCCCTTCCGGTGTAATCACGGCCAGATCGCCATCGGCAAGAAAAAACAGGTCGCGGGTGTGGTAAAGAATTGCCGGCACGTCGGAGGCGACGAAATATTCGTCTTTGCCCAAGCCGATTACGGCCGGCGGGCCGTTGCGCGCGGCGACGATTTTGTTCGGCTCGTCGACGGTAATCACCGCCAAAGCAAACACCCCGGTAAGCAGGCCCACCGTCTTGCGAACCGCGTCTTCGAGAGATGGGCGGCTGCCATTGGCCTTCATGAGGTATTTTTCGACCAGGTGCGCGATGACTTCCGTGTCGGTTTCGGTGGTGAAGCGGTGGCCTTCTTCGATGAGTTTCTTTTTGAGGACTACGTAGTTCTCGATGATGCCGTTGTGGACCACCACGATCTTGCCGGTGCAGTCGCGGTGCGGATGAGCGTTCTCTTCAGTGGGGCGGCCATGCGTGGCCCAGCGTGTGTGGCCAATGCCATAGGTGCCATCGAGCGGCTTCAGCCGGATGGTCTCTTCAAGATTGCGCAGCTTCCCCTCGGCCCGGCGGATCTGCAACCCATCGCCATTGCCAGCAACGGCAATGCCTGCGGAATCGTATCCGCGATATTCGAGCCGCTTAAGCCCGTCCAAAATCACGGGCACTACTCTCTTCTTTCCGACGTATCCAACGATGCCACACATGGAGAACTCCTCAGTTTCGGCTGGGGAACCGAATGTTGTTCAATCTCTGGGCCTTCGTGCGGGCCGGCCTGGGCGACTACCAAATTGGGAGGAAGTCAGCTACTCCTCAAGGGAGAAACGAAACTCTTCAATCACAGGATTGGTCAGCACTTCCCGCGCCATGCGTGCCACCTCCGCTTCCGCTTCTGGCTTGGTCAGGCCGCCATCCAAGGTAAGTTCGAAGTACTTGCCCTGCCGGACCGCTTCGAGCCCCTTGTAACCCATCTTTTTCAATGCGCCCTGGATAGTCTTCCCCTGCGGGTCCAGCACACTCTTCTTTAGAGAAACGTACACGTAAGCCTTCATAGGCGCAACACCATTATACGTCAGGACGTTACAAGAGGAACTTGCAATGGAATCAGCCCAGGCTCTCCATTTGAGAGTCCAAAGCGGCGATTGCCGCTTCCAGGACCTTACGGTGGTTGGGATTGTGGGCGGTTTCGAGTTGCTGAGCGATATTCTTGCGAGCTAGGCGGAGTCCCTCCTTACGCTTCTGCAAGGCCAACTCTTCGGGGGACAATAATCGCGTCCCTTTAGGCCGCGTCGTGGATGACTCGGCCTGCTGCTCTTCTACCGATTTGCTCTCCCATCCTCTAGCCATGAGAATCAATTGTATTCCTCGCCGAGTGCAGGTACCCGAGTCGTTCTCGACGTTTATCCGGAAAATGGAACACGCGAAAGTTTTTCATTGACAAAACGAAACACGGTTTATGATTCGCGGTAGGTAGTGTGTGGTGGGGGCGGCATTGCTCGAGGGGGATGTTGCCGTTGGCTCGTGCAAATGGGGCCCGATACTAACTTCGCTTCTGGTAGTGAGATTCGTGGCTATGAGGCTCTGCTCCAGGTGGCCGACCTCATCGTTCGCCATCATCACGTTGGCGAGTTGTTCCCCGATCTAATCCAGCATCTACACGACATCGCCATCTTCGAAGTGGCGGGCATTTGCCTACACGATCCCCTTAAAAACACATTGGAGCTTCGCATGTGGGAAGGGGGACAGTTGGACGACGCTCCCAGCGAATTGCCATTCGAGAACACCACTGCCGGCTGGGTTTGGGAACACCAGCAACCTCTTGCCTTCCCGGATCTGCAATCCGAGCCGCGCTTTTCAACCTGCCTTGACACTGTGAGAGGAATGGGAATCCGGTCTTTCTGTGAACTTCCCCTCACCACGAAACAACGCCGGCTGGGAACCTTGTCGCTGGGCAGTCCGGAGCGAAATCTGTACGGTGAAAATGAACTGCGCTTGCTAATGGCTGCGGCGCAGATGGCAGCCCTCTGCCTGGAAAATGTCATGGCCCGCGGCGCCCTTCAGCAGGAGAAGGATCGCCTGCAAACCTTGCTCGAAATTAACGCCACCCTGGTTTCCAACCAGGCGGTCAAGGATGTGTTCCCGGCTATCTCGGCATCCATCGGGAGAATTGTCCATCACGACATCGCCGGCATCTTCGTCTATGACAGTTCCAGCCAATCGCTGAATGCCTATGCTTTGACATCGCCGGTTACCGATGATCTGCAATCTCTTCCCTTGAGGCATTCCGCAGCCGGAGAGGCATTTCTCGCAAAAGAGCTGAAGATTTTCGAGCATGAGCAATTGGCCAGCATGAATCATGGGACGGTGGAGAAGTTACTTTCCAGAGGCATGCGTTCGCTCTGTTGTGTGCCTATGTCCACGGGCAAGGGGCCATTGGGGACGCTCAATCTAGCCAGCCGGGAGGATCGAGCATTCCACTGCAAAGATATCGGACTGCTGAAGCAGATCGCGGGCCAGATTGCCATAGCGCTGGAAAACGCACAGGTCCACCATGAGGTTTCCAGGCTCAAAGATCGCCTTGCGGAAGAGACGCAATATCTCAAGGGCGAAATTTCCTCCACCCTAAACTTCGAAGAAATCATCGGAGAGAGCCCGGTTCTGCAATCGGCTCTGCATAATGCCCAGGTAGTCGCTCCCAGCGAGTCCACGGTGCTGGTTCTCGGGGAGACGGGGACGGGAAAAGAGCTTCTGGCGCGCGCCATCCATCGCATGAGCCAGCGCCAGGACAACAATTTTATTAAGCTAAACTGCGCCGCGATTCCGACCGGCCTTCTGGAGAGCGAACTTTTCGGCCACGAAAAGGGCGCATTTACGGGCGCCGTCACCCAAAAGATTGGCCGCCTGGAGCTGGCCCACGAAGGCACACTATTTTTGGATGAGGTAGGCGACATTCCCCTGGAATTGCAACCCAAACTGCTGCGGGTGTTGCAAGACCACGAATTTGAGCGCCTTGGTGGCACGCGTACCATCCGGGTCAATATTCGGCTTATCGCGGCCACCAACCGCGACTTGGCCGCCCGGATCGAAGAGGGCGAATTCCGCAGCGATCTCTATTACCGGCTCCATGTTTTTCCCATCCGCCTGCCGGCACTGCGCGAACGCAGAACGGACATTCCACTTTTGGTCCGCTATTTCGTGGAGAAGTTCTCCCAGAAGATGAACAAGGAGATTGAGAGGATCACTACAGAGACCATGCATGCCCTGCAGAACTGCGACTGGCAGGGGAACATCCGGGAACTGGAAAACTTTTTGGAAAGGTCGGTGATTCTAACCGATGGTCCCGTACTCAAAGCCCCCCTGGCCGAGTTAGCGGAGACTCCACTTATTTCGTCCGGGAGCACGTTGATTGAACTTGAACGAGATCACATTGTCCGCGTTTTGCGGGAAACCGGCGGCGTTATCGCAGGTGTTCATGGGGCCGCTATCCGGTTAGGTCTAAAACGGACCACGCTACAGTCGATGATTTCACGTTTCCATATCACGCGACAGGAATATGCCGATTGAGTGGCAACTGTGCCGAGACCTCGGCGCGTTCTTGCGCGCTAATATACATTCCTCAGAAAAGTGTTAGATGGTAATCCTTTCCTTTTTCACAACTTAGAGCTCGCGTAGTGATTTGGAACACAATCTGCCAAGCATTGTCCACAAGGGTAGTCTCAGGCGTCTTCTGGGTAGGGCTTATGCGTCCGTCTTATGGCCGGGTTCGAGCTGCGTTTCATCGCAGCACCGAAGCGAGTCTACAACCCGTCAATTCGAGTGCTCCCTGGTGTTTGCCGAGGCATCGTCTAAGGCAAAAAGTCGCGAAATTGTGTACTGAGTCCAGAATCTCGCGCATCGATCCGCTGTACCTGCTTCATTGCGGCGTGCAGTGGCATCGAGAGGCCGATACCAGCGCCGGATGGGAATTGATCCACGGGCTCCGGTTTGGCGATCAGGACGCGCGCCTAGTATCTGCGGCGCTGCTCGCCAAGACCGAGAGCGCCAGATTGCTGGTCCGGGACTTACGGCGTACCAGAGGCAGTATCCATCAAAAACAAAATATAGTCCTTCTGCCAGCATGGCGGGGCTACAACGAGGCGGTCGCGATGAACACGCCCTACGGTCTGGAAATCGTAGACAACTGTGTAACCTGCAAATTCCGGAAGGATAAATGGTTCTGTGGGTTATCTCCCAATGTGCTGAGCGCGTTCAGCGCCGCCAGCCACCCGGCGACGTATCCCGGAGGAGCTTTGCTTTTTGTAGAAAGCCAGTTACCGCGCGGAGCTTTGGTGCTGTGCTCCGGTAAAGTGAAGCTTTCGACCACATCTCGTGACGGAAAAGTGCTGATACTCAGGGTCGCAGAAGCCGGCGATGTGCTGGGATTGAGCGCCGCCATCTCCGGCAGCCCCTATGAAGTTACGGCCGAAACGGCAGGTCCCTGCCACGTGAATTTCATCGAGCGGGAAGCGCTGCTCCGGCTGATGGAAAAGACCGGAGAAATGGCCTTCCATGCCGCACAGGCTTTGAGCGCCGAATTCCAGTCCACCTATCGCGACATCCACGAGCTGGTGTTGGCGCGTTCCTCGGCAGGGAAACTGGCGCGGCTTTTACTCTCTTGGAGCCCGGACCGGCAGAAAGAAATTTCCGGCGGAGAAGCTCGCATCCGCTCGATGACCCACGAGGAGATGGCACAGATGATCGGAGCGTCACGCGAGACGGTCACGCGGCTGCTCAGCGAGCTGAAGAAGAAGGAACTTATTCGTCTCGAGGGTGCCACGCTGGTGATTCGCAACCGTGTCGCATTGGAAGCTATGGCAGCTTAGTTGAATGACGTTGTCGCCCGATGGGCGGCCGGAGAAAGCCCCCCTCAACCGGCAGCCCTCCCCCAGCAATGGAAGAGGCAGCCTCACGGCTGCCTCTCTGTTGCTTTCCGTCCAGTGGCTAAAAGTGAAATCCAATCTGGGCGGTGACGGTTCTCGGCGTGACGTAGTGCGTGCCGCTGAAGGTCGAAAGAAAATTATAGAGCGCGTAGTTATTGGCAATATTGATAACCGTTACCTGCGCGCTTACCCGATAGCGATCGCCCTGAAAGTGAAAGAGATTATCGTCCCCGATGGCAAGGTCAAATAAATGGCGGGGAGCGACGCGAGGCGGGTTCTTGTCATCATCCTCGGTTCCGGGTGCGGGAACCGAAATCAGGGTCGACCCGTATTGAGTTGCAGGGCACAGATTTGTTCCCAGGCTCGAGCTTAGCGGGGTGGTAGGAGTTGGCCGAAGCGATCCGCAAAACAACCCGGCCTGGAATTGCTGATCGGGACTGATGATGGATGTGTCTACCACGGTGTCGCTGCCCAGCGGCCCGTTGGCGCAGTTTCCGCCAGCACAGGGAACGGGGCCGGCGACCAGGCCGCTGTCATACCGCCAGTTGAAGCCCACCCAGGGCCCGCTTTTCCACGGCTGATACTGCAGGTGGGTTGTTTGATTGAACTGCTCGTCGTGATCAATGCGAAACACCCCGCCGGCAGCCGAAGGAGCCGCTCCGGCGCCGCCGATCTGCGGAGCAAAGAATCGCGCCGCCACGCTGGAAAACACCATCAGCGCGGAGAATCCATGTAGATTCGGTACGCTCACCCGGCCCGCAAAGCCGGGAATTTTGGAATGGTCCCATTCAATGGGGAAAGTAATCGGGGTTGTCCCCAGTACGCTGAAATCGTAAGCGTTATGTGTGTACTTCCAGATGTACTCGCCGGAGAAGACCAGATATTTGCCAAAGGCCTGCTCAATCCCGGCGTGGAATTCGTTACGCCAGCCCGGACTCAAGGGAGTGAGGCTCGAGGAAGAGCAAAGCAGAAGAGGATTCAAGACGGGATTGGCGCACCCGGCGCTGGAAAGCACCAGGTTTTCGTTAAACGGAGTTTCCAGGGTTCTGGCGTAAGAAACCCGCAGCACTGTATTGGTGGGCTTAATGTTGTAAGCCACGCCCAGGCGTGGCTCAGCCTCTTTATGGGTGGTCAAACCGTTATAAAAGTCTCCGCGCACGCCCAAGTTAAATGACCAATCTCCCTTGGTAATGGTGTCCTGCAGATAAAGGCCCAATTCCTTGACATCGGTGTGCCCATTGAATGTATATAATCCTCCCCCGCGGGTCAGGTCATATGGGGCCAGAGTGGCGCATGTTGTCCCGGGAATGGGATTACTGTTCACATCCAGACAATTCAAGGGGTTGCCATCTACATCGCTCAGCGAGGAAAGAAACGTGGGATCGACGATACCCAAATTATCGTTCTCATTGAGGAACGTCTGCTCGTACATAGCCCCGACCTTGAGGTTGTGAATCCCCTTGACGTAGGAAATGCTCGATCGTAAGCCGGCGTTGGTGAGCGTGCGATCTTGCCCTACGGTTTGCGACTGCAGGTCGGGGGCAAGGTCGGCGAACGGATCCGCGCTGGGATAATAGTTGTAGTGGTCGCGCCGCACGTAGGCGCCGAGGGTAAAAATTGCCGATGAACCTATGGTATGGAGCCATGAGGGCGCAATGTTGAACGTCTTGATCTGCGAGCGCTGATCGGCGGGGCCAACCGGCAGATCGTTAGGACCAAGACCTCCGTTGTCCACCACCACTCCGTTCCAGGCGGTTGCGTTTTGCGAATCGAAGGAATTTGGGGTCTGGAACCAGGAACGCGTATAGCCGAGGTTCAGGTGTATTGAATTGGAATTGTTCAACTGATAATCCACCCGGTCAAACGCGTTCTCTTCATTGCCTTTATCGTGCATAACCGTGAATTCGGGAGGATCAAGAAACCGGCTGGTGTTTAGCCCGTTTACGGCGATGAAATTCCCCCAGTTCTTGCCCCCGTACCCGAGGTTGAAGTCAACGTTCGATGTGCCGAACGATCCATAGGAGGTGGTAATTTCACCATGAGGCGTGGTCATGCCCTGACCGGAGCGCGTCGTTACATCAATCACCACGCTGGTTTTATCGCCATATTCGGCGGGCGGAGCCCCGGCAATCACTTCCATGGACTCGATCGAATCGAGTGGAATCTGATTGGAAAAGACTTTGCTCTGCTGGTCGGTAATGGGCTGCCCATCGAGTGAAAAGGAGTTTTCGGCATGATCACCCAAGCCGTGGAAAAGTCCATTGGAATCGGCGGCAATTCCCGGAGTGGAAAGCGTGACCAGAGAACTCACGGAAGACGATGCGCTTTCCAACGGGAGCTTATCGAACAGACTTTTGTCTACATCCGTGTGAA
>Ga0335085_10005869_pt1 | contig 19581 bp, 15 predicted proteins | sample Lox_Sample_45_FD_206712 | JGI IMG/M metagenome (GOLD analysis project Ga0335085, IMG submission 206712) | Soil microbial communities from Loxahatchee National Wildlife Refuge, Florida, United States - Lox_Sample_4.5 | ecosystem: Environmental > Terrestrial > Soil > Wetlands | place: USA...
CACGAATTCCTCGTAGTCTTCCTTCATGCGCCCGGTGAGCCCCTCGTGGTAGTAGACCTGCCCCAGGTTGTAGATGGCGTTCACGTGGTCCGGGTTTTTCTTGAGGACGGTTTTAAACTCCGCGATGGCCTTTTCCAGGTCGCCCTTCTTGAAGTAGCAGATGCCCAGGTCGTTTTGGACGTTCAGCTTTTCCTCCCCCTCCGGGAGTACCTTGAGGGCCTTTTTGTAGACCTTGATAGCCTCGTCATAGCGTTCCAGGGCGATCAGGCAGTCGCCCAAACTTCCCATGGCCAGGACGTTCTTGGGACTTGCCTCCAGGACCAGCTGATATTGCTCAAGGGCCTTTTCCAACTCCCCCCTTTGGCGAAAAAGAACTCCCAGGTTGAGGCGGCATTGGAAGATAAGGGTTTGCTGCGTGTGAAAGAGCCCCAGGTAATAGCTGCCCGGCGTCAGGGGATGGATCAGGTGGAGGGTTTCCATGAAGGAGAACATGGCGTCGGTCACGTGGCCCCTCTGCATGTGGATAAGCCCCGTGTTGAAATGCGCGCCCAGAAGGTTCGGGTGGATTTTCAGCGCCCTATCGTAATATTCCAGCGCGGTATTGAAATCCTGCAGGTGGAAAGCCGCGTGGCCCACGTCGCGGAGGGCGAAAGCGCTGAAGGGATGTTTTTCGGCCACGGTTCTGAAAAGACGCAAAGCCTCCTCGTATTCCCCCTCCTCGAAGGCGGCGATCCCCTCCTGGGTGGCCTTCTCCAGGGCCTCATGGGCGGCCCCGCAGATGGGGCAGAACCGGAACTCCTCCTCGAGGCTGTGGCCGCATTCGCGGCAGGTGAAGGCGGCCATGGCTTAGGACTCCCCCGCTTTTGGCTTGGGGCGCCGGGTTTTATCAACCGGGGTCTTTTTGCCGTTGCCCGCGGCGCCGGTGGTCAGCTGCTTGATCTGGAAGGTCACCAGATGGTGGGCCTGGGGATGACCGGCATAGAGCTTCTGGAGTTTGTGGTACCAGTCCAGGGCTTCCTTGGTTTTCCCCGCCTTTTCCAGTTTGTAACCCTTGCGGAATTCCTTCTCGAACTCCACCAGGCGTTGCTGCTCGGCTTCGGAAAGATGGGTCGTCCAGAGGAAACCGGAAGCGGTCAGGGCGGCCAGGGTCATCAGGTAGATGAAATAGGGCGGAAAGGCGATGACTCCCAGCAGGTTGACGATGGTCAGCCCGCCCCAATCGACGTTTTTCAGCATGGTTTTCTGGACGGGAGGTTCTTTCATGTTTCTCCAAAAAGCCCGAAGGGGTTGTTGCCGCCGGAATGGCCTTGGAATTGTGTAAAGTTAGTTTACACCCGGGGACAAAAAAAAAGCTCCGGTTTCTTCAACCGGAGCTTCAAAAGAACCGCCTGTCTGCCCGGAAACTGGCCGTATTTTATTTCCGGTAGTCCTCGATCTTGAGGTCCAAGGCTTCCTTGCGGGAAAGCTTGATCTTCTTGGTCTTGGGATCGATGCCGATGCACTTGACCAAAAGTTCGTCGCCTTCCTTGAGCACGTCCTCAACCCGTTCCACGCGGCGGCGGTCCAGCTGGGAGATGTGCACCAGGCCGTCGGTGCCGGGCAGGATCTCGACGAAGGCGCCGAAATCCATGATCTTCTTGACCGTACCGAAGTAAATTTTGCCTTCCTCGGCCTCGGCCATCAGGCCGTCGATGAACTTTTGCGCGTCCTCAATGGCCTTGCCGTTGGCGGAGGCGATGTGCACGCTGCCGTCGTCCTCCACGTTGACCTCGACCTTGAAGTCTTCCTGGATCTTCTTGATGGTGGCGCCGCCCTTGCCGATGACGTCGCGGATCTTATCGACCGGCACCTTGATGGTGACGATGCGCGGCGCATAGGGGGACATCTTTGTCCGGGGCGAGGCGAGGGTCTTGTCCATGAGGTCCAGGATGGTCAGGCGGCCCTGCTTGGCTTGGGCCAAGCCCTTTTCCACGACCTCGAAAGGCAGGCCGAAGATCTTGATGTCCATCTGGATGGCGGTGATACCCTTGCGGGTGCCGGCCACTTTGAAGTCCATGTCGCCGAAATGGTCTTCCAACCCCTGGATGTCGGTCAGGATGGCGTATTTGGAAACATCCTCGTTGGAAACGAGGCCCAAAGCCACGCCCGCGCAGGGGGCCTTCAGGGGCACGCCTGCGTCCATGAGGGACAAGGCGCCGCCGCAGACCGAGGCCATGGAGGAGGAGCCGTTGGATTCCAGGATGTCGCTCGTCACCTGGATGGTATAGGGAAAGTCGTCATGCTTGGGAAGCAAGGGTTCCAGGGCCCTTTCGGCCAGGTTGCCGTGGCCGATTTCCCGGCGGCCGGGGCCGGAGAGGCGCTTGATCTCACCCACCGAATAAGGCGGGAAGTTGTAGTGGAGCATGAAAGTCTTCTTGGTCTCCCCTTCCAGCTCTTCCAAAATCTGCTGGTCGTCCTTGGTGCCCAGGGTGGTGACCACCAGGGCTTGGGTTTGGCCGCGGGTAAAGAGGGCCGAACCGTGGGTTCGGGGCAAAACCCCGACCTCGGAGCTGATGGGGCGGAACTCGTCGAACTTGCGTCCGTCCTGGCGCTCGTGGCGGTCCAGGATGGCTTCCCGCACCAAGTCGGACTCGATGGAATGCAGGATTCCGTGGATGTCCTTGTCCTTCTCGGGAAACTTTTCCTTGAGGGCTTCCACCGCGTCCTTGGAGACGGCGGCGATGGCATCCTGGCGCTTGAGCTTGTCCTTTTCGGCCATGGCGGTTTTCATGCGGGAAAGGCCGAAGTCCTTCACGGCCTTGACCAGCGCCTCATCGGGCTTGACCAGGGTCAGGGCACGCTTGGGTTTTCCGGCCTTTTTCACCAATTCTTCCTGCAGGTCAATGATCTTCTGGCATTCCTTGTGGGCCAGCTTGATGGCCTCGAAAACCACCGATTCGGATTCCTCATTGGCTTCGCCCTCGACCATGACCACCGCCTTGCGGCTGGCGGCCACGATCAGGTCCAGGGTGCTCTTCTCGCGCTGGGCGAAGGTGGGGTTGACCACCAGGTCGCCGTTCACGCGCCCGACGCGCACGCAGCCGAACATGTCGGCCACGGGGATGTCGGAAACGGCCAGGGCGGCGGAAGCGGCGGAAACGGCCAGGACGTCCGAGTCGTTCTCCTGGTCGGCGGAAATGACGGTGGCGTGCATCTGGACTTCGTTGAAGAAACCGTCGGGGAAAAGGGGCCGGATGGGCCGGTCGATGAGGCGGGAGGTGAGGATTTCCTTGGTGCGGGGACGGCCTTCGCGCTTGAACCATCCGCCCGGGATACGGCCCGCGGCCGAGGTCCTTTCGCGGTATTCCACCGTCAAGGGAAAGAAATCCTTGCCGGGCATGGGCTCCTTGGCCCCCACCACGGCCACCAGGACCACCGTATCGCCGAACTGGGCCAACACGGCCCCGTCGGCCTGCTTGGCCAAGCGTCCGGTCTCAAGGCTTAAAGTCGATTGCGCGAGCGCGCCGCTAACACGTTCCATGAAAAAACCTCCTTTGGTTTTTGGGTAAGACTGAGCTGATGTTCTTCTTTAAAACACCCCAAAGACACAAAGGCACAAAGAAAAGCAAAAGGTCGGAACCGGCCAAGCTATTGCTTTACTCTGTGGCTCCGTGTCTCGTGGATGAAATTTCGAAAATCGCTAATTTACTTGCGAAGGCCCAAACGGTCGAGGAGCGAGGCGTAGCTCTTGACGTTGTGCTTTTTCAGGTAGTCCAAAAGACGGCGGCGTTGCCCGACCAACTTGAGCAATCCGCGGCGGGACGCATGGTCCTTGGGATGGGTTTTAAAATGTTCCGTCAAGTACTTGATCCTCTCAGTGACGAGGGCGATCTGGACTTCGGGGGAACCGGTATCTCCGTCCTTCTGCTTGAAATCCTGAATCAGCTGGGTCTTCTTCTCTTTCGTCATCATAACGGCTTCTCCTCAAAATGAAGTTTGTTGCCGGACTCCCCATCCTCTGAGCTTTCCGTCAGAGAGGACGGAGGCCAAGAAGAAGGATCATTGCCTTGCAAGTTTATCCCCGGTGGGGACAGGGGCAGTATTCTAGGTACTTTACTGGGGGGTGTAAAGGAGATAACCCCGAGGAAAGACCCTCTTGAGGCCTTATTTGAGGCCCTTCAGGGAAGCCCGACGAACCTTCACCAGATCCTTTTGGATCTGCCTCACCAGGGCCTGGGTCGAGGGAAATTTTTTCTCCGGCCGGAGATATTGGAGCAGGTACACCTTCATGGGTTTGCCGTAAAGCCTGCCGTAATAGTGGAGCAGGTGCACCTCCGCCTGGCGTTGGTGGCTGTCGTCCAGGAAGGTCGGCCTTTTGCCCAGGTTCATCCCCGCGCGGTAAAGTTTCTTTCCCAATCGCACCGCACAGGCGTAAACGCCGTCTTTGGGGAGGAATTGTTTCACCGCGTGCAGGTTGGCGGTCGGAAAACCGATGCGGTGACCCACGTGCCGCCCATGCACCACTTCCCCCTCGATGGCATAGGGCCGTCCGAGCATCCGGTTGGCCAATTCGGTCTTGCCATCCGTCAGTAACCGGCGGATGGCGCTGGAGGAGACCGTTCTTCCTTCCAGCTTCACCGATGGGACGACCGAAACCTCGAACCCCTTTTCTTTTCCCAGGGCCTTGAGCAAGGCCACGTTGCCTTGGGCCCTCTGGCCAAAACGGAAGTTTTCACCCACGACGATTCCCCTCAATGGTCCCAAACCGCAAAGCCATTGGACGAACTCCCGGGGGCTTTTCTTGGAAAAGGCGGGAGTGAACCGGAGAACGTGGACTTTTTGGGCGCCTTGGGCCCTGAGCAGTTCGAAAGTCTCCTGCCGGGGAAGGAGGAAGGGGATGCGCGGCCCTTTCTTCAAAACATGCATCGGGTGGTCGTGAAACGTGAGGGCTTCGGGCCGGGCCTTCAGCTTTTTCGCCAGCCGGACGGCTCGCGCCAGGAGGGCCTGGTGTCCCAGGTGGACGCCGTCAAAAACGCCGATGGTCAGGACGATAGGTTTGTTGGATTTCAATCGAGGCCTTCCATACCGAAAACTTTCTTGGGCCGCAACAGGCCGCCGACAACCTCGGCGACGACGGATAAACGGCCGTGGGCATTCAGGACCCGGTAAAGCCCGGGATGCCCTTCCTCCACCCGGATCGACTGGCCCTGGCAGAGTCCCTCCAGGAGCTTGGGGCCCACCTGGACCTGGGGCAGGTGGTCCACGAGGCGGCTTGCGGGAAGCAACATACCGGAAAGATTTCCCTCTTCCACCCTTTTTTTGATTTCTTCCAAGGTGATGGCTTGTGAAAGTAGAAAGGGGCCCACGCGGCCGCGCTCCAGGCTTTCCATGCAACCGCCCACCCCCAGCCCTTCCCCGAGGGTCTGGCAAAGCACGCGCACATAGGTACCCGCCGAACAGGCGACCCGGAAGGTCACCCGCGGGGCGGAGACATCGAGTATTTCGACGGCTTCGATCCGGATGGGCCGGGGCTTCCGTTCCACTTCCACGCCCTGGCGCGCCAATTCATATAGTTTTTGGCCGTCCTTTTTAAGGGCCGAAACCATGGGGGGAACTTGTTCCGTCAATTCCCTTAATTTTTCGGTCGCAGCCCTGATTTTTTCCACCGAAAGTCCCATCGTTTCCTTCACCGAAAGGACCTTCCCCGTGACATCACAGCTATCGGTGGTCGTCCCCAAAAGGCAGGTCGTCACGTATTCCTTGGGATAGGAGGCGAATTCAATGAGGCGTGTGGCGTTTCCAACCGCCAGGGGCAAGACCCCCGTGGCAAGAGGATCCAGGGTTCCCAAATGACCGATCTGTTTTTCCCTGAGGAGGCCACGGACCTTCGCCACCACATCGTGGGAAGTCCACCCGGCGGGTTTATTGAGGATGAGGACGCCGTTGAATGCTGGGGACATAGGTGAGCTAAAGTTAACAGGTTTTATGGATTTTGTCTTTAAACGGAGACCGGCCGGTAACAACGGAAGGCCGGCTATTTGAGAGCGTTTTGGCAGGCTTTCAAAACAGCCTGGAGGGCCTTATCCAGGGGGCCGGGCAGGACCGCCCCGGAAGCGTAGGCGTGGCCGCCGCCCTTGAACAGTTTCGCGACTTCGGCCACATTAAGGTCGTTCTTGGAGCGCAGGGAAAGCTTGATCTGCCCGTCGGGCCGCTCCTTCAGGAAGACCGCGATCTTCACCGTGTCCAGGTTCCGCACCACGTTGATGAGGTTTTCCGTGTCATCGTCCGAGGCGCCGGACTTCCGGAAGTCAACTTGGGTCAAGGTCATGGAACCGATGGCTCCGCTTTCCCAAACCCGGACTGAAGCCAGGGCAAGTCGGTTGAGTTCCATGGCCTCCCGGCTGATATCCCCGAAGATGTGCTCGCTGATGTGGTAAATGTCGGCGCCGGCCTCCTCCAACTCGGCGGCCAGCCGGAAGATATGGGGGGTGGTGTTGGGGTAGCGGAACCGCCCCGTGTCGGTCACGATGGATGTATAGACACCCTCCGCGATTCCCTTGTCTATCTTCACCTTGAGCGCTTTGATGAGGTTGTAGACCACCTCACCCGTAGCGGCGGCCTCGGGCATCACCAGGTTGTAGTCCCCGTAATGATCGTTGGAGTAATGATGGTCGATATTGACGAGCGTCCCGAATTCCTCACGCTTGACGCCTTCTCGGATGCGGCTGAAATCCCCCGCGTCCAGCACGAAGCAGACCTCGTGGGGTGGGATGGTATCATCGGCCTTGTAAGCGGGGGTGAAGGCCAGGTAACTGAAGCGCTTGGGCATGGGGTCGTGGTTGACCACATGGACTTTCTTGCCCAGCTTCTTGAGGGCGAGGAACAGGGCGGACTCCGCCCCCAGGCCGTCCCCGTCGGGGTTCACGTGGGTGGTAATGAGGAAGGTCTGGTGCTTCTGGATGAGCTGCGCGACGGCTTTGAAGGGGTCGGCTTTGCGTTGGGAAGGGGTCGGCATTCTCGGCTTAAGCTTCGTCGGCATTTTTTTCCTCGGCCGGTTTGATCTGGTTCAGGAGTCCCTTGATCTTCATCGCGTGGTCCAAGGAAGTATCCAGCCGGAACTGGATTTCGGGGGTATATCGTAGCTGAAGACGGTGCCCCAGTTCACCCCTTAAAAAACCCTTAGCCCTTTCCAGGCCGTCCATGGATTCTTGCCGGGTTTTTTCGTCACCTAAAATGGATACAAATATCTTCGCATGGCGCAAATCGTCCGTGGTTTCGACGCCGGTGACGGTCACGAAATGGATGCCCGGGTCCTTGACCTCGCGGCTGAGCATGACGCTGACTTCCCGCTTGATGGCTTCCGATACCCGTTCGGCCCGTTTAAAACCCATGGTTAACCCGTCCTTCTACAAATACTCCGTCTGGATTCCGGTGACTTGCAAGTCCCCTTCCCTTTCCAGCAGTTCCATGCATTTGGAAAGGGTGGCGTCGGCGTGTTTGCGGTCGGTGTTGACGGTCACCAGGGCCAGTACCGACCGCTGCCAGAGGTTCTGGTATTCCACCTCGGCCACCGAAACGTTGAACTGCCGCCTCAGCCGTTCGGTCACGCTTCTCAGGGTGAAACGCTTGGTCTTGAGGGAGCCGCTCTCGGGGTAGTGCACTTCCACCCTCAAAAGGCCGATGACCATCCAAAAACCTAATTGTGAATTCTGAATGTTGAATTATGAATGAAGGCTTCCTTTCGATGGGAAGCCCATCGAAAAGTTCCATAATTCAAAATTGAAAATTCAAAATTCATAATTGGGATTAGTCTTCGAGTTTCTGGGCCACGGCCTCCAGGACGTAAGCTTCCAGCTGGTCGCCCACCTGGATGCCGTCGAAACCCTCGATGCCGATGCCGCACTCGAAACCGTTGTTGACTTCCTTGACGTCGTCCTTGAACCGCCTCAGGGAGGTCAGGGCGCCTTCGTAGACCATTTCTTCCCCGCGCATGACCTTGACCTTGGCTTTGCTGGTAATCTTTCCGTTCAATACCATGGACCCGGCGATAACGCCTTTGGGCGTGTTGAACAGCTGGCGCACTTCCGCTTTTCCGATCGTGACCTGGCGGTAGGTGGGTTCCAGCAGGCCTTCCATGGCCTTGCGCACGTCCTCAACCGCGTCGTAGATGATCTTGTAGACCCGCACGTCCACGTCTTCCTTTTCGGCGGCGGCCTTGGCGTTGGAGTCCGCCTTCACGTTGAAACCCACCACGATGGCGTTGGAGGCCGAGGCCAGCAGGATGTCGGAATTCACGATGTTGCCCGCGCCGCTGTGGATGACCTTGAGGGCGACTTTCTCGGTGGAGAGTTTCTCCAGGGACTGGGTGAGGGCTTCCACCGACCCCTGTACGTCGGCTTTGACGATGACCTTGAGTTCCTTGATCTGCCCTTCCTTGATCTGGTCGAAGAGGTTGTCCAGGGTGATGTGCTTCATGGCACCTATCTGGCGGTTGTCCTTCAGGGCTTCCGAACGGCGGCTGGCGATCTCGCGGGCAATCTTGGGGTCCTCCACACCGTAGAACACGTCGCCAGCCTGGGGAACGTCGGAGAGGCCCAAAACTTCCACGGGGGTGGCGGGCCCGGCGGCCTTAACCGGCTTGGCCAAATGGTCCTGCAGGGCTTTCACGCGGCCGTAAGTGGAGCCGGCGATGATATTGTCGCCGACCTTGAGGGTTCCTTTTTCAACGAGGAAGGTGGCCACAGGGCCGCGCCCCTTGTCGAGCCGGGCTTCCAGCACCACGCCTTTGGGCGCGCGGTCCGGATTGGCCTTGAGTTCCAGGACTTCGGCTTGGAGAAGGATCATTTCCAGGAGCTTGTCCAGGTTGAGGCGCTTCTTGGCGGAGACTTCCACGTAAATGGTGGTTCCGCCCCAGGCTTCGGGCACCAGGCCGCGCTCGGCCAGCTGGGTCTTCACGCGGTCGGGGTTGGCTTCGGGTTTGTCGATCTTGTTCAAGGCCACGATGATGGGCACCTTGGCTTCCTTGGCATGGTCGATGGCTTCCAGGGTCTGTGGCATGACGCCGTCGTCGGCCGCCACCACCAGCACCACGATATCCGTGGCCTTGGCGCCGCGGGCCCTCATAAGGGTGAAGGCCTCGTGACCCGGGGTATCCAGGAAGGTGATGTTGCCTTTTTCCATGTGCACCTGGTAGGCGCCGATGTGCTGGGTGATGCCGCCGGCTTCGCCTTCGGCCACCTTAGTCTTGCGGATGGAATCGAGCAGGAGGGTCTTGCCGTGGTCCACGTGGCCCATGATGGTGACAACCGGGGGGCGGGGCTTGAGGGTTTCGGGCGCATCGGGCGTATCCTGGAACATCTCGGCGCCGTAAAGGGGCACCACTTCCACCTCGGCGTCATGGGCCGAGGCCAGGGTCTCCGCAACGGTCATGTCGAGGCGCTGGTTGATGGTGGCCAGGATCTTGAGGTCCAGCAGTTCCTTGATAAGCACGCCGGCCTTCACGTTGAGCTTTTGGGCGAGTTCGGCCACCGTGATGCCCTCCGTCACCTTGATCTTGGTCAGGATCTTGGGCGCCACCGGGTTGCCGTCCGCGTCCAGTTCCTCCACCTTGGGTTTTTCCTCGGCTGCTTCCTTCACAAGGGCCGCCACGTTCTTGGGCCTCCCGGCCGCCAAACCATGGCCACCGCCCTTGAGCGAGGCGGGCTTCACGGAGGGCCCGGACTTGCGGGGCGCGGTGGCCGGCCTGGGGGCCATCGGCTTGGAAGAGGGTTTCAAGGTGGGGTAAGTGGCTGTGGGACCGGATAAACCGGCGGCGGGCTTGACCATGGTTCGGGCCGCCGTAGCGGGCGTGGCGGAAGGGGAAACCGCGGACTTGACGGCGGCCGGACGGGCCGCGGTGGAAACCGGGGCCGCCGGGGCGGCGGGAGCGGAAGTGGAATGCAGGTCGGCCAGCCCCAAATCCCGGCGGACATCGGACTGGATCTTCTCGTCGACGACCGTCAGCTGGCTGGGGATGTTGTGGCCCAGCTTCTTGCAGCGCTCCAAAACGTCCTTGCTGGGGAGGCCCAGTTCCTTGGCGAATTCAAAGAGGCGTTTGCTCATACGTTGTCCGACCCCTCCCCTTCTTTTCCTTCCAAAACAACCGGCGAGGGCGGGATATCGGGAATGCCCTCGGCGTCCTTCTTGAGTTCGGGGGCTTCAGGGATGGCCTCGCCCTTGACCGCGCCCTCGTCGATCTCGTCCGGCGGGGCGGCCTTCTTTTCCTCTTCCGTCATCGTCGCGGCGCCCGCCGAGGGGGCTTCCACGTTGGCTTCCGCCAGGCCCTCGGGAGTCTCCTGGGAGATTTCCTGGAAATGGGCGTCCATGCGGGCCCGTTCCTCTTGGGCGTGCTGTTCCTCATTCTTGATGTCGATCTTGATGCCGGTGAGCCTGGCTGCCAGGCGGGCGTTTTGGCCCTTCTTGCCGATGGCCAGTGACAGCTGGTCATTGGGCACGATCACCTCGGCCGATTGTATCTCGGGATGGAAGACGATGCGGGCGATCTTGGCCGGGGAGAGGGAATTGGAGAGGTAGGCGTGGGGTTCCTCATCCCAACGCACGATGTCCACCTTTTCGCCGCGGATCTCGTCCACGATGTTCTGTACGCGGATGCCCTTGACGCCCACGCAGGCGCCCACCGCGTCGATGCGGTCGTCGCCCATGGCGCGCACGGAAATCTTGGTGCGGGCGCCCGCCTCGCGGGCCACGCTCTCGATCTTGACCGAGCCCTCGTAGATCTCGGGGACTTCCAACTCGAACAGTTTACGCACCAGGTTCGGGTGGGCGCGGGAAACGATGATGGCCGGGCCCTTCAGGGTCTTGCGCACTTCCAGGACGAGGAACTTCATGCGTTCGCCGGTGGAATATCGCTCGCGGGGCACCTGTTCCTTGGCGGGCATCAGGGCCTCGGTATCGCCCAGGGAAATGATGACGTTGCGGCCCTCGTAACGCAGTACGCTGCCCGTAATGAGGTCGCCTTCCTTTTCCTTGAACTGGTCGTAGACGCTCTGCCGCTCGGCATCCTGCACGCGCTGCACGATGACCTGCTTGGCGGTCTGGGCCGCGATGCGGCCGAACTGTTCGGCGGGGATGCGCACCTTGATGACGCCCCCGACCTCGGCTTCCGGGTCCAGCTTGCGGGCCTCGGCCAGCGTGAATTGGGTGTTGGTGTCGGTAATTTGATCCACCACTTCCTTCAGGTAGAAGGCCTTGAATTCGTAGTTGAGCTCGTCGAATTCAACGTCCACTTCCTGGCCCGCGCCGTAGATCTTCTTGGCGGCCGAGGACAAGGCGGCTTGGATCGCTTCGACAAGCTTTTTCTTGTCGATGCGTTTGGTATGTTCCAACTGGCTCATCACCAGGGCTAATTCGTTGCTCATTTCCCAAACCCCTCTTTATAGTTCCACAACCAGTCTCGCGGCCTTGACCGCCGTAAAAGGCACCCACAGGGTGCGTTCCTTGCCAACCTTCATTTCCACCTTGCCGCCGCTCACTTCACCCAAATGGCCTTCCAGGCTCATTTGGCCCTCCAGGGGCTCGGCCAGGGTCAACAAGGCCTTTCGGCCTTGGAACCTTTGGCAGTCCTCCAAGCTCCGTAGGGGCCGGTCCAGGCCCGGCGAAGTCACTTCCAGCAAATAAGACGTTTCAATCAGGTCCAGCTCATCCAGCTTCTTTTCCAGGTCCCGGCTGACCGCCGTGCAGTCATTCACGCTCACGGGGCCGCTTTTCTTGTCCAAAACCACGGTTAAAACCAGCTTTTTGCCCTGGGGCCGGACCTTGAAGTCGAAGAGCTCCAGGAAATTGTCCTTGGCGGTTCCTTCCGCCAGTCCCCTTAATTGGGCGTTTTTAGTCTCGTCCAGGAGTCCCATCTTCTTAATCCTTTAAATTCACCTTACACATTTCCTCTTTAACCATAGGGGCCTTTGACCCCAATAGTAGGAACTGCGTTACCCTCATAACCCCCTACCGGGCTGCGCCCGATGCCAAAATGAGGTGAATGAGGGCTAAAATAACAAACGGCCTTTCGGCCGTCTTAAAGGTGCTTCAAAGCTTGTCCACCGCCAAAACATAAGAAAAAAAAAGTGGGCCGGAAAGGGCCCACTTTTTGGGACAACCTTAAATTCGCCTATGTTCTAACAGAAAGGACGGGGTTTGGCAAGGGGAGGTCCGGTAAAAGGGCCGTAAACAAAGGATTTTTTCACGGAACGGGTTTAAAAAAGGGAGACTTGCTTGGAATCCGGGATTTCTTTGAGGCAGCCGTGGGTTTTAAGGATTTCCACCACGTTCTTGTTCACGCCGCACTGGTCCTGCAGGTCTTCCACCGACCCAAAGGGCCCCTTTTTGCGTTCTTCCACGATGGCATCGGCGGCCGTCTCGCCCAAACCCGGCAGGCCGACCAGGGGGGGCCTTAAGGCGCCTTCCTCCACGCGGAACTGGTGCGCATCGGACTTGTAAAGGTCCACGGGCAGGAACGTGAACCCCCGCGCGTAAACCTCCTCCACCACGTCCAAAATCGAGGCCTCATCCAGTTCCTTGTTGGTGGGCTTCTCAAGCGAGCGGATCAGTTTGATGCGGTCCTTCACCCGGCCCAGGCCCCCGCAAGCCACCGTGGCGTCGAAGCCGAAGGATTTGTTGGTGAAGAAGTCGGCGTAGAAGGCCAGGGGATGGTGTACTTTGAAGTAGGCGATGCGGAAACTCATGATGCAATAGGCCACTGCGTGGGCCTTGGGGAAGATGTATTTGATCTTCTTGCAGCTGTCCACGTACCACTGGGGCGTCTTGGCCGCCTTCATGGCCTGCTCGTACTCGGGTTTGAGGCCTTTTCCCTTGCGCACGTCCTCCATGACCTTGAAGGCCAGGGCCTCGTCCATTCCCTTGGCCACCAGGTCGTTGAGCATGTCGTCCCGGGTGGAAATGACGGTCGAGAGGGTGGCCGTCTTGTTCTTGATCAGGTCCTGGGCGTTGCCCAACCAGACGTCCGTGCCGTGCGCCAGGCCGGATAGGCGGACCAAATGCTCGAACCGGGTGGGTTTGGTGTCCCGCAGCATGTCCATGGCGAACTGGGTTCCGAATTCCGGGACTCCCAGCGTGCCCAGGTCTTTTTCGGTCTTTTCCTTGAGGTTGAGCGCCTGGGTGGAGGAAAAAAGGCTCATGGTCTCGGGGTCGTTCAGGGGGATTCCGGTGGCGGAGACGCCCGTCATGGTTTCCAGGCGTTTGAGGCTCGTGGGATTGTCATGGCCCAGGATATCCAGCTTCACCAGGCAATCGTGCATGCTGTCGTAGTCGAAATGGGTGGTGATGACGTCCCCGTCCTTGTTGTCGGCCGGGTACTGCACGGGGCAAACGTCCGTAATCTCGAATTCCTTGGGCAATATGACGATGCCCCCGGGGTGCTGGCCGGTCGTCTTGGAAACACCCGAACAGCCCTTGACCAAGCGGTTGAGCTCGGCGTTGCGCGCCGTGCGGCCCGCCTCCTCGACGAATTTCTTCACGAAGCCGAAGGCGATCTTATCCTTGACCGCCGAGATGGTGCCCGCCCGGAAGCAGTGACTCTTCCCGAAGAGTTCTTCCACGTATTTGTGGGCCACGTGCTGGTATTCGCCCGAGAAGTTCAGGTCGATGTCCGGCATCTTGTCGCCCTTGAAGCCCATGAAGACCTCGAAAGCGATGGAAAAGCCGTCGCGGGCGGCCTCGGCCCCGCAAGTGGGGCATTTCTTTTCCGGCAGGTCCACGCCCGCCATGGAGGAGGGGTTGGCCGGGAACTCGAACCAATGTCCCGTCTTGCAGCGCCAGTGGGGCATCAGGGGATTGACCTCGGTGATGCCGCAAAGGAAGGCCACGAAGGAGCTTCCCACGGACCCCCGGCTTCCCACGATGTAGCCGTCGGAGAGGGATTTCTTGACCAGCTTCATGGCGATCACATAAAGGGTGGAAAACTTGTTGTTAATGATGGCGCCCAGTTCCTTCTGCAGGCGCTTCTCGATGAAGTCCGGTAGGGGGTTGCCGTAAAGCTCATGGGCCCTTTGGGTGGCGGTTTCCCGCAGCAATTGGTCGGCCCCTTCCCACATGGGCGAAAGGGTCTGGCTGGGCAGGGGTTCCACGTCCTCCACCATTTCGGCGATGGCCTGGGGGTTTTTCACCACCAGTTCGTGCGCCACATCCTCGCTGAAATAGGCGAAATCGGCCTTAAGCTCGTCGGTGGTCTTGAAATAAAGGGGCGCCTGGCGCTCGACACCGTACCCCATGCCCGCGTGGATGATCTTCCGGTACACGTCGTCCTGGGGGTCGATGAAGTGGGAATCGCCGGTGGCCACCACCGGTTTGCCCAGTTTCTTCCCCGTCTCATAGAGAAGGTAGGTCAGGCGCTGCAACTCGTCCATGTCCTTGACCGTGCCGTCGCCGATCATGAACTCGTTGTTGGCGCAGGGCTGGATCTCGATGTAGTCGTAGAATTGGGCCACCTCTTCCAGGGGTTTGTCCTTCCGCAGCAGGTGCTGCCAAACCTCGCCTTGCTCGCAGGCCGACCCCACGATGATGCCCTCCCGGTGTTCCTGCAGCAGAGCCTTGGGGATGAGGGGCCTTTTATAAAAGTATTTGAGGTGGCTTTCGGAAACCATCTTGTAGAGGTTTTTGAGCCCCGCCTTGTTCTTGACCAGAAGGATGATGTGGTAGATCTGCATGCCCTTCTCACGCTTGAACTCGTCCACCAGGTAGCCTTCCATGCCCAGGATCAGCTTGATGCCGTTCTTCTTGGCCGCGGCCCGGGCTTCCGGGTAGGCCTGCACCACGCCGTGGTCCGTAATGGCGATGGCCTTGTGTCCCCATTGGGCGGCCCGCTCGATCAGGCGGTCGATCTTGGAAAGGCCGTCCATGCGGCTCATTTGGGTATGGCAGTGCAGCTCAACGCGCTTTTCGGCCGCATTGTCCTTGCGGCTCTCGGGCGGGGGCAGTTTCATGATGTCCTTGGCCGAGAGGGTCAGCTCGTCGTGGGAATATTTGTCAGGCCGCAAGTCCCCCCGCACCCTGACCCAGTCCCTTTCCTTCAAGGGGGAGGCAAGCTTCTTGTCGCCCTCAAGGAAAAGACGCACGTCCAGGGAGTCGTTATAGTCGGTGATGGTCATTTTGATGAGAAAGCGGCCGCTGCGGGTCTGGATCTGCTCGAAACTAATGACTTCCCCCTGGGCCACGAAACCGTTGCATTCTTCCGTTATATTCATGGACTTGGGTTCTTCGGCGATCTTGCGGCCGAAAATGACAACGGGGGAAGGGGCTTTGGGGGCGGCGTTGAAGTCCACCGGCTTTTCTTCCGCCGCCGGCACGGCTGGCAGGACCGCGGGATTGATCACCAGGCCGACCTTGACCTCGCCGCCCCACCGGCTTTTCAACAAGTCCTGGAGGGCTTTCTCGCATTGCTTGCGTTCCAGCTGTTGGCGGGCCAGCTCATGGGGAACTTGCAGTGAAAGCTCCGGCCCCTTGGCCTCCAGGCGGTAATGGGAAAACCAACCTTCGGCGATATCGGCCTCTTCCATCAGGCAGAAAACCATGTCCTTCTCATGGGCGGCTAGGTAATCGGAAAGGCTTAAGGCGCCGGGAAGGTAGTGGACGTCCAAAACGACGCGGCTCACGTTGGGCAGGCTTTCCTTCAAATAGCGGGACACATTGGCGTAGGTATCGGGAGTGACGGCGGCGGCCATCTTGATCCTGAGGACCAGGATTCCCTTTTCCGGATAAACCTGGACGCCCAAGAGCTCGGATTGGAGGAAACGTTCCTGCTCGTAACATTGAAGGGGGATCTGTTGGAGAAGCTGGTAAAAGGGGGAAGAGGTTTGATCCGTATCGGCGACAGACGGGCTTTCTACGGGGGTCATCCTGCCTCCAGCGGCTTTTTATCGGGGTTGGGAAGGGATTGGGGCCAACTCTTTCGGACTATACAACCGGTTGGGTGGAAGTTCAAGAAATTTCAGGAACGGAATTCTTTGGACGCCACAGCATGAAGCGCGCCAAAAAAAATTTTATTCCGGAACTAAAAATTTTTCGTTTCAAGGGTCGAAGTAAATCCCTGCGCCCCAATGATTGTCGTTGGATTGGTAGAACTGGCCGTATTCATTGTTGCCGTTGTAGTAGGAAATGGCGATGCGAATCGCCGAATGGCTTTCTTTTTTCCATTTCCACTGGATTCCCCACTCAAAATTCTGGTTCGTCACCCCGCCGGCCTCATCCTTGACCTTCAAATCATAGGTAAAACAGCCCCTGGCGGAGGTTCCGAACAGGAAATCAAAATAATTGGAGTAAAGTTCCAATCCGACGTGCATGAAAAACGGCTTTTCCACCGGGGCGATATGGGGGTAATAGCCAACCCCCGCGTAAAGACGCAGCAGGTCCGAGGGTTGAAAAGAAGATGTCCACCGGAAGCTTTCGCGGGTATAGATGAACCTTTGGACGGAATAAAACAGCTCGTCTCCCAGGTGGGAGCTGACGTGGGTGTATTCGAAACGATGTGAAAAATCCCCGGAGGACTGGCTGAAATACATGCCGAGGTACCAGTCGCTAACCCTCTCGGGATAGACGAAATGGCCCAGGGAATCCAGTTCGATGAAACTGGCTCCCATAATGCCCCAACCCCAACGGCTTCCATCCACTGGGCGCAATTGGAGGAATTCCAGCGTGGGCCCGATGGAGCCCTCGAACCGGGGGTAGGAAAGGTTGGCGATCAGGTTGTCCTGGGGCTCCCGGGGATCGCCGATGAGCTGGCCGAAGGCCGGCTCGGGCGGGAGGAAAAGAAGCTGGTCCTCCCCCGCCCTGGCGGCCAAAGGCGACAACCACAGGCAAAAAAGGAAAAGACGAAAGATAAATTTAGCCACAGATGAACACGGATGAACACAGATAAAAGATTTTTGGGGGTCAAAGAATTTTAACTTTGCCGCATCTGTGTGCATCTGTGTGCATCTGTGGTTAAACATGTTTTTATCCGTTGTTCGAAGTTATGGATCGAAATAAAACCCGATGCCCCAGTGCTCGTCCGGTTGCTGGTAGAACTGCCCGAAATCCGAATGCCCGTTGTAGTAAACAAGGGCCAAGCGCACGTCCCGGCTCTCCTCTTTCTTGAATTTCCATTGGAAGCCCAACTCGAAATTCTTGTTGAGGCTGCCGCCCGCCTCGCCCTTCCATTGGAAATCAGCGGTCAAATAGGCGCGCAGGAAGGTCCCAGCCAGGTCCGTGGCGGGCGAATAGAGTTCCGTCCCCGCGGAGCAAAAGAAGGGGTCCTCGCCCCGGGGAAAGATGTTTTCCCAATCCCCGATATTGGCATAGAGCCGCAGTTCCTCAAAGGGCTGGAAGGAGGAGGTGAAGTTGATGTTTTCGCGGCTGAAGAAAATAGGGACCTGGATTCCCTGGAGGGAATCCCCCAGGTGCGAGCTTTGGTGAAGAAATTCCAGCCGGTGGGAGAAGGATCCCGAAGCTTCGCTCAAATACATTCCCGCGTGCCAATCCCCGTCCCGCATGGGAAAGGTGGCCCCATCCTCGTCCAGGAGTATGAACCCGTCTCCGAAAACGCCCCAGCCCCATTGGGTCTGGTCGGATGGCGTGTACCGGAGGAACTCGAAAGTGGCTCCCACTGCCCCTTCGTATCGGGTCTGGTTTCCATAGGCGGTGATGCCGGTAATAGGCTCCCGGGGGGCTCCGATGAGGGTCTTGAAAAGGGGGGCCGGCGGCAGGAAAACCCACTCCTGCGCTTGGACATCTGGACCCATTAACCACAGAGACGCCGAGACACAGAAAGAACAAAGGAACTTATGTTGAAATATGCCTTTCAAAGCGGTGCCTCAGTGTCTCTGTGGTAAATCAGGATTTGAGCAGTTTTTCGTAGGCTTCCAGCATCCGCTTGGCCATGGCGGTAGAGGACCATTTGTCGGCTTCGGAAAGGGTTTCCGATTTTTTCTGCTCGTAGAGTTTCTTGTCCGTCAGCATCTTATAAACCGCCTCGGTGAACTCGTCCTCATCCAGCCGGGTCACCAGGCCTCCCCGGCCCGAGGCCATGACGTCCTTGATTCCCATTTCCCCCACCGCCACCACGGGGGTTTCGGCGGCCATCGCTTCCGTCACCACCAGGCCTTGGGTTTCGGTGATGGAGGCGAAGACGAAAAGGTCCGACCCCGCGTAGCAGTCGCGCCAGTCGTCCTTGCTGAGGTAACCCGCGAAATGGACGTAATCACCCATGTTGAGGTCCGCGGTCATCTTCTCCAGGCCTTTCTTGGCCGCCCCTTCCCCCGCGATGAGGAATTGCAGGTTGGGTATCCTGGGTTTTAGCCGGTGTACCACCCGCATGAGGAAATCAATGTTCTTTTCCTCCGCCACCCGGCCCATGAACAGGACCACCTGGTCCTCGGGCTTGTAGCCTTTGACCTTGCGGAAGCGCTGGGAGTCCTTGCCCCGGAACCTTTCCAGCCGGATGCCGGTGGGAATGACCTCGACGGGCTTGGTGACGTCGTAACTCAACAGGACGTTCTTCATTTCGGTGGAGGGCGTGATCAGGAGGTCGCAGGCGTTGCAGTAGCGGCGGCTGGAGCTTTTGGCGTACCAAACCCCGAAGGACTTCGGCAGGAACCAGAGGTAGTGCTCGGTGTAGGCGGCGAAAAGCGTGTGGTAGGTGTGGACGACCTTGGCGCCCGATTGGCGGGCCCATTTCACCGCCGGCCCCCCGATGGTGAAGGGGGTCTGGGTATGGACGATATCGTACTTGTTGTCGATGAACTGCTGGACCAGTTTCTTATCCCGCCAGGGCATTCCCAGCCGGTCTTCGGGATCGAAGAACAGGTAAAAGGAGGGGAACCGGTAGATCTTCAAGTGGTTGGTTTCGTCGATGCTGTTGGGAAAAGCCGGGGCGTAGATATGGACCTCATGGCCCAGTTTGGTGAACTCCTCGGCGAATATCTGGGTCGAGGTGGAAACGCCGTTGATGCGGGGGAAATAAGTGTCGGTGACCAGGGCGATTTTCATTTTTTTCCTAAAAAACAATTTTTACCACAGAGACACAGAGACACAGTAAAAGCTATGGATTTAAATATTTGATTTAGCCATGGCTCCGTGCCTCTGTGGTGAAAGATTTAGGGCGTGCAGAGTTTCCATTCTTCGGCGGCGAATTCCTTGGTCTTGTCGATGACCTGCGCCACGGGCACCTTCACCACGTCCTTGACCCGGCGGCGTTTGACCTCGATCAGTCCTTCCTTCAGGCCCTTGGCGCCCACGCGGACCGAGATCGGCACCCCTAAGAGGTCCGCGTCCTTGAACTTGAACCCGGCCGTGGCTTCGGCGCGGTCATCATAGAGAACCTCGAAACCCGCCTTCTTTAAATCCTCGTAACATTGGTCGGCGGCCTTGGCCACTTCGGGGTCGGAGGGGTTCAGGAGCAAGAGGTGGATTTCATAGGGCGCGATGGAAATGGGCCAAAGGATGCCGTCCGCGTCGTTGTGCTGTTCGATGGCGGCTCCCACCGTTCGGGTGACGCCGATGCCGTAGCAGCCCATGACCGTCTCGTGGTCCTTGCCGTCCTCGCCCAAATAAACGCAT
>Ga0335085_10005870_pt1 | contig 19579 bp, 20 predicted proteins | sample Lox_Sample_45_FD_206712 | JGI IMG/M metagenome (GOLD analysis project Ga0335085, IMG submission 206712) | Soil microbial communities from Loxahatchee National Wildlife Refuge, Florida, United States - Lox_Sample_4.5 | ecosystem: Environmental > Terrestrial > Soil > Wetlands | place: USA...
CCGCGAAGGCCGAGGCGTACCAGCCGCTGCGCCGGTGTATCCCCCAGCTGAAGAGCGCGGCGAGCAGCAGGTAGAAGACCATCTCGTAGGACAGCGTCCAGATCACGACGGGCAGGTTGATGCCCGCGACCAGGTTCTGCAGCATGAACAGCCAGCCGAGCAGCGCGGTCAGCGGGTGCCTGCCCGCGTTCTCGACGGTGCCGTGCCCGGTCAGGTAGGCGATCGCGGACAGGGCGAGAACGATCAGGAACATCGGGTAGAGCCGGAACGCGCGGCTGATCCAGAAGCCGCGGATCGACCCCTTGCGCTCCAGCGATGCGGGCACGATGTAGCCGCTGACCAGGAAGAAGACGAAAACGCCGTACTGGCCGAGGTTGAGCCAGTGGTACAGGTATGACCGGACAGGCAGCAGCAGCAGCGTCGACCCGTGGTCGAAGACCACGCACAGCGCGGCGAACCCGCGCAGGGCGTCAAGCCACGCCAGCCGTTGCCGAGTCTCTGACATCTGGTCGACGTTACCGCACTCGGATCGCGAGCGGCGCCACCCGGCAAGTCCCGCGGCGGCCCGGTGGCAGCCACCGAGTGCGACGGGTAGGTTACTCCTATGCCGACGCAATCCCTGACTGACGGTGATCCGCGAACCGGCTCGCCGCGCTGGCTCACCGACGAGGAGCAGCGCGCCTGGCGTGCGTACCTCCGCCTTGCGCAACTGCTGATGCGTCAGCTCGACAGGGATCTGCACCCTTTCGAGCTGTCCATGCACGACTATGAGATCCTCGTCGAGCTTTCCGAGGCGCCGCTGAGCAGGATGCGGATGACCGAGCTCGCCGAGCGGACCGCGCAGTCCCGCAGCAGGCTCTCCCACCAGGTCAACCGGATGGAGACCAGGGGCCTGGTCAGCCGGGAGGGCTGCGAGGGCGACAAGCGCGGCACGTTCGCCGTGCTCACCGCCCGCGGCGCGGCCACCATCGAGGAGGTCGCGCCCTATCACGTGGCCAGCGTGCGGGAGCATTTCATCGACCTGCTCGATTCCGCGGAACTCGCCGCGCTCACCGTCGCCTGCGAGCCGGTGCTCGAAAGGCTACGCCGAACCCGCGACCGCGATTAAAATTCAGCTGCTGAATTAACGACAATGGGGTCGCGCGCCCATACAGTTCTCTCATGCAGCTCAGGTCCGGGTCGGGGACCGTCATCGTCAGGCAGCGGCCGCGCGGTCTTATCTGGGCCGTGCCGTGCACCGGGGTTTTCCTCCTCGCCATCGTGGCCAGCGTGGCGGCGCAGCCGAACACCAGCGGAAAGGTCACCGCGGGTGTTTTCTTCGGCGTCTTCCTGCTGGGGATCCTCTGGGCCTGGCTCGCCGTCAACCGGCGGCGCGCCCGCCTCGAGATCGACTCAGGCCGCATCCGCTACTGGGTGAGCAAGCGTGGCGGGCCGTCCTACACGCTGCTGCGCGAACCGGATTCCGCGTTGCGGCTGATCCCCGCGCAGCGCGGCCAGGGGGCCACCGCCGACGCGCGGCTCGCGCTGGCCGGCGCCGATGCCGACAGCACCGGCGAGATCATCCTCTTCGGCTTCTCCGTGCCGGCCGTCAGGCGCGGTTGCGAGGCGGCCGGCTGGCGGTTCTGCTAGACAACGATCAGGCAACGCGGTCCGGGGCGGCGGCGCCGGCAGCCTTGGCCCCGTGTTGCGCGCCCGATACGATGGCGCCCTTTGCCATCGGGCGCGCAACACGGGGCACCGGGGGTCCGGGGGTCGTCCCCCGGGCTAGAAGAGCACCGACATGAACTCGCCGACCTCACGGAAGCCGGCCCGCCGGTACGTCGCGCGGCCCGGGGTGTTGAAGTCGTTGACGTACAGCGAGACCACCGGCGAGATCGACGCCCGGGCTAGTTCGACCACGGCGGCCATGCCCGGGGCGGCAAGTCCGCGGCCACGGCGGTCGGGTGCGACCCAGACGCCCTGCACCTGACAGGCCTGCGGGGTGGCCGCGCCGACCTCGGCCTTGAAGACGACTCGGCCGCCTTCGAACCGCGCGAACGCGCGGCCCGACCTGACAAGCTCGGCGACCCGGGCCCGGTAGGACGCGCCGCCGTCGCCGTTCAGCGGCGAGATGCCGACCTCCTCGGTGAACATGGCAATGGAGGCGGGCAGCAGCACATCGATCTCGTCCATGCGCACCCGGCGCACGCCCGGGTCGGGCGCGACAGGCGACGGGCCGTCGATCGCCATCAGCGGCTGCGCGGCGCGCACGTCACGGGCGGGTCCCCAGTGCGGCCGGAGGTATCCCCACAGCTCGGTGACGGCCACGGAATCCCCGACGATGGACGAGCAGCGCCGGCCCTGGCGCAGCGCCCGGTCGGCGAACGCGCCGATCGCCGGCCCGGTGGCCTGCACCGGGACCAGGTTGGCACCGCCATAGCAGAGCGAGATCAGGCGTCCGCCCTGCTCGAAGCCCCACATCTGGGCGCCGAGCCGACCCGGGTCCAGCCCGAACGTCCTGATCCTCGACTCCACGAACACGTTCGCTACCGGGTCCGCGGCGCACAGCTCGAGGGCCGTCGCCCGGTCGCGGTCGTCCAGCAGCCGCGCCTGGTCTGACCGCTGCCTAACGCGCAACATATTGCCAGACTAGCCGCATCGGCCCGGTGTGGCCGCACACCCCGGCTTTCCAGGTATAACGGTGCCGGATCAGGCGTCGGACTGCAGGTGGCGTTCACCAGCCCCGTCTTGTCCGGGACCGTGCCGGAATCGAGATAGCCGTTGACGTAGTTCTGCACGCAGTTGTTGGCGGGCGACTCGAGGGACTGGCCGTGATTGCCGCCGCCCTCCACCACGACCATGCGCGCGGTGGGCAGCAGCTTGTGTGCGGTCTGCGCGCCCTGGTACGGGGTGGCCGCGTCCAGCGTGCCCTGCAGCATGAGGACAGGAGGCAGCTTCGCCCCGTTTACCTGGAACGGCTTGCTTGGGCCCTTGACCGGCCAGAACGCACAGGCGGCGTTGAACCAGGCGTTGTCCCAGGCCTGGAACGGCGCGGTCTTGTATACCCGCTCGGTGTCCGCCTGCCACTTCGCCCAGTTCCTCGGCCAGTTCACGTCGGCGCATTCGACCGCGTTGTAGACCGCGAAGGTGTTCTCGCCCTGCACGCCCCAGGCCTCGTACTGCGAGACCAGGGCGCCGCTGATGCCGTTGTTGAGGTACTCGGAAAGCGCCTGCGCGAAATCGGGCCACACCGCGTTCAGGTACCCGCCGATCAGGATCGTGTCGTCGAGCTCGTCCGGACCGATCATCGGGCCGTTAGGGCCGTTGACTGGCTGGCGCGCCAGCTGCTGGCGGGCCCGGCCGTACGCCGCCTGCACCTGTGCCGCCGTGCTGCCCAGGTGATAGACGGAGTTGTACTTGGCGGTCCACGCGAAGAACGCCTTGATACGGCCCTGGAAGGCGTAATCCTGGCTGATGTTGTCCGCGTACCAGGCGCCCGCAGGGTTGACCGTTGAATCGAGCACCATCCGGCGGACCCGGTTCGGGAACATCGTCCCGTAGACCTGACCCAGGTAGGTGCCGTAGGAGAACCCGTAGTAGCTGAGCTGGCTGACGCCGAAGGCCTTCCTGATCTGGTCCATGTCCCGCGCGCTGTTCACCGTCGTCTCGTACGGCAGGAACCAGCCGTAGCGCTTCTCGCAGCCCGCGGCATAGGACCGCGCCCTGGCGATCAGCACCTGCTCGGCCTTGGCGCTTGCCGGGATGTAGTCGGGGCGCACGCCATTGAAGAAGCCGGGGTCGCAGCTGAGCGCGGGCGTGGACGCCCCGACGCCGCGCGGGTCGAAGCCCACGATGTCGTAGGTCGCCGCCACCTTCGGGTCGATCCCCGCGGCGACCGCCGCGGCCAGCGAGCGGCCCGGCTCTCCGGGGCCGCCGGGGTTAACGAGCATGACGCCCTGCTGCTGCGCGGCGGGTGCGGTGGCCGGGGCCATCGAGAGGGCCAGCGTGATCTTCCTGCCGCCGGGGTCCGCGTAGTTCAGCGGCACCGTGAGCGAGGCGCATTCCATGCCGGCGAGCTGGCCGGTGCACGGCGTCCAGTGCAGCGACGACGCCTGCGGCACGATCGCTGGCGAACCGGGCGCGGCCGTCGTCGCGTGGCTCGCGGCCGTCGGGGCGCCAGACCCGCCGGACGTCCCTGACGTCCCGGTGCTGCCTCTGGCCGGAGCGCTGCCAGACGAGGAGCCGCCCGCGGTGCAGGCGGACAGGCCGGCCACCGCCACCGCCGCAAGGACGGACGCGGTCCACGTCGTGCGGGAAATCAGCATCCCCCCATCCTGCCCCATCGGCCGAACCGGGACGGCCCGCCGGCACCGCCGGGGAGCCCCGCGGAACGCGACGGTCACGGTCCGGAACGTCACTCAGGGTCGCCGTCACAGAGGTAACTACCCGCCACCACTTCAACACTCGCTGACGTTAATTCGATGCCCATCGTTGCACTTTGGCCTTTTCCGCAACGAGATTCGGCACAAGGCACACAGCGCCGAATTTTTTCTCGCGTTATGAGGAAATTTCCGACACTGTTGGTCGTAACCGAACATGCCCTAGAGGCGTCATACTTTTAAGTGTTCGGACACTATTGAGGGGGTAGTGAATGCTGGCTAGACATCGCCAGTCGCTGATACTCCAGGCCGTCAGGAATGACGGCAGCGCGAGGGTCAGCGATCTCACGCAGCAACTCGGCGTCTCTGACATGACGATCAGACGCGATCTCGAGGTGCTGGCCAAGGACGGACTCGTAGAGAAGGTCCATGGCGGCGCGGTGCTGCCGGGCTCGCATGGTGGCCATGAGCCCGGCTTCGAGGACAAGCTCGTCCTTGAGCGCCCGGAGAAGAACACGATCGCCCGCGCCGCCGCGTCCCTGGTGAGGCCAGGAACCGCGGTGGCGATCGCCTCGGGCACCACCACGTTCGCGCTCGCGCAGTGCCTGGCGGACGTACCCGGGCTGACGATCGTCACCAATTCACTGCGGGTCGCCGGCCTGTTCGGCACTCCCCGCGGGCCGGAAAGCGCCTCCGTGGTGCTGACCGGCGGCATGCGCACCGCGTCGGACGCGCTCGTCGGGCCGGTGGCCGACCTGACGATCGGGTCACTCCACTTCGACACGCTGTTCCTCGGCTGCACCGGGCTCGACCCCGAGGTGGGCCTGACGACGCCGAACCTCGCCGAAGCGGAGACCAACCGGGCACTCATCAACCGGGCACGCCGCGTGGTCGTGCTAGCGGATCACTCGAAGTGGGGGGTGGTCAGCCTGGCGTCGTTCGCCTCGGTCGACAAGATCAGCGTCCTGGTATCGGACGCCCTGCTCCCGGCCGAGGCGCACATGGCGCTGGCCGGGAGGGTCGGCGAGATCGTCGTGTAACTACTAGTACGCCGTGACGATCGGCTGGCCGGAGGCGGCCTCCTGCGCGCCCCCAGTGGCTTCCTCCGCCAGCCGCATCGCCTCGTCGATGAGGGTCTCCACGATCTTCGACTCGGGGACGGTGGCGACCACCTTGCCCTTGACGAAAATCTGGCCCTTGCCGTTGCCCGAGGCCACGCCGAGGTCAGCCTCGCGCGCCTCGCCAGGGCCGTTCACCACGCAGCCCATGACGGCGACCCGCAGCGGCACCTCAAGGCCGGTCAGCCCCGCGGTCACCTCTTCCGCCAGCTTGTACACGTCCACTTGGGCACGCCCGCAAGACGGGCAGGAAACGATCTCGAGGCCGCGCTGGCGCATCCCCATTGACTCGAGGATGCCGATGCCGACCTTGACCTCCTCGACCGGCGGCGCGGAGAGGGACACCCGGATCGTGTCGCCGATGCCCTGGGAGAGCAGGGCGCCGAATGCGGTCGCGGACTTGATCGTGCCCTGGAACGCCGGGCCCGCCTCGGTCACGCCAAGGTGCAGCGGGTAATCGCACTGGGCGGCGAGCAGCCGGTAGGCCTGGATCATCACCACCGGGTCGTGGTGCTTCACGGAGATCTTGATGTCGCGGAAGCCGTGCTCCTCGAACAGCGAGCACTCCCAGAGCGCGGACTCGACGAGCGCCTCCGGCGTCGCCTTGCCGTACTTGGCGAGCAGCCGCTTGTCCAGCGAGCCCGCGTTGACGCCGATCCTGATCGGGGTGCCCGCCGCGGAGGCCGCCTTGGCGATCTCCTTGACCTTGTCGTCGAACTCCTTGATGTTGCCCGGATTGACCCGGACCGCCGCGCAGCCGGCGTCGATCGCGGCGAACACGTACTTCGGCTGGAAGTGGATGTCGGCGATCACCGGGATCTGCGACTTCTTCGCGATCGCGGGCAGCGCCTCCGCGTCGTCCTGCGAGGGCACCGCGACCCGGACGATCTGGCAGCCGGAGGCGGTAAGCTCGGCGATCTGCTGCAGCGTGGCGTTGACGTCCGCGGTCAGCGTGGTGCACATCGACTGCACGCTGACCGGCGCGCCCCCGCCGACCGGCACGTTCCCCACCATCAGCTGGCGCGACTTGCGGCGCTCCGCAAGCGGCGCAGGAGGCGTAGCCGGCATGCCAAGGTCAACGCTCATTCGTATCCATCCCGTCGGGATCGTCGGCCCACTTTCGGGGGTCCGGGGGTCCTCCCCAGTGACCACACCCTATTCTCGCCCAGTCGCTCGGCCGTCCGGCCGCCTAACCTGACCCCCGCGTCAGCCTAACCTGATTCGTCACCAGACGGTCACCAGGGGTTTGCCTAACCGCAGCCACCGTGTGGGACGGCGCGGTCTTCGCGCCGCCTGCGGCGGTAACCACCGGGCCCTACCGCACATACTCCTACCCGATGCTCACCGGGTTAACGATGTCAGCGAGGATCAGCATCATGCCGAAGACGACGAGCACCAGGAAGATGCTGAAGCTGACGGGGACGAGCTTGCGGTAGTCGACGAGGCCGGGATCCGGCCGCCGCCGCAGCCTGGCGAACCAGGCCCTGATCCGTTCCCAGATCACGACGGCGATGTGCCCGCCGTCCATCGGCAGCAGCGGCAGCAGGTTGAATACGCCGACGAAGATGTTGAGCGACGCGATCAGCAGCAGCACGAAGCTGACCTTGTACTCCCAGCCCACATTGGCCGCGACGGCCTGTCCGGTCTCGTTCGCGGCGCCGACCACGCTCGTCACGTTGCCGCCGGCGGTTGTCGAACGGTCCTTGCTGAACAGCGTGGGCACGGCGGCGGGCAGCTGGCCCAGCGCGCTCACCGAGCCGCTGATCACCTGGGAGAACCCGGTGCCCACGTACTTGACCGCGTCGAGCGGACTCTGCCGCTGGATCACGTACGTCCCCGCGATGCCCAGGTAGTTGCCGTGGTGTGCCACCGTGGCGAGAGTGGTGTGCAGTGTCAGCGTCTTCCCGTCCCGCTGGACGGTAAGCGTAACCGGAGCACCGGGCTTGACCTTGAGTATCTCGTCGGTGAGCTGCGTCCAGGTGGATACCGGGGTGCCGTTGAGCGACGTCACCTTGTCGCCGACCTTAAGCCCGGCGAGCGCGGCGGGCGACTTGGCCTCGCCCGCCTTGCACGCGGCGCCGTCGGCGAGCGCCGTCTGGCTCGACGGGACGCAGGCCGCCACGGTGCCGAGCTGCGTGGTGGTGCCGTTCTCGATCCCGATGCCGAGCGCGAGGCCGAAGATCAGCACGGCGGCGATCACGAAGTGCATGAACGAACCGGCGGCGAGCACGATCAGCCGCTGCCAGCCGGGCGCGCGGCGGAACGACCGCGCCTCGTCCTCCGGGTCGACCTCGTCCATCGAGGTCATCCCGACGATCTTGACGAAGCCGCCGACCGGCAGCGCCTTGATGCCGTACTCGGTCTCGCCGCGCTGGGTGGACCACACCGTCGGGCCGAACCCCACGAAGTACCTGGTGCACTTCATGCCGAACCGCTTGGCCATCACGAAGTGGCCTGTCTCGTGCAGCATCACCGAGACAAGCAGGGCGACAAGGAAGATCAGCCAGCCAAGCACGTCCAACTTCGCCGCTCCTCCAATATGCCGCCGATACCGCGCAACACCCCGCGCCGGTTACCCGCGGGTCAGCTCCCGCGCGCGAACCCGCGCCCAGGCGTCCACCGCGAGCACATCGTCGAGCGTGGTCGCTCCCGTACGCGACGTGTTGCCCTCTGAGACTACGCGAGCCACCGTGTCAACGATCCGGGTGAACGGAATCCTTCCCGCGAGGAAATCGGCCACGCAGGCCTCGTTGGCGGCGTTGTAGACGGCGGGCGCGGTGCCGCCCAGCCGTGCGGCCTCCCTGGCAAGCGCCACGGCGGGGAACGCCTCGTCGTCGAGCGGCTCGAAGGTCCAGGTCGCGGCGGTGCTCCAGTCCAGGCCTGGCGCCGCTTCCGGCACCCGGTCCGGCCATGCCATGCCGAGCGCGATCGGGATGCGCATGTCCGGCGGGCTCGCCATGACCACCGTCGCGCCGTCGGTGAACTCGACCATCGAGTGCACGATCGACTGCGGGTGCACCACCACGTCGATCCTGTCCAGGCCGAAGCCGAACAGCAGGTGCGCCTCGATCACCTCAAGACCCTTGTTCACCAGGGTCGCGGAGTTCGTGGTGACCAGCGGCCCCATCCGCCACGTGGGGTGGGCGAGCGCCTGCTCCGGGGTCACGCCGGCCAGCCGCTCCTTCGGCCAGCCGCGGAACGGGCCGCCGCTCGCGGTCAGCACCAGCCGCCTGACCTCGGAGTTCGCCCCGGCCCTGAGGCACTGGGCGATGGTGGAATGCTCGGAGTCCACCGGCACGATCTGGCCCGGCTTGGCCCGGCTCGTCACCAGCGGGCCGCCGATGATCAGCGACTCCTTGTTCGCCAGCGCGAGGGTCCGGCCGGCGTCGAGCGCGGCCACCGTGGCGCGCAGGCCGGCGGCGCCGGTCACGCCGTTCAGCACCACGTCGCAGGGCAGCGCCGCGAGCTGGCACACCGCGTCCTCGCCGGCCCGGACAGTTATCTCCCGGGAGGACGACCCCCCGTACCCCCCGGAGGCGCGCCCGATGGCAGAACCGGCCATCGTACCGGGCGCGCGGGGCGTGGAGGAGACACCCGAATCCGTTCTGGATGACTCTGACTTGATCGCCTCGGCCACGGACGGTGCCGCGGCCTCGTCGGCGACCGCGACCACCGGCACGCCGAACTCGGCCGCCTGGCTGGCGAGCAGTGCCGGGCTGCCGCCGCCCGCGGCGAGCGCGACCACGCGGAAGCGATCGGGGTTGCGGCGGACGATGTCCAGCGCCTGGGTGCCGATCGACCCGGTGGAGCCAAGGATGACCACGTCCCGGCGGGGTCCCGAGGGGATTTGCGGGGGGCGCCCCCCGGAGGACGGGGGTGCGGGAGTGGCGTTCACCCCGCCATTGTTCCATGACCGGCCGGTCGCGGCGGAAATGGCAAGCGCCGGGGGCCGGCCATGCTGCCCGGCCGCCGGCGCTTCGCCTGACCTGGTGCTAGCTGTTAGCAGCCAGGTCCTCCGCCTCGGCGATCAGGTGCTCGGCCTGGGCGATCTGTACACCTCGCCGAGCTGGGTGAGCTGCGGGTCGCGCAGCGCCTGGTTCTGGTCGCTGAGTATCTGCGTGATGACCCGGCCGTCCTGCACGTAGTCGGTGTGCAGGCCCGCCAGGTACATCAGGGTGGGCTGAATGTCGGTCTCGTCGGTCCACGGGCCCTGCAGGTTCGTGTCGATGACCCCGGTCTGGCCGCTGTCGGCGCCGGCCGAGCTCGGGCCCTCGGCCGGGCCTGAGCCGTCAAGGCCCGGGTGCCTGACGCCAGGTCCGGCGAAGCCGATGTAGTTGGTGTTGATCTCCGCGGCGTAGTCACCGTGGTCCCAGGCGTAGGCCGGGTCGACGGTCACGCAGTCCGCCGGGTAGGCGCTCGCCGTGCTGCCCGTGACAAGCTCAGCAGGTTAGGCATGAGCTCGAGGTCGGACGGCACATTCTGCCCCGAATTCCTGCGCGCCTGCAAGGCGATTACAGGACGTGGCGAATAGCATTCCTGTTACCTAAGGAGATAACTCTCCATAATCGGGTCGTCGCGGGCGCCGCCGCGCGGCGGCAGCGGTAACGGCGGCGGCGGACAGTCAGCCCAGGTCGCTGATCAGCCGGGCGAGCGCGAAGTCCTTGCCGGTGAGCCCGCCCTCCGAGTGCGTGCTCAGCGTGAGGGTCACCTTGTTCCATGCGATGAGGATGTCCGGGTGATGGTTGGCCCGTTCCGCCAGGTAGCCCACCGCGTTGACGAACAGCAGCGCGTCGCGGAAGTCCTCGCGGGTCACCACCTGCGTGAGCTGCCCGTCGCCCGCCTGCCAGCCGGGTGTCGCCGCCAGCTCAGCGGTCACCTGCTCAGGGGTAAGTGTCGCCATGCCACGTCAATACCCAACCCGGCTAGGATCAGGCGGGTGACCTCGACTGTGCGGGACACCCCGCTGCGGAAGGTGCATGAGCGGCTCGGCGCGACGATGACCGAGTTCGCCGGCTGGCTGATGCCGCTGCGCTACGGCAGCGAAACCGCCGAGCATAACGCGGTCAGGACTGGCGCCGCCCTCTTCGACCTGTGCCACATGGGGGAAATCGCGGTGACCGGCCCTGGCGCGGGCGCGGCGCTCGACTACGCCGTGTGCGGCTGGCCGTCCGGGCTGGCTGTCGGCCGGGCCCGGTACACCATGCTCTGCGCGCCAGACGGCGGCATACTCGACGACCTGATCGTCTACCGGCAGGCGGCGGACCGGTTTCTCGTCGTCGCCAACGCGGCCAACGCGGCCGTGGTCCTCGCGGAACTGACCGAACGGTGCTCCGGTGGCGCGGTGGTCACCGACGAGTCCGCGGCCACCGGGCTGATCTCCATCCAGGGACCGAACGGTTGCGGCCAGCTCTCGTCGGTCACCGACATTCCGCTCGACGGCATGCCGTACTACACGGGCGCCTACGGGACCGTCGCGGGACGCGCGGCGTGGATCGCCAGGACCGGTTACACCGGCGAGGACGGCTTCGAGATCTTCCTCGACCCAGACGACTGCGAGGCGGTCTGGGCGTCGCTTGCCGCGGGCTTCGGCGACGCCTTTCCCGCGGCAGGACTCGCGGCGCGCGATACGCTCAGGCTTGAGGCGGGCATGCCGTTGTACGGCAACGAACTCGGGCCTGACGTCACTCCCTATGAGGCCGGGCTCGGGCGCGTGGTGCGGCTGGACAAACCGAGCAATTTCGTTGGCAGGAAAGCGCTCGCGGTCCGGGCGGCCGAGCCGCCGCGGCGCACGCTCATCGGACTGCTTGCCGGGTCGCGGCGGGTGCCGCGGCACGGTTACGCCGTCCTGTCGGAAACACCGTCCGGCGAGGCCGTCCCGGTCGGCCTGGTGACAAGCGGCGCACCGTCGCCGACGCTAGGCATGCCGATAGCGATGGCCTATGTCGAGCGGGGCGCGACCGGACCATTCGCGATCGATGTCCGCGGTAAGAAAGAACCAGCCGAGAAGACCGAACTTCCGTTTTACACCAGGAGAAAGTGACGATGAGCGTTCCCGCGGAACTGCTGTACACGCCCGAGCACGAGTGGGTCGCGATCGATGGCGGCACCGCCACGATCGGCATCACGGACTACGCGACCCAGGCGCTCGGCGACGTTGTCTACGTGTCACTGCCCGCGGTGGGCGCGGCCGTGACATCGGGCGAGCCGTGCGGCGAGGTGGAGTCGACAAAGTCGGTCAGCGACCTGTACTCGCCGGTGGACGGCGAGGTCGTGGAGATCAACGAGGAACTCGACGACGACCCGGGCCTGATCAACGCCGAGCCCTACGGTCTCGGCTGGATGTTCCGCGTCCGGGTGGCCGACGGCCAGGCTGCGGGCACGGGACTGCTGTCCCCCACCGAATACGACGCCCTGACCAAGTCGGCAGGCTAAATAGCGCCAGCGGAGCCAGGGCTGGCCGGCTACTTGCGCAGCTTGCGCCAGACGAGGTAGCAGGTCACGCTGACGACGCCGAGAGCGACCGCACCCCCGATGAGGGGGTCGACCTGGCTGAGGCGCTCCTTGACGCTGTTGCTGGCGCGCTTGGCCACGTTGGCGGGGGATACCCGGTCAGCGATCTCGTCGATCGTCTTGGCCAGGTTGGCGCGGGTGCGCTCGATCTCACCGACCAGTTCCTTCGGCGGAAGCGCCGTCGGCTCGTCCCTGGTCTCGATCTCGGTGTCAGCCATGTTCGTACTGTACTCATTCCGCGGCGGCGGCACTCATTCCGGGGTACGAACCTGGGTACGAACCTCCCGATGACCCGGGCCCGGGCCGGAGTTGCGGCGCCGACGGCTAAGACCGTCGTATCACCAGACTCATTTCACTGCTCTGACACCATCTGTCACAGCTATGCCTGCTTACTAGGTAAGACAAGCGGTGAATCACAAAATTCGGCGCATGCGACAAATGGAGCATCGAAATATCTCGACTCGACAGCTTCTCATCGACGTGCACTTATATTGAATAATGTCGACCATGTGCTATTTGTGGCAAACGGGTCGCATCGCCAATAATGCGTTATTAGTCTCGCCAGTGATGACGGGAGAATGATCATGCGGCTCATGAACAGACTTGGATACTGCCTGCTGGCTGCCGTTCCCGCGGTCGCGGTCGCCGCCTGCTCAAGCGGGAGCAGTGTCCAGACCGGGCCGCCGCCCGAAGTGTCGTCCATCATCGTCGACGCGGTACCGACAGCGGACGCGGCGGGGCTTTACATCGCCGAAGACGACGGCTACTTCGCCCGCTGCGCGTCGCGGGTAGTCCGATTTTTCGCAAACGACGACCTTCCGTGTTGATGCTGCTCTATCCTTCCTGAACACGGCGACTGTGTAGGCTCAGTGAGAGGTTCCATGACCGGCATGGGTAAATGGGCGCGCGCGGCGTCCGCGGTGGCGCTAGCGACGACGGCCGCTCTGGCGGCGGGCTGCTCCTCATCTTCTTCCGGGAGTGGCGGCAACGCCGCCCTTGAGGCTTCTCTGTCCACGAACTTCGGGCCAGCGGAGAAGCGCACGCTGAACGTCGCGGTGGTCCCCGCGATGGACTCGGCGGGATTCTTCGTCGCGATGCACGACGGGCTGTTCGCCAAGGAGGGGCTGACGATCAAGTACACCCCCGCGATCAGCTCCGAGACCGCGGTGACGGAGCAGCTCAAGGACCAGCTCGACATCTCCGGCGGTAACTACGTCTCGTACATCAACGAGGCGGCGGTGAACCACCAGCCGATCGAGGTGGTCGCCGAGGGATCGATCATGACGCAGGGCGCCCAGACGATCTTCACGATGCCGGACTCCAAGATCAAGACCCTGGCGCAGCTCAAGGGCCACCTGATCGGCGTGAACGCGCCCGGCAACATCGACTACCTGCTTGGCGTCTCGGTGCTTTCCGAGAACGGCGTGAACCCCACCAGCGTCGATTTCCCGAACGCCAAGATGAAGAACTTCGCCGCGACCGGCGGCGCCATCCCGTTCCCCTTCATGGCCGCCGACCTCGCCAAGGGCGAGATCGATGCCGCCATCATGCCCGAGCCGTTCGCCAGCCAGGCGGAGCAGGAGTACGGCGCGGTTCCGCTCGCGGACCTGAACCAGGGCGCCACCCAGGACTTCCCGATCGAAGGGTACGTGGTCACCAAGGCGTGGGCCGCGAAGTACCCGAACACGCTCAAGCGCTTCCTGGCCGCCCTCGAGGTCGGCCAGGAGATCTCCGACACCGACCGGGCCGCGGTCGAGACGGCGTTCGAGTCGATCGACAAGCCGCAGAACGGCCAGGTCACGAAGGGCATCGGCGCGGTGATGGCGCTCAACACCTACCCGATCGGCGTCGACCAGACCCGGATCCAGCGCGTCGCGAACGTCATGTTCCAGTACGGCCTGCTGCGGTCGAAGTACGACGTGTCGAGCATGCTGCTGCCGAAGTCGTTCTTCAACTTCTCCCAGTACTCATCGTCATCATCCTGACCAGGTAAAGTGCGGGAGGTGACCACCTCCCGCACGCGCCGATGAGCGGGGAGATCCAGTTCGGCCTCATCGTTCTGGTGATCGGGCTGGCCATGACCGCGGCGGTGCTGTCCAACCGGCTCAGCGCGTGGCTCCGGGTACCGGCTCCTGCGTTCTTCCTCGTCGCGGCCGTCATCGCGGCGCAGTTCTGGCATGGCGCCGCCGCGCTCCCGGTGAAGTCCGTGGAACTGGTCGTCACGGTGGCGCTCGCGATCATCTTGTTCGACGGCGGCATGCACATCGGGCGGCGCAGGTTCCGCACCGCCGCGGGCGCCATCATCTGGACCGGCGTGGCGGGCACGCTTGTCACCGCCGCGGGCACCGCGGTCGCCGCACGCCTCGTCACGGGCATGAGCTGGCACCTGTCCTTGCTTGTCGGGACTGCGGTGGCGGCGACCGATCCCGCGGTCGTGTTCTCCGTGTTCGGCCGCAGGGAGATCGCGGGACGCACCGGCGTGCTGCTCGAGGGCGAGTCGGGTGCCAACGACCCGGTGGGCATCGCGCTGCTGTCCGCGCTGCTCGCAGCGCACGGCGGCGCGGCGAGCATCGCCTGGCAGGTGGTCGCGGGCTTCGCGGAGCAGATGGCGGTCGGGGTGGCCGTCGGCGTGGGCGGCGGTCTCGCGCTGCTCGCGTTCATGCGCCGGGTGCCGCTGCCGAGCGAGGGCCTCTACTCACCCCGGGTGCTGGCCGGCGTGCTCGTCATCTTCGGCGCCGCCACGGTGGCCCGCGGGTCTGGCTTCCTCGCGGTCCTGGTGGCGGGCATCCTCATCGGCGACGAGTCCGCGCCGTACAAGCGGGAGATCCAGCGGTTCCACTCCTCGCTCGCGTCGCTCGCCGAGATCGTCGCGTTCACCATGCTCGGCCTGACCATGCGGCTGTCCGACCTGGAAAGCGCGTCCGTCTGGGCCGACGGGCTCGCGCTCGCCGCGCTGCTCGCCTTCGTGATCAGGCCCGTTCTCGTCGGCCTGGTGACACTGCCGGTCCGGCTGTCGGTGCCGGAGCGGACGTTCTTCCTGTGGACCGGGCTCAAGGGGGCCGTGCCGATCCTGCTCGGCATGGCGATCGCCGACTCGGGCACGGCCGGTGCCGGCCGCGCCTATCAGGTCATCTTCGTCATCGTCGGCTTCTCGGTGACCGTGCAGGGCGGCCTGGTGCCCACCCTGGCGCACCGGCTGCGCATCCCGCTGCGCTCCATCGAGCCCGAGCCGTGGTCGCTCGGCGTCCGGTTCAGCGAGGAGCCGGAGGGCCTGCACCGCTACCACGTCGCGGCGGGCGCCGTCGCCGACGGCAGCACCGTCGCCGACCTCCCCTGCGGTGAGAGCGCCTGGGTCTCCCTGGTCGTCAGGAACGGCACCCTGCTCCCCGTCGCAGACGACACCACCCTCCAGGCCGACGACGAGGTCCTGATCCTCGCCGACCCCAGCGAGGCCCCCGCCCTAGCCCGCTGCTTCACCACCCCCGCCCCGCCCGCCCCGCCAGACGAAACCGTCACCCCCGAAACACCCTGACCCAGGCAAACGCCGGAAGCAAATGCGTCCCCCCCCACGCCATCTGTCCCCCAGACACCCGCCTTCTTGCTGTTATCTGGCTGTGCGGTGGCCTCGCCTGATCGGCTCACCGACCCGTTGGCGGATGGTTGCGGCAACGAGCCGGTTATAGGGGGACGCGTCAAAACCCCCAATCGCAGGCCAATAATCGAAGCTACCTTCGACATATGAACGCTAACGGCGCGTGCCCGGGGCCGCAACCCCTGGGCGCGCACAACCCGCGCGACCCGCCCACCCGCCCTGACATGGCGCTGTGCGCTCAACCCTGGCCGCGCACAACCCGCGCGGCAGCGGGGGGACACCCAGGGGAGGCGGCTCTCGAGTCACTGCACCGAACGCGCGAGTTCACGGTGACCGAGGACCAGCTCAAACTGCTCCGGCACGACTGCGCAACCACCTGGGACCCCGGCGAGGGCAACGGCGGCGGGGCCGGCATCGATTCCAAGAGGCCCTACGGCAACTCCTACGTGGAAAGAGACATCGCGGAGATCCTGGACGCGCCCGACGAGGACTGGGAATACGAAGACGGCGAGAAGGCCTACGTGACCGACGAAGCAGAAGAACGTTTCATGCGGCTGCACATCGAGACGATGTTCGTACTCCAGATCGTCCTCTCCGCCGGCGAGTTCCGCCCCGGCCGCTACCGGCGCATCGGCGAGTGGGCATCGACTGGCAACTCGACGACAGCGGCCAATAGCCACACCGGCAGCCCTGTCCCTCGCGCAGCGACCGGCCATCATCACAGAGCGCAACACGTCTGGGATGCTGAATGATCATGGCTAAGCGGCCATCCGCCCCTCGCGGGAGCGATCGGCGGCGCGGGCAGAGGAGGACCATGGGCCGAGCGGAAGTGCCGCCCGCGTTCCGGGAGCAAGTGTCTGATGACGGCAGGCAGGCGCTCCTTGCTGACATGGAGTTGGCGTCCGTACCGGAATCGCTGGGAAACCTGACCGGACTCACCGAGCTGCACCTTTACGGCAACGCGCTGGCATCGGTACCGGAATCACTGGGGAACCTCACCGCGCTGACTGAGCTGAACCTGAGCGGTAACAAGCTGGCCTCAGCGCCGGAGTGGCTCGGGAAGCTGACCGCTCTCACCGAGCTGGGCCTAGCCGGCAACCAGCTGACATCGGTGCCGGAGTGGCTGGGGAATCTGCGAGCCCTCACCAGGCTGGAACTTCAGCAGAACAGGCTGGCATTCTTGCCGGACTCGCTCGGGAACCTGACCGGGCTTACCCGGCTGTACCTTTTCGGGAACCAGCTGGCGTCGGTGCCGGAATCACTCGGGAACCTGACCGCACTGGATTCCCTGCTCCTGGACGGCAACAGCCTGGCGTCGGTACCGGAATCGCTGGGCAACCTGGCAGCAGTTCACCAACGCGCTTAAATAGCACAGGTCAGACCACGCGGGTTCGGCACCTCACCCACCGTGATGTGCGAGTTTTCACATGGCTCGCCCCTATGGCGAGCCGCATAATGGTCCGACTGCCTAGGCCACCTCCGCGGCCAGGCCATGCCTCGCAACGGATGGATAGCAAGAATGTGGGCTTCTGGGTGCTGTGCGCCATCGGTGCGGTCGTTCTGCACTGGGTGATCCGGACAGGTATCTCCGCAGGCATGGAGGACTTCGAGCGGTGGAAGGACAGAACGTACCGTGAGCCCGACCAGGAACTGTGATGTCGCGTCGGCTAGTGGAACGCACCACCCGGCAGATCTTTCTCTCGTCCTGGTGCTCGGCCTGATGGTCGCTTCGGCCATCGTTGAAAGAACCCCGTTTCTGTGAACAGATGGCTCGACCAGCTCTCAGACTGGCGGTACGTGGCTGTAATGGCAGGCCTTTGCGGCCTTGCCTGCACTGTTGAAGCGCTCCTTTTCTCACTCGCAGTGGGACATCTCGACCTCGCGCCCGTCGTCCGCTACTGGTGCGTGTTGACCCCGATGCTGTGCGCGGCCGGCCTGGCCGGGAAGCGGTGGCGAAATCGCCGTGCCCGCCGGTAGCCCGCTGCCTTGATTCCCTCGTAAGAGATCGGTAATGAGCATTACGATCCGCCGGCCAGGGTTCGGGCGGTTGCCGCGCGGTGGCGGGCGGCCGGGTACGCCATGACCGGCGTGCTCGGCCCCGGCCCGGCCTGGTGCTGGCTGCCCCCGGCCGGGATGGCCGCATGCGGTCATCCCTGGCCCGCCCGCGCCCCGTCGCTGGCGCGCCTGGCGCACAAGCTGCCGTGGTCATCACCCCTGCGGAGCGTCCACGGCTCCCCAAGGGGCAGGGAGGCCACTCGGGCCTCGCAGCCGGGGTACGAGGTCGGGGTGCGGGCTGGGTCGTCCCCGCCGGAAGGTCAATTCACGGGACGGAGATTCCCCGGAGCCTTGTCCGCGCTAGCGCGGACATCGGGGGGTACGGGGGGTCGCCCCCCCGGGAGATACGACCGGGCTGGGCGCCCGATAAGATGGCGCTTTTTGCCATCGGGCGCCCAGCCCGGTGCGGGCGAAGGGACTTGAACCCCCACGGTGTTTCCACCAACAGGACCTAAACCTGCCGCGTCTGCCATTTCGCCACGCCCGCGTGCCTGGCCGGAACGGTCAGGCTGGTGGGTGCGGCTGAGTGAGCCGCATCCGTTCGGAATAATACTTGTTTTCTTAAATTCCGAGGTCCTTGCGGAGCCGGTCCACGTGGCCGGTGGCCTTGACCGCGTACAGCGCCTTCTCGATCCTGCCGTCGGCGTCGATGACGAACGTCGAGCGGATGACGCCCATGATGGTCTTGCCGTAGTTCATCTTCTCGCCGTACGCGCCGTAGGCGGTCAGCACGCCCTTGTCCGGGTCGGACAGCAGCGGGAAGGTCAGGTGCTCCTTCTCGCGGAACTTGGCGAGCTTCGCCGGGGCGTCGGGCGAAATGCCGAGCACCGTGACGCCCTCGGCGGTCAGGTCGGGCAGGGCGGCGGTGAAGTCGCAGGCCTGCTTCGTGCAGCCGGGAGTCATCGCGGCCGGGTAGAAGTAAACGATCACTCGCTGGCCGCGCAGCTTCGACAGGGTCACCGGATTGCCGTCGGCATCCGGCAGGGTGAAGTCAGGCGCCTCGTCTCCTGGCGCGAGCCGTACTCCGGTCACTGTCCCCTCCTCGCACGATCGACACCAAACGTTATCGCATGCGCGGCCGGCGCCCGGGGCCGCGCGGCAGGTACGGTGCGGACGCCGCAACTGCCGCTGGCACCCTCGCCAGGCGCGCGACTAGGATGAGAAATGGCGGAGTTTGCCGCTTTGCTCCTGGGGCAGCACCGAAGCGGGAACTGCTTTCCTCCAGCAGGACGGGACACGGGTCGGATCTCGGAGGTTCACGTGCGCATCGATACTGCTCGTCTGCCTTTTTACAGTGCCGGGCTCGTGCTGGCGGTCGCGGTGACATTGGCCGGCTGCAGCGGTTCCGGCGGGGGTTCCGGTTCGGCCGGACCCTCAGCCGCCGCGGCAAGCCCGCTCGCCGCGGTGCAGCTCGCCGCCAAAACCGCGACCACCGCGAACTCCTTCACCGGGACGATGGACCTGCAGATGACCGCGAAGCCGGGGGCCTCGGCCACCTCAGGAACGGGCGCACTCGGGAACGTGAGCATGTCGGCGACGTTCGCGGAGCAGCTGCATCCCACGCTGCTCGCCAGCGTTAACATCGGCACGCTCAGCGCGGCCGGCCAGTCGCTCCCCGGCGGCCTCAGCGAGATCCTCACGCCGAGCACGCTGTACATGAAGTGGAGCTTCCTCACCTCGTCACTGCACCTGAGCAAGCCATGGCTGGCGATCCCGCTGTCCTCGGTAAGCCAGAAGAGCGGCGTCAACCTCGGCCAGATCTTCAGCCAGCTGCAGAGCAGCGGGCCACTGACCGAGACTCGGCTGCTCGGCGGCGCGAAGTCGGTGCACGAGGTCGGCACCGGCACCATCGACGGCGTCGCGGTCACCGAATACAGCGGCACGCTGCCGCTCAACAAGGGGATCGGCTATCTGTCCGGCAGCGTCAAGACGCAGGTCAAGCAGGC
>Ga0335085_10005871_pt1 | contig 19577 bp, 16 predicted proteins | sample Lox_Sample_45_FD_206712 | JGI IMG/M metagenome (GOLD analysis project Ga0335085, IMG submission 206712) | Soil microbial communities from Loxahatchee National Wildlife Refuge, Florida, United States - Lox_Sample_4.5 | ecosystem: Environmental > Terrestrial > Soil > Wetlands | place: USA...
CGAGGTCGAGAAAATATTCGAGGTCAGCGCCCTGGAACAGTTGGAAGGAGGCAGCGCCAATCAGGATTGGGGTGAGTTGGTCGGGGCCTTGGAGCAGCTGGTACAAAAGTCGGGAAGGGTGCTGGTGCTGGAAGCGAGCGAACGAACCATTCAGCGAACTGGCCAGCAGTTGCTGGCAATTTTGCAAGAGGAGCGCGGGGCGTTGCAGCGTCCGTTGGAACAATCGGAGCAGCGGATTGAGACCTTGCGAAAAACGCTCGAGAACGCCGAAGGAACCGTGTGGGAGTTAGGGGTGCTGTTGACCGCGGAGCAACAACGCTTGTCCGCTACGTTTGCGGAGCGGCGAGATGCGTTTCTGAAACGGAACGAGAAGCAGGCCAGAAAGAGCTTCCAGGAACGAATAGGAGCGCTGGCGCGGCGACGCAACGGGCCGGCATACCGTCGCGAGCTTAACCACACGGCACAAGAGATTGCGCGAGGACAATTGCTGCCTTGGCTGGAAGAAGAAGCAAAGTTTGCGGGGGATGCGTTCCGGAAGGCGGCGGGACACTTTGTGGAATTGGGGAATCAATTCTTGCGCCGTCTGAGAGATACCGAGGTCAGCGGGCTAGAAGATCTGCCGGAGCTGGATCAGGAGGAGGCATTGTGTGGCCGGTCTCGTTTCCATTTTCATTTGATCGAGCGAGTAGCGGCACCTGCGTCTCCTTTGCTATTCCTCTGGGACCTGGCGTTGGGCGGGATCGGCGTCCGGGGAGGAATGATTCGAGATGGGGAAGAGTTCCTGGGGCAATTGTTGGAAGTGAATAGCTCGCGAGTGCAGAGCGACGTGGACGAGCGAGTTCGCGAGAGCCGGAGACAGTTGGACGCGAAGATCAAGGAGGCGCTGCGCGAGAGTTTGCAGGTCGCGAACCGGGCGTTGTCGCGGGCACGCGCAGCGCAGCGGGCGGGAGGATCGGAGGTGGCTGCGGCGCTCGCAAAGATCGATATGGCGGAGCGGGAAATTCGCCAGCTCGGGTCGTTCAGAACAGTGGGACGCGAAGCGTAGTTCTGGCGCGAGTTACGGGCCGGACGGGGCGCTGAAGTGTGGCGCCTGAGCTTTCGCATGGGCGGGGGGATGTGCTATAACCGGAGGGCCGTGAAACAGGACGGAAAGCAGGGGATCGCCCCGGAGGTAGTGCGGGGCATGGCTATACCTGAGTCGCCGGAGGTTGGCAGGACGGCGGATACGGGAATAGCTGGAGTGCAAGAAGATACGTCCCGGTATTGCCCGGTGTGTTCGCAGCGGCTGGAATCGAAAAGGTGCAAGCTGGTCTGCGGCGCCTGCGGGTATTACATGTCCTGCGCGGATTACTATTGACGCCAAGCGGGTAGGAAAAGACCGCTTTGCGGAAGACACTAAAAAAGATATGCTTCGCGGTTCCGGCCCGGTTGCCGCCGGATCCTGCGATGAGGAGGAAGGAAACGTGGCCTTAAAGATTACAACTCGCGAGGTAGACGGCGTAACGGTGGCGGCGCTGGACGGCCGGATCGTGCTGGGAGAAGAAAGCAACGCGCTCCGCGAAAAGATAAAGACGCTAGTGGCCGAGGGAAAGAAGAAGGTCGTGCTGAATATGGACAATATAACGTTCATCGACAGCGCGGGCTTGGGCACGCTGGTGGCTTCGCACCACAGCGCGAAAGCGCAGGGAGCAGGCTTGAAGCTGTGCCATCTGGGCACGAAGTTTCAGGAAGTGCTGCAGATCACGAAGCTGATGACCATCTTCGACGTGTACAACACGGAAGCGGAAGCGGTGGCGAGCTTCTCGAAGTAAGGCGGGCGCTGGTCGGAAAAGGATTGCGGAATGAGGGCAGGGTTATCCCTGCCCTTTTTCTTTTGGGGCGTGGCGCGGGGCGTTGGTTGCTGATGCATCCGTTGGGATGCTTCCGCGATGCTGGTAATTCATGAAGCCGCATGGCTTGCAGACGCGCCCCGCGATACAGGTTATTCGGGGATGCGGAACATGGTGATGCCGCTGAGGAGTTTGGGGTAAAAGTCGGTGGACTTTTGGGGCATGACTTCGCCGGCGGTGGCGACCTGGACGACGAGGTCGACATCGACGGGATTGAGGAGGAAAGCGATTTGCGCGGCACCACGATCGACAGCGACGAGTGCGGCAGAGGCTTCACGTTCGTAGGAAAGGTTGGATTCGGAGGCCACAGCGTTGGGAGTGATGCCGAGGGCAGGTTCGAGAATGCCCTGGTGCAGGAGAACCACGTCGAGTTGGCGTTGCAGCGACGAAAGGCCGGGGAGGATTTGGGCGAGATCGGCCTCGGGACGCAGCGTTAGCAGGTAAAAAGCGCGGTTGGCGCCTTCCGGCGCCGGGTAGACGCCGATGGCGCGCTGAGATTTGGACGTGGAAAGCTGGTGCAGGAATTTAGCGGCGACCTGGTGGCGCTGCGCTGGGGATTCGAAGGGGAAGACTTCCGTGGTGAACCAAGGTTCGAGGTAGCGGCGAACGGCGCTCCAGGAAAAATCGCGAAGATTGGCGACGACGCGGTGCGTGGGAAGAATGGTCAGGCCTTCGCTGCGCGTATTGATGAAGGTCATCATGGAGAACTCGTAGGGGGCGTCTGGAATGAGCTTGCCGGCGCGGGTGCGGTTTTCATTGCGGAAATTGAGGGAAGTTTCGTAGCGATGATGGCCATCGGCGATCACCAGCTTTTGATCGGCCATGGCTTTCTGGATGGCGGCGATGCGGTGTGGTTCGGCGACGAGCCAGAGGCGGTGAATGACGCCGTATTCATCGGTGAGTTGGGTGACCGGTGGCTGCGAGGATTGCACTTCCTCGAGGATGGCGTCGACCTGACGATGGGGCTCGGAATACAGCAGGAATAGCTGCCCGGTGTGCGTGCGGGTGTGGCGAAGAAGTTCCAGGCGATCGGCTTTGGGGCCGGAGAGCGTGTGCTCGTGGCGGAAAATGACGTTGGCGGAGTAGTCTTCGAGCTTGCCAAGACCGATGAAGCCGCGACGGGTACGGCGCAGTGCTGTGCCGGGGACATCGTATTCCTGAGTGTAGGCGTAGAAGGCCGGAGCGGGATCCTGGTGGATGACGTTTTCGGCGATCCAGGAGTTGAGGCTGGCGGCGGCGCGGGTGTAGACGTTACTTTGCGGGGTGTCGTCCTTGAGGATGCGGCCCTTTTCGACGGCGATCAGATTGTGAGGATCGGCGGCGTAATAGTTTTCCTGCTGGGCAGGGCTGATTTTGTCGTAAGGCTGCGTGAGGACCTTGTCAAAGGGGGCGAGCGAGGGGTTGTAGCGGTATGCGCGAAAGGGTTGCACCAGAGCCATGACTTCTCCAGGGTCGAATTTTGCTGAACGAGCAGCTTTATAGTGTACGCGATGTGCGTGGAAGTGAAAAAATCCGACGGACTTACGAAAAGAACACACCTGGCGAGGTTCGGCAGACCGGCGGAGCACCCAGTACAATAAAGAGCATGAGCGAGACGAATGGATGCGTGCGGGCATTTGTGTTTGATCTGGATGGGACGCTGGTCGATTCGAAAATGGACTTGGTGAACTCGGTGAACGCCATGTTGCGGGAAACCGGGAGAGCCGAGCAACCGGCGGAACTGGTGGCGAGCTATGTGGGCCATGGGGCGCCGCGACTGATCGCGAGTGTACTAGGAACGGGGACTGACGAGCAGCAGAGGCGGGAGGCGCTTGCGATTTTCCTGAAACACTACGGAGAGCAAAAGCTGAATCTGACGCGGCCGTATGCCGGGGTGATGGAAGCACTGCGGGCTCTGGCCGGTTGCCCCATGGCGGTGCTGACGAACAAGCCGACGCAACTGAGCGTAGAGATTCTGCGGGGTTTGGAGATGACGACGTTTTTTCAGGGCATTTATGGCGGAGACAGTTTCGAGAAAAAGAAGCCGGACCCGAGCGGAGCGTTGAGGATCGTGAAGGAGATGGGCGTTGCTCCGTCGGAAGCGGCGATGGTGGGCGATTCGGACGTGGACATCCAGACGGCGCGGAATGCGGGAATGGTAGCAGTGGCGGTGACGTATGGATTTGGACAGCAGAACGCGGAAGCGTGTCCCGCCGATATTTATGTGAATACGTTAACGGAATTGATAGCGCTGACGAAGACGGCTTCCGGAGCATTGCGCTGAAATAAGTGCACGAGGATATGTCCTTGCGTTGGGCTGGTGCGGTTTGTCAGACTCAGCGCGTGCTGATTGGACTGTTTCCTGAACTGGACGCACCCGGCGGAATCCAGCGGGCGGGGCGGCATGTGGCGTTGGTGCTGAGCGAATACGCGGCGGCGAGGAAGATGGAATACCGCCTGCTGAGCTTGAATGACACGCAGGAATTGCACCGGATGCGCGTGGGGGATCGTGAATTCGTGTTCACGGGATCCGCGCGAGGCAAAGCAGGATTTGTAGTAGCGGCGCTGAAGGCGTCGCGGCGCAAAGCGAAGTTGACGCTAGCATTGCATCCGAACCTGGCGCCGATTGTGCGTTCAATGAACCTGCTGGCACCGCGGATGAAAAGCATCATTTGTACACATGGCGTGGAAGTGTGGGAGCCGCTCTCGCGAATGAAGAGACGAGCGTTGCAGCATGCAACAGTGGTGCTGGCGCCGAGCCGCGCGACGGCGGAGCACCTGGTTTCGTTGCAAGGGGTGGCGCCGGAGAAAGTACGCGTGCTGCCGTGGGGATTGGACCCCGATTTCGAAACACGAATTGCGCGAGATGGCTCCACTGGGTTGCCGGAGGGATTTCCGCAGGGGCGCGTGATCCTGACGGTGGGACGATGGCTCGCGACGGAACGGTACAAGGGGATGGACACGTTGATCAAGGCCATGCCGCGCTTGCTGCTGCGGTGGCCCGACGTGCAGTTAGTGATGGTGGGAGCGGGCGACGATCGGGATTGGCTGGTGGATATTGCACGGCACAGCGGGGTGCAGAAGCACGTCCATTTTCTGAGCGGTCTATCGTATGGCGAGCTTTCCGCGTGCTATGCGGCGGCGGAATTGTTCGCGCTGCCCAGTCGAGGAGAAGGATTCGGCTTTGTGTATCTGGAAGCAATGGCGCGCAGCAAACCGGTGATCGGAGGTGCGCACGGGGGAGCTCCAGAAGTGATTCGGGACGGAGTCACGGGATACGTGGTGCAGCACGGAGACACGGAGGAACTGGTGACGTCGATTGATACGTTGCTGTCGAACCCGGAACTGGCGCGGGAGATGGGAGCCCGGGGACAGGAACGCGTGGACAAAGAATTCCGATTCACGGTGTTTGCCAAGGCCTTCAAGAAGATTCTGCGCGAATTATGCGAATCCTGAATGTGACGCAAAGCTACGCGCCCTTTTTCGAGTTTGGAGGGCCGCCGGCGAAGGTGAAGGCGCTGGCGGAGGGCATGGCGCGAAGAGGGCACGAAGTAACGGTGCTGACGGCGGATTGGGGGCTGCAGGAACGGTTGCGGGAGCTGCCGAACGAACCGTCGGCGGAGGCGAGCCCGTTTGGACAGCGACGCAAGGTGAACGGAGTCACGGCAATATATTTGGCGAATTGGGGCCATTACCGCGCATTGAGCTGGAATCCGGCGTTGGGACGATACTTACGGGCGCGATTGAAGGAATTCGAGGTGGCGCACATCTTTGGGCTGTATGACCTGCTGGGGCCACGCGTAGCGAAGGAATGCCGAAAACTGAAGATTCCCTACGTGGTTGAACCGATAGGAATGTTCGTGCCTATTGTGCGAAATATCTGGATGAAACGGGCGTATCACCGGCTGTACGGGGAAGAAATGCTAGCCGGTGCGGATGCCATCATGGTCACAGCCGAGCGGGAACGCAAGGATATCCTAACAGGCGGGTATGCCGAGGAAAAAGTTCTGTTACGCAGGAACGGAGTGGAAGTGCCGATGGCGATGCCGGAGCGTGGGTCGTTTCGGAGAGCGTTGAGAATTCCCGCGGAAACGAAGCTGATTTTATTTTTGGGGCGGTTATCGGGAAAGAAGAGCCCGGATTTGTTGCTGAGGGCATTCGCGACACTGGGAGATGCCACAGCACGCTTGGCCTATGTGGGGCCAGATGAATCGGGGATGAAGGGACGGTTACAGCAGATGGCGCGAGATTTAAACGTGGAAGAACGCGTGCATTTCTCTCCGCCGCTGCAAGGCGACGCCAAGTGGGCCGCTTATCGCGACGCAGATATTTTTGTGCTGCCATCGCAGAACGAGAATTTCGGAAACACGGCGGGGGAAGCCGTGGCGGCAGGGACGCCGGTGATTGTTAGCGAACAATGCGGCATCGCACCATTATTGGCAGGAACCGCGGGCGTGGTGGTGCGGCACGATGAAAAAGAGCTAGGAGACGCGCTGAAATCGGTGTTGGGAAACGAGGAACTACGCGCGAGACTGCAGAAAGGATGTGCCGCAGCAGTTGCGAGTCTGGGATGGGAACAGCCGCTGGAAGAGATGGAGGACATTTATTCCGGGCTTGCTCGACAGGCTGGGTCATAGGACAATTCGATTCCCAGAGCATGAGGATTGATGTGAGGAGCAGGGTTCTATTCCGTTCGGTATGGTGGTTGAGTAATGTATTGCTGATCGGAGCGTTGATCGCCACGATCTGGTCCGGGGTGTGGGAGTACTCGATACGGCAATATTTGAAGGGATTCTCCGACGCGGTGGTATCGGAAAAGGCCACGCCGCAGCAGAAGGCGGAAGCGATATTGGAGTGGATGAGAAGCGGTCCTGCCCGGTTGGAAGCAGATTCGACGCTACTTTCGCCGCGCGATCCGCAAAATACGCTGAACTACAGGCAACTGCTGCAGGTTTGCGGCAGCGCGACCAACGCGTTCTTGAACCTGGGGCGGAGTGCGGGCCTAATCACCAGGCGGTTGTTGCTGTTGGCGCCGGACCGGACGGCGAATCACGTGGTGGCGGAACTCAATCTGGACGGCCGATGGGTGGTGGTGGACCCGACATTCCGAATGTTCCTGAAGGACGCGCACGGGAATCTGCTCACGCGGAAGGATTTGCAGGATCCAGCAATTTTCCGAGAGGCGACCGGCGGGGTGCCGGGCTATCTTCCCGAATATACCTACGAGCGGTGTACGCACGTGAGGCTGGCGGCCGTTCCGATAATTGGTGTGAGGCTGCGAAGCTTTGTGGATCGAGTGCTTCCGGGGTGGGACGAGGGCGTGGAATGGAGCTTACTGCTGGAGCGCCGGTCGTTTCTGTATTTATTTTTTTCGGTGGTTTCCCTGATAGTGCTGATGTTGGTGCGCGTAATCCTGGGATGGTACGCGGATCGTCGTTTAAAAATTCCAAGATTTCATTTACGGACTCACCTGGGCCGCGCCACAGCGGCTTTTTTTACGACACCGGAGATCAAATAGCGCGTGTGCGGAATCTGCGGCTTCGCGTACGCTTCCAGTTCCGCTGAAGCGGAACAGCGCGTGCGTAACATGGCCGCGGCGATGGACCACCGCGGGCCGGACGAAGACGGCTTTCTGGCGAATGATGAACGAGCGCCCGGGGCCGCGCTGGGGATGCGTCGGTTGAGCATCATCGACCTGGCCGGGGGCCATCAGCCGATCTGGAACGAAGCGCGGAACGTCGCGGTGGTGTTCAACGGGGAACTCTACAATTACCGGGAACTGCGCGAACGCCTGAGCCTGGCAGGCCACCGCTTCAGCACAAATTCCGACACGGAAATTCTGGTGCACGGCTGGGAAGAGTGGGGCGAAGACCAGCTGGGCGAACTACGTGGGATGTTCGCGTTCGCGCTGCTGGACCTGCGAAAACATTTCGCCACAGTGCCGGTGCTGTTTCTGGCGCGCGACCCGCTGGGGATTAAGCCGCTTTACTATTCGCAGACACCGCAGGGATTTGCGTTCGCGTCGGAGCTACGGGCACTGCTGGCATCGCAAGCGGTCGAAAGGAAACTTTCGCCGGATGCGCTTACGTCGTATTTGCTGTTTGGCAGCGTGTCGGAGCCGGTGACGCTGGTGGACGGGGCGTTTTCCGTGCCTCCGGGACACGCGTTACTGTTGCACCTGCCGGATCGCCGTCGAACACCGCGAGTACGCCCGTGGTGGGACCCGACGCGCAGCAGCGCAGCACGCGATTTGAAACGGCCGCGGGATTTTGCGTCGGCTTCGGCGCGATTGCGGACGTTGTTGGAAGATGCCGTGCGCGCGCACTTGATCGCCGATGTGCCGGTGGGGCTATTCCTGTCGAGTGGGCTGGATTCCAGTGCCATTGCGGTGCTGGCGGGGCGGGCGCAACAGGGAATACAGAGCTTCACACTGACTTTTCCGGACACCGCGTACGACGAAGGACCGCTGGCGAGGTTGGTAGCGCAACGAGCGGGCACGCACCACACAGAAGTGCCGCTGCAGGGAAGAGACATGCTGGCGCGGGTGGACGAGGCGGTTGGAGCGCTGGATCAGCCCACCATGGACGGGATCAACACGTATTTCGTGTCCTGGGCGGCGCGGGAAGTGGGATTGAAAGTGGCGCTGTCGGGATTGGGCAGTGATGAATTGTTCGGAGGCTACCGGACGTTTGCGGATACGCCGAAGCTGGTGCGGCTGGAGGTGGTTTCGCGGTTTCTACCCGGGGCCTTCCGGCGGATCAGCGCGCCGCTGGTGAATTCGTTCTTGGCGCGAAATGGTTCCGTGGACGCGGCGCGCAAGGCGAGTGACGCATGGCTGATGCCGGATGTGTTTCCCCATCCTTATTTTTTTACGCGGCTGTTGTTTCCACCTTCAGAGGTTTCGCGGCTGGCAGATGCCCATTACCGGAAGAGCAGTGTATCGAGCGACGGCGTGACGCTGGAGCCCACGTGGTTGGCGTGGTTGGAGCGCACGGCGGATCAAGCGCAGGCGCTGGAACCCATCGCGGGAATTTCCTGGCTGGAGATGCGGACGTACATGACCAGCACGCTGCTGCGCGACACAGATGGGGTGAGCATGGCGCGATCTCTGGAAGTGCGGGTGCCGTTCCTGGACACGCCGGTGGTGGAATTCGTGAGCGCGCTTCCGGACGCCGCGCGCGTCGAGCCGGGAGTGTCCAAAGGATTGTTGCGAGCGGCATTAGCAGGATTGCTGCCGGCGGAGATTCTGGGTCAGAAAAAGAGAACGTTCACGCTGCCGTGGGAAGAATGGTTGCGGAGTTCGTTGAAAGCACGGGTGGAAGCGAGCTTGAGGGAGTTGGCGCCCGCGCTGCAGGGGCAGTTGCGGCCTGAAGGAGTGCGGAGGGTATGGGATAATTTTCAGGGTGGGCGAACAACGTGGTCGCGCCCGTGGTCGCTGTACGTGTTAAATGAATGGTGCCGGCATCATCTCTCCTGAAGGCTTGGACGCCGCCGTTATCTTCTACGTGGTTCACTGGAAATCAGGAAATAGAAATCTAAGGTAAGCTTCGGATTGGACTGATGAATATTCTGGGAATCAACGCGTACCATGGCAACGCTTCCGCGGCGCTGGTGTGCGACGGGAAATTGATTGCGGCGGTGGAGGAAGAACGCTTTAACCGCGTGAAATATGCGGCGGGATTTCCCGCGGCGGCGATTCGCTACTGCTTGAAGGAAGCGGGGATCACGTTATCGGACGTGGATCATGTGGCGGTGCCGCGAAATCCTTACGCGCGACTGGGCACGAAACTGTGGTACGCGCTGCGGATGCCGTCGTTTGCGCGCGAACGCGTGCGGGTGATGACGAAATTCACGGGAGTACCCACGGCGCTGGCAGCGACATTTGACAGCGACCCTGCGAAGACCAAGGCAACATTCCACCGGGTGGAGCATCACCAGGCGCATCTGGCGAGCAGTTACTTTGTGTCGCCGTTTGAAGAGGCGGCGTTGTTATCGGCGGATGGTTTGGGAGATTTTGCCAGCACGATGTGGGGAGGGGGGCGGGGAAATCGCATGGAGATTGATGATGCCATCGCGTTTCCGCACTCGTTGGGGCTGTATTACAGCGGAGTGACGCAGTATTTGGGCTTTCTGAAATTTGGCGACGAGTACAAGGTGATGGGCTTAGCCGCGTATGGAGCGCCGGAGAACATGGAGGCGTTCCGGGATATTGTGCGGTTCAATCCGAACGGCGGGGAATTCGGATTTCGACTGGGACTGGAATATTTCACGCACCACAAGACTGGGCCGGAAATGTCCTGGGCAGAGTCGGATAAGACTCCGGTGCTGGGCGTGATGTTTTCAGAAGAAATGGGCAAGCGACTGGGCGGACCGGCGCGATTACCCGAGGAACCGCTGGAGCAGCGTCACCGGAATTTAGCGGCGTCGTTGCAGGCGCGATTGGAGGAAGTTTATTTAGGGATGGTGAGGAAGTTGGCGGCCAAAACGGGGGCGAAAGCCGTGTGTTTGTCGGGCGGCGTAGCGTTCAATTGCGTGGCGAACGGGAAAATATTTGATCAGACGCCGTTTGAGAAGGTGTATGTACATCCGGCGGCGGGAGATGCGGGACTGGCGGTCGGTGCGGCGTTTTACGTGTGGCATCAGTTGCTGGGGAAGCCGCGCTCCTTTGTGATGGAGAATGCGTACTGGGGTCCCAGCTATTCGAACGAGGAAATTCGGACGGCGATTCAGGGCAGCGCGATTGCGAATGGCGGATATAGGCTGGCGGAGTTGGGGGAAGACGAGTTGATGCGGCGGACCGCGGAGATCATAGCGCAAGGAAAAATTCTGGGATGGTACCAGGGGCGAGCGGAGTGGGGACCCCGGGCGCTGGGGAACCGGAGTATCGTGGCGGATCCGCGGCGGCCCGAAATGAAAGAGATTCTGAACGAGCGCATCAAGCATCGGGAAATTTTTCGACCGTTCGCGCCGTCGATTCTGGCGGAGAAAACGGGGGCATGGTTTGAGAAGTCGAATCCGTCGCCGTTCATGACGCTGGCGTATTCGGTGCGGCCAGAGAAGAGAGATAAAATTCCGGCGCCCACGCACGTGGATGGAACGGGCCGGCTGCAGACGGTGACGCGTGAAGCAAATCCGCGTTATCACGCATTGATCAGCGAATTCGAACGGCAAACGGGAGTGCCGGTGGTGTTGAACACTTCGTTCAACGACAACGAGCCAATTGTGTGCCGGCCGGAAGAAGCGCTGGACTGTTTCTTGAGAACGCGGATGGACGCGCTGGTGCTGGGGGATTTTCTGATCACGCGTCCATGAGAATTGCTGGCGCGCAGTTCGGTGGCAGGGTTAGCCGCGGGTTATTTGTTAGCGGCCACCGGTGACTCCACCTGGATCGAGATTTTGGGCGGGTGCAGAAGCGTGTTGTGGACCAGGCAGTGTTCGACGGCTCCGTGGAGGCCTCGGAGATGCTCGGGGCTAAGTTCGACCGGAGATTCCACTTCGATCTTGAAATTATCCATGCGTGGGACAGGCTGCTTCGCTTTTTCGCAGATAACCCGCACGCGGGTGCCTTCGATGGCGAGTTTGTGCTTTCTAAGATATTGGGCGGCGTAATAGCCGGCGCAGGAACCGAGCGAAGCGAGCAAAAGCTCGGGCGGGGTCATGCCCTCATCGAAGCCACCCTGCTCGACAGGCTGATCGCTGACAATCGAATGGCCGCGAGTTTTGATCTGGAACTGTACAGAACCTAAATGTTCAACCGTGATTTCCATGGAAGCTCTCCGTCCCTGGAGCGAACCATGGCGTGGAGCGAGGCGCCGAAGGCAGGATTCTAAAATAGCTATAGCAGAAAGCGCGACGAGTGCCAAGGAAGTGGAGCACGAGGGTCGCGGCGTGAGATGCTGGATTTTTTAAGTTGCGATCCTTCGGTACAATCCAGTAGTGCGCGTTCTGCTGCTGAATCTCTATTACCCGCCGGACACCTCGGCGACGGCAAAAGTGGCGAAGACGGTGGCGAGGGCCATTGCCGAAAAGCACGAGGTAACGGTCTTGAGCGGGCGGCCCTCCTATGACCCGACGGAACGGCGCGCGTGGCATGTATACCAGACGGAAGAGTCCGGGAACATTCGCGTGATTCGAGTGGGATCGACGGATTATCCCCGGGTGCAGATGAAGCGGCGGGTGCTCAACTATCTTACGTATGTATTGCTGGCGGTACCGCGGGCCTTGTTATTGCGGTGCGAGGTGATTCTGGCGATGACGGACCCGCCGTTTGAGGGAATCGTCGGGGCGTTTGTGGCGATGTTGAAAAACAAGCCATATGTTTACGACATTCAGGACATGTATCCGGATATGGCTGTGGGTGGATCAATCGTGAAGCCGGGATGGCTGTCGCGCATTTGGGAGAAATTGCATCGCTGGGCGATGAAGCGGGCCACGCGAGTGGTGGTGATCGGAGAAGATATGCGGAACCGGATTCTGGCGAAGGGGGTGGAGGCGGAGAGGATCGCGGTCGTAAGGAGTGGCGTGGAGATTTCCGGGGAAGGGCCGGAGGTGAGACCAGACGAGTCGGTGGTTGAAGCGATCCGGGGGGAATTTCGCTTTGTATTGCTGCATGCGGGCAACTTGGGATTTTATGGCGCATGGGACACGTTGCTGGAGGGGGCGCGGCTGCTGGGTCCGGATGGGGTAGGCTTGGTGTTTGTCGGAGATGGAGCGCAGCGGGAAAGATTGGAAACGGCGAGTTCGGGGATACTGAATGTGCGATTTTTGCCATTTTTTCCGGCGGGCAAGATTCCGTCGGTGTTGGCGGCGGCAGATGCGCACGTGATCACGGTGAAACGCGGGCTCGAGGGAGTGGTGGTGCCCAGCAAGATGTACGGAATCCTGGCCGCAGGAAAACCAATCGTGGCATTGGCGCCGGCGGAATGCGATGTAGCGGCCATCGGAGAGCGGCGCGGCTTCGCGATTTCGGCGGATCCAGACGATGCGCAGATGTTCGCGGAACGGGTACGAAGTATCGCGAGGGATCCGTCGCGGCTGAAAGAAATGGGGGAAGCCGCGTTGCGGGTGGCCCCGGAATACGAGCAGAAGAGGGAATTGCGAAAGCTGGTGGAGGTGTTGGAAGAGTCGAAGAGGTAGCAGGAGGGCGTGGAGCGCCGAATCGAAACGTGAGTAGATTCGATTGTTTCTTAGTGATGCAGCTACCGCCTTTCGCTGGTGAAATATGGGATTTTACGGTATGTTTTGAATGCTGCGTGGGGCAGCATCATAGCTTCGCTCGGCCTCAGCCGAAACTTGGGAACCGGAACCTAAATCCGGTAACGTGTCTGCAATCACTGGCGAACTCGCCCAGGCCAGTTTCTTCAGAACGAGCAATGAGGGCGCATGAGTGCGGGCCTGTTGGCGTTTATAATTGCTCTATCCTCATCGTTACTTCTAACCGTACCTGTGCGGGCGCTGGCCATTCGTGTAGGAATGGTGGATTCGCCGGGTCCCCGTAAAGTACATCTGAAACCTATGCCGCTTCTGGGTGGCCTGGCAATCTACCTGGGCGTAATGATTGCGATTTTGGCGGTGTTTGATGGAACCGCGCGGGAGCAAAGTTTTGGCATCGTAACCGGGGCGACGCTGGTGGCAGTGGTAGGGTTCCTGGACGATCGCGGGTGGCTCCATCACCAGGTAAAGCTATTCGGAGCGATGCCGCTGGCGGCGGTGCTTTTATTGGTGACGGGAGTGCGTGCCAATGTGTTCGAAACGCTGGTGGGCGGGAGCGCGGGATATTGGCTGGATGCGGCGCTAACTATTGTGTGGGTTGTGGGGATCACCGCGTCGTTCAGCATTTTGGATCATATGGACGGCTTGTGCGCCGGAGTGGCGGCGATGGCGTCGGTGTTCTTTGCCATGCTGGCATACCTGAATGGCCAGACGGTGGTGACGATCCTGGCGGCGGCAACGCTGGGTGCGGCAGCGGGGTTCCTGCGGTGGAACTTCAAGCCGGCGAAGATCTTCATGGGTGACGGCGGAGCGATGTTCCTGGGATTTCTGATGGCCACGCTTTCGCTGAAGATGCGATTTAATCACGCGGCGAACTTGGCGGCATGGGTGGCCCCGGTGTTGGTGCTGGGCGCAACGATATTTGACACGACGCTGGTGACCATTTCGCGTTTGCGCCGGGGGTTGCTGCCTTTTACCACTCCCGGTAAGGATCATTCGGCCCACCGGTTGGCTAATTTAGGGTTGGGGCAGCGCGGAGCGGTACTGACGATTTACATGATCGGAGCAATCTGCGGCGGGCTGGCGGTGCTGGTGAGCTATCTTTCGAACGCGGGAGCGGCCGTGGTCTTCGGGATCGTCGCGGCTGGGATGCTGGCGGCAATCGCGATGTTGGAGAAGGCGCCCTACGAGCGGCAGAAGACGAAGAAGGACGCTACCGGGTCAGCTCTCGCGCAATCTTCGTAGTGCTTCCTTTGCAGAAGGTGGAGTTGGTGGGCTGTTTGGACCGCCCAACGGGATTCGTTATACTCATGGGCACTCTGACGGGTTGAAGACCTGGGCATGTCAGAGAGGTATGGGTGGACATAGGGTGGGGTAAAGCCAGCGTCTACTGACAGGATCCTCGAACACTGTGAAAAAAGAGGGAAGTGTACCGGGAGATGCCCGGGAAAAACGAGAAGTTGTCGTGGTTGGGGGATCAGCCGCGGGCCTGTACACCGCCGCGCGCGTGGCCCGGGGCGGCCGCGCGGTCAGGGTGATCGAGTCTCGACCAACCTTGGATCCCACTCCGAGAACATTAATTGTTACCGATCATTTCCGCCGGCAGGTGAATGGGGCAGCCGGAGCCAGCATCCTGAATGAGATTCGGCGATTTGAGTTGTTTACGAACGGGCGCTCGGCGGTAGTGCCGCTGAAACGGCCGGATCTGATCATTGAGCGGTCACGATTGATTCGTGCTTTAGCAGAAGAGGCCCGTGACGCGGGAGCACAACTGGATTACGACACGCGGTTCCGCGGCCTGACGCCAAACGGGCGCGGGCTGCATGTGGAAGTGGACCGCGGGGGAAAGCGCGACGAGATTTATGCCGAAAGTGTCGTCGGCGCGGATGGAGCGAGCAGCCGCGTGGCCCGGGCGTCGGGTTGGCCTCCGGTGGAAACGGTGCCGCTGGTGCAAGCGCTGGTAAAACTGCCGAAGGATTGCCCGCCGGATACGACGCGGGTGTGGTTCGTTCCGGATGACACGCCGTATTTTTACTGGCTGATTCCCGAATCCGCGGAACGCGGCGCACTGGGTGTGATTGGTGAGCAAGGGCGGGATACGAAGCGGTGCTTCGATCGCTTCCTGGAGAAGAAGGGCTTCGAGCCGCTGGAGTGGCAGGGAGCGCGAATTCCGGTATACCGACGTTGGGTGTCGGTGCAACGCACGGTGGGGAATAGCGATGTATACCTGGTGGGCGACGCCGCGGCGCAAGTGAAAGTATCGACGGTGGGAGGAATTGTGACGGGCTTCCGCGGAGCGCAAGGAGTGGCGGATGCGATTTTGCAGCGGGGGCGTAAACAATTACGGGCGTTGCGCCGGGAATTGGAAACGCACTGGTTGGTGAGACGAACACTGCACCACTTCCAGCAAGAGGATTACTGCCAATTGGTGGACATGCTGAACGATGCGACCCGTGAGTCGCTGGGCGAGATCAATCGCGATGAATCGACGCGTTTGCTGTGGAACGTGGTGAGGCGCCAGCCGCGGCTGGTGCTGTTAGGTCTTCGAGGACTCCTGCTGGGACGCCGATAGCCCGGCTAGTCGTCCGAATGAGATACTGAAATTCCGCCGGCAGGAACCCTCGGCCGTAACCGGCGAGTAGAGGCACATAGGAGGAAGATTGTGCGGTTGACCGTAATCGGTTGTGGATATGTAGGGCTGGTGACCGGAGCATGCCTGGCGGCAGCCGGCCACGAGGTATATTGCACAGACATTGATGAGAAACGGATCGAGCAGCTGAAAGCCGGGAAGGTCCCCATTTATGAGGAGCATCTGGAAGAAGTACTGAGGCGAGCCGCGGAGGAGAAGAAGATTTTCTATACCTCGAACGCGGGCGACGCGATCCGCGCCGGAGACGTGATTTTCATCTGCGTGGGGACACCACCAAAGGAAAGCGGCGAAGCGGATTTGTCGGCGATCGATCACGTGGCGCGGCAAATTGCTACCGAGGCACGGACATCGAAGTTGGTGGTAGAGAAAAGCACGGTGCCGGCTTTGACAGGGGTGCAGTTGCAGAAAGCGCTGGCGGCGTATTCGCAAACGGGTTCGTTGAAATTCGAAGTGGCGTCCAACCCCGAGTTTTTGCGCGAAGGAACCGCGGTGGGAGATTTCTTTCACCCGGACCGGATCGTGGTGGGTGTGGAAAACGAGAAGTGCGCGGCGACGATGCGGGAAGTTTACGCTCCGATACTGGAGCGAAAATTCCATTGCCCGGTACATGCCGGGAAGTGCCCTACGGGTTCATCCGGGGAATTGTTGATCACCACGATCAACAGCGCGGAGTTGATTAAACATGCTTCCAACTCGTTTCTGGCGCTAAAGATCAGCTACGCCAATGTAATTTCGGATTTATGCGAACGGATCGGGGCGGATGTGGAAGAAGTGACGCACGCGATGGGACTTGATCCCCGCATTGGAACCCAATTCCTGAAGGCCGGACTGGGATTCGGAGGATTCTGTTTTCCCAAGGACATTCAGGCATTCATCCATCTGTCTTCCACGATGGGCGTGGAATTCGACATGTTGAAGGCGGCGGAAAAGGTAAATAAACAACGCATCGACCGCTTTTTCGAAAAAGTTCACAAGGCCTTGTGGGTGATCAAGGGCAAGAAGGTGGCGGTGCTCGGATTGGCGTTTAAGGCGAATACGGATGACATCCGGTTCGCGCCAGCGCTGGATGTGATTCGCCGGCTGTTGCATGAGGGAGCCGAAGTGCACGCCAGCGACCCGGAAGCGATTTCGCGAACCAAACCATTGCTGCCCGCGGTGCATTTCCACGAGGATCCGTACGAAGCGGTGAAGGGTGCGGATGCCGCGTTGGTGTGCACGGAGTGGCAAGTGTTCCGAAAGTTTGACTGGGAGAAGGCCGGGCACACCATGGCGCGACGGCTGGTAATCGACGGCCGCAATCTCTATGCACCGAAGAAAATGCAGGAACTGGGCTTCGATTATCATTCGTTCGGACGGCGCTAACGGCGAAGTCCGTGAAGCCGGGAATACGAGGCTTAGCGCGCGAGCTCGGTTTTTGCGTACAACTCTTTAAAATAAGCGATAGTGGTTTTCAGGCCTTCCTGCAGGCCTATCTTAGGCTCCCAACCCAACAAGCGCTTTGCTTTTGAAATGTCGGGACAGCGCTGCTTGGGATCGTCGACAGGCAGCGGCTCGAAGACGATCTGAGGGGCGTTCGGGAAATGGGCGAGAACGCGTTCGGCGAATTCGTGAATCGTCAGTTCAACGGGATTGCCGATATTGGTGGGCAGGTGTTCGTCAGACTGACTAAGTTTGTAGATTCCATCGATCAAATCGGAAACGAAACAGAAGCTGCGGGTCTGCTTGCCGTCGCCATATACGGTGATGGGCTGGCCGGTCAAAGCCTGATAAACGAAATTAGGGAGGGCGCGGCCATCGTTCAGGCGCATGCGTGGGCCGTAGGTATTAAAAATGCGGACGATGTGCGTGTCGAGACCGTGGAAGCGGTGATAGGCCATGGTGATGGCCTCTGCGAAGCGCTTGGCTTCATCGTAGACGCTGCGCGGACCGACAGGATTTACACGACCCCAGTAGGTTTCCGGTTGCGGGGAAACGTCAGGGTCTCCGTAACACTCGCTGGTGGAAGAGAGAAGAAATTTTGCGGACTTCTCTTTGGCGAGATCCAGGGTGTGCATGGTGGCGATGGAGCCGACTTTTAAGGTTTCGATGGGGAACTTCAGATAATCGGGAGGGCTCGCGGGAGAGGCAAAGTGAAAGACATAGTCCAGATTGCCATCGACGTGAAAGGGTTCGTTGACGTCGGCATGTTTGAAGCGAAATTTGGGATTGCCCTGCAGATGAAGGAGATTGGATTGATCTCCGGTAATGAGGTTGTCGAGCGCTAATACATCCCAACCTTCGGCCAAAAGACGATCGCAAAGATGCGACCCGAGAAATCCCGCCCCGCCGGTAACGACTGCGCGCATTAAGCCTCCAGAGATAGACAGAGATTATTTTATCGTGTCCAGAAGGCGCAGAGCTAACGTAATCCCCGGAGTGTTGCGCAAGCAGCAGAATGAACAACGAGCAGGCCGTTCCGCCGCAACGTGGGCGACCTAGAGAGCAATCGGCAGCGAGACCCGGCGAGCCGGTTTGACGCTAACCAGATGGCGGGTTACGATGCGCGGCGATGTGGGAAATTCCGTGAGAAGTATTCTGCCGGTGAAGCCGGAGCGCCCGCTACGATTATGGATCGTGGCGTTGGGAGCGGTGTTGCTTGCGGGGTTGTTGGGTTTTTTGAATGTGGGCCGCTGGCTGGTAGCCGAGGATCCGTTGCAAAAGGCGGACGCGATCGCGGTGTTAAGTGGAAGAATGCCGAGCCGGGCTCTGGAAGCGGCACGGGTATACAAACAGGGTTATGCAAGCCAGGTGTGGTTGACGTATTCCACGGAGCCGGGCGCCACGCTGGAGCAGTTGGGTGTACGTTATGCCGGAGAAGGAACCTACGATAGGCAGATCTTGTTGCATGAGGGTGTGCCGGAAGAAGCGATTCAGGTCCTAGAGCCGCCCATCGTGAATACCGCGGATGAGATGAAGACGATTGGCGAGGCGCTGCGAAAGAAGGGCCTGCACTCGGTAATTATTGTGAGTTCGAAGGTACATACGCGACGGGTCAGAGCGCTTTGGGACCGGATCGCTGCGGAAGACGGTGCGGCCATCGTGCATGGGGTCTCGGACGATTCTTTCGATCCGGGGCACTGGTGGAAGAGCAGCAGTGACGCGCTGGACGTGGTGCGGGAAGTATTGGGACTGGCGAACGCGTGGGCGGGATTACCGTTGCGGCCGGCGAAGTGAGAGGGGATCTGCCGGCGAAGATAAGTTGCCGGCAGGCGATTAAAAAAAGAAGAAGCGCTTGCGTTTGCGGGGCGGGACGTTGGTTTCCAGCTCAGGAACGTAGGGAAGCGGGCGACCCTCGAAGGCCGCGAGGGGATTGTCCAGCAGCAGGTAGCGGGCGCGCTCCGCGCCGAGACGAGCGGCCACCTCGTCATAGGCAAATTTCAGTTTGAGCGGCCGCCTGCCGGTATTGTGGGCATCACTGGAAACGAAGTGAACGATGCCGTTGGTGAGCCAGGTCCAGGCGTGTTGTTGCGGGGCAGGACCGAAAATGCCCGTGAGTGAACCCGCGGTAATTTGGACGTAACAACCCTGAGTGATCCATTTGTTGAGGCGTTCGGAGTGAATGCGAAGAATGGCGTTTCGTTCGGGATGGGTGATGATCGGACGAAGACCTAAGAGGCAGAGTTCGTGCAGGGTCTGATCCATGGAGGGCGGAATCGAGAACTCGTTGAATTCTACAAGCAGGTAATCGTTCTGGTTGATGCAGTACGGGCGGGGATCGCGGCGCAGCGCGAGCAGGTTTTCGTGGTCCAAGTGAAAATCGCATCCGCTGGCCAAAATCATGCGGCCGGCGAGTTTGTCGTTCAATTCGG
>Ga0335085_10005872_pt1 | contig 19576 bp, 14 predicted proteins | sample Lox_Sample_45_FD_206712 | JGI IMG/M metagenome (GOLD analysis project Ga0335085, IMG submission 206712) | Soil microbial communities from Loxahatchee National Wildlife Refuge, Florida, United States - Lox_Sample_4.5 | ecosystem: Environmental > Terrestrial > Soil > Wetlands | place: USA...
GCGTTCAGCTGAAACAGATTTTCGCGCCCCGAGCGGAGGCTGCGGACAACTTTAGCCTTCTCCAGCACGCGCAGATGTTTGGTAATCGCCTGCCGCGTCAGCCGCGAGCCTCGGGTAAGCTGAGAGATCGAGCGGGACGCCCCGCCCCCGAGTTTGGCGACCAGCGCGAGCCGAGTCTCATCGCCGAGGGCCGCAAAGATGCGGGCATGGCCTTGCCGCCTGCCGAACTCCCGGTTATGGCTTTTGGGTGACATAGCCCTCGATATTCTTCATCTGCTCCGTCCAGCCCCCGTCATTCCTGTGAAATGCCTCCGCACGGCGGTCGCTGGGAATATGCTCGAAGCCCGACTCGGTCACCACGAGTAGGGTGCCGGTGGCGGTCGTCTCCAGCCGGAATTCAACAAGCGTGGGCTTTTCCTGGGAATAGTCGGTTTTCGGATCGATGGCATAGGGGTGCCAGGTGAAGGAAAAGAGCCTCTGGGGCTCCATTTCCTGCACGACGGCTTCCCATTGCACGTGCTCATATCCCGGGTAGGTAATATGCCCCCGCGAGACTTCCCCCGGCACGAACGGGCCGTCCAACTTCACCCGAAACCACTCGCCAAACTCGCGGTAATCGGTAAGCGCGCGCCAAACCCGTGCTACGGACACCTTGAGTTCAATGCGCTTTTCAATGCGATTTTCCATGTTATGCAACCGCCAGGTTGCATGTTAACGCATCCTGCCGGAAAATGCAATCGTTCGACAGGTTGTGCTCGCGGTATCAAAGGCGGCCCGGTTGGCTAACCTGGATTTCTCCCATGGCATTGGGAGGGCGGGGCTTCAGCCCCGCCCTCCCATCTGCGTCCAAAATTGGCGATAAGTTCAGGCTAGGGCTGAACGTCTACGCTGATCAAATTGGCCATCGCGCGCTTGAGACGTTCGATTTCCTTTTCCAATACTGCCAAGGCCGGCCCCGTATTCTGCAGCGGGCTGATTCCGACCAGGTTCTCCAATTTCTCGGCCGCCTCGTAGGCGGGTCGAGCATCGAAATTGCCGAGGGATCCCTTGAGTTTGTGCGCGACGCGCTCCAGCGTCGAGGCATCTTCTGCGGTCACTGCCTCGCGAAGGGTCGCTAAGAGCTCAGGAAGCTGTTCCAGGAACAAAGCGACCATTTCCTTCAGCAGTTCGGTGTTCCCTCCGGCCCGGTCTAACGCGGCCCCCCAATCGAGGGGTTCCCGCCGCCCCGGACCTGGCGATGCCATCACCTCGGGGGTGGGAGAGCCGCGGAGACTTTCAATCGCCAGGATGAGATCTTCGGCCTTAATGGGTTTGGAGATGTAGCCGTCCATGCCGGCAGCAAGGCAGCGTTCGCGATCGCCCTCCATGGCGTGGGCGGTTAAGGCGATGATCGGAATGTGGGCTGGCGTTCCCGCTTCCTTCTTGCGGATCAACCCCACCGCCTCGATGCCATCGATTTCGGGCATCTGGATGTCCATGAGGATGAGGTCAAAGGTCTCCTTTTCAAGGCGCTCCAGCGCCATCCGGCCGCTACCGACGGTGACCACCGTGTGACCCTGTTTTTCTAACAAGCGCGAGGCCAGGAGTTGGTTCACTGTGTTGTCCTCGGCCAGCAGGATGCGCAGCGACTTGCCGGCCTCTCGCAAGGAGTGGCGGGTCACGAGGGCCGGCTTGGCTTCAGGGCGTTTGGAACCCGCTAACCGCAGGACAGCATCGAGTAATTCCGACTGGCTTACGGGCTTGGTAAGGTAACCCTCCAGTCCCATCTCCCGGCACCGCGCGGCATCTCCTCGTTGTCCCGCTGAAGTAAGCATCACAATCGTCGCGCCGGCGAGTTGCGGATCCCTCCGGATCTCCGCCGCAAGTTGAAATCCGTCAATCTCCGGCATGCTGGCATCCGTCAGGATGAGCGTAAACGGTTGATTGACCGCTTGCGCCTGTGCCAGAATCCGCAGCGCCTCGGTGCCACTCCCTGCCTGAGTCGGTTTCATACCCCAGCCAGCGAGCAGGCTTTCGAGAATGCGGCGATTCGTGAGATTGTCATCCACCACCAGCACTCGCATGCCTTTGAGTTGGCCTTTTTCGACGAGCGGGGGAGCCTCGGTGAGCTTGGATTGGCCAAGTTTCACGATGAAGTGGAAAGTGCTGCCTTGGCCAAGCTTGCTCTCGACCCAAATCCGCCCTCCCATCATTTGCACGAGCTGGCGGGAGATGGTCAATCCCAAGCCCGTACCCCCAAAGCGCCGGGTGGTTGAGCCATCCGCCTGGGTGAATGCGTCAAAGATGCGGGCCTGTTTTTCGGCGGATATGCCGATCCCCGTGTCCTGTACGCTGAAGTGCAGCCCAACGATCGCGTCATCTCCGGACTCTTTCTGCACCGTCAGCGTGATCTCCCCTCTTTCGGTGAATTTCACGGAGTTCCCGAGAAGGTTGAGCAGAATCTGGCGGAGCCGGCCGGGGTCGCCAATCAATGCATCCGGCACCTCCGGGCTGATAATACAGTTCAACTCCAGGGCCTTCTGGTGGGCGCGCAGAGCTACAGATTTCAGGGCCGGCTCGATGCAGCCCCGCAGCTTGAAATCAATCGTTTCAAGATCGAGCTTGCCGGCCTCAATCTTGGAAAAGTCGAGGATGTCATTGATGAGAGTAAGGAGTGATTCCGCGGAGCTCTTAACCATTTCGGCGAAATCGCGCTGCTCAGAATTCAAGTGTGTGTCAAGGAGGAGATCTGTCATCCCCAGCACGCCATTCATGGGCGTGCGGATTTCGTGGCTCATGTTCGCCAAAAACTCGCTCTTTGCCCGGTTTGCTGCGTCTGCGGTCTCCTTCGCTGCCTCCAACTCCCTCTCCGCGCGTTTGCGTTCGGTAAGGTCCATCGTGGCGCCTGTCAAGCGCATGGCCTTGCCGGCGGCATCCCGCACGACGTAGCCCCGGTCGAGGACATAAGCGTAGGTTCCATTACCGCGGCGGTAACGGTATTCGCATGACCAGTGGCTCCCGCCGCTTTCGACCGCCGATCGCACGTGGGCACGGACCCTCTCCTGGTCCTCGGGGTGAATCTGACTGGACCATTGTGCGGTCGTAAGTAGAACGTTTTCCGGATGAAATCCAAAGACTTCGTAGAATTGGCCGCCACACCAGACCTGACCGGTGGCCAGATCGACATCCCAGATTGCGTCATTCGTGGCGTGCACGACATACTTTAAGCGCTGCTCGAGAGCAGCTTCGCTCTCCAGCCGGAGCCGGATGATCTCCGTCTGTTGAAAAACGCGGCGCCGCAGGACATAGACCCAAATCAACGACAACAGACCCGCCAGGACCGCGAGCCCCAAGACGCTTAATGCCCGCGTGGCGGTCCACCACGGCGGAGTGCGGAGAATTGATACGTCTTGCGGGGTGCGGAGACTGATTCGGAAGCCGAGGGGTTCGCCATCCTCATTGGCTTGGACGGAGCACACCCCAGCGACTTCCAAGAGGCTGCCTATTTCCAAAGTCGGTATGCGCTGGCCCCGATCCCCCAGCCTCAGATCGACCTCGAAGGTCGCGGAATCTGCTTGCAAGGTTAAAACCTGTTCCGTACGAGTATCTGCGTCGTGTAGCAGTCGGCCGGTGATTCGCACCAATTCCGAGTCATGTTCTCCTTGCAGCACCTGCAAGGCATCAATCGGCCGAGGAGTGGCTTGTTGCCTCTTTCCCAAGCTGCGAAATATGGCGTGCCGCAAGATGGGGGAGAGCCTTTGGCTGACGGTGGGAAATCCTGCGGCTTCGATGTAGTCCCCAACCTGAAGCCGAGTTCGCTGGTTGCTCTCAACGTAAAGGCCGTCGTTACCGTCCTGAATGAAGAGTCCGCGGCCAATCTGCTGAAGAGTTACCACTCCCTGTACCTTCACGCGTCCGGGTTGCTGCTTGGGGACAAAGCGCAAGAGGCTGGAAATATTCTCAAGCGGACCTGCAAAGGGGTCCTGCGGACCTTCCTCAATTACTTTCACGTCTGCCAAGCTGGCAACATTCAGCCGCACTCCGATCAACTGATTTTTCTTGTTGAACGTTGCCCCCACTACTCCCTGTATGCGCGCTTTCGCATCGACGAGGTTGGCAGGGATGGGATCTGGAACGTGGGGTATCCAGGCATTCACCGTTCCCCCGTCGACCTCCACCGTCAATCGCAACTGCTCACCTTGCTTCACTACATCGAGAACCACCCCGTCCACCTGCACAAGGCGGCTGTTGTTGTTGGTGGAGGTAAGCTGATTGAACGAAGCCATGGGGGCCAAGGGCAAGGGTGCCCGGCCCAACACTTGAAAATGCGGCGATCCGACATCGGGAGCAAAGTCAGTCCAGATCGCCACCCCTTGCACTTCTACCAAGTCGCCAACTTTCAGGTCAAGCTTGGGCACGTTCCCGATATCTACCCAAATCCCTGCCGTGGCATCCTGAATGAACAGGTTATTGTTGGCTGGGTCGTAGTAGGTAACCACAGCTTTGAGGGAAAGCTCGGGCTTCAAGGCGGCCTGCTGTCGCGTAATTTCCCGAACCTGCTCAATAGTGATCAGGGGGCGAGTTCTTACATCTGGGCTGGAATTGCCATCGGCAAATGGCAGGGGAGCAGCGCAGATGAGCAGAAGCCACACCGCGAGTGAGCGCCCGTGGCGACAGGCGGGGTTGGGCGGCTCGCAACGAAGCGCAGGCCGATCCGCCGGCACCCCTTTCCCAATCGATGCCCCCGTCCTCTCCATGGTGCTCTGCCCTTTGCGGCGGTACGGCGCCTCTTAGAATGTGGTTAGCCGCAACGGATCCTAAGATCCCTAATCGGCAAATTTAGTATGAAACTAATAGCACTTCAACAATATTATTTAATAATTCACCTTATGCTCCGCACAGGGTTTCTACCACTCTATTCGAGCGAGCTTGCAAGGATGCTGTTAGGGGCATCGCGTGGATCGCTTAAGAAGCGAGTTGAGCAAGGATGATTTGGGAAGAAGAACTGCCTTTTAAGCCTCCAGCATAGCGCCACGGCTGGTGGATTCCCATAACCTCGGGCGGCCATGGAGGAACCCCGGGCCAGGACCTGCGCGGCTGGATGGAGAAGGCACTCGATCACTGAGCCGCGAACGGCGCATACGAGGTTCTTCCATATGCGCCATCCGCAGCAACCACCTCCAGGATTATTGACTGATGGCCACACCACTGAAGGAACTGACGCCGACGGAGTTTGACGTGGCTGCGAGTGTGAGGTCGCCGTAATGGTCAATGGAGAAGACGCTGACGTAACCTTCACCATTTGCCGAATAAATCACCGCCAGCCACTTGTGATCCTGCGAAACGGTGATGTCCGTGGGCGCGCCCGGCAAGGGGATCGACTTGTAGAACGCTCCACCTTGGGCGTCGCTGAAGAAAATGGAGATGGCGTGCCCGGGGGAATTACCCGTATACCACACGTTGCCCGGTCCCTTTGCCACCCAGCAGGGGGCATTGTTGGGGTACGGCCCCGGTGGGTTTGGGAAGAGGACGGGGTAGACATTCCGTTCCTTATCCACGATGGCGAAGTTTTCCGGACTGTGGGCCGGAGTGAAACCCAGGATATCGCCCCAGAACGCGGCGCCGAGCGGGGTGTTATTGGCCATGCTGGGGAGAGGCACGTTGATGCTTGCCCCACTAAGCGCCCCGAACGGCGTTAGCGGCAGTTGCAAGACTGACCCTGATGTCATAGTGATCGCGGCCCAGCTCTTGCCGGCCACAATTTGCGCCGCCGAGGTGTCCGTGAGATGGACCACGGGTCCCTCGACGTTGCCCCAGGGCCACGCATGACTTTCGGCGCAATTCGTGCCTACCACAAAGAGATGCTCCTTGGTCAAGGCAACGGAGTCAGGGTTAACACATCCCGAAGCCAGTTTGATGGTATGCCCCACGGTGATGAAATGGTCATACCGAACTAACTGACTCACACTATTTGATCCGAAATTGGCTACTGCCCCAAGACCATCGCTGAACTGAAGAATCCCGGAGTTGCCACCGGCGCCGCCGTTACCTCCCGTGGGCAGCGTGTCGGCCCATGACAACGAAGGCGTTCCTGTCGCATCCAGCCGGAACACGACCACGGCATTGCCGTTGGTGTTATTCGTGCTTGTGACTACAAGGACGGTCCGTCCCTCTTCGCCTGCCGCCAGCGCGGCGGTTAGCAATAGTGCCGCCAGCAAACCGGCGGCGCGATTCAACTTGATTCTCATCCTGCCTCCTTTTTTTAAATGGGCCCGTGCCGGCGGCGAGCTGACCGGCCGCCAACTTCGGCCCTCATGATCCAGGGATTCCGAGCCCTCTGGAGCTGCTTGCAGGCCGCGTGAAAACCCCTCGTGCCGCCACTTGGAAGTAGGCGAATCGGGCGATAAATCCATATGCCTGGCTTGGCAATCAAGCACATGGGTTCATCGCTTCAACCAAGATGACAACCGTGGAGGGGTTTCCCCGCAGCCTATAACGTTGCCCCACCCTGGAAATACCAATCGCGTTCACTTCTATTCCCGGCGCAGGAATTATTATTTTTGCGTGACACTGTGCCATCAGAGGTGCCGGCTCCGCGTAGGTCAAGATGAGACGGAAGCCGTTTGGGAGAATTGGTGAGGGGAGGGGTGGAAAGGGGCTATGGCCGGGTGGCCGGCACTCGTGCCTCGGGGAAATCGATTAAACTCGCGCGGGCTCCCGGCTCGACGCCTTCATCCAGGGCAGACTTCACGGAAGGGGCGAGGCGGCTGGCGATTTGCAGCGTGGTCGCAGGGTTGAGGTCAGACACCACAAAACCCCAGTAGGCTTTGGTTTCGAATCCGGCGACGTTCATCCCCTCGACGTGCGCCTCGTATAAATCCACGCCGTCGGAGGTGATCGAGCGGAAGGATGGCCCGGCAGGCAACCGTTCACCTTCGCTGCGGGTCAAAATCACGGAGAGAATAGTGCCCTGCCCGCGCGTGATGAAGTGAACGTACTTGCGCGGGCTATCCTTGATGGAGCAGATATGCGCCTCGAGGATCTCGAACCCCGGGAGCTTCTGCTTGACCACCGCGAGCAATCCTGCATATTCGGGACCGAGCTTTTCGCGGAGCTTGTCGGGCGGATTGGCCGCCTCCGGGTAGTTGTGCCCTTGAATGGCGCACTGGAGGTGGTCGGAGACGCCGAGCGCCAGTACGTTGGCCACCATCTGCCTTCCCTGCCTGACTCTACGCAAATATTGGAAAGTGCCTAACCCAAGCACCACGACGACAACTGCGGCCACGGCTACAACCAGGCGCAGGTTCAATGAAACACCTAAATAGCCGGGTTGCATCCTCCGAATCTGCCGCTCGATGGAGGGCCGTAATGTTTCCGGCGGCATCAGGGTTCCTGCCGAACGGCGTAAGGCGTGGCGCAAACGCGTGCGGGCTGCCATTTCCTGCGCGCAGGATGGACACGTCTCCAAATGCTCCAAAACTTCGCGGGTGGTTTCAGCCAGCAGCTCGTTGCTCAGGTAGGCGTCGAGGTGCTGGCGTATCCGCTGGCACAGCTTGGCGTCAATGTTTTGGTCATTCATGCGGATTCACCCGTTGAGGGTTGATCGCCGGCCGGAGAGATGCCGTAAGAAACGGCAACGCCGACCAGTTCGCGCCGCAAAAGCTTCCTCCCCCGGCTCAGGCGCGACATGACGGTACCCAGCGGAACCTTGAGGGTTTCCGCAATCTCCTTGTACGAGAACTCTTGCACATCGGCCAGAAGGACGACCTCGCGGAATTCGACCGCGAGCTTTTCCAGGGCGCTCAATACATCCTCGTCCCGAATTTCCTGCGGAACGGGCGCTTCTGCGATGATGCTGTCCTGGTCTTCAGGATTCTCAAAGGCTTCCACTTTGGCCGACTTTGCCCACCGCCGCCGGAAATGGTGAAGGCGATGGAACAGAATCTTGAACAGCCAAGCTCGGCAGTTCGTGCCCATTTCGAAGCGGTGAAACGACTTCCACGCCTGCAGATAGACTTCCTGCACCAGATCCTCCGCCTCCGCGGAATTCTGGGCCAGCAGCCGGGCAGTCCGATACAGAGCAAGGAAGTGCGGCATCGCCGCGCCTTCGAAGTCCTCCACTCGCACCTTGGGGTGAAAGAACAAGGCCATGGTCCTTACTTCACAAATACCAACATCCCGGTATTATATTCCCGATCCATATTTTGGCGGCCAGAACCGGCTGCCGCCGGCGCCTTTGGCTGGTTCGGCTTTCTCCCCGCCGTGAAAGCCTGTAGCGTGGGTGTCCCCACTCGCGTGTCGAGTTTCTACATTTTCCTGTTCGGCACCACCCCGTCGCCCAAGGCGCCACCCCTCCTCATCTGAGATCGCCCTGAGCCTGCGGATCGCCACAATCAGAAGGGGTGGCGCGGTCGCGCCGGGTTGGTCTCCGGTACCCGAGCCGGACCCCAGATAAATGTACAGACTGCGTCCCGGGTGGGGACGCGCTACAAGCCTTTCCACTTCGCCATTGGCGATACGGGTTGCACTCAGTGTGCCCGCTCTTTCCCGGTGCCCGAGTTGAATACATCATTGCGCAGAAACTTCTCCGTCGTCCAGGGCGGCGGGTCGCCCCCCAGATACTTGTGAAACCATTCCAGGTGGGCGGTGTAGTAAAGGGCCATTTCATACCAGCTCGGCCAGTGCCCCGAATTGGAGTAAATGATCAGCCGCGACGGCACGTGCATCTTTTGCAGCGAAGTGAAGAACTGCAAGGACTGCGTGTAAGGCACACGGTAATCGCGCTCCCCGGAAATAACCAGGCAAGGGGTCTTGAAATTCTTCACATAAAAAGAGGGTGAGAACTTTTGATACTGGTCGGAGTTCCAGGGCAGTCCCTTGAGTTCCCATTCGGGAAACCAGAGTTCCTCCGTGGCGCCGTACATGGAACGCAGGTCGTAGACTCCCATCATGGAGGCGAGAGCCTTGAAGCGATCCGTGTGGCCCTCAAACCAGTCCATCATGTATCCGCCGTAGGACCACCCCATGGCGCCCATGCGGTTGGCATCGACATAGGGCAGCTTGGCCAACGCATCCGTAACCTTCATCAAATCCTCATACACCTCACCCCCCCAATCGCCGGAGATCTCAGCGGTGAAGTCTTGACCGTAGCCATTCGATCCGTGTGGATTGGCGAAGGCCACAACATAGCCCGCACCGGGATAAACCTGCCAATCGCCGCGGAAGGAGTCCTGCCACTGCTGCTGCGGCCCGCCGTGGACATTCAAAATGAGGGGGTATTTCCTTGCCGGGTCAAAACCATGCGGCTTGACAATAAAAACCTCCACTTTGGCGCCGGCCGCGCCGGTTACCCACAGGCGCTCCGCCGGGCGGATGTCCACTTCCTCCGCCACGGCGTCGTTGAAGTGCGAAAGCCTCTGCGGAGAAGTGGCTTTACCCTCCGACCAATTGACGGCGAAAATTTCCGGCGGCTCGCCAACCGAGCGCCGGCCGTACACGATTCGGCCGCCGTCCGGTGAAACCCGAAACTCATCAATGGATTTGTCATTCAGGACCTGCCGGATGGCTCCGGACGCCAGCGTCACCTGAAAAATCGGGGAGTCGCCTTCCAGCGGGGCGGAGAAGTAAAGCGATTGCGAATCAGGCGCCCACTCGAAGTCCTCCACCCAATTCCGGAATGACTCGGTAAGCACGCGCGAGGATCCCGAGGCGCGGTCATAGACGGCCAGCCGGAAGAGGTCGGATTCATATCCCGGCTGTTTTTGCAGGCGATAGGCAATGTATTTCCCGTCGGGCGAGTAGCGGGGACTTCCGTCAAACGCTGGATTGGCAGCGGTAATGTTGCGCGCCGGCTGCTGCCCGGAGAGGCTGATGATCCAGAGATCGCAGTTCGTGGATGAGGCCTGGTCCGCGTCGTGGTTGGAATCGAAGACCAGTTCGGAGCTGTCGGGCGAGAAATCGTACTGCAAAGGACCGGCAAGCTGAAAGGGAGGGGAATCGAAATCGCCGGGAGTCAGATCGCGCCCGGCGCCGGTGGAAACCTTCACAAGGAAAATGTGCGTGCGCGTCCCGTCTTTCCATTCCGTCCAGTGGCGATAAAGCAGGCTATCCGCCAGGTGGGCATGGAGCGGCCCTTTGCTCCAGCGCTCGGCGGTCTTTTTGTTGCAGGCGTCGTCCCCACCGCACTCCGGGTAGACATCGCTCGAAACGGCGATCCATTTGCCATCCGGCGACCACAGCGGGTCCGCCACGCCCGTGGAAAGGTGCGTCAGTTGGCGAGCCTCTCCGCCATTCGTGGGCATGACGTAAATATTGGGGTCGCCGTCCCGCGCACTCACAAAGGCAATCGATTGGCCATCCGCGGAGAAAACGGGCGATGATTCCCCCTTGTCACCATCAGTGAACTGGCGCGCGTTCGCACCGTCGGAATCCATCATCCAAATGTGTTTGACGCGTTTGGCCTTGGCGAAGTCGGAAGTTGAAAGCGTAAAAATAATCTTCCGGCCATCGGGTGAGAGGTGAATATCGTCCGCCGTGCGGAGTCTGTAGAGGTCGTCGAGGGTGAAAGCCCTCTTGGCGCCGGAACTGGGGTGGACAAAGAGGATGAGGCAGGTTGCTACGAGTAATAGGCGTTGCATAATTCTCCTTCAATCATTGGGCCAATCCATTTGTGTACCGCCGATTTGACCACATCCGAAGGTTGAGCATCAATGTGTTTCGTTTTACGTACTCATGAACTCTTCAGAACGCCATAAGTGTTTGTGCGCTCGGTTGTAGCGGCAGTCTCCGGCCGCCAACGTCGATCGAAGATCGACGCGACAATCCGGGCGACCATAGACCCCCGCCGCAGGAGCATAAGTAAGAACTTATTTCGTCCTTCATAGCTCGTCCCAAGTCGCGGCATTGCGTATAGTGCTTTGGACTGCGGCCAAGGCCGCTACGGCCTTTCTTCTTGAGCATGCGGGCCCCGCCGTATGCACGGAAAGCGAAGGGCTGTGCCTGCTGGCGCTTGCACCCCTGCTCCAAATGGGGCATCATCGGCCGAAAGGCGAAGCGTATGGCAGAGCGGCAAGATGAGCGAACCGGGAAATCCCCGCAAACGAGCGCGCGCGAACGCATTCAGGAAGCCCTACGCAGCGGAGTCGGAAAGCTGGACTTAAATCTTCTAGGTCCGAGCGGCCTCTGGGGGGTGTCGGGAGAGTTGTCCCAGGTTCGGGGCCTGACGATTCGCACAGGCCATGCCGGGGGGGCGATGCTGCCGCCAGATTTCCACTCCTCGCCCTTTCGCCCGCGCCTCATTCTAATCTGCAACCACCTTCCCTCTGTACCCTGGAGATATTTCAGTCAACTCTCGTATCTTGATCTGAGCTACAACCAACTCAGCGAGGCACAACTTCCGTTTTTCGACGGTTGGGTGCTGCTCCGTGAACTCGATCTTTCCCATAACCAGCTCACGGGGCAGCCCGACTGGTTCGGCAAGCTACCAGGCCTCTCAAAACTCAATCTCTCTGGTAACCAATTCACAGCGTTTCCGGAGTGGCTAGGCCGACTATCCAATCTGGAGAGACTCGATCTTTCGGGCAATCAACTGGCGGAGCTTCCGGAGTGGTTGGGGAAATTGGGCCAACTTGTGAGACTTGACCTTTCTGGCAATCGGCTGCCGGAGTCGCTGGACCAGATGACCGAGCTGAGAAAGCTCGATTTGGATGACAACCGGCTTGTGAGGCTGCCGGAGTCGTTGGGAAGACTGCCGAGGCTTAATTCACTGGATCTCTTCCGTAACCGTCTCACGGCATTGCCCGAGTCTGTAGGCCAACTCAACGAGCTTCAGCACCTCGACCTGGCCGGGAACCAACTGAGGGACTTGCCGGAGTCCTTCGGCAAAATGACGCGCCTTCAGGAACTCTATCTGGATGGAAACCAACTCTCGGCCTTGCCGGAATCACTGCGTGAACTCCAAGCACTGCAAGCGCTGTGCCTTCACGGCAACGAAGCGCTGGGCCTGCCACTCGAATTGCTCGGGCCCAGCTCGGACCAGATCGTTAGTCGCGGCGCCACTCCCGTCAAGCCGGCTGAAATCCTGGACTACTATTTTCGCACCCGTGGGGGCAGCCGCCCGCTGAACGAGGCCAAGCTGATCCTTGTAGGACGGGGCGGTGTGGGTAAGACCTGCCTGGTGAATCGCCTGGTGGAGGATCGTTTTGATCGTGTCGAAAAGAAAACTGAGGGCATCCGCGTCACGCAGTGGAACGTGAATCTTAATGGTGAGGAAGCGGCGCAGCTTCGTATCTGGGACTTTGGCGGACAGGAGATCATGCACTCGACGCACCAATTCTTCCTGACACAGCGCAGTCTTTACTTGCTCGTGTTGAACGGCCGTGAGGGTGGCGAGGATGCCGACGCAGAATACTGGCTGCAGCTTATCGAGAGCTTCGGCGGCGATTCCCCCGTGCTGGTGGTCTTGAACAAGATCAAGGAACACCCTTTTGATTTGAACCGGCGCGCCTTGCAGAAAAAGTATCCTGGAATCCGGGCCTTCCTCCAAACTGACTGCGAGGATAAGACCGGCCTGGCCGAGCTGGACTCCGCAATTCGCAGTGAGACCGGCCAACTGGCGGACCTGCGTGCCGCCTTCCCTGCCAGTTGGTTCAAGGTCAAAGATCGCCTGGCAGGAATGAAGGAAAATTACCTGAGCTTTGACCGCTATCGCGAGATTTGCCGGCAATTGGGGGAACTGGAGCCGGAGGCGCAGGAACGGCTGGCAGGCTACCTGCACAGTCTGGGCATCGCCCTGAATTTCAAGGACGACCCCCGCCTCCGCGACACCCACGTGCTCAACCCCCACTGGATTACCAATGGCATTTACAAGACTCTGAACTCGGACCGGCTCGCCCAGCAGAAGGGCGTCCTGCACCTGGAAGACCTTGCCGGCATTCTCGATACGAAAAACTACCCGCGGGATAAACACCTCTTTCTACTCGACCTGATGAAGAAGTTCGAGCTGTGCATCGAGTTTCCCGAGGATCCTCAACACCGCTACCTGGTGCCCGAGTTGCTCGACAAACAGGAGCCGGACCTGAAGGGCGATTTTCCGCCGGACGAATGCCTGAATTTTCAATACCACTACAACGTTGTGCCGGAAGGGCTCCTGCCACGCTTTATCGTTCGCACCCAGGTGCTGAGCGGCCGGCAACCGCGCTGGCGTACCGGCGTGGTGCTGGAATTTGAAGGAAATCGCGCCCTCGTGAAGGCTGACACTCGCGACCGGAAAGTTAGCATATCCGTCACCGGGCCGGCGGAAGGCAGGCGGAGGTTGCTGGCAGTAATCCGTTCCGACTTTGAGGCGATTCATCGGGACATCAGGAAACTTCAGATCGACGAGTTGGTGCCGGTTCCAGGCCGCCCTGAGGTTGTTATTCCTTATACCAAGCTGAAAATCTTGGAACAGAAGGGCAAGGCTCGATTCGACGAAGTCATTGGCGAGGACGTGGTCGAGCTCGACGTCCGTGAAATGCTCAACGGCGTCGATTTGGAAGGCACCCGCAAGGGCTTGGCTTTGCCCGTGCATGACGAGGCTTTGCGAGTGTTCATCAGCTACTCGCACAAGGACGAGATGCTGCGCAATGAGCTCGAAACGCATTTGAAGCTCCTACAGCGGCAGGGGCTCATATCCGTCTGGACCGACCGCAAGATCGCGGCGGGCGAGGAATGGAAAGACCGGATCGATGAGAATCTCGCATCGGCGCGCATCATCCTCCTTCTGGTCAGCGCCGATTTCATTGCCTCGGACTATTGCTACGACAAAGAGGTGGGCCGGGCACTGGCGCAGCACCAGGCCCAGCAGGCCCGGGTGATCCCCATCATTCTGCGCGATGTCGATTGGCAGCCGGCGCCCTTCGGTCAACTCCAGGCACTCCCCGCGGGGGGCAAGCCCGTAATGCTGTGGGACCACAAAGACTCGGCATGGAAGGAAGTTGCCCTCGGCATCCGCCGTGTGGCGGAGGAAATGCAGGGTCGCGGAAGGTAGGGCCGTCACAGTTGCTTTACCTTGACGCTTCGGCGGGGCAGTGAGACACTACCGGCATTCAGCGTGAGTGAGACCCTATTACTATGAATCCAGGTCGATGGAAGTTTCGCCGCATTCTTAAGTTCATGTTGGAGGTGGCCGTGGACAGGTCTTGGAATTTTGGGGGGCGAGTGGTGCTGACGTCTTCTGCATACCCGTGGATCACCGGTGGGCTTGCGGCGCTGTGTTATCTCGCGTTTCTGGCCGCTCCGGGATTCGCGGTACGCGTCCCCGTCCGCGACGGTCAGTCCGTTAATCTCAAGCTGCGCAGCATCATGACCACTGACAACGTCCGCAAGGGCGACGAGATTGAGTTTGAAGTCGGTGAAGATGTTCTCATTAACGGACACACCGTGATCGCCAAAGGCGCAATGGCCCGCGGCAAGGTTCTGGATGTGAAAGGTGCCTACAAGCCGCGGGCTAAAGATGCCGAGGTAGTATTCCAGTTCTTGACGGTCCGCGCGGTTGACAAGCAGGATCTTCCCCTGCGATCGCGGCTGGAAAAAACCAAGAAGGGAAAGGGCGAGGAGATTCATGAGACGTCGCCCATTCCAGGGCAAATCTCGCGGGTGGTAGGAGCCGACAAAGGCAAAGAATACGCCGTCTACGTCGACGGGGCATTCAACATCAATGCCTCGGATGTTATTGCGGCTGCGCCGGGCGTATCACCCACTGCGCCTGTGGCTGCTCAGCCCAGCAACCCCGTGGCTACTGCAACGACGCCCACCGCCCCCACCCCGCCCCTTGCCGGCACAGACATGGCCATCGCCCCCTCGTCGGTAGCGTTTGGAAGCACGCCCGATGGGGCCGAAATTATGATCGACGGCACCTTGGTGGGGAACACTCCCTCGACCTTGCGCCTCACCCCCGGGCATCATTCCATTGAGATTCGCATGGCGGGGTACAGAACCTGGTCGCGCATTATGGTGGTAGATCCTGAATCGCACCCTTCAGTGCGTGCGACGCTGGTTAAACAGTAACACCGGAGGGTTGCCATGAGACTCAGGCGTGCGGCATTGCGAGGATTGGTCATAGCTTGCGCCATTACTTGGGGGCACGTACGGGCTGCCCAACTTGTTGACGGCACCGCGGTCCATGTGCGGTTGACGGCCGACCTGTTAAGCTCGCACGCGGCGGTGGGCAACCGTGTGGACTTGGAAATTGCCTCACCTGTAACGCTGCAAGGCCTGGTGGCAATTCCCGTGGGGTCGACAGTATGGGGCGCGGTGCAGGCGGTGAAGAGCGGCAAGTTGCTGCACTTCGATATCGAAGGCGTTAGGCTTCCTCACCAGGAAATCGTTAAGTTGCGCTGTAGCCCGCAAAAGACCAATCGGGCGGCGAGAGACGAGATTAAGGTCGAAACCCAGGTGGCCGGCGATTTAGGAGCGGCAAAAGGCAGCGAGTTTACGGCCTACTTGGATCAAGACGTTAATATTGATTTAACCGGCGCGCCTGCGGCTCCGGCCAAACCCGCCCCGGCGGTAGCGCCTTCGCCAGCGCCTGCAGCGGCTACCCCTGTGGCCAAGCCCGCACCGGCGGTTATAGCTCCGCTTCCTCCGCCAACGCCTCCCGTCAAACCTGCTCCCGCGGCGCAGGTGCACTCACCCGCCGCTCCCGCCGCCGTTGCGCCCACTGTTCCCGTGCCCGCAGTTCCTGCCCCTCCCGCACCTGTGGCACATCCCGCCCCCGCCGCCCAGCCTGGAGAATACGTTACCATCCAATGCTTTTCCGATCCGCTGGGCGCCGACATCCTGATTGACGATGAATTTCATGGAAGCACCCCCTCCATCCTCAAGCTCCCGCCGGGCAACCATCGCATTGAGTATAGATTGATGGGCTATAAGGCTCAGTCCCAGCCCTTGAACCTGGCGCCGGGGATGCCCGTGCAGACCGTGCAACTACCCCTGTTGAAGCAGCCTTAGCTCGACCGCGCCGGACTTTGCCGAGCCCCTGTATGTTGAGGACATTTGCGGCCATCGTATTCACCCTCCTGTTGGTTGCGGGTTTGCCGGCCCTGTCTTACACCACTGCCCGGAATGAGAATATCCGGAAGATGCCGCGCCTGAATCTCTATCTTTCCGCCGTGCTTTCCCAGTGGCTCTTGACTTTGGCGGCTTTGGGTGTGGTTTTCGTTGTCCTGCCCAAGGTAATTGTAACGGGCTTTGCGGCGCTGCCCATCCACCCCTTGGGGGAGTGGGGAGCCGGCATCGCGGCTGCCTCGCTTGCGGGGCTGAGCATCGTGGCCTGGTGTGAAAAGCACGGATGGCTGCCTCGCGAATCCGACCTGCTTTACCGGCTGATTCCGGAAACAGCTCAGGAAAAGCTCTGGGCCGTGTTCATTGTCGCGCCCACCGCGGCGTTCTGTGAGGAATTCCTTTTTCGAGGCTATCTGCTGGCGCAGCTCAACGATTGGTGCCACTCGCTCGTGTGGGCCTGGGTGGTGTGTTCTGCGGCGTTTGGATTGGCGCACTTCTACCAGGGGTGGAGCGGCATGACCCGGGCCGGACTTCTGGGGGCCCTGCTGGCTTATCCGGTCGTGCGCTGGGGAAGTCTCTACCCGGCAATGCTGGCGCACTGGATGATCGATGCGGCGGCGTTTGCGTGGCTTGGCCCGTGGATGCGCCGCGGGGTGACTGCGGATGAAGAGGGATTGGGGGAATGACCAGCGGCTTTTCTCAGGCCCCACCGTCCGAGACGGGATCCATCTTGTGGACGATTTCGGCTTCCTCCATCAGCTCTTCCGCCACCAGATTGCAAGCGATTTTCAAGCAGCCGGTCTCCAGGCACTTGGGGCAATTTACGATAATGCGGTCAAAGAGAAAATCGGCGAGCTGCTGCGTGGTAAAGATACGTGCCATGGCTAATTCCTCCGTCGGCGCGAGGAAGGTTTCGAGCCCTGAATCTTATACTCACGTTACGCGGAAGGGAAGCCCGATCAGGAGCCCGTACCTAGGCTTTTTGGGCACGGGGTTAATCTCGGCTTGTCAAGCGCAGGATGATTCCTATAATTACACCGGTAGGCAGGCTTAAGGCTAGGAACCATCGGGCCTCTGGGAGGGAGGATAATATCATCACGAGCACTCCAATCGTGAAGACGAGCCCAGCTCCCCCCGCGACGGGAATCTTGTGCATCGTTATTCCTTGGTGCATAGATATCCCTCCTGCCATCAGTTTCCCTCTTCTCCTATAGCCAGTCAAGCCATCGTTTCTCGAGCTAGCGCCTACAGCGATACTGGAGAGGTCCGGCTTAGGCCGATCTGCGCACGTGTTGCAGAAGCTGCTTCAAGACGTCCACCGCGAGCACCGCCGCGTGGCGTGAAGCTAACGGCAAACCGGCCACGCCACGCGTGACGTCCTCCACGGTCAATGCCGCTAGCTCTTCGATCGATTTACTCAAAATTGCTTCCGTCAGCCACGAACCGCAAGCGACGGAGGGCACGCACCCTGCCGCTTTGAACCTCACCGCCTCGATCCTGCCATGATGAACGGTGGCCCACAGTTTCATCAGGTCGCCACAGACCGGGTTCGACGCCTCAACTACCACCGGCGCGTCGACGATTTCCCCCACATTGCGCGGGTGATGAAAGTGATCGAGAAGGGTTTCGGAATACACGCGGTTTATTTGATCCCTCGGACGCGCAGTCGTTTACTTTTGCCATCCGCCGCCCAGCGCGCGGTAAAGCTGCACATAATCGAGCATCTCGCTCATGAGGGCCTGCGCCAAGGTCAACTCCGCCGCATACGAGCGCGTGTTGCTGTCGAGCACCTCGAGATAGCTGGAGGCTCCCCCGCGGTAACGGATATCGGACAGCCGGCTGGCGTCCTTGGCGGAATACGCAAGCGATTCCTGCTCCTTGCGGAACTCGCGATCCTTTGCATAGGCAACCAGCGAGTCGGAAACCTCACGGAACGCTTGCTGAATGGTCTGCTGATAATTCAGGGCGGCTTCCTGTTGCTGCCCCTCCGCCAATCGCACTCCGCTCTTCAAGGTGCCACCGGCGTAGAGAGGTTGCGCAAGCTGGCCGGTGAAATTCCACATCCCTGACGGGCCCGTAAACAACTTCGTTAGCGGGATGCTCTGTAAGCCGCCGACGCCGGTCAGGCTGATGTCCGGGAAGTATGCGGCCTTGGCGATGCCAATTCGGGCATTGGCGGCCATCAATTGCGCTTCCGCCTGGCGAATGTCGGGCCGGCGCTCAAGCAGAGATGAGGGCAGACCGGGAGGAAGTTCCGGCAAATGCGGCTGTACTGTCAGGTCTAACCCTCGCGCCACCTCGCCCGGGTTCTTGCCCAGAAGCGTGCTGATCAGGTCTTCCTGCTGCCGAATCTGCTTTTCGATCGTGGCAATGACCCCGGCAGCGTTATAAACCAATTGCTCCGCCTGGCGGACATCCAGCATCGACGTGGCGCCGTGGTCCACCAACAGTTGTGTGAGCCGCAGCGAATCCTGATCCGAAGCCAAGGTACGCTGGGAAATGTGGAGCTGCAAATCCTCCGCGCGCAGGATGAAATAGGCAGCGGCAACATTGGCGACCAGCGAGCTGGTAACCTGCTGTTGCGCCCAATTGTTAGCCAGCAACTCGTCCCGCGCTGCCTCGCTGGCACGCCGGTATTTTCCCCAGAAGTCCAGGTCCCACTGCAAACCCAGTCCGGTCTCGGTATAGCTGGTGTCATAGGCGCCGAAGAACTTGGATTTTGCATCGCGCTGATTATTCCCGGCCAACACCACTCCCGCCGTCGGGAACTGATTGCCCCGCGCGATGCCCACTTGAGCTTGGGCTTCGAGGATGCGGGCGGCAGCGATGCGCACATCGTAGTTTTGTTTCAGGGCGGTGCGAATTAACGCCTGTAGCTGGGGGTCTTGAAATACTTCCCACCATTTCTCATCGCCAAAAGACGCGGCGGTGGAGGGAGCGGCGGCGGGTGCTTCGCGGTATGTTCCCGGCACGTCCACTTTCGGGCGTTGATAGTTAGGGCCCATGGTGCATCCGGAGGCGAAAACCACCAACAGGAAGGCGAGGAGTTTGGGAGAGTACGCTGCACGCATCAGTGGCCTCCTTCCGTGGCTTCAGGAGGCGTTAGCAAATCGCCGGAGTGAACCTCCTCCGCCGAGGCCTTGCCGAGCTTGAGCGCGATGGTCTCAAACAGGACAAACAGAACGGGGATAAGGAAAACGGCCAGGGCTGTGGCTGCCAACATTCCGGCGACCACTACGGTGCCGAGAATCCTGCGGCCCACGGCTCCCGAGCCGGAGGCAATGGCCAGCGGCACGCAACCCAGAATAAACGCGAAGGAAGTCATCAGAATGGGACGGAGCCGCAGCTTCGCACCCTCCAGCGCGGCGTCAACCACTTCCCGCCCCTTGTGCATTTCATCACGTGCGAATTCAACGATCAGGATGGCATTCTTGGCGGCCAATCCGATGAGCATTACGAGACCAATCTGCGCATAGATATCCAGATCGTAGTGGCGGAGGAAAAGCCCGGCGAATGCCCCGAAGATGGCCACCGGTACGGAAAGGAGCACAGAAAA
>Ga0335085_10005873_pt1 | contig 19570 bp, 16 predicted proteins | sample Lox_Sample_45_FD_206712 | JGI IMG/M metagenome (GOLD analysis project Ga0335085, IMG submission 206712) | Soil microbial communities from Loxahatchee National Wildlife Refuge, Florida, United States - Lox_Sample_4.5 | ecosystem: Environmental > Terrestrial > Soil > Wetlands | place: USA...
GGCGAGGTCCTCCGTCGGGCTGTCGACCGCTTCGGGCGCGACATCGGCCGGCGCCAAATCGGAAGACCCGGCCGATGCCGGAGGCGGCGGCAGGCCTTCCGCGAGCGCCTCCCGCCACTGCGTGTCGTCCGCGCTCGCCCCGCCCGGAGCCGGCGTTGGTGGATCGGCGGGCGGCACCGGTGCCTCTGGGGCAATGTCGTTCGCGGCCGCAAGGAGCCTGGCCGCCTGGTTGAGTTCAGGACGCCAAACCGTATGACAGCGCACGCAGCGCACCTTGCGCCCGTTCGGCCGCAGGCTTGCCACGTCGACGGCATAGGATGTAGCGCAGGACGGGCAGGCGATCAGCATCGGCGAATCAATAGAGCAGCCACGTTTAGGACCACGCTAGCAACCGATCCGTTAACGAATTGGAAACCAAGCCGGACCGCCTCCGGCCGGCCCGGTGTTAGATTTGTCGTAAGGCGAATCAGGCGGCGGCTCAGGGGCAATGGGCGCGGGCCCCACGCGGCGGCCGACATTGCGGAGGACGGCGTGATCCGTTTCGAGAATGTCGGCTTGCGCTACGGGCTGGGCCCGGAGATCTTGCGCGATCTCAACTTTCGTATCGAGGGCAATTCGTTTCAGTTCCTCACCGGGCCGTCGGGCGCCGGCAAGACCTCGCTTCTGCGTCTTCTGTTCCTGAGCCTGCGGCCATCGCGCGGCCTGATCACGATGTTCGACAGCGACACCGCGACATTGAGCAAGGACGGCCGCGCCACGTTGCGGCGGCGCATCGGCATCGTGTTCCAGGATTTTCGGCTTCTCGATCACATGACCACCTACGAGAACGTGGCGCTGCCGTTGCGCGTCATCGGCAAGGACGAGGCCGACTACCGGGCCGAAGTTGTGGAATTGTTGCAATGGGTCGGTCTCGGTGATCGCATTGATGCGCTGCCGCCGGTTCTCTCAGGCGGCGAGAAGCAGCGGGCCGCGATTGCGCGCGCGGTGATCGCGCGGCCGCAACTGCTGCTCGCCGATGAACCGACCGGCAACGTCGACCCGAATTTGGGCCAGCGCCTGCTGCGCCTGTTCATCGAGCTCAATAAGTCGGGGACTTCCGTGGTCATCGCCACCCACGACATCGCGCTGATGGACGAGTACAACGCACGCCGTCTGGTGCTCCACGAAGGACGCCTGCATGTCTACGACTGAGCCGCTCGATCGCGCGGCGGCGTCGATGCGCGAGCCGTGGGACGAACTCGATGCGGCGTCGACGCTCGACCGCTCGTCCAAGACGGCAACCCCGATTGTCCCGAAGAATTCCATTGCCGGCCGCTCGCTCGCCGCCGTCGTCGCCATCATGACCTTCCTCGCTTCACTCACGACCGGCTCCGCGATGCTGGTGGTCGCCGCGGCTAGCGACTGGCGCTCCGACGTCGGGCGCGAAGTCACGATCCAGGTCCGCCCGGTGCCGGGACGCGACATCGAGGCCGACGTCGGCAAAGCGGTCGCTATCGCGCGCTCGACGCCGGGCATCGCCGAGGTGGAACCATTTTCAAAGGAAGATTCCGCGAAACTCGTCGAACCCTGGCTCGGCGGCGGCCTCAAGCTCGACGAACTGCCGATCCCGCGCATGATCGTGGTCAAGCTCACGCTCGGCGCTCAGCCTGATTTTGCCGCCGTGCACAAGGCGCTTGCCGCCCAGGTCCCGAGCGCGAGCCTCGACGATCATCGCCGCTGGATCGAGCGGATGCGCACGATGGCCGGCACGGCGGTCGCCGGCGGTCTTGGGGTGCTCGGACTGGTCGTCGTGGTAACCATGCTGTCGGTGACCTTCGCCACCCGCGGCGCCATGGCGACCAACCGCCCGATCATCGAAGTCCTGCACTATGTCGGCGCGACCGACAGCTTCGTGGCGAGCCAGTTTCAGCGGCACTTCCTGATTCTCGGACTGAAAGGCGGCGCCATCGGCGGCGGCGCCGCGATCGTGCTGTTCGGAATTATCGGCGCGGCCAGTGCCTGGCTTTCGGGCACCGCGGGAGGCGACGAGGCGGCGGCCTTGTTCGGCAGCATTTCCATCGGCGCTGCGGGCTATCTCGCGATCATGATTCAGATCGTGGCCATGGCCGTGCTCACGGCATTGGTCTCGCGCCACACGGTCAGCAGCACGCTCGAGAGCATCGATTGAGCGGCCGCTATCAACTTGTCGCCCGGATTGCAGCTATGATCCTGGCTCGGGAAGCCGATCAGTATGAGCCTGAACAAGATTTGGCGCGGAGAAACGCGCGGAGATGGTGAGCCTCAGATCAGCCGTTAAGACGCGACGCATGAGGGCGGCTGCCGTCAAGCTGGCCGTCCTTGGCGCCATCCTGCTCGTCATCGGCTTCGGCGTCTTCATCTGGCTATTGCCGGACGAGCAGGTCACGCTTGACCGCAGCGCCGACGGCATCGTGGTGCTGACCGGCGGCACCGCCCGCGTCAGCGACGCCTTGGAACTGATGGCGTCCGGTCACGGCAAGCGCCTCCTCATCACTGGCGTCAATCCCGGCACCACGACCGGCGACATCGCCCGCCAGGTCGTCGACTACGACCGCATTCTCAACTGCTGCGTCGACCTCGACTATTCGGCCCTCAACACGCTCGGCAATGCCGTCGAGGCAAGGCGTTGGGCGCTTGACCACAATTTCCGCTCACTGATCATCGTCACCTCAGCCTATCATATGCCGCGCGCGCTCGCCGAGTTCGCTCACCAATTGCCGGACGTTTCGCTGATCCCCTTCCCGGTCGTCTCCGACAAGCTGCGCATCGAGCCGTGGTGGTCGAACAGCGCGACAACGAGGCTGGTGCTGTCGGAATACCTGAAATTCCTTTTTGCCAAATTGCGCATGCACTTCGATACGGTGGCGGCCGCCAGCGGCAATCTCCGCATGGCCGAAGAACGCCTGCGATGACGGCGACGCTGCGATTCGCTCTCTATTGAACAGGTCCGCCTTGCCCCGATCGTTCGCCCTCTACCTCCGCTCGCTGCTGTTCAATGCCTTGTTCTATGTGAACTTGATCGTTCACATGATCGTGGCGCTGCCGACCCTGGTACTGCCCTATCCGGTCCTGCGCACGTTCATCCGTTCCTACGCCCGCAGCAGCCTGTGGCTGCTGCGCGTGATCTGCGGCACCAAGGTTGCCTGGCGCGGGCGCGAGAAAATTCCCCAAGGCGCATGCATCGTCGCCTGCAAGCACCAGTCGCTGTGGGAGACATTCGCGCTCTATGCCGTATTCGGCGATCCGATCTACGTGCTCAAGCGCGAGCTGATGTGGATACCGCTGTTCGGCTGGTTCATGTGGAAGGCGCGCCTCATTCCGATCGATCGCAGTGCCGGTCTAGCCGCACTGTCGCGCATGACGAAGCGCGCGCAACGCGAGCTGGGCCGCTCGCGGCAGATCATCATCTTCCCCGAAGGGACGCGCCGGCCTCCCGACGCCGAGCCGGTCTATAAGCCCGGCGTCGCGCTTCTTTACGCCAAAGCTGGCGTTGCCTGCGTGCCGGTGGCACTCAATTCCGGGCTGTTCTGGCCGCGCCGGTCGCTGCTGCGCCGCCCGGGCACGATTTTGGTCGAGGTTCTCGATCCGATAGCGCCGGGCCTCGACCGCAAGGAATTCTTTGCACGCTTGCAGAGTGCCGTGGAAGAAGCGACGGCGCGTCTGGTCGCCCAAGGCCGGCGCGAGCTTGCAGCGTCGGACATAAGGCCTCACGATGACGGTGCTGCAGCCTCGGCTTCATGAATACCCTTGAGGCGGTCGGCGAGAAGATGCAATTCGGTCTCGCGATAGCCCAACGCTTCCAGCGCACGCACCGTTTCCAAAACGTAGTCGCGGTCGGCGCCGGATCTTCCGTGGCCCTGGCGCACATAATGCAACTGCTCGGCGAGCGTCAGCCGCCCGGCATATTGAACGTGGCCGCGGTCAACTGTGTAGCAAAGCGCCCTCACCTGCCGGCGCGCTTCGTCTTCAAGCTCGATCCGCCGCATGGTTTCGATATAGACCGAAGTCACCTGCTCGCGCGCGCGCAGATAGTCGATGGTTTTGGTTCGCGCCGAAGCCGCAACCCGATAGGCGATGCCCCGACATGCACCGCCGCGATCGAGGCCGAGCACCAGGCCGGGACGCTCCGGCGTACCGCGATGGACGAATGAAAACACGCACAGCGCCCGGTGCAGCCCGACGAGCCGCGCCTCGACGCGTTCAAGGAACTCAAAGTCGGGCCGCCACATCAGCGAGCCGTAGCCGAACACCCAAAGGTCGCCCGCCTCACGCTCCGCAATTGCATCCATCGTCGACGTTGACTCCAGGCCGTGGTTCCGCTCGCCTAACAGGATGAGGATGGCGGCACAATGCCGTCGGCCCATCCTCGAAACGCCACACTTGGCTGGCGAAGCAGGCTCATGCCGGGAGAATCTCCGCTCAACATGATGCGGCCGCAGGCGCAGCGGCAGCGCATGAATCCTGCCAAGGCCGCACCCGGACATCGGCGCGGCCTGCGAACCATTCTGACGCTCGTCGCCGCCGCAATCGTGCTGGCCGGGGCCTGGTGCCTGCTTTGGTATTATGCCGCCGGAGTGACGGACCGCACGCTGGCGGCCTGGGTTGATCGGGAAGCGAAGGCTGGCCGCATCTACGCCTGCGGCGCGCAGACGATCCGCGGATTTCCATTCCGCATCGAAGCGACTTGCCGCACGGCTTCGGCCAAGATCAGCAGCAGCTTGCCGCCGTTTGCGGTGACGGTGACCGCCATCAACGTCATCGCCGCTGTCTATCATCCGACCCGACTGGTCGGCGAAGTGATCGGACCGCTGGCCGTCGCCGAACCGAACCACCCGACAGGCTTCGTCGCCAACTGGTCACGGGCGCGGATGGTGGTCAGCGGTCTTCCTCCCGCGCCGGACAGCCTCGATGTCGCGCTCGATCGCGCGCGCCTGGATCGCACCGACGGCGCGAACGCCACGTTGCTGGTCCAGGCCGACAGTGCGCAATTTCAAGGCCGCATCGTCGGCGGAAACGCGGTAAACAATCCAGTCATCGGCGCCACGCTGCATTTCCGCGGTGCAAGCGCGCCGGCCGCGCATCCCCTGCTCGCCGAACCGCTCCAGGGCGACATCGACGCAGTGTTCCGAGGCTTCAAGGATCTACTGCCGAAACCGTGGTCGGCGCGATTTCGCGAGATGCAGGAAGCCGGCGGCAATATCGAAATCAAGTCGCTGCGCATCGCGCGATCCGACGCCCTCATCGTCGGTACCGGTACGCTCACCGTAAACGAGCATGGCAAGCTCGACGGCCTCGTCAGCATTGCAATCGTCGGCATCGAGCGCATCGTACCGCTCCTTGGCGTCGACAAGATGATTGCGCAAGGCATCGATCGGCTCTCGGGCATGAGCAGCCAATCGCCGCAAGGCACGAACGCGCTCGATCGCCTGCTGCCGGGCCTGAGCGGGGTCGTGCGAGATACCGCCAATGCCGGCTTGATCGAGAATCTCAAGAAGATGGGACAGCCGACCGAAATCGACAACAAGCCCGCGATCTTGCTGCCGCTGCGCATTGCCGATGGGTCGGTATATCTGGGAATGCTGCCGCTCGGCGAGCTGCCGCCGTTGTTCTGATGCCCTCTCAACGCTTGCGTGCCGCGTGCCAACCGACGGAAGCTTCGGGCTCCGAATCGGTCGACGCGAAATAAGGCTTGATGTCGAGCAGCGGCGTGTTGTCGAGGCAGTCGAGGCCGACGACCGTGAGCGCATTGCCTTCGACACGCACGAGCCGCGCCACCGAGGCCGCGATCGGGTTCGGGCGCACCGGTGAGCGCAGCGCGAAGGTGCCGCGCAGTTCGGAATAGTGCCGCGGCGCTTGCAGCACGAGATCGCGCCGCGCCTGGTCCATCCAATAGAGCACCAAGACGTGGCTGACGGTCTCCAGGCCCTTGAGCCCATCCTTCCAGCGCGGATCGAGCACGATGGTGCACGCCGCGTCCGATTCCCGGCCGTTCTTCGGGCAATCCTCCCGCCGCCGCCACGGCGTGCGGATGCGGCCGATGAAATAAAGGGAGGCGTCGAAGCTGGGCGGCAATTCAACCGCGATTTCGCCTTCGCGCAAACCAAGAGCGCTTTCGGAAGTCTCCGCCATGCCAGCAAATTTGCATACGCAGACCATTGCCGCCAATAGCACCCTTCCTTGCACCCGCAGGTGCCTTTTCCAACATCGTTGGGATGTTTCCCAATCACCTTGCCAACGATCGCTTAATCATATAAAGATATCCTTATATCTAATTGAAATGGCGAGGCCTAAAAGCTCACTGCCATGGATATCGGCCCACTCTCGTTCCCAGCGCTGACGACGACCCTGAAGGCGGCCGGCGAGGCCACCCGACTGCGGATCCTTGCACTCCTCGCCGAGGCCGAACTGACGGTTTCGGACCTCACCGAGATTTTGCGCCAATCACAGCCGCGCCTTTCACGCCATCTGCGGCTTCTGGCCGAAGCCGGTCTCGTCGAGCGTTTCCGCGAGGGCTCGTGGGCCTTCTTCCGGCTCGGCGACCACGGCAGTTCGGCCGAGATCGCGCGCACGCTGATCGCCCGGCTCGATGCCGACGACGCGATCATCGCGCGCGACCGTGAGCGGCTCGCATCGGTGCGCGCTGCGCGCGCCGCCGCCGCACAGAATTATTTCCGCCGTCACGCCGTCGAATGGGACCGCATCCGCAAGCTCCACGTCGCCGACGCCGCGGTCGAGGACGCCATCCGCGCCGCGCTCGCCGACAAGCCGATCCGGGCGCTGCTCGACCTTGGCACCGGCACCGGACGCATGCTCGAACTCTTCGCCGGCGACATCGAGCGCGGCCTCGGACTCGATCTCTCCCTCGACATGCTGGCGCTGGCGCGCGCCCGGCTCGACCGCGCCGGCCTCAAGAACTGCAGCGTGCGCCAAGGCGACATCTACGATCTCGCATTGCCGCGCGACTCCTTTGATGTCGTCATCATCCATCAGGTCCTGCATTTCCTAGATGACAGCGCGCGCGCGATCGGCGAAGCCGCCCGCGTGCTGCGGCCCGGTGGCCGGCTGCTTGTCGTCGACTTCGCGCCGCACGATCTCGAGTTCCTGCGCGAGGAGCACGCCCATCGCCGGCTCGGCTTTGCCGCCGAAAGCATCGCCCAATGGCTCGAAGCCGCCGGCCTTGACATTGTCCGCCAGCAGACGCTGCCGCCCGGGCCGGAAGGCAAGATCGCGGTCTCGCTCTGGCTCGCGCGCGATCCGCGCATCGTGCTCGCAGCGCCGGCAACGCGCGAGGTTGCGTAATGAACGCGCCGCGCGCCAGCCGCTTCGTGCGCGCGGAGACGCCGCGCAGCATCAGCGTTTCGTTCGAGTTCTTTCCGCCGAAGACCGCGGACATGGAGCTGTCGCTGTGGGAAGCGATCGCGCGCCTTGCGCCGCTGCAACCCAATTTCGTGTCGGTGACCTATGGCGCTGGCGGCTCAACCCGCGAACGCACACACGCAACCGTCAAGCGCATTCTGGCCGAGACGGCGTTGACGCCTGCGGCGCATCTGACTTGCGTCGCCGCGACCCGCGCCGACATCGACGCCGTGATCGAGGCCTATGCGCAGGCCGGCGTGCGGCACATCGTGGCGCTACGCGGCGATCCGCCCGACGGCGCCGGCGAGCGCTACACGCCGCATCCCGGCGGCTACCGCAACGCCGCCGATCTCGTCGCCGGCATCAAGCGCATCAGCGATATCGAGGTGTCGGTGTCGGCCTATCCGGAGAAGCACCCTGACAGCCCTTCGGTCGCCGCCGACGTCGATATGCTGAAAGCCAAGGTCGATGCCGGCGCGACGCGCGCGATCACCCAGTTCTTCTTCGAGAACAGTCTCTACTTCCGCTACCTCGATCGCGTCCGCGCCAGCGGCATCGATATTCCAATCGTGCCCGGCATTCTGCCGGTGCAGAACTTCAAGCAAACGCGCAATTTCGCCGCGCGCTGCGGTGCCTCGGTGCCGCCATGGCTTGCCGAGCGCTTCGACGGGCTCGACGACGATGCCGCAACCCGCAAGCTGATTGCCGCAGCGGTCGCCGCCGAGCAGGTGCTCGATCTGGTCGATCATGGCGTGACCGACTTTCACTTCTACTCCATGAATCGCGCCGATCTGGTTTACGCGATCTGCCACCTGCTGGGGCTGCGTCCGGTGCCGGGTGTGCAAGCGCATGTTGATGCCGTAAGGGAGCGCGCGTAAGCCGATGCCGCGTAGCGTGCCAGTGTCCGCGATCGAAACCACGCTGCGCCGTCACGCCGCGGAACGCATTTTGGTGCTCGACGGCGCCATGGGCACCATGATCCAGGCGCTGCGGCTTGACGAGGAAGGCTATCGCGGCGCCCGTTTCGACGCCTGGAACCGCGAGGTGCGCGGCAACAACGATCTCCTCAATCTCACCCGGCCGGAAGCCGTGCGCGCCATCCACCTCGCCTATTTCCGCGCCGGCGCCGACATCGTCTCGACCAACACCTTTTCCTCGACCCGGATCGCGCAGGCCGATTATGGCATGGCGGAAATTGTCTACGAATTGAATGTGGAGGGCGCGCGGCTCGCGCGCGCGGCAGCAGCCGCGGCGCAGGAGGAGGACGGCCGTCAACGCTTCGTCGCCGGCGCCATCGGCCCAACCAACCGAACCGCTTCGATCTCGCCCGATGTCTCCAACCCCGGCTTCCGCGCCATCACCTTCGACGAATTGCGCGTCGCCTATATCGAGCAGGTGAAAGGTCTCCTTGAAGGCGGCGTCGATGCGCTGCTGATCGAAACCATCTTCGACACGCTCAACGCCAAAGCCGCGATCTGCGCCGTCGACGACGTCCTCGACGAACGCGGCGCCGCGCTGCCGATCATGATTTCCGGCACCATCACCGACCGCTCGGGCCGCTTCCTCTCCGGCCAGACTCCCGAAGCGTTCTGGAATTCGATGGCGCACGCGGCGCCGCTCTCGGTCGGGCTCAATTGCGCGCTCGGCGCCACGGAGATGCGCGCCCACATCGCCGAGCTTGGAAGGGTCGCCAATACGCTGATCTGTGCTTATCCCAATGCCGGCCTGCCCAACGAATTCGGTCACTACGACGAAGGCCCCGAGGCCATGGCCGCGCTGATCGGCGAATTCGCCTCGGCCGGCCTCGTCAACGTCGTCGGCGGCTGCTGCGGGACCACGCCGGATCATATCCGCGCCATCGTCCGCGCCGTCGCCGGCAAGGCACCGCGCGTGATTCCCGAGATCGCTCCGCGACTGCGGCTTTCGGGTCTCGAAGCGTTCACGCTGACGCCCGAAATCCCGTTCGTGAACGTAGGTGAGCGCACCAACGTCACCGGCTCGGCCCGGTTCCGCAAGCTCGTCACCAGCGGTGACTACACGGCCGCGCTCGCAGTAGCGCGCGATCAGGTCGAAAACGGCGCGCAGATCATCGACATCAACATGGACGAAGGCCTGCTCGATTCCGAAAAGGCGATGACGACCTTCCTCAACCTTATTGCCGCCGAGCCCGATATCGCGCGCGTGCCGGTGATGATTGATTCCTCAAAATTTTCAGTGATCGAAGCCGGGTTGAAATGCGTTCAGGGCAAGCCGGTGGTGAATTCGATCTCGCTCAAGGAAGGCGAGGAGGCTTTCATCGCGCATGCCCGCAAGGTGCGCCGCTACGGCGCCGCTGTCGTCGTCATGGCCTTCGATGAATTAGGCCAAGCGGACACGCTGGAGAAAAAGACGGCGATCTGCGCGCGCGCCTACGACATCCTGGTGAACCGCGTCGGTTTTCCGCCGCAGGACATCATCTTCGATCCGAACATTTTCGCGATCGCCACCGGCATGGACGAGCACAACGGCTATGGCGTCGCCTATATCGAGGCCGCGCGCTGGATCAGGCAGAACCTGCCCCATGCCCACGTCTCCGGCGGCGTCTCGAACCTGTCGTTCTCGTTCCGCGGCAACGAGCCGGTGCGCGAAGCAATGCACGCGGTGTTTCTCTATCACGCCATCGCCGCAGGGATGGACATGGGCATCGTCAATGCCGGCCAGATGGCTGTCTATGACGACCTCGACCCGCAACTGCGCGAAGCCTGTGAGGACGTCGTGCTCAACCGCCGCGCCGACGCCGCCGAGCGTCTTCTGGCGCTGGCCGAGCAGCATCGGGGGCAGACCCGGGAGAAGAAGGAGGCTGATCTCGCTTGGCGCGAGTGGCCGGTGGAGAAGCGCCTGTCGCATGCGCTGGTCCACGGCATCACCGATTTCATCGAAGCCGACGTCGAGGAGGCGCGCCGCAACGCGCCGCGGCCGCTCGCAGTGATCGAAGGCCCGCTCATGGACGGCATGAACGTGGTCGGCGATCTGTTCGGCTCGGGGCGCATGTTCCTGCCGCAGGTCGTGAAGTCCGCGCGGGTCATGAAGCAGGCGGTCGCCCACCTGATGCCTTACATGGAAGCGCAGAGGGACGGACGCGAACATTCCTCGTCGAACGGCAAGATCGTGCTCGCCACGGTGAAGGGCGACGTCCACGACATCGGCAAGAACATCGTCGGCGTCGTGCTCCAGTGCAACAATTACGACGTCGTCGATCTCGGCGTCATGGCGCCCGCGGAGAAGATCCTCGATGCCGCGATCGCCGAAGGAGCCGACATCATCGGGCTGTCCGGCCTGATCACGCCGTCGCTCGACGAGATGTGCCACGTGGCGGCGGAAATGGAACGCAAGGGCTTTGAAGTCCCGCTGCTCATCGGCGGCGCCACCACGAGCCGCGTCCACACCGCGGTGAAGATCCATCCCAACTACCGGCGCGGGCAAGCGGTCTATGTGAACGATGCGAGCCGCGCCGTCGGCGTCGTCTCCTCTTTGCTGTCGCGCGATGCACGCGACCGCTACATCGGCGACGTCCGCACCGAATATGCGCGCATCGCCGCAGCCCATGCACGCAGCGAGGAGACCAAGCAACGGCTCTCGCTCGTCGACGCACGCACCAACGCGCTGAAGCTCAACTGGTCGGGCAGCTATGTTCCACCGGTGCCGCGCAGTCTCGGCACCCGCAAGCTCGCCGATGTTCCGCTCGCCGAACTCATCGACTGCATCGACTGGTCGCCGTTCTTCGCGACCTGGGAGCTCACCGGCAAATATCCCGCCATTCTCGACGATGCCACGGTGGGCGAGGCGGCACGCGGCCTGTTCGCCGACGCCCAGGAAATGCTGAAGCGCATCGTCGCGGAGGACTGGTTTCGCGCCAGTGCCGTCATCGGGCTGTGGCCCGCCAACAGCGAAGGCGACGACATTCTTGTCTTCGACGACGAAGCGCGCCGCGCGCCGATCGCGGTTCTACATACGCTGCGCCAGCAGCTTTCGCGCCGTGAGGGTCGTGCCAATGTGGCGCTCGCCGATTTCGTCGCGCCGCGGGCCAGCGGGCTTGCCGATTATATCGGCGCCTTCACGGTCACTGCGGGCCTCGGCGAGGACACCGTGGCGGATCGCTTCAAGCACGCCAACGATGACTACTCATCCATCATGGTCAAAGCGCTCGCCGACCGGCTCGCCGAGGCGCTCGCCGAACGCATGCACCAGCGGGTGCGCAAGGAATTCTGGGCGTTCGCGACCGACGAAGCTCTCGGCAACAGCGACCTCATTGCCGAAAAATATCGCGGCATTCGTCCGGCACCCGGCTATCCGGCGCAACCCGACCACACCGAGAAGGCGACATTGTTCGCCCTCCTCGACAGCGAGCACCAGATCGGAGTGAAGCTTACGGAAAGCTTTGCAATGTGGCCAGGCGCCTCCGTGTGCGGACTCTATTTCAGCCACCCTGAGAGCTACTATTTCGGCGTCGGCAAGATCGAGCGCGACCAGGTCGAAGACTATGCCGGCCGCAAGGGCCAGACTGTCGCCGAGGCAGAAAAGTGGCTGGCGCCAATTCTCAACTATGATCCCCTCGCGATTGCGCGCACTGCCGCCGCGTAGAGCGAGGGAGTTCGTCGATTATCCACCCGGCTTTGCCGCGATTGCCCGTTCCAAAAATAATGCTGCCTCCAGCGCCGTGCGATCCCGGCCGAATCGGCCGACGATCTGAACGCCGAGCGGCAATTCCCCATCCCATAATCCCGGTACGTTGACGCACGGCGTCCCCATCAGCGTCCACAAGCGGTTGAACATCGGATCGCCGGTGGTATCGAGTCCGCGCGGCGCAGCGCCCGGCGCTGAAGGCGTGAGGATTACGTCATGCTCGGCCATGATGTCGGCAAACACTTGCCGCGCTCGGCTCGCGGTGCGGCGGGCGGCGTCGTAGGCGTCCGGCGTTATGGCGGCCGCGGCATCGAGCGATTCGCGTAGTCCTTTACCGATCTTGTCGCGGTGGCGATCGTATTCGAAGGCGCGGGAGTTGAACGTCTCGAAGTCCTGGATCGCAAACTGGGCGGTGTAAGCCTGTTCCAGAATCGCCGGTAATGTGAGGTCGGCGACCTTCGCTCCTGCCGCCTCGGCGTGGCGCGCCGCACTTTCAAGCGCCGCCTGCATCGCGACACTGGCGTGCGGCCACAGGTGCGTGCGCGTCAGCGCAATACGCGGCGCCGCGAGCGTGCCGCGGTCGACGCGCAGGTCGCGTCCCAAAATCGCCCCTGTCGCGAAGGCAACATCGGCCACGCCAGTTCCAAACACGCCGGCGGTGTCGAGATGCCAGGCGACATCCTTCACGCCGACCATCGGGATCAGACGATAGGATGGCTTGAAGGCGGCAACGCCGCAAAATGCCGCCGGCCGGATCACTGAGCCCGCGGTCTGCGTGCCAAAGGCAACCGGCACCATGCCGGCGGCAACGGCAGCAGCCGTGCCCGACGACGAGCCCCCGGGCGTGTGTTGGGAATTGTGCGGATTGCGCGTGCCGGCCGGCACCATCGAGGCGAGTTCGGTGGTCACCGTCTTGCCGATCACGATGCCGCCGGCACGGCGGGTCAGCGCGACTGCCGTCGCATCCGAGCGCGGCCGAAATCCGGCATAGACAGCAGAGCCGTATTGCGTCGGAAAATCGGCAGTATCGAAAATGTCCTTGAAGGCGACCGGCAGGCCGTGCAGCGGCATGGAGGCGAGACGCGGATTGTCCGCCGCGCGACGCGCCGCATCGAGATCGAGCACGACGAACGCGCCGATGTCGTTCTCCCGCGCGGCGATCGCCTCCGCGCAGCGCTCGAGAACCGCACGAGGCGTGAACTCGCCGGCTTCGATGCGGCGTGCGAGGTCGAGCGCCGAGAGCATCAGGCACCCTCGATCATGCCGACGATGAGCATGGTCACACGGCGGACCGCGGGGAACGCGATAAGCCCGGTCACCGAGGCAACCGGCCAGCCGATGCTGAAGGCGGAGAGCCAACGGCGCACGAAGTCGGCACGGAACCCGATATTGGTGAAGGTGACGACGGCGCTGACGATAAAGACGACAAGGCCCGTCGCCAATATCGGAAAAATGTACTTCGCCTTGCCTTCCATGGTCCCCCCAGCCATCGGGAATCGGGCGTCAGGTATCAGGTATCCGGCCGCAGTGGAACCTCGTCTCTCCAGACGCCTGATCGCTGATACCGGGCCCCGACACCCGTCATGGTTAACGCAATGCTGCGCGCGTCGCACACGCGACATCATTGAATAGTCCTTAACGGAATTCCTCACATTGTGCGCTCATGACGCGTGGAGTGCGCAAGTATTTCGTCAGCTCCATCGGTCTTGTCGCGCTGATCGCTATCGCCGGATGCAGCCATTACCTGCTGGCCGAGCGCGAGCCGTGGCGGCATGACGCCGAAGTGGCGTGCCTCAGCTCGGGCGTGGTCGAGAAAATGCCCGGCCGCGTGCGCGTCTCCGCGATCAGCGGCCCCGGCGCATGCGGCGCCGATTATCCGCTTAAGGTCTCGGCGCTCGGCGAGAGTGGCCCACTCGGTTACGACGACGAGCCGATCCGTCCGCCGGGTGCGATCCCCGACGGCGCGGTACCGCAGCGCTGGCCGCTCGCACCATCGAATGCGCTGCCCCCGCAACCTTACACGCCACCGCCACAACCCTATACGCCGGCGCCGCCGCCGAATTACGCGGCACGGCCTGCGCAGACCTATTTGCCGCCGCCGCAAACCTATTCGCCACCGCCGCCGGTCTTACCGCAATATGGCCGCCCGCAATATGCCGGAGGCGAGCCCGGCGCGCCGATATCGCTGAGCCCACCGGGCCTCGAACCGGCGGACGATGATGACGACGTGGATCTTTCCGCCGATCCCCGCGGGGCACCGCCGGCCTCCACGCCGAATCCGTATGGCTCGTTCTATCGTTCGCCGGCGCCGCTCGGTGCGCCGCGCGGGCCGGTGATTACCGGCTCGGCGGGGCCGGTCGAAGTGAAGCCGCCGGCGACGCTTGCCTGCCCGATCGTCTCAATGCTCGATGAATGGATCGGAACCGCGGTGCAGCCTGCAGCGCAAAAATGGTTTCGCCAGCCGGTGGTCGAGATCAAGCAAATCTCCGCCTATTCATGCCGAGGCATGAACGGCGATCCGAGCGCGCATATCTCCGAGCACGCCTTCGGCAACGCACTCGACATTGCTGAATTCACGCTGGCCGACGGTCATAAAATCAGCGTGCAATATGGCTGGCACGGCTCGCCGGAAGAGCAAGGTTTTCTGCACGACGTGCAAGCGGCCGCCTGCCAGGACTTCACGACCGTGCTTGCGCCCGGCGCCAACGTCTATCACTACAACCACATCCACGTGGATCTGATGCGGCGCTACGGCGACCGTCACATCTGCGAGCCCGCGGCGATGCCGGGTGACGTCGCCGCAGAACGCGCGCGGGCGCGTTATGCCGCGCACAGCGATACCGGCGTCACCGGTTCGCTGTCAGGTAGAACGCGCCATAACATCCTCGGCTATTCCTCGGAGGCCGCCGATCATCTTCCGCTCGCAATTCCCGGCGATGATTGACATGCGGATGCCTTTCACCGGCTGACTCAGCGAGGCTGTATCACTGAACGGCGTAGCGTACTCGGACAACTCTTGCTTGCCGCAAATCGCCTATACGCGTTCGACCGCGTCGAACGTGCGTCGCAATGCCTTATTACACCTGCCTGCTCACCACTCCGTTCTCTACCGGCTCGCCTCCATGTGCGCGAGCACCGCGGCGGTCGGCCAGCAATCGACTTTGAGCCCGTTGCGTTTCTGATAGGCGCCGAGCGCGGCTCGTGTCAGCATGCCGGCCTTGCCGTCAATCTTGTCGTGGTAGTAGCCGCGCGTGGTAAGAATTTCCTGCATGCGGTCGAGATCGCCAGTGGGAAGCTGGGCGACCTTGCCCCACGGCGTCTCGAACGGCTTCGGGTCGATGATGCGGTCGCTGAGCTGGCCGACGAACAGCACATAGAGGTCGGAGAAGTTGTATTCCTTGATGACGAAATAGTTTTTTGTCACGAGGAACGACGGTCCGTAGAGACCGGCGGGCTGCAGCAGCGACGCGGGTTCCGCGCGCTCCACTTCGGACACAGTGCGGCCGTAAGCCGGCACAAAGCCGCGCTTGAGCCAGTCACCGATCGGCGCGGTGTTTTCGGGAACTCCAAGGGTGCAATCGACATTTGCCGGCGGGTGAACTTCGTAGGCCCAACGCAGGCCGTGCTGCCAGCCCTTGTCCTGCAACTGCTTGGCGGCGGATGCGAGCGCATCCGGCACCGAATTCCAGATATCGCGGCGGCCGTCGCCGTCGAAATCGACGGCGTACTTGAAATAGTCCGACGGCAGGAATTGCGTCAGCCCCATGGCGCCGGCCCAGGAACTGTGCATGTCGGCGAGCTTGATCCGGCCTTCCTGGAGAATCTTCAGCGCCAGCAGGAATTCATTGAGGAATTTATCCTTGCGCTTGCCCAGATAAGCCTGCGTCGCCAGAACACGGATGGCGCTGCGCTGGTCGCGCGAGTGGCCGTAATCGGTCTCGCGGCCGAAGATCGCGAGCACGACCGTTGGCGCGACGCCGAATTGCTGCTCGATGCCGGCGAGGACGTCGCGATACTGATTAGCGAGCTTGCGGCCTTCGGCGGCGAGGCGGTCGATGGTCGCAGCTTTCAGATAATCCGCCGGCGTCTGCACGAACTCGGCCTGCCCCGACGGCGGCCGTTCCAGCCGTCCCGGCAGAACGAGATCGGGCAGCGACAGGTCCGGCTCCAGGCCGCGTGTCGCTGCGTCGAAAGTCGCGCGCGATATGCCGAGATTTTGCGCCTGCGGCCACAGCGATTGCAGCCACGATTGGAACGTGGCGTCGGCGCGAGCCCTGAGCGGCGACAGCGCGACAAAAGTCGCGATCGCGATAAGATAAAATCCTCGTCTCATCCGTACACCCGCGCTGCCCTTGTGACCGGCCTTGTGCCGACCATGTACGGCGTTGATGGGGCGGAAGCTGCAAGAGATAGATGGCCGGAACAAGTCCAGCCGCGACGAAAAAGGAAACCTCATCGCACCGCCAGGATGAACAGGCGCGGGAAACGCAGCAGCACCTTTCCGTCATAGCGTGGCTTATAGGCACCGACGATCTTCTTGGTGTAGGCGGCGAGGAACAGCTGGCGAGCTGGCGCGTCGAGCGGCGACAGGAACGGCTGCAGCGACGAGCCCTTGAACCATTCGGTGATCGCCTCGGGCGAGGCCATGACGTGGTTGTAAACGGTGTGCCAAATGTCGATGTACGAGCATACCGGCTTGAGCAGATCGTAATAGGCTTCCGGCGATGGCAGGTCCTCACGCGCGGCTGCCTTCACCTCCGGATGGTCCGCCCACGGCCCGCTCTCGCCAACCTCGCGCTGGAATACGAGCGCGGGTTCACGGGTGTTGTCCGGCATCTGGATTGCGAGCACGCCGCCTTGCAGCATGGCTTCGAGCATGCGGCGCAGGATCGCCGGATGATCGGGCAGCCACTGCATGACCGCGTTGCCGAAAATCAGATCGGTCTGCGGCTCCGGCTTCCAGGTCGCGATATCGGCTTCCACGAATTTGCATTGCGGCAGCCGCTCGCGCGCCTTGCGCAGCATGTCGGGCGAGGAATCGAGACCGACGATCTCCGATTGCGGATAACGCTCGACCAGCAGTTCGGTCGAGTTGCCCGGGCCGCAGCCGAGATCGACCACGCGGTGCGGGCGCGTCAGCGGCACCTGCGCCACGAGATCACGCGGCGGACGCGTGCGTTCATCTTCAAACTTAAGATATTGCCGTGCGCTCCAGTCTTCCATCGCAATGCCGTGAATTCGATTCGGATGGCGAATTCATAGCATTGCGCGCAGGTCGCGTCCTCAGCCGTCGGCGCCGGATGTTCACGACGCAGCGCGCCGTGGCGGCGGGGGCGGAGGTGTCGTGTTTTGAAAGCTCGGCCGGGCCGCGATGCGGTCGTAATATTCAGCCAGCGGCTTGGCCGCGGCGATCGCGGCGGACGCCTCTGGGAATTTCTTCAGATAGAACAGAATCGGCATGACGTTGATATCGGCGAAGGTGAAGCTGTCGCCGGCAAGATAGCCACCCTTGGCGACCGCGCGATCAAGGACGGCAAGTTCTTTCTCCAGTTCCGGCACCACGGCGTCGATCGCCTCCCGATCAGGTTGACCGTCCGCAGTCTTTGGAAAAATGTAGGCGAAAAGATACGTACGCACCAACGTCGAATCCATCCTGGTATTCACCAGCGATACCCATTGCTCGGTCAGCGCAGCGTGGCGCGGTTCGGTCGGGATGAGCTTCGGTCCCGGAAAGCTGAGATCCAGATAGGTGGCAATCGCCTTGGACTCGCACAGTTCGAAGTCGCCGTGGCGCATCACCGGGATTTTGCCAAACGGATGAATGGCGAGCACGTCCGGCGAATGCGGTGCCGCCGGCTTGAGGTCGTAGGGTATCGATTTCTCCTCGCAGACCATGCGCGCGGTGCGCACGTAGATCGACGGCGCAAAGCCGATGATTTCGACGTTGGGCATGGCCTTCCTCCGATCAAGACTGAGCAGAGACACATAAACGCACGAACAGCCAAGCCGCCTGGCGTAGCCAAATAGTAAACTATTTGGTTAACTTTAGTGTGACCGGCGCAGCGGGTCAAGCCATGTGCGGCTCGGAGGCGCCAGCCTCTGTGCCGGAAGCCGCATGGACGTGGTGATCGGCCGCGAACAGCAGATACACCGCAGGCACCACGAACAAGGTGAAGAGCGTCCCGATCGCAAGGCCCGACGCAATCACGACGCCCATCTGGAAGCGCGACACGGCGCCGGCGCCGCTCGCGGTAATGAGCGGCGCGACGCCGAGCACCATGGCAGCCGTTGTCATCAGGATCGGCCGCAGCCGAATGCCGGCGGCCTGCTCGATCGCCTCGCGCTTGGTGCGGCCCTCGGCCTGCAGATGATTGGCGAACTGGACGATCAGGATTCCGTGCTTGCTGATGAGGCCCATCAGGGTGACGAGACCGACCTCGGTGTAGATGTTGAGCGACATGCCGCCGAAGCCGAGGCTGACGAAGATCAGCGCACCGGCGATCGACATCGGCACCGACACCAGAATGATCACCGGATCGCGGAAGCTCTCGAACAAAGCGGCGAGCGCCAGGAAAATGATGATCAGCGCAAAGCCGAATGTGGTGGCGAAACCGCTGGTCTCCTGCACGTATTGCCGGCTCAGGCCGCCGTAATCGACCGTATAGCCTTCGGGCAGCGTGCGTGCCGCCAGATCCTGGAGCGCCTGCAGCGCATCCCCCTGCGCGACACCGGGCATGGCGACGCCCTGAATGGTCGCGCTGTTGAGCTGCTGAAAGTGATTGAGCGATTCCGGCACCGTCTTGGTCGTGACGGTCGCGATCGTAGACAACGGCACCAGCGAGCCGTCCGCCGTGCGGATGTAATAATCGAGCAACTGCTCCGGATTGAGCCGGAAGCGCTGCTGCACCTGCGGGATCACCTTGTAGGAGCGGCCCGCCATGCTGAAATAGTTGACGTAGCCGCCGCCGAGCATCGACGAGAGCGAGCCGCCGACGTCGCTCATCTTGAGGCCGAGCTGGGCGGTCTTGTCGCGATCGATGATGACGTTGGATTGCGGATTATCGATCTTGAGGTCGCAGTCGAGGAAGATGAACATGCCGGTTTGCAGCGCCTGCTGCAAGAACTGCTGCGCCACGGTGTTCAGCCGCTCGAACGGATCGGTGGTTACGATCACGAATTGAACGGGCAAGCCGAAGCTTCCCGGCAGCGCCGGCGGCTGAAACGCTGCGATGCGAACGCCGGCGATCTTGCCCAATTCCTGCTGCACCACGGGCTGCAGGTCGTTCGTGGTTTTTGCGCGCTGATCCCACGGCTTGAAGACCATGCCGGCGATCGACTGGCCGGGCACATCGAGCTGAAAGACGTGCTCGGTTTCCGGATGACTGGCGAAGGTCTGGTAAACTTGGCGCGAATAAAGCTGCCGCTGCTGAAGCGTCGCGTTCGGCGCCGCAATGGACTGCGTGATGATGACGCCCTGATCTTCGGTCGGCGCAAGCTCGGTCTTGGCGGTGGCGAACAGGAAATAGATGCTGCC
>Ga0335085_10005874_pt1 | contig 19568 bp, 13 predicted proteins | sample Lox_Sample_45_FD_206712 | JGI IMG/M metagenome (GOLD analysis project Ga0335085, IMG submission 206712) | Soil microbial communities from Loxahatchee National Wildlife Refuge, Florida, United States - Lox_Sample_4.5 | ecosystem: Environmental > Terrestrial > Soil > Wetlands | place: USA...
GGAAGTATGACTTCTCGCGCGTAGGCCGCCTTAAGTTCAACATCAAGCTGTTCGAGAATCAGGAAGCGACGAGCCTCGACAAGCGCACGCTTGATCCGGAGGATTTCTACGCAACGATTTCCTACCTGCTCAAGCTGCGCAAGAACCTCGGCGCGGTCGATGACATCGATCACCTGGGCAACCGCCGCGTTCGCGCGGTCGGCGAGTTGATGGAGAACCAGTTCCGCATCGGCCTGGTTCGCATGGAACGCGCCATCAAAGAAAAGATGAGCGTCTACCAGGAAATGTCGACGGCCATGCCGCACGACCTGGTCAATGCGAAACCGGTGATGGCCGCGATCCGCGAATTCTTTGGATCATCGCAGCTCTCGCAGTTCATGGATCAGACAAACCCGCTCTCCGAGATTACGCACAAGCGGCGTCTCTCGGCGCTGGGGCCGGGCGGTCTGTCACGTGAACGTGCTGGATTCGAAGTCCGCGACGTTCACCCGACTCACTACGGGCGTATCTGCCCGATTGAGACGCCGGAAGGTCCGAACATCGGTCTGATTTCATCGCTGAGCTGCTATGCGCGGATCAACGACTACGGCTTTATCGAGTCGCCGTACCGGAAAGTCAAGAACGGTCGCATTGTCGACTACGTGACCATCGTGAACGTAGGCGACAGCGACTTTAAAGTGGGCGATCACCTCGAGAAGCACGAGATCGAAAAGCTGAATAACGAGCTGAAAGACAAGCGCAAGAAGCCGGCTCAGATTGAGCCCTTCTCATTCTATCTCTCGGCTTGGGAGGAAGACCGCCACACCATCGCACAGGCGAACGTGGAACTCGACGACAAGGGACGCATCGTTCCCGAACTCGTCAACGCCCGTAAGACCGGCAACTTCGTGCTGGTGAATCGCGAGGAAGTCGATTACGTCGACGTCAGTCCGAAGCAACTTGTTTCGGTCGCTGCCTCTCTGGTTCCGTTCCTGGAGCACGACGACGCGAACCGCGCACTCATGGGCGCGAACATGCAACGCCAGTCCGTGCCTCTGCTCCGCGCGCAGGCGCCGATCGTCGGCACTGGAATGGAAGGCGTCACTGCTCGCGATTCGGGTGCTGTGGTTCTCGCTCGCCGCAACGGTATCGTAGATTCGGTCGACTCCGAGCGCATTATCGTGCGCGTCGAAGGCGAGCACCATCCCACGCAGCTGTCGCGTGAGGTCGGTAGCGACATCTATCAGCTCACCAAGTTCAAACGCTCGAACCAGAACACCTGCATCAATCAGAAGCCGGTGGTCAAGAAGGGTCAGCGCGTGTTGAAGGGCGAGATCATCGCTGACGGTCCTTGCACCGATCACGGCGAGCTGGCTCTCGGACGAAACGTTCTCGTCGCCTTCATGCCATGGCGCGGTTACAACTTCGAAGATGCGATCCTCGTGTCCGAGAAGATGGTGAAAGAGGACTACTACACCTCGCTTCACATCGAAGAGTACGAGATCGAAGCCCGCGACACCAAACTCGGTCCGGAAGAAGTCACTCGCGACATTCCAAACGTGAGCGAGTCGATGCTCCGCAATCTGGACGAAGCGGGCGTGATCCGCATCGGCGCCTCGATTAAGCAGGGCGATATTCTGGTGGGTAAGGTCACGCCGAAGGGCGAAACTCAGCTCACTCCGGAAGAAAAACTACTGCGCGCGATCTTCGGCGAAAAAGCCGGCGACGTGCGCGACGCTTCCCTCTACTGCCCGCCGGGAATCGAAGGCGTCATCGTCGATGTAAAGATCTTCTCGCGCAAAGGCCAGGAGAAGGACGAGCGCGCGAAGGCCATCGAAGCCACGCAGATCGCCAAGTTGGAAAAGAACCTTTCGGACGAAATCCGGATTCTGACCGACGAGCGTCTGAAGCGTCTCGACAACATCCTGGGCGGCAAGGAAGTACAGGCCGACCTGCACGACGAACGCACCAACAAGCGCCTGCTGACCAAGGGAGCGATCCTGACGCGCGACGAAATCGAGCGCATCTCGACCCGTAATCTGAAGCGCATCAAGTATGCGGACAAGGATCCACGCGTCAACGAGCAAATCGACGAAATCGAGGAAATGACCTCGCGTCAGATCGACGTGCTCAAAAAGATCGTCAACGAGAAGAAAGACAAGCTGACCAAGGGCGACGAACTGCCGCCGGGCGTGATCAAGCTGGTCAAGGTTTACATCGCCATGAAGCGCAAGCTCAGTGTCGGTGACAAGATGGCCGGCCGTCACGGCAACAAGGGCGTGATCGCACGCATTCTGCCCGAAGAGGATATGCCATACCTCGAGGACGGAACGCCGGTTGAAATCGTCCTGAATCCTCTCGGCGTGCCTTCCCGTATGAACGTGGGACAGATTCTTGAAACCCACCTCGGATGGGCGGGCTATCAGCTGGGTGAAAAAGTCGCTGAGCTCTTGAAAGAAAACACGCGCACGGAAGCGATCCGCCGCGAGCTGAAGACTCTGTTTAAGGACTCTCAACTCGCCGACACGATTGCCGAGATGAGCGAGGAGGAGCTGGAGGCAGTGGCTCCGACGCTCGCCAAGGGCGTGTTCATGGGATCGCCGGTGTTCGACGGTTCAAAGGAAGGCGAAATCAAGGCGCTGCTCGAACATGCCGGATTGCCGACCTCGGGCAAGACGATCCTGCGCGACGGCATGACTGGCGAGCGTTTCGAACAGCCGGTCACCGTGGGCTACATCTACATGCTGAAACTTTCGCACCTGGTGGACGACAAGATTCACGCTCGTTCCATCGGTCCGTACTCGCTCATCACCCAGCAGCCGCTGGGTGGTAAGGCGCAGTTCGGCGGCCAGCGCTTCGGAGAAATGGAAGTCTGGGCCCTGGAAGCGTACGGTGCGGCGTTCATTCTGCAGGAGCTGCTGACGGCGAAGTCCGACGACGTCTATGGCCGAACCAAGATCTATGAGGCCATCGTCAAGGGCGAAGCGGCCATGGAGCCCGGCGTTCCAGAATCGTTCAACGTGCTGATTCGTGAATTGCAGTCGCTCTGTCTCGACGTCGAGCTGATCAAGGCGTCTGAGAAGAAGCCGACGGCGAGTGCAGCAGCGGACTAGGCACAAAGTTTCAAGTTTTGAGAACAAGACCTGTGGAGATTGCTCTTGGATTCGCAGGTCATGAGGTTTCGCTAGCGGCTGACGACCAACGGCTAGCGACGCTTTCAAGAGCCGCAATCGGCGGCGTAACGCCGAGAAAAGCGGAGGAACACCTTGTTTCGTTCGAGCCCCTTTGAAATGGCAAATGTGATCGCGGACTTCGATGCCATTCGCATCTCCCTGGCCTCTCCGGAAAAAATCCGCAGCTGGTCGCATGGCGAAGTCACGAAGCCCGAGACCATCAACTACCGCACCTTCAAACCCGAGCGCGATGGCCTGTTCTGCGCCCGCATCTTCGGCCCGGTCACCGACTGGGAGTGCCTCTGCGGCAAGTACAAGCGCATGAAGCACCGCGGCGTGATCTGCGACAAGTGCGGCGTGGAAGTTACTCTGTCCAAAGTCCGCCGTGAGCGCCTCGGCCACATCGAGCTTGCTTCGCCCTGCTCGCATGTGTGGTTCTTTAAGGGACTGCCCAGCCGCATCGGGCACCTGCTCGACATTTCCCTGCGTGACCTTGAGTCCGTGCTCTACTTCGAAGCCTACGTCGTCGTCGAACCTGGCGACGCGCCGGTGAAAGAGCGCGAGGTCATCAAGGATGAAGCCAAGTTCCGAGAACTCGATCAGCAGTACCGTCCGGCCGGTTTCAAGGCCATGATGGGTGCCGAGGCGATCAAGGAACTTCTGAAGCGCGTCGACACCGACTCGCTCTCCACCGAACTGCGCGAGAAGATGAAGAACGAGAACTCGCTGCAGAAGCGGCTTAAGTACGCCAAGCGGTTGAAAGTCGTCGAGGCCTTCCGCAAGAGTGGCAACAAGCCGCACTGGATGATCCTCGACGTCATCCCGGTCATCCCGCCGGAGCTTCGTCCTCTGGTTCCACTCGATGGCGGCCGCTTCGCTACGTCTGACCTGAACGATCTCTATCGCCGCGTCATCAACCGCAACAACCGGTTGAAGAAGCTGATGGACCTGCACGCTCCCGAAGTCATCGTGCGCAATGAAAAGCGCATGCTGCAGGAGGCCGTCGACGCCCTATTCGATAACGGACGCCGTGGGCGCGTGCTGCGCGGTGCCAACAACCGTCCGCTGAAGTCGCTCTCTGACACGCTAAAAGGCAAGCAGGGACGCTTCCGCCAGAACCTGCTCGGCAAGCGCGTCGACTACTCTGGACGTTCCGTCATCGTGGTCGGACCCGAACTCAAGCTGCACCAGTGCGGTCTGCCCAAAAAGATGGCGCTCGAGTTGTTCAAGCCGTTCATTTATCACCGGCTGGAGCAGACTGGCAACGTCACAACAATCAAGCAAGCCAAGGAAATGGTGGAGCAGCAGGAACCGATCGTTTGGGACATCCTGGAAGAAGTGATTAAGGACCACCCCGTCCTGCTGAACCGTGCTCCAACGCTTCACCGCCTCGGCATTCAGGCATTTGAGCCCGTCCTCGTCGAAGGCAAGGCCATCAAGATTCACCCGCTGGTCTGCACGGCATTCAACGCCGACTTCGACGGCGATCAGATGGCGGTTCACATTCCGCTGTCTCCGGAAGCGCAGGTCGAAGCGAGCGTGCTGATGCTGGCCTCGCACAACATCCTGTCGCCTGCTTCGGGTCAGCCGATCACCGTGCCCACGCAGGACATGGTTCTTGGTCTCTACTACCTGACCAAAGGAAAGCCGGGCGCGAAGGGTGAAGGCCGCGCCTTCGCCAACATCGAAGAGGTCCTGATGGCTCTCGATGCCGGCGAAGTCGAAACGCTCAGCCCGATCCGCCTCCGCTACTCGGGCGAACTGATCGACCTGACCACCGCGTACGACGATCAGGACATCATTCACACCGAGCCGGTACAGGTCGAGCGATCATTCATCAACACGACCGTGGGCCGCGCGATCCTGAACGATCAGTTGCCCGAAGGGATGCCGTACATCAACGGTCTGCTCAAGAAAAAGGGCATTGGCGCTCTGGTCAACTACACCTACTTGCGGTTCGGGCTGGAGATCACCGTCAAGATGCTCGACGAAGTCAAACAGCTTGGCTTCCGCTTTGCCACGCGCGCTGGCTTGTCGATCGGCATTGACGACATGGTCATTCCAGACAGCAAGAGGATCCTGGTAAAAGACGCCGAGAAGCAGGTCGTCAACGTTCAGCAGCAGTACCTGGATGGCGCGATCACTAATGGCGAGCGCTACAACAAGGTCATCGAAATCTGGTCGGGAATTACTGAAAAAGTTGCCGACGAGATGTTCGCTGAAATGCAGCGCCGCGACAAAGAAGGCGAGATGAACCCGATTTACGTCATGGCCGACTCTGGCGCTCGCGGATCGAAACAGCAGATCCGTCAGCTCTCCGGCATGCGCGGCTTGATGGCGAAGCCCTCGGGCGAAATCATCGAGTCACCGATTACCGCCAACTTCCGCGAAGGATTGACGGTGTTGGAATACTTCGTCTCCACACACGGTGCCCGTAAGGGATTGGCCGACACGGCGCTCAAGACCGCCGATTCCGGCTACTTGACTCGCCGCCTGGTCGACGTCGCGCAAGACGTCATCATCAGCGAATACGATTGCGGAACCGTCGACGGCATCTACGTGCAAGGTATCGTGGAAGCCGGCGAAATCATCGAGCCGCTGCGTGACCGAATCGTCGGCCGCGTATCACTCGAGAAGATCAAAGACTATGACGGTAACGTCATCGTCGACATCAATCACGAAATCACGGAAGACCTCGCGGGAGCGATTCAGGCTGCCGGTATCGAGCGCGTGAAAATCCGTTCGGTGCTCACTTGCGAATCGAAACGCGGTGTCTGCGTCATGTGCTACGGCCGCAACCTTGCCTCCGGACGGCTCGTCGAACTCGGCGAAGCAACCGGCGTCATCGCGGCGCAGTCCATCGGCGAACCCGGAACGCAGCTCACGATGCGAACCTTCCACATCGGCGGCACGGCCTCGCGAGTCTCCGAGCAGTCGCGTCTCGATGCCAAGAACAACGGCACCGTGCGCTTCATCGGATTGCAGACTGTAAAGTCCAAGACCGGCGATCTCGTTGTCATGAACCGTCAAGGTTCGATTGCCGTTGTCGATGACAAGAACCGTGAACGCGAACGCTACTCAGTCGTGTACGGCGCCAAGGTCAAGGTCAACGAAGGTGATCCGGTCACGCTTGGCCAGATCATGGTCGAGTGGGACCCCTATACCTTCGCAATCCTTACCGAAATCGGCGGCACCGTACAGTTTAAGGACCTGCAGGAAGGCGTCACGCTCCACGAAGAAGTGGATGAAGTCACCGGCCTATCGCGTCACGTTGTCGGCGATTCTCCAGACGAGAAACGCCAGCCCGCGATTGTCATCAAAGGCTCCAAGGGCAGCAAGCGCTACCTGATGCCCTCGCGCTCCCACTTGATGATTCAGGACGGCGACGCCGTTACGCCGGGCGACGTGCTCGCGAAGATCCCACGCGAAACTACCAAGACGAAAGACATCACCGGTGGTCTGCCGCGTGTGGTCGAACTGTTCGAAGCCCGCAAGCCGCATGAAACCGCGGTCATCAGCGAAATCGATGGCACGGTGAAATTCGGCGAGGTCTCGAAAGGACAGCGCAAACTTTATGTCACTGCCGACAACGGCACCGAGAAGGAGTACTCGGTTCCGCGCGGCGTACACATCAACGTGCAGGAAGGCGAGCGCGTCAAAGCGGGCGAACCGCTTATGGACGGCCCGCTCAACCCGCACGATATCCTGGCTGTACTCGGCGAAAAAGAGCTGCAGGCTTACCTGGTGAACGAAATCCAGGAAGTCTATCGGCTGCAAGGCGTGAACATTAGCGACAAGCACATCGAAGTGATTGTTCGCCAGATGATGCGCTGGGTTAAGGTCGAAGACGTGGGCGATACGCGCTTCCTGCTCGAAGAGCAGACCGACAAGTTCGCCTTCCGCGAAGAGAACGAAAAAGTGATCGCCCAGGGCGGCAAGCCGGCTACCGGTCGTCCGCTGCTGCTAGGCATCACGAAAGCTTCGCTATCGACCGACTCGTTCATCTCCGCGGCGTCGTTCCAGGAGACCACGCGCGTGCTCACCGAAGCCAGCATCAACGGCAAGGTCGATCACCTGCGCGGCCTGAAAGAGAACGTCATCGTCGGACGCCTCATCCCTGCCGGCACCGGTATGGAGTACTACCGCAACGTCCGCCTCTCGCCAGAAATGGAAGAGGCCGCTGCCAAGGTACAGGCGGAAGTCTCGGCTGCGTACGAAGAAGCCGAGCGTGCTCTCGAAATGATGCGCCACGAAGGTGAGAACGAAGAACTCGGCGCGGAAATACCCGCCGCCGAGTAGGGTGAATGAACTAGGGGTTCGGAGGCCACAAGGCTTCCGGACCCCGCTTCGTATTCATCAAAACAACGAATGCACGCTACCCCCCAGCGAGTGCGTATTGAGGAACCTGCTCCACTTCCTTCTTTGCAGGTCGTCCCTCCTGGCCCTAAGCTAAGGCAGCGTATGCTACGTTTGCTCCGGCTCCTGAGAACGTCTTTCTGGCGCGCGTTTGCGCACGACGCATTCGCGATCGCGAAAGCTTCCGCCTATTCCTCGATTCTTACTTTCTTCCCGGTCCTGCTGATCGTCGGATCCTCACTGGCTAACTGGCGCAAGGGCGCTCCCTATCTCAGGGAGATTTCCTATGCCCTGGGAAGCATTCTTCCTGCTGGAACGAACACCGCAATGAGTTATCTCAAGGGCACGGGGCAGCATGCCGTGGGGTTCCTCACTACGACGGCCCTCATTACGCTCTGGACCGCATCCGGCGTCATGATCTCGTGGATGGAGGGATTCCGCCGCTGCTATGAACTGCCCAAGAGCTGGGGCCTGGTAAAAGAGCGTCTGATCGCTTTCATGCTGGTCATCTTTGCGCTGATCCCCATGACGTTCTCCACGATCCTGGTCGCCGTAGGCAGCAAGTTTGAGACGAGGCTTGTTCCCTATCTCGATCCTGATTTCAGTCCCTACGTTCTCCTGCTCTGGGGTGGCATCCGCTGGCTGATCGCCACTCTAACCAGTATTGCTGTCATCGCGCTGATCTATCACCATGCCGTCCCGCGAACGCAACCTTGGCACAGCGTAATGCCCGGCGCCATTCTGGCCACCATGTCGTGGTTCGCCGTCACCGTTGGCTTCCGAGCCTATCTTCAACACATCTCCGACTTCGCTACCGTATACGGCTCTCTGGGAGCAGTCATTGCGTTGCTTGTCTGGATGTATTTGATATCCCTGGTGGTGCTGGTCGGCGCGGAGTTTAATGCGCTACTATTTCCTCGCGCTATGCTGGGGAAAGAATTGACGGCGATTTCTTCCCCCAACGGAACCACCGTGCGTTAGGAGGTCTTAGGCTTGCGCTTCTCGAATGGTAGCTAAGACCCAACGCCTGACGACCGAAATCCAACTCCTGTCGAGGCACCTTTGAAGCGAAGCTCGAATAATCCCGAGGAGACCCCTACCCACCGGAACTCCGTGTTCCGCCGGGCCAAAATCATCTGCACGATCGGTCCCGCCTGCCACACCGAATCCGGCATGCGCGACCTTCTCCGTCTGGGAATGGATATCGCCCGCCTCAATTTCTCCCATGGCACCCATGAAGATCATGCCCGGAACATTGCTCGCCTGCGCCGCGCCGCCCAGCGCGAACACCGCACGGTCTGTATCCTGCAGGACCTCCAGGGTCCCAAGATCCGCACCGGCCTGCTCGAACAACGCAAGCCTGTGCAGCTCAAGCCCGGCTCGATCGTAACCATCACCCCGGACGAGGCCCCGGGGAACGAGACCCGCATCTCTACAACGTTTCCCGATCTCGCTCGCGAACTCTCTCCCGGAGCACGCATTCTCCTCAGTGACGGTCTCATCGAACTTCGCGTCCGCTCCATCCGCGGTAAAGACGTCCTGTGCGATGTCATCAATGGCGGCCTCCTCGGCGAGCACAAAGGCATCAATCTCCCAGGGGTCGCACTTTCCATCCCTGCACTCACGGCGAAAGATCGCAAGGATCTCGAGTTCGGCCTTCGCCACGGCATTGACGCGGTCGCACTATCTTTCGTCCGCACGGCCGCCGATGTTACCGCCGTCAAGCAGATCATCGCCTCGCATAAGAGCGACGTACCCGTGATCGCCAAGCTCGAAAAGCCACAAGCCATCGATCATCTGGAAGAAATCCTCGAGGCCGCCCACGGAGTTATGGTGGCGCGCGGCGATCTCGGCGTGGAAATGGCTCCCGAAAAAGTCCCGGTGATTCAAAAGCACGTCATCCGGCGCGCCGCCGCCTGGCGCAAGCCTGTCATCACCGCCACGCAGATGCTCGAATCGATGGTCGAGAATCCCCGTCCCACGCGCGCTGAGGCCAGCGATGTCGCGAACGCCATCTTCGATGGCACCGACGCCGTCATGCTCTCCGCCGAAACTGCTACCGGCAAGTATCCACACGAATCGGTCGAAATCATGTCGCGCATCGTGGTGGAAGCCGAGTGCAATCACGCCGATCTCGGCCAGTTGCGCCGCCGCCGCGACCATCGTCGACTCTCCGTCGCTGAGACCATCTGCGAGTCCGTCGCCCACGCAGCCGAAGATCTCCCCATGGGCGCGATCGCAATCTTTACCGAAACCGGCAATACCGCCCGCATGATTTCCAAGTATCGCCCCAAGGTGCCGATCTATGCCTTCGCGCACTCCGACGCCGTCGTCCGCCGGATGAATCTCTATTGGGGAGTACGTCCTGTGCGCTGCCGCCAAGCCCACTCCCCAGCGGAAATGGTCTCGCTGGCTGAGCAGGACCTTGTCCGCCGTGGCTTGCTCAAGCCGAAGGATGTCCTTGGCATCGTCGTCGGAACGCGTCAGGCTTCGGGATCCACCAACCTCATGCACCTGCACGTGGTCACCGAGCAGGAAGCCGAAAATATCGTGCGTCGGAAAAAGCGTTAGTGTGGTGTCGGACCCATTCGTCCGCATCACGGCCCACGGTGGGACAGCCTCCTCGGCTGTCTACGAGCAAATTGGGCAGCTGGCGTGCGACAGCTATGGGGCACGATAAAATGCGCGCCTGCAGTGCGCTTTGCGCGCAAATCCATCCCCGCGTCCTTCGCGATATTTCTTGGCGAACTTTACGGTTAAAGATTCCGCGCGGCCAAGTATAATTCCCGCTTATGGCAGAGGAAATTCTCTCGGTCGCCATCTGGGAACCCGTCCCCGGGAACGAAGCCGCCGCTTTAGAAACCTTCCGCGAGCTCACCGCCATCGTCGCGAAGAAAGGTTATGGACGCGACCTCCTCTACCGCGACCGCGATCATCATTACGTATTTCTTCGCTACTGGAAATCTGAAGACGCCCGTCGCCAGGCACAGGAAGACCCCGAAATGCTCCGCTGTTGGGCCAAGTTGGGTAATGAAGTTCTGATCGTCAAGGTCTACGAGACCCTCACAGAAATTCCGATCGACCGGGTCCTGTAGTGCTCGCACGCGGAGATCACCTTAAGAACCTCCGCAACCGAAATGCGAGGTGAACACCATGCGCTGCCGCCAGTGCATTTTGACTGATCAAGTCCCCAGAAGTGATTTCGACAAGACAGGCCTTTGCTCCTGGTGTCGCAGCGGATACCCAAACTACAAACCACACGGGATCTCGGCGCTGGATTCCTACATCCATCAAAGGCGTAGCGACTCGCAGGCCGACTGCGTTGTTGGCATCAGCGGTGGCAAGGACAGTTCCTTCGTACTTTGGGCCATGAAGAGGCACTTCGGACTACGCGTCCGTGCCTTTACTTATGACCATGATGGAGTCGAGCCCGGGGCGCGCGAAAACATCCAAGCCGTCTGCAAGAGCCTTGACGTACCTCTGTCGGTCGAGACCTTGGGCGCGGAAACCCACCTCCAATCTTTCCGTGACTACTTCACAGCCTGGCTCGAACATCCCTCCACCGTGAGTGCAGGCATGACCTGCGTAGCCTGCAAACATCTGCATCTGTTAGGCACCGGCCTGGCTCACCGGTTGAATGCGCCGTTCGTTGTTTGGGGAAAGTGTCCGTTGGAGGACTCTCCTTTTCTCGCCCTGAAGTACGACCCCGAGAAGCACGGACGCGAAGGCCTCGTGCGGGGACGAGTTCTCCTGACCCGGGAAGTGCTCTCGTCTCCTAAACTGGTGGGGAGCGTGGCGCGGCATTTCAGTTTGACGCTAAAGGGATGTTTGGCGGTCTCGCCCGACTCTCCATTTCTCAAATGGCGTTTTCCATCGGTCGGGCAGTTGCTGTTTTTCGATTATTGGCCATGGAATCCCAAGGAGATCGTGTCTACGATCACCAGAGAAACGGGCTGGAAGAAGACGACAAACCATCCGAATGACTGGCACTCCGATTGCGTCATCGACGTGTTCAAAGAGTTCATTTTTCAACGCATGCTCGGTGTCTCTTACACTGACGGCTTCTTAAGCAATCAGATCAGGGCGGGAATTCTAACTCGCGAAGAGGCGTGGCGAGAACTCTTGCAGAGCAAACATTACTTCGCCATGGCTCTACCCGAAGCTCTGCGGCGGGTCGGCTTGGCACATCTTACGTCGCGCATTGACCCGTCCTGCTTCGCCATCCAGGAAGAACTTCCTTCGTTCTCCGAACGCAAACCCAGTCGAGGTACTCTTCAGAGTTCGCGCATGCAGGCGAAATAGCAGCGGCTGCCGCAAAACGAAAATGAAACTGGCGCGGCTTGAGCCGCGCCGTCCCAGTGAAACCACGACAGCTGATTACGGGTTGATCCAGATACTGTTCCCCACGGCATTATTCGTAAAGTCGCGATCTGGCGTCGTCAACCGTATCCCCGCCGTAGCCTGACTCCACCCTGAAATGGTCGGTGAAACGGTGATGGTCACAGTTTTGCTCGTTCCTGGCGACATTCTTCCTAACCCGCAATTGATGAGCGCCCCGTGCGTGCAGTTCCTGCTGGCGGAAACTAACGTCGCCCCCTTCGGCAGGACAAGCACGGCGAAAACGTTCTGCGCATCATCGTCTTGGATATTGGTCACCGTCACGGTGTAGGTAAAGTTTTCCCCGACTTTTCCAGGATTAGTTGAGGTCATCGTCACCTGCATCTCAGTGAGCCCGACTTCCGTGATCGTGCTGGTAATAAATGCAGTGGCGGTTCCGCCGCCTGATTCCGTAGCCACGGCAGTGCAATCCTGGGGTGATGTATCCGTCGGATGCACGGCTATCACGAAGTCATGGGATTGATTGGGGTTCAGGTTGGCGATCGAACAGACTACCGTTAGGTGTACCGACCCCGGCGTAAAAAGGCAACCTCCGCTCGGAGATGGTGATATCGGCAGTTCTGCGGCAGGCAACGTATACGTCACCGTCAGGTTTGGAGCTTCCAGGTTGCTGGTATTGGTGACGGTAGCGGTATAGGTCGGTTCGCCATTTGAGTCCGATCCCAACGCGAGCAAAATCGTCAGCGTGGCTTGTGCCTGCATTGCGGTGGTCGTAAGCAACGTCAATGCGAACAGAGTTAGTGCGAAGGTGCATCCCCGGGTGATTACGCGAGACATAGTTCCTCCTCCATGCAGTTTGTGCGCATAGTCATGCGCTGATTAATTCGAGGGAAGCTCGACTGGTCTTGTTCTGATTGAGAAAGCCGCAATACGGTGCGGATCACCCATTGCGCACTCGCCCTATCTATGAGAGGCGAAATTCCGAAGTCATTTAGTCCAGCAGAAGCAGATTTTTCCCAACTCGCGAAAATGAGAGAGACCCGTTATCCCTGCACAACTCAGCGCTACAATGTCTCTCCAAGAACGTCTGGGGAGGTTTATGTCGTCCGCACGAATCTTTATCCTATGTGTTGTGCTCCTTGCTTCGGGCAGTGTGTTTCCCCAAGAACACGTGCATCCCCCAAGCGAGAAGTTGGGGACGGTCCACTTTTCCACCTCATGCAACGACGTGGCACAGAAGGAATTTGACCGCGCTGTTGCTCTCCTGCACTCTTTCCAGTTCAGCCGATCGATTGAAGGATTCCAAACGGTTCTGAAAAACGACTCCACCTGTGGAATCGCCTATTGGGGCATCGCGCTCAGCCAGTGGAGTAATCCTTTTGCGCCGGGTCTTAAGGATAAGGGACAGCTGCAAGCTGGGCGAACCAGTGTGGAACTCGGTAAATCCACCGGCGCGCAAACCGAGCGCGAACGCTCCTACATTGCCGCCGTTGCTAACTTGTATCGCGATTTTGAAAGCACGTCACAAGCTGCGCGCTTGATCGCGTATCGCGATGCAATGAGCGGTCTGGCCCAAAAGTATTCGACGGACCACGAAGCACAGATTTTTTACGCTCTGGCCATTGCAGAGTCAGAAGATCCCGCCGACAAGACCTATGCAGGCCGGCTGAAGGCCGGCGCGATCCTTGAAACACTCTTCCAGGAAGAGCCGGACCACCCAGGCCTTGCGCACTACATCATTCACACGTACGACGTTCCCCCTCTGGCTCCTCGTGCGCTCGACGCGGCGCGCCGCTATTCCGAGATTGCGCCCGACGCGCCTCACGCGCTTCACATGCCGTCGCACACCTTTACTCGCACCGGCTACTGGCAGGATTCGATCACCAGCAACATCGCAGCCGCCGCTTCTGCGAAACGTGAAGGTCAAACCGCAGAGGAACTGCACGCCACCGACTATGAGGTATATGCGTATCTGCAAAGCGGCCAGGATGACGCTGCCCGGAAACTCGTCGCGTCTTTGACCGAGATCGAATCACGTTTTAATCCTAAAATGCTGATCAGCGGCGCGGGGCCACCACTGGCCGGCTATTTTGCTCTGGCGGCGATCCCCGCACGCTACGCATTAGAACGCGGCGACTGGAAAGAAGCGGCGCAGCTCATTCCCCGCTATACACCCTTCCCGCACACCGAAGCCATGACCTGGTTTGCCCGCGGATTAGCTTCGGCACGGTTAGGGCAACCGAAAGCAGCTTACGAGGCAGCAACGGCGTTGAAAAGCATCCGTGAGCAACTCGCCAAGGCCGGCGAAAACTACTGGGCTCTCCAGGTGGAAATTGAGGAGCGTGAGGTCGCAGCATGGGCCAGGATGGCGGGCGGTGAAAAGGATGATGCATTGCGTCAGATCGAATCCGCTGCGAAACTGGAAGACGGTACAGAGAAGAGCGCGGTAACGCCCGGCCCCCTCGCACCCGCGCGGGAACTATATGGTGAGATGCTACTCGCTGCCAATCAGCCCGCCGCCGCTCTGGAACAATTTGAAGCCGCCATGAAAAAGGAGCCGGGGCGCTTCCGTAGCCTCTACGGCGCGGGGAAGGCCGCACAACTCGCGGGCAACGCCGAGGCCAGCCGCAGGCATTTTCAGGAGCTTCTCAAAGTCTGCGAGCATGGAGACCGTCCCGGCAGGCCTGAATTACGTGAGGCAGAGAAGGCTGTTGCGCAGAAGTGATCCGACTGGAATTCGAACATGGTTAACGTCGAGTCGTTCGCCGAAACCGCCGATCCCCCAGTGCGAGGCTTTCTCCATCGTCCCGAAATTGCAAACGGGGACGCCCTCGTCTTGACGCATGGCGCTGGCTCCAACGCCCAGGCCCCACTGCTCCGCGCGCTCGCCGATACCTGTGCCAGTACGGGATTCACCGTCGTGTGTTGCAATCTCCCCTATCGCCAGGTTCGATCCTTCGGCCCCCCGGGTCCAGGGGACGCCGCCCGTGACCGCGCCGGCCTCAAGAATGCCATCGCAGCGCTCAGGAAAATTCTGGGCGCCCCACCTCTGGCAGATGTTGCCAGAAGCAGGGAAGTCTCACGGCAGAGCTCGCACAAGATTTTTCTGGGTGGCCATTCCTACGGCGGACGCCAATCCAGCATGCTCTGCGCCGAAGAACCAGACCTAGTCGCGGGCTTGTTGCTGCTCTCCTACCCGTTGCATCCTCCCCGAAAACCTGAGCAGCAACGCACGCAGCATCTTCCTAATCTGCGCACACCCACGCTTTTTGTTCATGGCACGCGCGACCCGTTCGGCTCGACTGAAGAAATCCAGCGAGCGATAAAGATAATCCCGGCAAAAACCAAGCTGCTGCCGGTCGAGGGCGCTGGTCACGATTTGGGATTTAGAGGGAAGTCGAAGAAGGAAGAACTGCCGCAGATTATTCTGGCCGCCTTTCGAGCGTTCCTAGACGAGGTATCGGTCGTGGGTCTTGGGTCGTAGGTCTTGGGTCTAGGCGTTGGGTCGTAGGCGTTAGGTTTCAGTGAGAAGGTATGGCAGGGCAACTCAGAGTTTATGACCCAGGACCTAAGACCGAAGACCTGCCCTTAATTCACCCACCCCGACTTCCCGCCACCGTTCCCTTTGCGGCCTTCTTCCTCGGGAGGAATGTAGTTTCCGTGCTCGTCGAAGTGTACGTCGCGGTCGTGCTGCCGCATGTAGACCTCAAACTTCTTCGCCGCCCGCCGCCGCTTCCAGCGGTAATACGCATTGCGCAAACCGTAATAACGCTCGGATAAGCCTACGTTCACCAGCGCCGGCTTTGGGCCGCGTCGCACATAGAGCCAGCCAAACAGCAACCCGCCCAGATGGGCTACATACGCGACATTCCCGCCACCAGCCATCGCAAAGGCCAGCGTGACCACCACCAGGACCCCAACGAAATATTTCGCCTTGATGAGGAAGGGAAACGGAATCAGCATGATTTCGCTTTCAGCGAACAGGATTCCGAATGCGATAAGGATGGCAAACACTCCGCCAGAAGCGCCCACGGTTGGAGTGCCGGGCTTGGTCAGAATGTGCGCAAAGGCGGCTCCGATCGTGGTAATTGCCGCCCCTATCACACCGACCGAAAACAGTTCCAGAAATCGCCGCGAGCCCCACGCTCTTTCAATCGCGGAACCGAACATCCATAGCCCCAGCATGTTGCCGAACCAGTGCCAAAACTGAAAGTGCAGAAAGCCATAGGTCACAACCTGCCAAAGCTTCCCGTGCAATACCACCTGCAGCGGTGTTAGGGCCAAATACTCAACCGCATAGTCCTCGATCGGAACCTTCGTCAGGCTGATGGCGAGAAAAAGCAGGTAGACGGCTGTGTTGATTCCAATCAGCCATGTCACCGCCCTCGTGAAAGGCGGCAGGCTCAACATCATGGGTTCCCCGGTTCGGCGCACGGCTGACCTCTCGTCCTCCAATTCTACTCGTGGGGGCTGCTCATGGGAGCCCCGCTTCTGGCCGATTTTGCCAGAGCCAGGGGTCTCTTAGTCTCCTGTCTGTTACCGCTCAGGCACAGGCACCACTGGCAGGCTCCGATGCCCTGCGCTATCCACCGCTCGTACCCCAAAAATCACATTATCTTTAGACACCTTCAGGGTTGCCTTTGTCCCGTTCCCAAAACTCTGGTCATGCTCCCACTGCGGGCTCGTAGTCGCCCGCCACAGCACTTCGTACGATGTAGCACCCGGGGCTGCATCCCAAGTCAATGTCGAGTCATTCTCCAAATCTTTGGTCAGAACATGCACATTTGCGGGAGGCGCCGGCGCCGCCGCCAGTGACGCCAGAGTCGCAGCGTTCAGACGCGCAACACGCGCGACGTAGTCATAATCGACGAACTTCGGCACATCTCCATACTCAATCCCGTTCTCCGTCCTCACATTCTGATGTTGATGACGAAAATCCTCGCGATACTCTGTCAAGCGCACCGCAGAGAATCCTTGCTGATTGAAAGCAGAATGATCTCCTCCCCGCAGATAGCGATCCAACCGGAAGATCAGCATCGGCTTCACTCCGGGGTCATACGTCCTGCCAACATCCGCGATATAGCGGGCCACTTCCCTCGACGCGGAGTCGCTCTCTCCGCCCAGTCCGCGAATGCGCCGCACATCCTGCTCCTTGGCCGCCACCGGCACTCCTTCGGAAAACACACGCACCACCGAATGATCCTGCTCCGCACTCTTATCCCCGCCAACGATGTCGTTATTGAGAACGGCCTCCAGCTCCCACCCTTGCTCCTTCGCCATTTTCGCGAAGTGACGGCTTCCGTTCAGTCCTTGCTCCTCGCCTGCGACTGTAAGAAAAACAATCGTCGCCGGAAACTTCATTTTGCTAAGAACGCGCGCACATTCCAGGCTCACCGCCGTTCCGCTCGCATCATCATTTGCTCCGGGAGCATCCCCTGTCGTGTCGAGCGTATCGCTGTTTCGCGAATCGTAGTGACCTGTCACTAGCACGATCCTCTTCGACCGTGCCTGATCGGTCCCCTTCAGAACAGCATAAACATTGGTGATTTCCGTGGGCTTCGGAATGCGATCGGTCGGCTGTTCGGTAAAGCTGTCGGTCTTCACTTCCAGGCATCCGCCACAGTCCTTTGAATACCGCCCGAATTCCGATTTGATCCATTCGCGTGCTGCGCCAATCCCTCGCCCGGCCTCAATCGATGACGGATCCTGTGCCGACAGCGTCAGCCGTGTTCCAAAACTGACCAACTTCTCGATGTCCGCCTGAACGCGCTGGGCTGAAATCTGCGGCAAAGCCTCGGCGATACCCGCATCCGCTGTCTTCTCAGGCATCGCCTGACACATCCCAATTTGCGCGGCAAAGATCAACCCAGCCATCCAGCCAAGCCTGCCCCGCATACTGCTGCGTTTTTGTTGCATCATCATCAAGCACCAGCCATTCCGGAATTCCCAGTAGACACGCGCCGTTCGGCGCTGGAATATTTCCCGAACCCGACCCCACCCACTTGACCAACCGCCGTGGAGAATCTAAATATTATCAGGAGGCTCTAATAGGCAAGGGAGGCTTTATGGTGCTTTGTCCCGAATGCGAAACCAACCTGGACGTCGAAGAGGAAGAAGTCGACGAGGGTGAGGTGATCTCCTGCCCCGAGTGCGGCACCGACTTCGAAGTTGTGACCACAAGTCCGCTCGAACTCAAGGCAGTGGAAGAAGGCTACGAAGAAGACGAAGAGGAGGAAGACGAGGAGACCGAAGACGGTGACTATTCATAAAGCTCGATCCATCCTGCTTTTCAGAATGCTGTCATCGTTTGCGATCGTTTCCGCTTTCCTTCTCCCGCCCACCTTCAGTCCAACCGCCGAATTGCTTGCGGCTCAGAAATCCACGACCAAGCCCTATGCCTTGATCGCTGGAACCGTCTGGGGTCCCGATGATCGCCCTGTTTATGGCGTAACTGTGAACATTCGCCGCGCCCAGGACAAACCTAGCAAAGTCCGGTGGCAGGTCTTCTCCGACCACATGGGGGAGTTTGCCCAGCGCGTGCCTCCCGGCGAGTGCGAATATGTCCTTTCGGCCGATCTCAAACACTTCAAACCGGCCGATGGCAAGCCCCTTCGCTTGGTTACACCGGTAACCGTCCATATCTATGCTGAAGAACGCCAGGATGTCGGTTTGCATCTAACTCACTAGGAATCTCATTGTCCGTGAGACAATCAATCCGATGACTCACTACCGCTCGGTGATCAAAACTGTAGCTCTCGCGTGCTTCCTTCTTTCCGCTCTCGGCGTGGTTTCGGCCTCGGCAGCTGACAAGAAAGAGAAGCCTGTTGGTCGCCTGCTCTACGGCAAGGTACTCGATCCGCAAGACAATCCCTTGCCCGACGCCGTCGTCTATGTCACCAACACCCGTACCCGCGCGATCAAAACCTACATCGTTGGTCAGGACGGCAGCTACCGGTTCCCGGCTCTTTCCAACGCGGTCGACTACGAGGTGTATGCTCAATTCAAGTCACACAAAAGCGACACCAAATCGCTCAGTCAGTTTGACGACCGGACCCAGGTCTACATGGTGCTGAAAATCGACACCAAATAAGCTGCGCCAGCACGCACCCTAACCAGCAACTTTTCCCTGTTCAGCCGGGTTCTAGATAGTAGCAATATTGGTCTGGAGGAGTCTGGTGAACGCACAGCGCACTTCTCTTAACTCTGGCTTTCTCGTCTTCGGCCTGCTCATACTTTGCGCCGCCTCCGCTTTCGCCCAAGGCGGTTCCATGAGTCCTTATCAGGGAGAACGCGACGGCGTCAGCGCTGGTGGCAAGTGGATGGAGTTCCTGTCGGAAGACAAGATGACCGGATCGAAAAAGGTCCGCTTCGAACTTCTCGCCGACAACTACCTGAAGGAAGACCCCGACTACAAGCCGCGCATCGAGTTGTTCTGCACGGACGGCAAACTTGCCCTCGCTGACTTCAATCCTGGAACCGGCCTGGGAGGTCCCGATTATCCCGGCTTCTGGGGCCAGCCCAAAATGCAAGTTATGGTCCGCATCGATGACACTCACAGCTACAAGGGCTGGAACTGGGTCCGCGGCCACTTCCTCGCGATGGACAAAGGAACTGCAAGAGGCGTACTCGGCGCTCAGGTTTTCAAGATACAAGTCAGGACCAGGGCCGGTAATGAGATTGCCGAGTTCTCACCCGCCGGTCTAAACCTTGATCGCGTCCGCC
>Ga0335085_10005875_pt1 | contig 19565 bp, 14 predicted proteins | sample Lox_Sample_45_FD_206712 | JGI IMG/M metagenome (GOLD analysis project Ga0335085, IMG submission 206712) | Soil microbial communities from Loxahatchee National Wildlife Refuge, Florida, United States - Lox_Sample_4.5 | ecosystem: Environmental > Terrestrial > Soil > Wetlands | place: USA...
GACACGTACACCGGGGACAAGGTGGGCGTCACCGGCCGGGTGCTGCTGTCCCGCACCGGCGGCAAGCTGTGCTTCGCCACCATCCGGGACGGCACCGGCGACATCCAGGTGATGGTGTCGCTGGACCGGGTCGGCCCGGACGCGCTGGCCGCCTGGAAGCGCGACATCGACCTGGGCGACCACATCGGGGTCGAGGGCGAGGTGATCTCATCCCGCCGCGGCGAGCTGTCCATCCTGGCCGACCGCTACGCGGTGACCGCCAAAGGGCTGCGCCCGCTGCCAGAAAAGCACCACGGACTGAGCGATCCCGAGGAACGCGTGCGCCGGCGTTATGTAGATCTGATCGTGAACCCGGACGGACGCCGGCTCGCGGAACTGCGCGGTGCGGTGCTGGCCTCGTTCCGCCAGGGGCTGCACGACCGCGGCTTCCTCGAGGTGGAGACGCCGGTGCTGCAGACGGTGCACGGCGGGGCCAACGCGCGCCCGTTCCGCACCCATATCAACGCTTACGACCTGGAGCTGTACCTGCGGATCGCGCTGGAGCTGCACCTCAAACGGCTGATCGTGGGCGGCTTCGAGAAGGTCTACGAGATCGGCCGCATCTTCCGCAACGAGGGCGTGGACGCCACCCACAACCCTGAGTTCACCATGCTCGAGGCGTACGAGTCCTACGGCGACTACGACTCGATCGCCGTCCTGACCCGGGAGCTGATCCAGGGCGCGGCCGAGGCCGCGTTCGGCGCCCAGGTGGCCCGGCGGGGCGGCCAGGAGTACGACCTGAGCGGCGACTGGCCGTCGGTGACCGTGTACGGTGCGATCTCGGCCGCGCTCGGCGAGGAGATCGACCCGGGCACCAGCGAGCCGCGCCTGCGGGCGCTGTGCGCCCAGGCCGGCGTGCCCACCGAGCCGCGCTGGGGGCACGGCCAGATCGTGCTGGAGATGTACGAGCGGCTGGTCGAGGAGCGGACCGTCGAGCCCACGTTCTACCGCGACTTCCCGGTCGAGGTGTCCCCGCTGACCCGGGCGCACCGGACCGACCCGCGGGTGGCCGAGCGGTGGGACCTGGTCGCGTTCGGCACCGAGCTTGGCACCGGCTATTCCGAGCTGATCGACCCAGTCGAGGAGCGGCGGCGGCTCACCGAGCAGTCGCTGCTGGCGGCGGGCGGTGACCCCGAGGCCATGCGGCTCGACGAGGACTTCCTGCAGGCGCTGGAGTACGGGATGCCGCCCACCGGGGGCGTGGGCGTGGGCATCGACCGGGTGCTGATCATGCTGACCGGCGAGAGCATCCGGGAGACCACGCTGTTCCCCCTGGTCCGCCCGCAGTAACCGGCGGACCAGGGCGCCCGGTCGGGGCGGCCGAGCTCAGGCGATGATGCGGACCGCACCGACGTACTCGCTCCAGAAGACCGGCTGGATCTGCACCACCTGGCCGGTCTGCGGCGCGTCCAGCATCAGCCCGTCGCCCACGTAGATGCCGACGTGCTCGATGGTCGGGAAGAAGAACACCAGGTCACCGGGCTGGAGCTGGCTCCTCGAGATGTGCTCGCCCATATTCCACTGGGACACGGTGTAGTGCGGCAGGTTGATGCCCACCTGTGCGTACGCCCACTTGACCAGGCCCGAGCAGTCGAACGAGTCCGGGCCGGCCGCGCCCCACACGTACGGGTCGCCGCGGCGGGTGAGCGCGGCCTGCAGCGCCTGCTCGCCGACCGTGTTGGCCGTCGGCAGGTGGAGCGACGGGTAGTTCCCGGTCTGCTGGAAGATGGACATCGCCTTGGCGAACGCCTTGCTGTTCAGCGTGTTCACCTTGCCCTGGATGACCGCCTTCTCCTTGGCCATCTGGGCGACCAGCTTGGTCACCCGCGCGGTCTGCTGGACCGCGGTGTCGTGGGCCCGCTGCGCGGCTGCCGCGGCGGTGGACAGCGCGGCCACCCGGTCCCCGTTCTCGTTCTGCAGCTGCTGCATGATCGACACCCGGCTGAGCATGGTCCCGGTGTCGTTGGAGGTGAGCACCTGGAGCGGGGTGGCCAGCCCGCCGTTCATGTAACTTTCCGCGGCCAGATGGCCGATCGCGGCCTGGCCGCCAGCCAGCCGGGCCTCGTCCTGGCGGAACGTGATCTGCGCGGTCTTGGCTTCCGCGCGCGCCTCGGTCAGCTGGATCTGCAGCCCGTCGTAGTTGTTGCTCAGGTCCTCGATCTGCCGGGCCAGGCTCTTCGCCTGGGCGACCAGGCTGGACAGGCTGGGCTGGGGCTGGACCGGGCGGCTGCTCGCGGCGTAGCTCGCTGCGGCCGGCGCAATACCGGTGGCCAGCACGGCCACCGCTCCGGCCAGTGCGGTCCGCCGCCAGGCCGACGGAAGACGCAGCACCTGCCGAAAATGGATCGATCTCTCGCTGGCGGCGAGCCCGGCTACGGGCAAGCGCTTCACGTGCTCTCCTCTCCTTGACCGCCTACCGGGTTAGCTGACGGGTTCGGGCCAGGGGAGCCCTACCGCCGCGCGCACCCACTGGTGCGCACCGCGGATTCACCCCGGGAACATGGGTCCCCGGCTTCCCGGACCGCCGTCGCGGCACAGGAACTCGGCGGGCCCGTGCTGGCGTCCGGGGGATTAGGGCGTAGCACGGTGCCAGAGCGGAGATTAATGGATCACGGCCCTGTCGGTGACCTGAACCACGGAATCTTCCGGCTAGGTCAGGGGCTATATCACGGCATCACGTCCGAATCGTGATCAGGACGTGATGGGAGGCTAGTTGGGCCTGCCGCCCTTCACGAGCAATGCGTGAGTATTCGCTAACGCTACGTGCGTAATGGCGGCCGGCATAAGCGTACTGCCACCGGTCCGTCCTGGACGGCGGCGGGCACGGGCTAGGGTGTGCGGGCGATGGAGCACACGATCCGGCGGGCCCGCACCCAGGACATCCCCGCCATTGCCCGCCTGGTCGCCGACAACGTGCCGTCCGGCCGGGTGCTGCGCAAGGCCACCGTCACCCTGTACGAGGACGTGCCCGAGTTCTGGGTCGCCGAACGCGGTACCGACCAGGCCGTGGTCGGCTGCGGGGCGCTGCACGTGATGTGGGAGGACCTGGCCGAAATCCGCACCGTGGCGGTGCACCAGAGCTGCCAGGGCCAGGGCGTCGGCCACCGCCTGGTGGCCACGCTGCTGGACAGCGCGCGCGAGGTGGGCGTGCAGCGGGTCTTCGTGCTCACGTTCGCGGTCGGCTTCTTCGCCCGGCACGGCTTCAGCGAGATCGAGGGCACCCCGGTCGCCCCGGAGGTCTACGCCGAGCTTCTCCGTTCCTACGACGAAGGCGTGGCCGAGTTCCTCGACCTGGACCGGGTCAAGCCGAACACCCTAGGCAACACCCGCATGCTCCTGTACCTCTAACTGCTGCGGCTCAGAGCAGGCGGAGCTGGCGGCCGGCCGGGCGGCGGGCCCGTGGCGGGGTGGCCCGGTCCAGCAGCGCCGGGTCGATCGCGGCCAGGAACGGGGATAGGCCTGCCTCGGCCGGGCCGCCCGGGCGCCCCCGCCGGGCCGCGCAGCTCAGCAGCAGGTGCGCCCGGGCCCGGGTCATCCCGACGAACAGCAGCCGCCGCTCCTCGGCCGGATCCGGGTCCGTAGCCGCGCCGGGCAGCCACAGCGGCAGCAGCCCCCGCTCGCAGCCGGCCAGGAACACCACCTCGAACTCCAGCCCCTTGGCCGCGTGCAGGGTCAGCAGGCTGATCGCGTCGGCCCGCGGATCCAGCGCGTCCACCTCCGCGCCGAGCGCGATCTCGGTATAGAACTGCCGCAGGTCGTCGCCGCACCGGCGGGCCAGCGGGGCCAGCACCTCACCGGCGGCGCGCAGGTCGGTGCCTGACAGCCGGCCGCCTGGTTCGCCGTTGCCGAGCTGGCTGCCGTCCGCGACCGCGGCCAGCCGCCCCACCGCGGCCCGCAGCCGGCCGGGCGCGCGCTGGCCGGGCGCGCTCTGGCCCGGCGCCTCCTGCCACTTCATTTCCCGGACGATCTCGGCCACCCCGGGCCGCCGCTCCAGCAGGTCATGCGAGCGCTTCTGGAACGGCAGCCCGGCCCGGGTCAGCCCCTGGCCGAGCGCCGCCGCCTGCGCGTCGGTGCGGTACAGCACGGCGATGTCGGCCAGCCCGATGCCGTCGTGGCCATGCCCGTCGGCCCGCCCGCTGTCCAGCGAGTGAAACGAGGAGCCGCCCAGCAGCCGGTCGATGGCCGCCGCGATCCAGCCCGCCTCGCCGGCCGGTTCGGCCGCCTCGTGGACGCTGATCCTCCCCGGCTCGCCCGCCCCGGCCGGTTCAGCCGCCCGGAGCTGACGCCCGGGCACCAGCGAGCCCGGCGCTATGGCCTGCATGGCGCCGGCCACGATGGCCGGGGTGGACCGGTAGCTGGTGCTCAGCCGCACCGTCCTGGCCGCCGGGTAATCGGCCGCGAAGCGCAGGAAGAACCCCACGTCCGCGCCCCGGAAACCGTAGATGGCCTGGTCCGGGTCGCCGATCACGGTCAGCCCGGCGCCATCCCCGGTGAGCAGCCGCAGCAGTTCGTACTGCGCCGCATCGATGTCCTGGTACTCGTCCACGCTGACCCGCGGCCAGCGCCGCCGCAGCCCTTCGGCCACGGCCGGGGCCTGGCGCAGCACCTCGGTGCTCAGCTCGACCAGACCGTCGAAGTCCACCAGGCCCCGCGCGGCCAGCGCCTTGCGTAGCTGGGCGCGCTGCTCCGCGTCATCGGCCGCCGCGGCCAGCCAGGCCCGGGCCGCCCGCGGCGTCCCGGCCAGCTCGGTGGCCACCTCGAGCACGGCCTGCTCGTCGGCCACGCTGAAGTCGGCGGCCAGCCCGGCCAGCTCGTGCTGTTCGCGGAGGAGCATCAGCCCCAGCCCGTGGAACGTGGTCACCGCCAGCCGGGCCGCGCGCCGGCCGAGCAGCCCGGCCAGCCGCTCGCGCATCTCCCCGGCCGCCCGCCGGGTGAACGTCAGCGCCAGGCACTGTTCCGGGCGCACCTGCTGACTGGTGATGCCCGCGGCGATCCGGTGGGTGAGCGTCCGGGTCTTCCCGGTCCCCGGGCCCGCGATGATCATCAGTGGCGACGCCGCCTCGGCCGCCGCCCGCTGCTCCGCGTCGAGTCCGGCCAGCAGCCCGGCAGCCGGCCCCGCGTCCTCGGACCCAGCATCCCCAGCGCCCGCAGCCCGCGACGGCCGGATCCCAGCCGCCCGGCCGTTCCCGGCGCCATCCACGGGCCGGCCGGGCCGCCCCACAGCCGGGTGCCTGCCGGGCGAGCCCACGGGGCCTTCCCGGTCCGGTGTGCGCCGCGGCTCGGCCGCTAGTCGCGGGGCGGGAACCTGGGTGAGGGCCGGCTCGGGCAATTCGAACAGCGCTGTGTCCCGGGTGATGTCGCCTGGGGAAAGCAGGCGGATTACGCCGTACTCGCCGTCGTAGCCGGGGTCTTTCCGCGCGGTGCCGGCCCGCAGGCGGGAAACCGCTTCGGCCAGCAGGCTGCCGCCGGCCCGGCTTAGTTCATCCAGCGGTAGGTCAAGCAGGATGGCAAGTTCCGGGCCGAGCGCGCCGACCAGCCGGTCCACCTCGGCGGTGACCTTCTTGCTTTTCGGGCCGGTGCTCAGGATCTCGCCGATGACCTCTGGCAGCGCGACCAGGCTGGTGGATTGTGGCGCACCTGGGGGCCGGTATCCAGCGGGCCGGTCAGCCAGCTCGGTCACCCGGTTCAGTACGCCTATGGTTAATGGCTTGCCGCACTCCGGGCACAGTCCGGCAGATGCGGCCGACTCGGCCGGTTCCATCCGGACCCCGCACTTCCGGTGCCCGTCCAGGTGGTAACGTCCGCCCTCCGGAAAGAAATTGAGCGTACCGTGCAGGCCAGCGCCGGTTCGCAGCGCATCTTCGATGGCGAAGTAGTCGAGTTCTACGTCCAGCGTGGTCGCCTCGCGGCCGAGCATCGGAGGTGAGTGCGCATCCGAATTACTGACCAGCCGATAACCGTCTAGTGAAGAGCACATCCAGTTCATGGGCGGATCCGACGAGAGTCCGGTCTCGACCGCAAACACGTGCTCAGCCAGGTCTCCGTAACAGTCAGCAACGGAGTCGAAACCGGATTTCGAGCCAAGCACGGCGAACCACGGCGTCCAGATATGAGCAGGAACGAGATAGCACCCAGGACCGGCGTTCAGCGTGATGTCGAGCAGATGCCGTGAGTCCAGGCCAAGAATGGGACGGCCGTCCGAGGCGAGGTTACCGACCTTACTCAGCGCAGCCGTGATCGTGGCCGCCGCATCCAGTGTCGGCGCATACAGCAGGTGATGCACCTTGCGGGTGCGATCGCCCGCCCGGTAGATAGTCGATATCTCGGTGCAGAGCAGGAATCGCACCGGCTGCTGGCAACTCGGCGGTGAGTCCCGTCGCAGCCGGCTGGCCAGGTCGGGGCGCAACTGGAACAGTCCCGGCTCGGCCGGTTCCAGTGTCTCGCGCAGTTCCTCGGCCCAGCCCGGATGGGTGAAGTCGCCGGTGCCGACGACCGTGATCCCCTTCCTCCGCGCCCACCAGGCCAGGCTGGGAATATCGCAGTTCTTGCTGCATGCGCGCGAGAACCGCGAGTGAACGTGCAGGTCGGCGTGGAACATCCGGGGTCGTGAGCTGCTTTCCGGCGGCGCTGCTCTGGCCGCCCGCTCTGGGATACTGCCACTCTGCCGCAGCCGGGGCCGGGTGTTCCGGCAACGCGCCGGCCACGGGCGGCCTGCCCCTAGCGAAACCGGGAGGGGGTGATCCGCGCTCTTTGGCTATGCGCGACAATGCATAAGTGCGGTTCGCTGCCTGATCACCCAAAGCGGGCTCAGGTTGTTCGCCCAGATGCCAAGCAAGCTGGGCCGATGGCCGCACTAGCCGGACGATCAAGTGGGCGGGCGGAAAGGAGCGTGCCATGCTCGGCGACCTGGCCGCACTCACCCCGCCAACGGTTGTCTGCGTGGCCTTCCTGATCGGGCTCGGGATCTTCCTTCGGCACCAGCTGGGACCCAAGCAGGAGTCCGCAGAAGACGAGCAGCCGGATGATATTTCGGATGACAGCGGGATTCCGCATACTGAGCGTTCGGGGTCGGCCACATCATCTGATCCTGGGGCCAGCTAGCCAACGTTCTGGAACCATGCAGATCGGCACTGCTCCCCTATCCTTGTCTGATTACGGAGAGTTACTGCAATCTTCCGGCTAGTCTGCCTGCCACAAGCCACATGGAGAACTCCACTGCGATTTCGCTACCATCAATTGGCAAACACAAGCGAGTCATGGTATATCTTTGGCAACCTATAAAGACTTGCTCCAGCGGAAGGGCTGGCACCCATGGCACAAAAGGTTCAGGTGCTCCTCGTCGACGACCTCGATGGGGGCGAGGCGACCGAGACCGTGGCCTTCAGTCTCGATGGCACTATGTACGAGATCGACCTCAGTAGCGAAAACGCAGGCAAGCTCCGCAAAGAGTTTGCGCCCTACGTCGATCACGCCCGCAAGGCGAGTGGTGGCACCGGCGGTGGCCGGCGTCGCCGCGCACGGACCGGACCAGGCCGTGAGCGCAGCTCGGAAATCCGGGCCTGGGCCAAACAGCGCGGCTACAAGGTGAGTGAGCGCGGCCGTATTCCCGCCACGATCATCCAGGAGTACGACGCAGCCCACTAGGGGCTACACAGCCGAGGCCCGCAGGTGCCTCGCGGCGCATAGTTTCGCTTCGGAACGCGCCGTGGGGCTCGTGCGGGCCTCGTGCTTGTTGCTGGATTTCGTCACCTGTCCGGGCCGCGCCGCGGCACTCGGCCGCGCCCGTGCTTCTCCTCCGGAACTCCTTATCCTGAGGGCTGCTTATCCTTAAGCTCCCCGTCGGCGCGAGCTTCCCTGCCGCCGCCGCCGCGCCACGGCGCCACCGTCCCGGCCCGGCCTGGCTGGCGGCCAGCGGTGAACTCTGCGGGCCCGCGCTCCGTGCTAAGAGAGGTGCGCCGCCGCTGGTCGGGCGGCGTTCGCTTGCGGCGTACAGGGAACACCTGCCCCCTCGTGGGGGGTTGGATGGGATGAAGGTCCTACTGCCGGGGAACTGTCTACACATGTGCGGCATATCGCGCGGCACATCGTCCGGCATGCGGGCTACCATGCGGAAGGGACGGGCCCCGGAGCACCGGACACCTGGGTCCCCCCGACCGCTCTGTGAGGAGCGAGGCGATGTTCGAAAGGTTTACCGACCGGGCGCGGAGAGTTGTGGTCCTGGCGCAGGAAGAAGCCAGGATGCTGAACCACAACTACATCGGCACCGAGCACATCCTGCTTGGCTTGATCCACGAGGGCGAGGGCGTGGCGGCCAAGGCGCTGGAATCCCTGGGAATCAGCCTGGAGGCAGTACGCCAGCAGGTTGAGGAGATCATTGGCCAGGGCCAGCAGGCACCTTCCGGGCATATCCCGTTCACGCCACGCGCGAAGAAGGTGCTCGAGCTCTCCCTGCGCGAGGCGCTGCAGCTCGGGCACAACTACATCGGCACCGAGCACATCCTGCTCGGCCTCATCCGCGAGGGTGAGGGCGTGGCCGCCCAGGTGCTGGTCAAGCTGGGCGCGGACCTCAACCGGGTCCGCCAGCAGGTTATTCAGCTGCTGCACGGCTACCAGGGCAAGGAGCCAGCCGCGGCGGGCGCGCCGTCGGAGTCGGCCCCGTCCACCTCCCTGGTGCTGGACCAGTTCGGCCGGAACCTCACCCAGGGCGCCCGTGAGGGCAAGCTCGACCCGGTGATCGGCCGGGAGAAGGAAATCGAGCGGGTCATGCAGGTCCTCTCCCGCCGCACCAAGAACAACCCGGTGCTGGTCGGCGAGCCCGGCGTGGGCAAGACGGCGGTGGTTGAGGGGCTGGCCCAGAAGATTGTCAAGGGCGAGGTGCCGGAGACCCTCAAGGACAAGCAGCTGTACACGCTTGACCTTGGTGCGCTGGTGGCGGGGTCGAGGTACCGCGGTGATTTCGAGGAGCGGCTGAAGAAGGTCCTGAAGGAGATCAGGACCCGTGGTGACATCATCCTGTTCATCGACGAGCTGCACACTCTGGTCGGCGCCGGTGCCGCCGAGGGTGCTATCGATGCCGCGTCGATCCTGAAGCCCATGCTGGCCCGCGGTGAGCTGCAGACGATCGGTGCCACCACGCTGGACGAGTACCGCAAGCACCTGGAGAAGGACGCGGCGCTGGAGCGCCGGTTCCAGCCCATCCAGGTGGCCGAGCCGACGATCTCGCACACCATCGAGATCCTCAAGGGCCTGCGCGACCGGTACGAGGCGCACCACCGGGTGTCCATCACGGACGGGGCGCTGGTCGCGTCGGCGCAGCTGGCCGACCGTTACATCAGCGACCGGTTCCTGCCGGACAAGGCCATCGACCTGATCGACGAGGCCGGCTCGCGGATGCGCATCCGCCGGATGACCGCGCCACCGGACCTGCGTGAGTACGACGAGAAAATCGCGCAGGTGCGGCGGGAAAAGGAGTCGGCCATAGACTCCCAGGACTTCGAGAAGGCCGCCGCGCTGCGCGACACTGAGAAGCAGCTGATCGGGAAGAAGGAAGCCCGGGAGAAGGAGTGGAAGGCCGGCGACATGGATGTCGTCGCCGAGGTGAATGAGGAACTCATCGCCGAGGTGCTGGCCACCGCCACCGGAATCCCGGTGTTCAAGCTGACCGAAGAGGAGTCGCAGCGGCTGCTGCGGATGGAAGACGAGCTGCACCGGCGCGTCATCGGGCAGAACGACGCGATCAAGGCGCTATCCCAGGCCATCAGGCGGACGCGGGCCGGGCTGAAGGACCCCAAGCGCCCCGGCGGGTCGTTCATCTTCGCCGGGCCGTCCGGCGTCGGCAAGACCGAGCTGTCCAAGACGCTGGCCGAATTCCTATTCGGTGAAGAGGACGCGCTTATCCAGCTCGACATGAGCGAGTACATGGAGAAGCACACGGTGTCCCGGCTGTTCGGCTCGCCGCCCGGCTATGTCGGGTACGAGGAGGGTGGCCAGCTCACCGAGAAAGTCCGGCGCCGGCCGTTCTCGGTGGTCCTGTTCGACGAGATCGAGAAGGCCCACCCGGACATCTTCAACTCGCTGCTGCAGATCCTGGAAGACGGCCGCCTGACCGACGCCCAGGGCCGGCTGGTGGACTTCAAGAACACCGTCATCATCATGACCACCAACCTCGGCACCAGGGACATCTCCAAGGGTGTGTCCGTCGGTTTCGCCCGGTCGGGCGAGTCCAAGGGCTCCTACGACCGGATGAAGGCCAAGGTCAACGAGGAGCTGAAGCACCACTTCCGGCCGGAGTTCCTCAACCGGGTGGACGACACCATCGTCTTCCACCAGCTGACCGAAGCCGAGATCGTCGAGATCGTCGATCTGATGATCGCCAAGGTGGACGAGCGCCTGCGGGACCGGGACATGGGCCTCGAGCTCCGGCCGGCGGCCAAGTCGCTGCTGGCGGAGCGCGGCTACGACCCGGTGCTCGGCGCGCGGCCGCTGCGGCGCACCATCCAGCGGGCGATCGAGGACACCCTGTCCGAGAAGATCCTGTTCGGTGAGCTGAAGGCAGGCCAGATCGTGATCGTGGACGTGAAGGGCACCGGTGAGGACGCCCAGTTCACGTTCAAGGGCGTGCCCAAGCCGGAGGCGGTCCCTGACGCGCCCCCGGCCGAGATCGGGAGCGGTGCTGCGGTCGAGCGCGGGGCGTCCGCGCAGCAGCAGGACTGATCACCAGAAGCACGAGACGCTGAGCGGCGGGCCCCCGAAGGCCCGCCGCTCAGTGTTTTCCAGCATCCGCCTCACCGGCCACCCAGGCCTCACCGGCCACGCCCGCAGACCGGCCTGCCCCACCCGCACGGCAGGCGCGACCCGCGCGCGGAGGCGATCACTCCGTTGTTGATGTTGACCTAGATGTCGCCATAGCAGCACCTATGTCAACATCAACATCTCGTCCGGCCCTTGACTGGTCACACCAGCACCTCAGGCATCACCAGCCAGACCCCGGCCGGGCCGCGGCCGTGCACAGGGGGTGCCCGAGAGGCGAATCGTCCTAAGTCCCAAGCGGCGTTGGGTTCTAGTACCACTTTGGTCATGCTCACGGTGGTCAGGGGCGGACATGCGGCGGCGCTGGGGCTGGGCTGGCGGTCGGTGGGTCTTCCCCGCGGCCGGTCCCGCCGGGGAGGGCGTAGCGGCCGTCGGGGAGCGGGTCGACCAGGCCGTCGGCGACCAGGCTGTCCAGGGCCCGGCTGCGCTGCCGTGGTTCGGCCCAGGCCGCGTCGAGCCGTGCGGCCGGCACCGGCCCGTCTGTGTCCCGCAGGACGGCCAGCAGGCGGCCCCGGCACTGCCGGTCGGTGCCCTCGTAGGCCTGGCTGCGCCGGGCGCCGTCACCGGCCGGGCGCCCGGCCAGCCGCCACGCACAGTCGCCCGCCACCGGGCACTGGGCGCATCGCGGCCGGGCCGCGGTGCAGACCAGCGCGCCGAGTTCCATCACCGCGACCGACCACTGGGCCGCCACCCCGGGCTGCTCCGGCAGCAGGGCCTCGGCCAGGCGGCGTTCGGCCACTGACGCGCTGGGTGGCGGCAGTTCCTGGCCGCTGACCAGCCGGCCCAGCACCCGGCGGACGTTGGTGTCCAGTACCGCGTGCCGCTGGCCGAACGCGAAGCTGGCCACGGCCGCCGCGGTGTACGCGCCGATCCCGGGCAGCGCCAGCAGCGCGTCCAGGGCCGGCGGCACCTCACCGCCATGCCGCTCCACCAGGGCCTGCGCGGTCTGGTGCAGCCGGAGCGCCCGCCGTGGGTAGCCCAGGCGGCCCCACTGCCGTACCGCGTCGCCTGGGGCCGCCGCGGCCAGCGCGGCCGGCGTCGGCCAGCGGGCCAGCCAGGCCGCGTAGGCGGGCAGCACCCGGGCCACCGGGGTCTGCTGCAGCATTATCTCGCTGACCAGAATGGCCCACGGGGTCGCGTCAGCCCGGCGCCAGGGCAGGTCGCGCTGGTGGGCGGCGTACCAGTCCAGCACGGCGGCGGCGTTCGGGCTCGGCATGTCCCCCGATCCTCGCACGCGCGCCATGATGTCCGGGCCGCCCGGATGCGCGCGGCGCGGGCCAGAGGATGATCTTGTGCGGGTGTGGGCAAAAGCCCCCCGGGCATCGCTCGGCTCTGGAATAATGCCCGGCCCGGCCGGCGGGTCGGCGAGCCTGGCCGGGCCGGGCGGCGCATACTGCTCGCATGTCTGGCAGTACACCCGGTAACCGGCAAAGCCCAGGTCAGAGCGATGTCTACTGGCGCCGGCGGGTTATCGCGCTGGCGGCGGCGATCGGCGTTCTGGCGCTGATCGCCTGGACCGTCAACGGGACCCTGGGCGGGGCCGGGAACGCGCAGACGGCCGCGGACACCACGCACACCGGCCAGCATGGCAAGCACGGGATCGCGCCCACGGCCGCCACCTCGCCCTCGGTGTCGCCCAGCACGGCCGGGCCGGCAGTGGCCGCGGCGGCCACGCCCCGGCCCACCGCATCAGCCCACGGACAGCACGGGCAGGCCAAGCACGGGCAGGCCAAGCATCGGCAGGCCAAAAACGGGCGGCACCAGGCCGGGCACGGCGCCGCCTGCCCGCGCGGCTCGGTGGTGCTCAGCCTGTTCACCACCAAGTACCACTACCCGGCCCATCAGCTCCCCCGGTTTCAGCTGGACGTGGTCTCCACCGCCCCCCGGCCCTGCTCGTTCGACCTGGGCGCGAAGCACGTCCAGCTAGTGATCAAGGCGGGCGGCGAGCGCCAGGTCTGGGATTCCGCCGATTGCGCCGCGGCTGGTCACCGGATGACCCGGCTAGCACGGGGCGTGCCGGACGTGCTGCAGGTCAGCTGGGACCGAAAGACCGCGGCGGCCAGCTGCCGGCTGGCGGGCAAGGCCGCCCGCCCTGGCACCTACACGGCCACCGCGCGCAGTGGACCGCTGCACAGCCAGACGCTGATCTTCGTGCTGGGCGGCCCGAACGTAGCAGTGCCCTGACCTCGGCCCTGACCCCGGCCCTGACCTGGGCTGCCCTGACCTGCGGTGGCCTGCCGCGCGCTCAGGAGTACCGCTCCAGCAGCGTCACCTCGGCCAGCCTGGACAGGCCCTCCCGGGCCCGGCGCGCCTCCGGCTCGGCCACGCCGGGCACGTCCTGCAGCTCGGCGACGCTCGCGGCCAGCAGCTTATGCAGCCCGCCGAAGTGGGCGACCAGCCGCTGCGCCACCGGTTCTGGCAGCCGCGGCACCCGGGCCAGCAGCCGGTAGCCGCGTGGCTCCACCGGCTCGTCCAGCATGCCCGCGCCGCCCAGGCCGAGCACCGCGGCCACCCGCCCGGCGTCCAGCAGTTCCTCTGGCGACAGGTCCTCAAGCTGGCTGAGCACCACGCCGACCTCGTCACCCTGGCCCGCGCTGGGCAGGTAGTCCTGCACGATGAGCTGCCGCTCTGAGCCGCTGCCCGCGATGAGCTCATCGAACTGCAGCGCCAGCAGCCGCCCGTCGGTGCCCAGCTCGACCTGGTAGCCCTCGATCTCCCCGGCAATGCGGCGGACCATCTCCAGCCGCTGGGCCACCGCGGTCACGTCGCGGACCGTGGCCACGTCCTCGATCTCGTGCGCGGTGAGCAGCCGCGACACCTCATCCAGCCGCAGCTTGTACCGCTCCAGGGTGGCCAGCGCCTGGTTGGCACGGGACAGGATCGCGGCCGAGCCCTCGAGGACGTACCGCGCGCCGTCCAGGTACAGCCCGATGATCCGCATCGACTTGCTGACCGAGACCACCGGGCAGCCGGTGTGCCGGGCGACGCGTTCCGCGGTGCGGTGCCGGGTACCCGATTCGCCGGTGGGCAGCGCCGGGTCCGGCACCAGGTGCACCGCGGCCCTGACGATGTACTCGGCCGTGGCGTCCAGCACGATCGCGCCGTCCATCTTGGCCAGCTCGCGCAGCCGGGTCGCGGAGAACGCCACCCGCAGCTCGAAGCCGCCGGTGCACACTTCGTCCACGGCAGGCCCGTCGCCGAGCACGATCAGCGCGCCGGTGTTGCCGCGCAGGATCCGTTCCAGGCCGTCGCGCAGCGCGGTGCCCGGGGCCAGCGCGGCCAGGGCAGCCCGGCGGCGCTCGTCCCGGGCGTGGTGTCCCTGCTGGGCTGACTGTGGCGGCACAAGCCCCCCGGGGAAGGTTGCTGGGTGGCCACCAGCTTATCGGCGGCCTGGGTTCTTGACCGCTGCTTTACCGCCGGGCCACCCGGCAGTGGCTCAGCCGCTGAACGCGGCCGTCATCGCGTCCCGGATGTCGGTCACCTCGCGGACTTCGATCGGCCCGGTCCCGTCCTCCCGCCCGGCCGCCGGGGCGGCCCCGGTTCCGTCGGCCTGGCCGGCCGGCACCAGGGCCAGCCGGAAACCCAGCCGTTCGGCCTCGGCCAGCCGCCGGGCCACGCCGTTGACCTGGCGCACCTCGCCCGCCAGCCCCACCTCGCCAACCGCGACGACCGACCCGGGCACGCTGAGGTTGATCAGCCCGCTGGCGAACGCCAGCGCCACGGCCAGGTCCACCGACGGCTCGGTGAGCCGCACCCCGCCCACCGTGGCCGCGTACACGTCCTGCTTGCCCAGCTTCAGGTCAGCCCGCCGGGTGAGCACGGCCAGCACCATGCCCACCCGGTTCGGGTCCAGCCCCGAGGTTACCCGGCGGGGCAGCTCCGCTGGTGACGGCGCCACCAGCGTCTGCACTTCGGCGATCAGCGGCCGGCGGCCCTCCAGGGTGACGGTGACGCAGGTGCCGGGCACCGCGTCGTGCTGCCGGGACAGGAACAGGCCGCTCGGGTCGGCCAGCCCGGTGATGCCCCGCTCGCCCAGGTCGAAGCAGCCGATTTCGTCTGTGGGGCCGTAGCGGTTCTTCACCGCGCGGACCATACGGAACTGGGCGTGCCGGTCGCCCTCGAAATGCAGCACCACATCGACCAGGTGCTCCAGGGCCCTGGGCCCGGCGATCGAGCCGTCCTTGGTCACGTGCCCGACCAGCACCGTGGTCAGCGCGTGCTGCTTGGCCACCGCCATCAGGGCGGCGGTGACCGCCCGGATCTGGGACACGCCGCCGGGGGCGCCCTCGACGCCCTCGGCCGTGATGGTCTGCACCGAGTCCACGATCAGCAGCTGCGGCTGCACCGCCGCGACGTGCCCGAGCAGCGCGGCCAGGTCGGTCTCGGCCGCCAGGAACAGGTTCTCGGCGACCGCGCCGATCCGGTCCGCGCGCAGCCGGACCTGGGCCGCGGATTCCTCGCCGGTCACGTACAGCACCGGCCCGGACTGCGCGGCGAACGTGCCCGCCTCCAGCAGCAGGGTCGACTTGCCCACCCCAGGCTCCCCGGCCAGCAGCACGACCGCCCCGGGCACCAGGCCGCCGCCGAGCACCCGGTCCAGCTCGCCGAGCCCGGTGGACCGGGCGCCCGCCGCGCTGGCGTCCACCGCCGCGATCGACACGGCGGGCTTGGCCGGTGCCACCGCGGCACTAAACTCGGCGGCCGGGCTGAACGCCCCGGCCGGCCCGGTCCCGGGCCGCAGCAGCCGGGGCGCGGCCGCGGCCTGAACCGTGCCCCACGCCTGGCAGCCCGCGCAGCGCCCGGTCCACTTGGTGGTGCGCCAGCCGCACTCGGAGCACTGGAACGCCTGGCCCGCCGAAGACTTCGCCATGGCCAGGACGGTACTGGCCCGGTCCGACAGCCGGCCGCTGCGACACACGGCGGCCCGCCGTGGCGGGTGAGCCCGGCCGCCCGCCACGGCGCATAAGCTGGCCAGAGCGGGTAGAAACAGCGTGCGGAAGGGAGTCACGGTGAGCGAAGCGGACAGCGCTCCGCGACCTCTGGTGGCACTATCTACCGCGTCGGTCTACCCAGACCGGACACCGGACGCGTTCGAGGTAGCGGCCCGCCTGGGTTACGACGGGGTCGAGGTCATGGTCACGCCGGACGCCGTCAGCCAGGACATTGACGTGCTACGGCGGCTCGCCGACTACCACAGCATGCCGGTGCTGGCCGTGCACGCGCCCTGCCTGCTGATCACCCAGCGGGTGTGGGGCCGCGACCCGTGGGGAAAGCTGGTCCGGGCCAAGGAAGTGGCCGAGCAGCTCGGCGCCCGGGTCGTGGTGGTCCACCCGCCGTTCCGGTGGCAGCGCGACTACGCCAGGGACTTCGGCACCGGGCTGGCCCGGATGCAGTCGGAGACCGATGTGCTGTTCGCGGTGGAGAACATGTTCCCGCTCCGCGCCCGAGGGGCCGAGGTGGCGCCATACGCGCCGACCTGGAACCCGGTGCAGATGGACTACCCGCACGTCACCCTGGACCTGTCACACACCGCGGTGTCCGGCTCGGACGCGCTGGCCATGGCCGGTGAACTGGGCAGCCGGCTGGCCCATGTGCACCTGGCCGACGGCACCGGGCTGGCCTACCGCGACGAGCACCTGGTGCCGGGGCGGGGCACCCAGCCGTGCGCGCCGCTGCTGCGCCAGCTGGGCCCAGCGGGCTACCGGGGCATGATCGTGCTGGAGGTCAAGACGTTCCGCGCGCCGACCCAGGAGGCCCGGCAGGCCGACCTGGCCGAGGCGCTCGAGTTCGCCCGGGCCAATCTGGCCGCGCCGGACGGCGCCGCACGCCCGGCCGGGGCCGGCCCAGGCCGCGGCAGCCCGAATGGTGCCACCGGCGCCGGGCGAGATCACCTGGCCCACGGCTCGGTCTTACGGTTTTGATCTGGGGGGCGACCCCCAGGCCCCCGGTCGCCGCTTCGCGGCGAGTGGCTTCTCGGCGGGAGCCACGGCTTCGCCGCGGTCCCGCCTCGGCGCCAGCGGCGGGGGGGATACCCCCCCGCGACCCCCCGCCAGCGCCGGCTCGGGGAGGACACGCCTGCGGCGCGCCTCCCGTCGCCGGCGCTGGACGTGAGCACGATCAAGGATGCATGCTGCCCGTCATGACACCGAACACGCTGATCACCGTCGCGCCCACCGGCGCCGAGTCGGAGAAGGCCAAGGTTCCCACGCTCCCGGTCACCCTGGACGAGCTGGTCACCACCGCGGTTGAGTGCCGCGCGGCCGGGGCCGCCGTGATCCATGTGCACATCCGGGACGGCCAGGCCCAGCCCACCCTCGATCTGGGCCGGCTCAAGGACACCGTGCGCGCGCTGCGGGACAGCACCGACCTGATCGTGCAGCTGTCCACCGGCGGCGCGGTCACCGACAGCTTCGCGGACCGGCTGGCGGTACTCGACGCCGAACCCGACGCCTGCTCGCTGACCTGCGGCACGGTCAACTTCGGCGACGAGGTGTTCGCCAACCCGTACCCGTTCATGCGCGAGCTGTACGCCCGCACCCAGGCGGCCGGGGTGGTCCCCGAGTTCGAGCTGTTCGACCTGGGACAGGTGGCGTCGCTGCACCGGCTGCTCGATGAGCTGGGGCCGCCGCACGGCGGGCATGTGCACTGTGACCTGGTGATGGGCGTGCCGGGTGGGATGCCGGGCACGCTGGCCGCGCTGACCGCGGCGGTGGCCGCGCTGCCCGGCGGGGCCACCTGGTCGGCCACCGGGATCGGCCGGACCTCGCTGCCGGTGCTGCTGGGCGCGCTGGCCGCGGGCGGGCACCTGCGGGTCGGCATGGAGGACACCACCTCGTTCGCCCGCGGCCGCCCGGTGACCGGCAACGCGGAGCTGGTCGAGCGGGCCGCGGCGGCGGCCGGGCTGGCCCAGCGGCCGCCCATGCCGCCCAGCGAGGCGCGCGCATTCCTGGGGGTGAGCAGCCGTCACTGAGCGCAGCGCGCCGATCATGCTGGCCGAGGTGGTCCGGTCCGGTTTCACCGAGTCGCGGCACCGCGGCTCGGTGCTGATCCTCGGCGCCGACGGCGCCCCGGTGCTGCGGGCCGGCCAGGTCAGCGGGCCGATTTTCCCGCGTTCGGTGAACAAGCCGATGCAGGCGGCCGCCCTGCTGCGGGCCGGCCTGGACCTGGACGGCAAGCTGCTGGCGCTGGCCGCGGCCAGCCATTCCGGCGAGGACTTCCACGTGGCCGGGGTGCGCGAGATCCTGGCCCAGGCCGGGCTGACCGAGAGCGCGCTGGGCTGCCCGCCCGCCCTGCCCATGGACGAACAGGCCCAGCGCGAGGTGCTGCGCCGCGGCGGCGGCCCGGACCGGGTGCACATGAACTGCTCAGGGAAGCACGCCGCCATGCTGGCCTGCTGCGTAGCGGCGGGCTGGCCGGCCGGCAGCTACCTCGACCCGGCCCATCCGCTGCAGGCCGCGATCCGCGCCGTGCTGGAGGACCTGGCCGGCGAGCACATCGAGCACGCCGGCGTGGACGGCTGCGGCGCCCCGCTGTTCGCGCTGTCCCTGACCGGCCTGGCCCGGGCGCTGCGCGTGCTGGTCACCGCGCCGCCCGGCACCCCGGAACGCCGGGTGGCCGACGCGATGCGCGCCTACCCGGAATGGACCTCGGGCAGCCACCGCCCGGAGCGGGCCTTGATGGCCGCCGTGCCCGGCCTGCTGGTCAAGTCCGGGGCCGAGGGCGTGCAGGGGCTCGCGCTGGCCGATGGCCGGGCCGCCGCGTACAAGATCGAGGACGGCGCGTCGCGGCCGCTGCGCGGGGTGGCCGTGGCCGTGCTCCGCCGCCTCGGCGTGACCAGCGATCCCGCGGCGCTGGACCGGGTCGCGCATGTTCCGGTCATGGGCGGGGAGCGGGAGGTCGGCGTGGTCCGCGCCACACTCCCGGCCTGACGGCCGGGCCACCCGGGCGGCGGCAGCCGCGGTGCTGGCCGTTAGGCATGCTAGGGGGTGCTTGCTGGGCGTTTGCAATTGCAAGCACTATTTGATTCACTGGATCCGTGAGTCCTATGCGTCGAGTCAGCTCCATCGGTGAGTACATCAAGGAGCAGCGGGAGCAGGCGAAGATCTCGCTGCGGCAGCTGGCCGCGGCGGCCGGCGTCTCCAACCCGTACCTGAGCCAGGTCGAGCGGGGCCTGCGCCGGCCGAGCGCCGAGATACTCCAGCAGATCGCCAAGGGCCTGCGGATCTCCGCGGAAGCGCTGTACGTGCAGGCCGGGATCCTGGAGGACCGGGAGCCGGACACCGGCGTCCGCGCGGCCGTGCTGGCCGAGCCGGTGCTGACCGAGCGGCAGAAGCAGGTGCTGCTGGAGATCTACGACTCGTTCCGCAAGGAGGCCGCCGCGCAGGCGGCCGAGGCGGAGGCGGGGCCGGGCGGTGCGGCGCCGGCGGTCACCACGGGGCTCACGGAAGAACAGGACGACGACCCGCTCGCGGCACCGGCGCCGCCGCGCACCAACGCGGCGGGCCAGGACAGGGCGTCCGCGTCCGAGTCAACGGGGCCTGCCCCCAGTGGCGGGCCAGGAGAGGTAGAGAAGTGATGAACGGTACTGATGCGGTGAAGACGGAAGTGCGCAAGCTGGCCACCAGCAAGCCGGTGCACGCCGCGGCGGGCGCGGGCGCGCTGGCCACGGCGGCCCTGCGTGAGCTGCCCGCGCGGATTTCCCGCTGGAGCAGCGAGAT
>Ga0335085_10005877_pt1 | contig 19560 bp, 19 predicted proteins | sample Lox_Sample_45_FD_206712 | JGI IMG/M metagenome (GOLD analysis project Ga0335085, IMG submission 206712) | Soil microbial communities from Loxahatchee National Wildlife Refuge, Florida, United States - Lox_Sample_4.5 | ecosystem: Environmental > Terrestrial > Soil > Wetlands | place: USA...
GTGCCAAAAGGGGCCGTTCAGCTTCAGCGCGGGAGCGGTGCTCTCTCCCTATCAGAAGTAGAACTTTACGCCAAACTGGATGTACCGCGACGACCCTGCCTGGTACAAGTTGCCGAAGCTGGTGCTGTAGGCATTGCGCAACTGATACAGCTTGTAGCCGTTGAGCGTCGTGATGTCATACGAGTTGGCGTTGGTGCCGTAAAAGTTGGCGGGCAGAGCGATGCGGTAGAAATTGGCCGGCAGCGCGCCCGCGGCGTCCTTCTGCGCATTCACCATGTTGATGACCTGGTTGTACAGGTTGTAGCCCGGAGTCCCCGCGGTGGCGCTGTAGGCCGGCTGGCCATTGGCGGCCGCCCAGGTGTTGTAAGCGGACGTCGTGAGCGTCGCGGTGCTGGGCGCTCCCATGAAATCCGAGCCGCCGCCGGCGTTGGGAATGAAGGCGAACACCGGGTGGTTGAACACGTTGAGCGCATCCACGCGGAATTCGAGTTGGCGCCTGCCGCTTTCTCCGATGCGGAACTTTTTCTGCACCGAAAGATCCAGGAACTGCTCCCACGGCCCGCGCAACCCGTCCACCGCGCGCGGAGCATTGCCGAGCACGCCCAGGGCCGGTCGCATGAAGGCCGAGGGGTTGGCGTAGGGCTGGCAGCCGGTTCCGGTCGGGCAGTTGGGGTCGTACAGAGGATTCACCAGCGGCACGCCGGTCAGCATATCGGGGCGCGCGGTATGGGTGCTGTCGCCGATCTGGTTGGTGTCGGAAAGGTAATCCACGAACGGCGTGCCCGAATTCATACGACCCAGGGCGGTAACGCTCCAGCCGCCGATTGCGTAATCCAGCGGCTTCCAGACATTGGCAGCGAACTGCCGCCCGCGGCCGACCGGGAGGTCGTAGATCACGGTGCCGTGAATGACGTGCTTCTGGTCGTAGAGCGAAACGGCGCGGTCGTCCGCACGGGTCCCGCCGAATGCCACCTGGCCGCCGATCTGTCCCACCGTGAGAATGCCTTTATCCACGCCCGCGCTGGACGCGGTATCGATGGATTTCGAAAGCGTGTAGTTGGCATAGAACGTGAGCCCCTTGCCCGTGCGATGCACCACGTTGATATATCCGGCGTGGCGAATGCTGTTGGCGGAGGCATCGTAGAGCATGTTCAGCGTGGAGAAGCCCAGGTACGGGCTGCCGAGGGTGCCGTTCTGCACCGTGAGCAGCTTGCCGGTGATGGGATTGACGCGGCCCAGCGGATCGTTAACGGTTCCGGTCGAGCTCACGTTCTGGCCGATCTGCGCGCTGAGCAGGTTCGAATCTTTCGGATTGATGTCTTCTGCCGGCATGAAGAGGTGGATTCCCATGCTGCCGGTGTAAGCCACTTCCACCACCGTGCTCCGGCTAGCCTGCCACGAGGTGGTCAGATTCCAGTTGTTCACATAAGGCGTATGGTAATTCTGCGAAACCGCATAGCCGCCCAGGGTCTGTTGGTAGTAAAGGCTGTCCATGTAATCCAGGCCGTTGGAAGGCGGTCCACCGGGCCCGAATACCTGTGTGCGGATGCTGGTAGGGGTCAGGATGGGCGGGTTTTCGCCCAGGCGCATTACGTATTGCGGGTTGGCGGTCTGCGATCCGGCGGTGGTGGTGGGATACACGGTCGCAGTATAGGTGGCGCCGAAATCGGGATTGGGAAGCTGCGTCATCCCGGTGATGGGCGCATGCGCCATGCCCCAGCCGCCGCGGAACACGATGTGCCGCGACTGCAGAAAATCGGGGCTCCACGCGAAACCGAAGCGCGGCTCGAAATCGCGATATTGCGGCGGCGTGAGATAGCGCGAGTTGCCGCCGATGCCGCTGAAGGCGAACGGAACCACGTTCACCGAATTGATCGCTTCGCCATCCTGCAGGGTCATGGGCGTCGCCAGCGGGTACGATTTGGCGAGATCCGGGCGAAACACGCCCTGGTCGTTATACTTCTCCGTGCGCGGCAACTGCACCGTGTAGCGGAGCCCGATATTCAGTGTAAGGTTGGGCTTCACGTGCCAATCGTCCTGAATGAAGCCTGCTCCGGTATTCCAGCGGTAGTAGTAGGGAACTTCGATATTGCGCAGCGTGACCGCCGGGCTGCCGCCGTTGTTCGGCACGCCCTCCAGGAAGCTGGCGAAGGCGCCGCCGCCCGTGCCCGAGGAGCCGCCGTTGGAGTTGGTCGGATACGCGTTAAACGCGTACACGCCGCCGATGGCGCCATACAGCGGAATTACGTTCTGCAGCGCGTGGTTCAGATCCACGCCGAACTTGAAGCTCATGGACCCATGCGTCTTGTAGACGATATCGGTGATGGCGTAGCGCTCTTCACGTGTCTCCGCCTGCGTGGAGCCGGCGCCGCCAAAGCCCGTCGCCGTGCTGCTGCCGTTGCCGTAGCTCTTGCTCGGAAAGAGATTCTGGAACGTGGGCAGGCCGCCATCGGTAATGCTGGGCAGGCCGAAGGCGGCGTTCAGGTTCTCGCCGCCGTTCGGGTCATATTGCGGAGCCGTGGTCGAACTGAAACGCCCGCGCGTGTAGTTCAGGCGGATGTCATTGAACAAAGTCGGGCTGAACGTGTGGGTATCGGCCAGCATGGCCTGCTTGCCCCAACTGTAGTTGGCGCCGTAGTTGGTGGGGCTCACCGGCGTGCCTTGCAGTTTCACGACGGGAGTGACGGTGAAGCGGCCGTACAGGCGGTTGCGTTCCGAAATCGTGTGGTCCACGCGGAAGGTGTAGCGCTGTTCGTCCTGGCTGAGCAGGCGCGGAGCGTAGAGGTTGGAAATATTGCCGTTGCTGTCGAGGAAATAGGGCCCGGCCGCCGCCAGGTACTGCTTGGATTTCTGCGCCGCGCTGTCGAGATACTGCGCCGGAATCTTGTTGCCGGGGAAGGGCACGTAGGAGGGCTGGCAGTTGGTGGTCACGGTGGACGTGCACAGCGTGATCTGCTGGAACTGGTTTCCGTTGACCAGGTTGAACTGCTGATAAATGGCGCTGTCGGAAAGCTGCTGAACGGCCACGGGTGCGGTTGCCTGGAACTGCTGCACCACGCTGGTGGGCAGCCACCCGCTGTTGGTCAGCACCACGTTGCTGAAGTCGCCGTTCCACATTTCCGGGGTCGGCATGAGCGCGTATTGATCCAGGTGGTCGCGGCGATACCAGGGCTCGACCGCTGCAAACCAGAAGGTCTTGTTCTTGCCGTTATAGACCTTGGGAATGTAGACCGGGCCGCCGCCGGAAAGCGAGAACTGGTTGTATTTCAGGGTGGGGGCGGAGCGGTTGGTGCTGGCCTGCGTCCACGGCGCGGCGGCGAAATCGGGGTTGCGGTTGTACCACAGCGCGGTGCCGTGGAGTTCGTTGGTGCCGCTCTTGGTGGTGATGCTGATAATACCGCCGCCGGTGGTGCCGTATTCAGCGGAAAATGCCGAGCTCTGCACCGTGAACTCCTGCACGGTCTCGGGCGTGAAGCTTACAATCGAGCGGCCCAGTCCGACGCCCGTGTTGTTGGTGCCATCGGCCATGATAGTGTTGCTCAGCGCGCGCCCGCCGCCGATGTTCAGGTTGCAGCCGGGGCAGGCAACGCCGCTGCCGGTCATGGTGGGGTTCTCGCTGCCGGCATCGCCGGACACGTTGGGCAGGGTCATGGCCAGGTCGAGCACGCTGCGGTTGACCAGCGGCACATCCTGAATCTGCCGTTCCGTAATGGTGTTGCTCGAGACACCGGATTCGGTGTTGACCAGCACGGCTTCGGCTTCCACCGTGACCTTGGTATCCACGGTGCCCGGCTCCAGCCTGACGTTTACCGTGGCACTCGACCCGGTATCCACCTTGGCTGAGGGCACTACCGCTTTCTTGAAGCCTTGCGACTCGAATTCCAGCTTATAGGCCACCGGTTCGAGATCGAGCACGGAATAGGTACCGTTGTCCGCGGTCTTCGCGGTACGGACTTCGTTCGTGCCGAGATTGGTGATCGTGACGGTGACGCCGGGAATCACGGCGTCGGACGGATCGGTGACGGTTCCAGTAATGCTTCCGCGGTTAGTCTGGGCAGACACAGCAAGGGCACACAACAGGAGGAGCGCAACACGGCCTTTCATTATTTGTAACCTCTAACCTTTGAAAATCAAAAACCCCGACCATGGAACAGTATCTGGATTACGCGGCACGCACAAAGTAGAATCAGAGCCGGATATATTGTTTTCTAAAAGAAAACGCCCTCTATGCCGTGGAATCGCCATATCTAATGGGCGGCAAGGGGTTTACCGCCGATGAACGCACTCCGGAAACCGCCAAACGGTCGGCGGCTTCTGTTTCGGCATCCAAAACGAATGGCATCCCGAGCACCATCCCGCTAAGCTGGGAAGCGGCATGTTCTCTCTCGAAATCGAATGCCTGCAGGACGATCGCGAACTGCTGATCGCCGAGTTGTGGGAGCAGGGCTCGGCGGGAATCGTGGAGCTGGACGAGTTGCGCGTGCGTGCTTTCTTCGAAGACGGAGCGCCGCGGGAAGCTCTGCTACGCCTTTACCCCGGCGCGCTGCTGCGCCGCGAAGAGGAGCGCGACTGGGTGCAGTCGGCGCGCGATCTGCTGCAGCCTATGACCGTCGGCGAGCGGTTCTTCCTGGGTCCGGTATGGCGGGACGATCCAGCGCCGGCGGGCCGTTTCCGCATCGCCGTGAACCCGGGGATGGCCTTCGGCACCGGCGTGCACGAGACCACGCGTCTATGCATCGAAGCCCTGGAACGGCACGTACGGCCGGGCATGGCGATACTGGATGTTGGCACCGGATCGGGCATCCTGGCGGAGGCGGCGCGGCTGTTGGGGGCGTCTCCGGTTTGGGCCTGCGATCTTGACCCGGTGGCGGTCGAAATCGCGGGTAACGGGTTCGTGGGATCGGCGGAGGCGGTGCGAACGGGCGCGGCGGACCTGGTGGTGGCCAACATCAGCCCGGAGGCGATCGTGCAGCTTGCACCGGAACTGCTGCGCGTCCTGCGGCCGGGCGGAATCCTGCTCGCGAGCGGGTTCGAAGCCAACGAAGCGGGGCGGGTGCAGGCTGTCCTGCCTGCCGGGGAAGTGCGCACCAAGGGGAATTGGGCGCTCCTCGAAACGCACCCCGGTTCTGCCTGACGAGATATACCCTGCGGGCGGTAGTTACGATTCCGGGGGGGCCCCCGCCTCTACATTTGCAAGCCAGACAGCTTGCAAATCACACAAAAAACGAGGAGAACCCCCAAAATGACGATGAAGAGCTTTTTCCTGACCGCAGCCCTGATGGTGGCCAGCCTTTCCCTGGCGAGCGCCAAAACGTATGACTTTGTGCTGTCGTCCGCTTCGCAGGCGGGCCCGGTGAAACTGGCCGCCGGCCACTACAACCTGAAGGTCAACGGCAGCGTTGCCGAGTTCACGAACATGGATACGACCAAGAAGGTGATGGTCGAAGTCAAGGTCAACAACGTCGGCGAGAAGGTCGAGCGCACCCAGGTCAACCTCCTGGACGATTCCGGCACGCAGCGCATCACGTCGATCGAACTGCAGGACTCGGGAAGCAAACTGGAGTTCTAAGAAGGCCCGGGAGTTCCCCTCACAGCAGCGCCAAAAGCACCGCTCCCCGCGTTCACGGCATTTTCTCCGAGCCGTGATCGCCGGGAGCGGTGCTTTTTGTTTGTGGTAGCGCCGGCGTGACCGGTTACTGTCCCCGGGTTCCCCTGCCTCTTCCGCCCGCCGGCGCGGCGCTCTTTCCAGCGTCCAGGTGATCCCAATTCATGATGGCGTTGAAGCCCAGGAAAAACGTGCCCTGCGTCTGCCAGCGCCAGAACGGCCGTAACGCGAACAGGACCATGTGACCTTTGCCGAGCGGCACATCCACCGCAGCGGCACGGCCGGCGAGTGCCTGTCCATCCACCAGGGTTCCGGAAAGCAGCATATCGTTGGTTTCGGTGGGGAACTCAATCACCACGCGCGGCCGTTCTTCGGCGCCGCCGCCGAAACCGCGTCCGCCGAATCCACCGCGCCCGCCGCGGCCTCCCCGCCCGCCGCCCGCGGACTCCTCTTCGGGCATGGCATCGTTAGGATCGAGCGGTGCAATCCGCAGCGGCACGGCCATGGGAAAGGTGTTCTGTCCTTCGCCGCCGTTGATCGTCCCGCCGGCGCCCCCGCGCCCGCCGCCGCCGAATCCGCCGCGTCCTCCGCCGAATCCTCCTCCTCCGCCGCCCGCGTTCAACACGGGATCCTGGTTGAAGTAGACCGGCAGATCCTTGGTGTTGTCATAGCCGTAGGCGATGGGGCTTTTGGCGTCGGCGATGCGCGCGCGCAGAATCGAGCCGCGCACGAAGAGGTTTGCCGGATGCTCCACGGTAACGCCGCCGCCCAGATCGTACTCGGCCATCATGGCCGCGGTCGAGCCTTCCGAAATCAGCGTGCCGCCTTCTTCGACGAACCGCGCCAGGGCTTCCAGTCCCTCCATCCCCAAACCGCCGCGGATGTCGTCGGTTTCATCGAGGCCGCCCAGGTTCGGAGTCGCGGCCGTCTTCTTGTAGGGGAGCGGCACGCTGCCGACTTTCGGAATGCCGGCCAGCATCGACTGCGAATTGCCGCCTTCGTGCGGGAAGATGATGACGTCGTACTTCGCCCTCAGGTCTCCCAGTTCCTCGACCTTGTTGTCGCCGAAATAGCTGTATGGGATGCCGTAGTAGTCGAGCGCGGCGCGCACCCAGCCTTCATCCTGCGTGCGCGACCAGGAGTGAATATAGCCGATGCGCGGCAGTTTCATTTCGTGGGTCTTCACCGTGGGCGCCGAGGAGACCGCCCAGGCGGAGAGGCCGAGATCTTTAATCATGGGGTCGAGCCGCGCGTGGTCGGCATTGGGAATGATCAGCGCGCCGGCGCGCAGTTTGTGACCGTCGAGTTCGAAATCGTCTTCCGCCACCAGCATGCGGACATCCTGGTTTTTATAGCGGAAGGAGACCAGGTTGTTGTCGCCGGTGTGTTCGACGACGAGCGTCGAGCCCGAGCCTTCCACACCGCCGGGCGCCTCGGCATCGGCCGTCAACAGCGTCATGGGCTGATCGAGAATCGATTTGTCGTGGATCGGGTGGACCGTAACGTCGCGCATGTATTGCATGGTCCAGCCGGTATCGTCGTAAGGCCGCGGATTCGCCGGCGGATAATTCTGCACGGCAAAATACATGTCGACCAGCGTGCGGTAGGGCTGATCGGCACGCACGACGTAATCGCCAGCCGACACCTGGATGTTGCCGGCTTTGAAACTGTTGTTCGCGCGATCGATTTCGACGCCCTGGTGGCGCAGTTCGTTCACCAGGTCGGCGGCATCCGCCTTGCGGCGCTGCATGGCGGGCACGACCCAGGCATTGGGCACGGGCTTATGGTTGGCGTCCATGCCGGCCTTGCCGAATTCGATGGCGCGCCTGTTTTTCTCATAGTAATTCTCCAGGTACAGTTCGCGATTTGCCGCCACCTGGTGCATGGCGAGGAGAATGGCCGATTCCTGGATGTTGGTGTTGTTGCGCGGTCCCCATTTGATGGAGGGCAGCGGCGGATTGGGACGGAACCACTCGCGGCTGGTCTGCGTGGCGCCAAGCCGCAGGTCGGGCTGAATGTCCGGACCATAGCTCTGCACCTCGTAGAAACGGCCGAAGGTGTTGTGGGTGAGCGCAATCCAGAAAAGGTAGTTGGGCACCCAGCCATCGTAGTAGCCGTAGGTCCACACGCCGGGCACGCCGCGCTTGGCCATTTCCATGATTTCGGTTTCGCCGAGCAGCCACCATTCGTCGATGGCGATGGGGTCGAGCGACACGTTGTAGGGGCCGGTGCCCGTTGAGACGTAGAGGTAGGATTGCGCTTCGTGCAGGTCGTGCAGGATGGTGGGGTGCCATTCGACGATGCCGCGGGTGAAATTCTGCGTGAGCTTCAGATACTGGCCCATGCCGTCGCGGTTGTTATCGTGCTGCACGTACTTGCCCCAATACGTGAGCGGCAGGCGGGTGGCGCCCTGGGGCAGCTTCTTGTTGAAGTAGTAGGTATCGACCATCCGCTCGCGGCCGTCCACCTCCACCACGGGGGTGATAAAGACGATCGAATTGTTGCGGATCGCCTGGATGAAGGGTGTCTCCTCCACAATCAGTCGGAAGGCCAGCTCGATGAGCATTTCGGGACCGCCGGTTTCGGGCGAATGGATGCCGCTATCCACCCAATAGATGGGCTTGGCGGTGTGGAGAATTTCGTGGGCCTGCTCGTCGGTGATTTTGCGCGGGTCGCCGAGCTTGGCAAGCATGTCTTTATATTTATCGAGGTCGCGGATGGTGGCTTCGTCGGCAATCGCCAGCATCACCTCGTCGCGGCCTTCCTCCGTCTTCCCAAGAACCCAGAACTTGGCCCGCGGAGAAGCCTTGGCGAGGGCTTCATAATACCGCTCGATATCGTGGGCATAGGTCAATTCGCCCGGCGTGCCGGGAATGCGGCCGAAGAATTTCAGCGGCGAGGGAACGGTGTCGGAAGCCGGCATGTGGTCCACCAGTTCGGTGGTGATGCGCGGGTCCTGAAGGTATTGCTTGATGAGCCGGGTGTACTCTTCGTCCTGTTTCTGGGGCGCCGAAGTCGCGGATGGGGCGGCGGCAGCCTTCTTTTTCGCCTGGGCGAATGCGGGCAGGGAAACCAGGGAGGCGGCGAGCAGCACGCCTCCGAGCGTGGTAAATCGGGTTCTCATAAGATTTCAAAGATTATTTCGCGTTCATGGGCTGGTGTCAATTTGCAACCGGGAATCGGCTGCGGTGCCGTTATTCTGCATCCCGCCTTCCCGCCGGCGCCGTATATAGAGATATGAAGCTGCTGCTCGCGTTCGCTGCCGCCCTTCCGCTGCTGGCTCAGCAGCCGGATATCGAGTCGATCATGTCGCGCGTGGCCCTCAACCAGGCTAAATCGCAGGACCTGCGCAGCCAGTACGTCTACACCCAAAAGCAGCTTCTGCGCATGGTGCGTCCCGGCGGCAAGATTGCCCGCGAAGAGCACCGGCAATACACGGTGGTTCCGAAGTATCGCGGCGTGAAGCGGTCGCTGGTGGCATTTACGGGCCGCTACGAGAGTCATGGCAAGTATACGGCTTTCGATAAGCCCGGCTACCATTACAAAGGGCTGGATCTGGATGCCGACCTGCTCGACAGCATGTCCGACGACATGACCAATGACGGGAATTCCCAGAATGGCATTGCCAACGATCTCTTCCCGCTCACCTATCACCAGCAGCTCAAATACAATTTCGAGTGGAAGGGGAGTGAAAGCTATCGCGGGCACAAGATGTACCGGGTGGCGTTCGAGCCGAAGAAGAAGGGTTTCGACGATGGCGACGCCATGTGGAAGGGCGAAGCGCTGATCGATGCCGAAGAGTATCAGCCGGTGTTGATCACCACCTCCATGGCGATGAAGCTGCCGCTTGCGGTGCGAACGCTCCTGGGCACGGACATCAAAGGGTTGGGGTTCACGGTGACGTACGAGAAATTCGGCGATGGCGTTTGGTTTCCGGTAAGCTATGGCGGAGAATTTCAGATCAAGGGCGTCTTCTTTTACCGGCGCACGATGTCGATTTCGATGGTCAACAGCGATTTTCGCAGGGCAGACGTGAACAGTACGGTTGCGTATTCGATGGACGGCAAATGACGGGTTTCGCCGACGCCACAGGGACCGGATGCGATTTCGACGCGCTGGTGCGCGAGCATCAGGCCATGGTGTTCAGTGTGGCGCTGCATTTTCTGCGCGATCGCGCGTTGGCCGAAGAAGTGGCGCAGGAGGTTTTTTTGAGTCTGCATCGCAACCTGGGGGCGATTCAATCGGCTTCGCACGCGCGGCACTGGCTGCGCAAGGTGGCGGTGCAGCGCGCAATCGATGAGGGCCGGCGGCGCAAACGGCAAGCCGTGGTCTCCTTGAGCGAACTGGCGGAGCCGGCTGCCGGCGATCCGCAGGGCGATCCGATGTTGGGCGAGACCTTGCGGCGGCTGGTGGGAACGCTTCCCGAGGCGCCCAGAATGGTGATGATTTTGCGGTACCAGGAAGACCTGGACCCTTCGGACATTGCAGAGCTGATGAATATGCCGGTTTCGACGGTGAAGAGCCATCTGCAACGTTCACTTGCGCTGCTGCGCCAGAAACTGGCGCGGCGCGGTTTGGGAGAAATCTGATGGATTGGTTGGAACAGGAACTACGAGAGGCGCTGCGGCGGCAGGAGCCGTCACCCGATTTTCTCGAGCGGCCGCGGCGCGCGCATGTGTTGCCGATGCGGCGATGGATGGCGGCGGCGGCGGTAGTGCTGGCGGCAATCGGCGCGGGCGGCGCCATGCGCGAGTACCAGGGGCACGTGGCCAAGGAGCGCGTGCTGCTGGCCGTGCGGATTGCGGGCGGTAAGATGAATCGCATCCAGGCGCAGGTGCGGGGGGTGGCGCAATGAAGCGGGCCGGTTTGTTGGCATGTTTCTGCGCTGCTTTGTGCGCGCAGCAGTTCAAGTTCGACCTCGATCAGCTTGCCTCGAAAGCCTCCGACGTGGTGGACCTTTCGCTGAACGGTTCGACCCTGCAATTCGCAGCCAAATTTCTCGACAGCAAAGATCCCGACGAGGCGAAGGTCAAGAAGCTCATCGAAGGCCTGCAGGGAATCTATATCAAGAGCTTCGAATTCAAGAAGGGCGGCGGGTATGCCGAATCCGACGTGCAAAGCGTGCGGGCACAGTTGCGCGCGCCCGAGTGGTCGCGCATTGTGGGGGTGAAGAGCTCCGATGACGGCGAGAACGCCGAGGTGTACGTGCGCAATGAAGCGTCGAAGATCACCGGAGTGGCGATTCTTTGCGCGGCGCCCAAGGAACTGACCGTGGTGAACATCGTCGGCCCGGTGGACCTGGATTCGCTGGCCGAGCTGGGCGGCCATTTCGGCGTGCCCAAGCTGCAGAACGCGCCCAAGAAATAGAGCGGAATGGCCCGACTCCGGAGAGGGCGCGGCGCCTCATTCCGGCGGCTCGCCGGCACGAGCTGTTCTCTTCCGGCGAGTTCGAGGCCGGGACCGAGGTCGAATGTCGTGCCCGCGCGAGGCGGGTGGCAGGCACGAGTCCTTATTTCCGTCTCTTCGCCACCTTCAGTCCCGTCCAGTCCGCATCCACCGCGCAGATTTTGTAATCTACGAGGCCGGCTTTCAGACATAACTCGCGCACATCGTTCATGGTGAAATCCACCCGGTAGCTGCCGCTCTTTTTAGGGACGGCGATCCAGGCGCCGCGCAGAGCGGCGAGGCGCGCCGTGAGCACATCCACCGCGCCCGCGGCTTCGCGGAGCGAGCGCACGAACCAGATGGCCATCTGGGTGTCGCGGTGGAGGCGTGACTCGATGGCGGCGCCCTCCGGCAATTCGCCCAGCAGTTCTTCGAACGCTTCCGGCGCGGCGATGGCGGCCACGCGCATTCCCTCTTTGATCTCCAGTTTCCGGACCAGCGGCGTTCCCGCCCAGGTCTGCATCAACGGCGCCGGCTTCACCGGGACCGCCGGCGGATGGGCGATGGCCTTGCGCACAGCGGGCGCGATGGCCGCCCATTCGGTAAACGCCGCATCCGGCAGCTCGCGGCGGATGCGCGCCACTTTTTCGCGAGGCCCGCCCGCGAAGACCAGAGGGATGATGCGCGTCGCTTTACCCTGCCGCAGCACGTGTGCGACCGCGCGTCCGTGCGAGGGCATGCGGTCGAGATCGATGATTACCGCATCCGGCGCCAGGTCGCGGATGTGGCCCACGAGGCCGGAGGTGTGCAGCGGGCTGGCATCCGCTCGGAATCCGGCGGCTTCGAGCAGGCGCTGCCGCTCTCTGGCGAGTTCCGCATTCCAGCAGACGACACGCAGAAATTTTCCGGGCATAGGAACGACAGCGCGCTAACGGCGGCGTCCGAAACTGCGGCCCATGCGCGGCATGCGGAACGAAGGCCGCGGCGCCGATGGGCGCGGCGTAAAATGCGGCTCCGAATGGTGCGAGCCGAAGCTTCGTGCGCCGCGCTCCGATTCGGGCAGCTTCGACATGGGGCTGGCGTATTTCGAGCCGCTGTAGCCGCCGTGGCTGGCGTATTCGGAGCTGCGGAAACCGCCGCTTTTGGCGAAGGTGCTGTCGGCATAGCGGTCCCGCGTGGCGGTTCCGCCGGTGCCGAATTTCGGTGTGCCGTGCTCTTCATCGCGGCCGTAATAGGTCTGGCCGCTGCGGCGCGAGCTGTAATAACCGTCCCAATCGTAGCGGTCCAGCGGGCGGTAATCGTGGTTGAAGAGCAGGTCGCGCAGGAGCGCGTACTGGCCGTAGAAGACCCAGAAATCGTGGCCGTCGCGGTGATCCCAGTAGCCGTATTGGTTGCGGCCCTGCGAAGGCGGCGCCATGTAGGCGAAGCCCGCGGGCTGGGGCGTGCGCTCGGCTTCGAAATCGAACTCGCCGGCCGGCTTGTGCGCGATCGCCATGCCCAGATCGCCGCGGTCGGCATCGTAAACATCCTTCGAAACCGGCGCCCAGGCGTCACTGGAAGTGGTCTGGCCGCTGTTGGAGGAAGCGTTGGCGACCTGCGTGGTGACGGTGCGGATCTTCTGGTCGTAAGTCTTGTCGGAGCCGCTGCCGCGAGTCTCCATATCGACCAGCACCTTGTCCCAGGAAGTGTAAAGCTGGCCGGTGAGGCCTTGCAATTCGGAGACTTTTTGCGGCGCCTCTGTGGCATCCGTCTTGAGCGTGTCGCCGGCGGAAAAGAGCGCGCCGTAATTGAGGTGCGCGTAATCGTTGGCGGCGGCCTGCTTGCGCGCATCGGCGCTGGTCTGCCAGGCTTCATCGCTCTGCTGCTGAAGCGTATGCAGGGAGGCGAGGCGCGAATCGAGATCGGCCTTCTTCTGCGGCCAATCGGTGTCGGCCTTCTGCACCGCGGCGGTAACCGGCGCAAGATCGAGCGTATGGACCGTGTTGTAGTCGCGCTGCATGTCCGCCAGTTCGGCGGGCAGGTGCTGCTTCATGTCGATCCAGTGCGCGGCCTCTTTGACCATGCCGTCGCCATCGTTCAGGGCGGACAGGCGCAGGCTTCGCTCCTCGCGGAGCAGCGATTCCACCCGGTCCTGGTCCTGGCGGCGGTTCTGCTTTTCGAGCCGCGACAGCTCGTCCATGTCGCGCGCGGCGGATTGCATTGTGGCCTGGTCTTTGGCGAACTGGGCCGGCCACTGCTGGCTGCTCGCAATGGCTCCAAATAACGCGGGATCGCTTTGTGTTTCGTGTGCGACCTGGTCCTTTTCGCCGGCGAGCTGCTTCTGCGCGGACGCCAGCGCGGCGCGTTCGGTATCGACCTGCGCGCGCACCTCGCGCGGCAGATTGTCCAGCCCGGCGAACAGCACAATGACAATCAGAATGCTGAGGACAACAGCGAGAAATTTCAGTGAGGATCGGCTCATGACTACCGCCCGCCGCGGTATACCGTCACATCGCCCGCAGGCACCGCGGCATACTGTATGACTGCGAACGGCTCGGAAGCCGGTTTGCGGATGGTCAGAATTCCCGGGCCATCCTGTTCGCGGAACTCCCAATAATAGAAGCCATCGGGCCGCGACTGGCCGGTGCGCGTGGCCTGCACCTCGCGGCTCAGCAGGTACAGCCACAGCTTGTTGTCGAATTCGAAATTGTCGGACGTGTTCTGGCGCTCATCCATGGCGGCCAGGTCCTCCTCGCTCAGCCCGAGGTCCTCGAGCGTGAGCTTGCGCGCGTCGCTGTGGACGGCTATTTCGATTTCTTCGTCGCCTGCCACCCGCATGCAGACGCGCCGCTCGCGGTAGGGGCCGCTCACTTCGAACCAGCGATGCGAACCGGCTTCGTACCAGGTGCTGTGGTCGGCGGTGAAATCGAGGTCCGTCATGTTGTCGCCCGCGCCGGAGATGGAAAGCGAATCTCCGGCGCGGGCATCGGACGGTTTCAGATTGGCCAGGTCTTCCTGCGGCGCCGCGGCGGGCGCCGGCTGCTTCTTGAAAAGTTGCATAAGAACGATCAACAGCAGCACGCCCAGAATGGACACCAGCGTAGTGGTAATCATGATCGGGACGCCGCCGTGCCTCCGCTACGCCTTGGCCTTTTCCCCGACCGGCTGCCCTCCGGTGACCGAATCGCTGGCGCCGGGCAGTTCCTTCGGGATGTAGGGGGCCTGCGGCTGCGGAGCTTTGATCTGCTGGCGCTCCTTTTTCAGGGCTTCCAGCTCGGCATCCACGCTGTGGCCGCCAAGCTGGGCGAATTGCGCTTCCAGGTCTTTGTCTTCGTCGCCCGCGGAAGCGAGCTGGTCGAACGCTTTGGCGGTAGCCTCTTCGCGCGCCACGGATTCTTCGAACTTACCCAGCGCGGCGAACGCGTTATCGGCATGGCCGACGCCCGCCATGGCTTCAGAGACTTTGCGCTGCGCGGCGGCGGCATTCTTGCGCGCCACCAGGGTGGTCGCGGTGCGCTCGCCTTCGTCGATTTTGCGTTTCAGCTCAGCCACCTGCTGCTTCAGCTTCTCACTGGTCGCCTGGGCGCTATCGACGGCCTGCTGCATGGAAGCCACCTGGCGGTCGCATTCGGACTTCTTCGCCAGCGCCTTCTTGGCGAGATCTTCGTTGCCGGCATCCAGCGCCTGCCCCGCGCGGTCCTTCCACTCCTGGGATTGCCGCACGTACTTCTGGTATTCCGCGTCGAGCCGGTTATAGTTGCTCATGGCCACGGCGGAGGCGCGGACCACCTTATTCAATTCTTCCTTCATATCCGCCACGGTCTGGTTTACCGTGGCTTCGAACGTGGCGTCCTCGAGGGCATCGACGCCCTGGTTGGCCTGGCCGCGAGCCACGCGGCCTACGCGGCTGAAAAGATCGGAAAAGAATGGCATATCGATTTCTCCCTTATTGTCCCATTCCACTCAGCAGCCGCCGCGCGGAGATCACGTCCACCAGCAGGAAATGCACGCAGGAGAGGATATCGTCTTCATCCTCCTCTCCCATGTCCTGCAGCACGCAGAAATTGTTCAGGGTAACCGCGACTTTGCCGTCACCCGCATCGTACAACTGGAAGTGCGAGGTCGAGATGCCGTTGTCCGCGGCCAGCATTGCGGCCATCATTTCGCGCGTCAACGCCGATTCCGGGACGACAGTGCAGGGGAGGGAAAAGAACAGAATCTGCCCTTGCAGGACCGCCTGAAGGCCGATCCCGCTTCCCACCTCACGAATTCTCAGAGTGTCTGGCGCCGGCTCGGAGACGTCGTAACCGCGCTCCGCCAGCAGCGCATGGATCTGCCCCAATTGGGGGCTGGTTGTGGCTGTCATAGGCTTTTGGAATTGTCCACCAATTAGGATACGCCTTCCGCACGCTGAATGTTCCCCGCCGGTCACTTTTCCTTTTCGAACTTAAGTGCCGCCGAATTAATGCAGTAGCGCAGGCCGGTGGGCGCGGGTCCATCGGGAAAAACGTGGCCCAGGTGCGCATCGCACGCGTTGCAAAGCACTTCCATGCGGCGCATGCCGTGCGAGCGGTCTTCTTTCATTTGCACGTCGGTATCGTTCGTAGGAGCCCAGAAACTGGGCCAGCCGGAACCGGAATCGAACTTTTCCGAGGAACGGAACAGTTCGGCGCCGCAGCAGATGCAATGATAGACGCCGGGTTCGTGGTTGTCCCAATACCGGCCGGTGAAGGCCCGCTCGGTTGCGGCCTGGCGGGTCACGGCGAACTCATCGGGCGCGAGTTGCTTTTTCCACTCGGTTTCGCTCTTGTGCAGTTTTGGTTTGGATTCTGGCATGGCACATCCCCTTTCTTTTAGTTTATCCTTCGCCTATGGCATTCACGGCAGCGGTGGTGCAGGCGGGCTCGATCCTGTTCGATCCGGATGCAACTATGGCCAAGGCGGAGCGCCTCATCGCCGAAGCCGCCGGGCGCGGCGCGCGGCTGATCGTGTTCCCTGAAGCATTCCTGGGCGGCTACCCCAAGGGTGAGGATTTCGGTGCGCGTGTGGGCTCCCGCACACCCGAAGGCCGCGCGCTGTTTCGCCGCTACTTCGAAAGCGCCGTGAATGTGCCCGGCGATGCCGTCGCGCGACTCGGCGAAGCGGCGCGCGCGCACGCGGCTTGGTTGGTTGTGGGCGTAATCGAGCGCGATGGCGGCACCCTGTATTGCACCGCGCTCTTCTTTTCGCCCGAAGGCGTGCTTGCCGGCAAGCATCGCAAACTCATGCCGACCGCCATGGAGCGGCTCATCTGGGGATTCGGCGACGGCTCCACATTGGGCGCGATCGAAACCGAACTGGGCAGGCTCGGCGCCGTCATCTGCTGGGAGAATTACATGCCGCTGTTGCGCGCCCACATGTACGCACAAGGCGTGCAGCTTTACTGCGCTCCCACGGTGGACGATCGCGAGACGTGGCAGGCGACCATGCGGCACATCGCGCTCGAGGGCCGCTGCTTCGTGCTCTCCGCGTGCCAGTTTGCGTGCGATGCCGGCAGGCCGGAGGCGGCGTGGATCCGCGGCGGCAGCATGATTGTCTCGCCGCTCGGAAAGGTGCTGGCGGGTCCGGCGCGCGAGGGCGAGTGCATCCTGACGGCTTCGCTCGACGCGGGTGAAATCGCCGAAGGAAAGTTCGATTTGGACGTGGCCGGACATTACGCCCGCCCCGACGTGTTCCGGTTGAAGGTGAACACGGAGTAGCGGTCGATTTCCGTTTTGCCATCGACCAATCGGAGCCGCGACCAAAGCGAGCGGTGCATCCCGAAACGTAATCCCTCGCTCACAAGCGCCACGGCGCTCATTTCCTTCGCGGTACACTTGAGCCAGAGAGGCTTAAGCGATGCCGCACTGTTCCCACATGGACCAGATCCGCGATGTGAAGCCCAGCACCACGCACGGCTGCGAAGACTGCCTGAAAATCGGGAGCCACTGGGTGCATCTGCGCATGTGCCTGATCTGCGGCCACGTGGGCTGCTGCGATTCCTCGCCCAACCGGCACGCCACAAAGCATTACCATGCCACCGGACATCCTCTCATCCGCTCGCGCGAGCCGGGCGAAACCTGGGGCTGGTGCTACGTGGACGAAGTGACGTTCGAGCTGGACTGATGGCGTGTTCGGCGGCGATCACTGCCGGGTAATTGCCGGCGCCCCCTTGCGCAGAACGAACTTCTGGATCTTCCCCGTTGCCGTTTTCGGCAATTCCGAAACAAATACGAACCGCCTCGGCACCTTGAAGTGCGCCATGTGAGTGCGCGCGAACTCGAGCATCTCGTTTTCGGCGGCGGCGGCGCCCGGCCGCAGAACCACGAAGGCGTGCGGCGCTTCGCCCCAGGTCTCGTCCGGCATCCCGACCACGGCGACCTCCTGCACGGCGGGGTGGCGGAGCAGAATGCCCTCCACTTCCACCGTGGAGATGTTCTCGCCGCCAGAGATAATCACGTCTTTCCAGCGGTCGCGAATTTCCAGGTAGCAGTCGGGATGCACCACCGCGGCATCGCCCGTGCGCAGCCATCCTTCGCCCATGGCCCGGGCCGTGGCTTCGGGGTCGTTATAGTATCCCTTCATCACCACATTGCCGCGCACCACGATTTCGCCCAGCGTTTTCCCATCGTGCGGCACCTCGGCGCCGTCCGGATCCACTACGCGCAATTCGCCCGACGTGATCAACTCGACGCCCTGTCTCGCTTTGATGACGGCCCGTTCCGCCGCGGTCATGCGGCTGTGGTCCGGCCGCGGTTCGCAAATCGAAATAAAGGGCGCGGTTTCCGTAAGCCCGTAAACCTGCGTGACTTCCCATCCCAGTTCGCCTTCGATGCGTTCGATGGTGGCGGCGGCCGGCGGAGCTCCCGCGGTCAATACCCGCACGCCCCGCCTGACACCGGCGCGCAGTTCGGGCGGAGCGTTGGCGATTCCGATCAGCACCGTGGGCGCCGCGCAGAGAATGCTGATTTCTTCTTGGTCGATCAGCGGCAGCACGCGCTTCGGCTCCACCTTGCGCAGGCAGACGTGCGTTCCACCCACGGCCGTTACGGTCCAGACGAAGGTCCAGCCATTGGCGTGGAACATGGGCAGCGTCCAAAGGTAGCGGTCGGCCGGAGTCATGGCAAAGTGAATCAGGGTTCCGACTACGTTCAGATAGGCGTTGCGGTGCGTGATCATGACGCCTTTGGGACGGGAGGTGGTGCCGCTGGTGTAGTTGATGGTCAACAGATCGGTCTCGGCGATCTCCGGAGAACGGAACGCGGCCGGCGCGGCCGCCAGCAGCGCTTCGTAATCGAGCCAGCCGGCGCGGCTCCCTTCGAGCGCTACGAAGTGTTCCACGCCGGAAAGTTCGCTGCGCACGGAATCGATGGTCTCCAGGTGATCGGAGTGTGCGCACACCACCTGCGACCCGCTGTGGTTGATCATGTACGCGAAGTCCGCACCCGTGAGCCGGTAATTGATGGGGACAAGCACCGCGCCGATCTGCGGCACGGAGTAGAAGGACTCCAGTTGCGCGTGCGTGTTGGGCGCGATGTAAGCCACCCGGTCGTGCTGCCGTACCCCGAGGCTCTCGAGCGCCGCCGACCAGCGGTCGCAACGGTCGAAGAAAGCGCCGTAGCTCAGGCGGCTGGCGCCATCGACCACCGCCTCTCTATCCCGGTAAAGCGCCCGCGAACGGCGGGCAAATTCGAGCGGGCTTAAAAGGGTCTCCAACGTGGTCCCTCCGAAGGTGATGGCAGTATAACGCAGCGCCCGACAGAGCCGCCAGCAGCGGACTGACCAAATCCACCCTCATAGATGGGTATGGCGATGCCGCAAATGCGAATGCGTCTACCCCTTTTTGTGCCAAAGATGTATAGCCCATATAGTATTTCTGCGAAGATCCAGTCACACGGGCACTATACGTATTCAAAATGAAAGCTCCCCAGCGATGTTCTCAGAAATCCCGGCGGACGGCTCCTCAGAGTGCCGTCATGCCAGCGCTCCCGATGTCCGAGCGCGACTACGCCGAAGTGCTCGAAGAGGTGGAGCGGCTGCGTGCCGCGATCGCCTCTTATCGACGCAAGGTGGAAGAGTACCTGAGAAAACGCGCGGCGTGAGGGGCAATCTAAAAGCGGTTGGTGGGCGGTCGCGGGCTCGAACCGCGGACCTCCTGCTTGTAAGGCATCCAATACTGTTAGCTATGTTATCGCTACTTTTGGGAGGCGACGGATCGGATTGCCGCGCTCCAGCTCTGGAAAGTAGCTTCGGTGCATGGCGGCCCGCTCCACATGTCGCTCTTGCGACCGCGCAAGCTCGCGGCGGAGGTACTTGATCTGGCTAGCCAAAAGGTGCAGAACCTGAGTTTCGCCAAAACCGGCGACCTCCACCGTTGCGAAATCGGTACCGCTGTTTTGTACGATTAGAGGTAGAATGTGGCCACGCTTTGCAACCATGGCCATCGGTCTGAAAGCAATCGTTTCCAAGCTGAACGATACGACGAGGACCGCGCTCGAGGGCGCGGCCGGTTTGTGTCTGGCGCGGACGCATTACGACGTCGAAATCGAGCACTTCCTCATGAAGCTGCTGGA
>Ga0335085_10005878_pt1 | contig 19560 bp, 15 predicted proteins | sample Lox_Sample_45_FD_206712 | JGI IMG/M metagenome (GOLD analysis project Ga0335085, IMG submission 206712) | Soil microbial communities from Loxahatchee National Wildlife Refuge, Florida, United States - Lox_Sample_4.5 | ecosystem: Environmental > Terrestrial > Soil > Wetlands | place: USA...
ACTGGTGCCCGTAGCCGCGCGAGAAGGAGCCCACGCGTCGAGTTTACGGACTTGGCACGGCAGAGTCAAAACCCGCGTGGGGCGGCCTGCACAGCCCGGGAAGGAGCGAACCGGAAGCGCCGGCGGCGGCTCTGGCGCTTGCGAGCGCGTGGCGTGGTATGTTGCATCGTCGAAAATCACCGGAGAGCGCATTTTTATGAGTCAGAATTTCGCCGCGATTATTCTGGGCGGCACCGGCCAAGTGGGTGGTGCGACCGTCGAGGAGCTGCTGGCAATTTCGGAATGCCGGGAAGTGGTCATGATCACCCGAAAATCCATCGCCGCGCGATCGAGGGTGCGCCACGTGGTTCTGAATACCGCCGCCGCCGATTTTGCCGAGCGCACCGCCGCCCTGGCGCGCGAAACGCTGAGTCGAGGTCCCTGCAGCGCCGTAAGTTGCGTGGGAGTCGGGTCCGGGTCGGCAAGCTGGAGCGAAGAAGAATTGCGACGACTTGAACTTGGCGTCGTCGGCGCGTTTGCGCGTGGCTGCCATGACGGCGGGATCACGCAGTTCTGCCTTCTTTCTGCGGTGGGGAGCGACGCTCGCAGCCGGTTTCGTTATCCCCGCGTGATGGGCATGAAGGAAGACACCGTGCGCGGCATCGGTTTTACCCGGCTGGCCATTTTTCGCCCCGGTATCATCGTCGGCAACGCGCACACGCCGGCCTGGGCCGGATGGTTGGGAACCTTGGTGCCCGGGCGGTTTGGCAATATCGATCAACGAATTCTTGGCCGCGCGATCGCCGCGGAGATCGCTTTGCACAGTCGAGAGGCGGGCGAAGTAACGCGCGAGAATGCGGCCATGAAACAGCTCGCCACGCAGTTCGTGCGCAGCGCCCCTCCGACGTAGCCGAAGCCCCGGGTCAAGCGAGGCAAGCCCCCGCGCTCCACAGGTCTCGTTGTTCGGGCCTCCTGCCACGATGCAAAGCCTTGATCGTTTGGACGGGAGTGGAATATAGTGCGCGCCATGAGCGCTACTCCTGGATTGCAAACGCAGGGTCGGATGGAACTGGTGGTGACCCAGGCCGAAGACAAGGTTGGGTTGCAGGGATTGCTGTGGGAGCCGCAGACGCGCGGCGATGCGCTGGTGTTGATGGTGCCCGGCGGCACGACCGGCGCGGCGCTTTTCCCGGCGCACGATTATTCGCCGATGGCGCGGCTGCTGACCGAGCGCGGGTATGCGTTCCTGGTGACCAACATGCGCGCGTCGTACAACAATCCTTACTCGGAATACGGCGACGCGGTGAAGGATATCGCGGGGTACGTGGCGTACGCGAAATCGCGGGGTTACCAGCGGCTGGCGATCCTGGGCATCAGCCTGGGCGGGCCGCGCATGGCGCAGTTCGTGGTGGAGCGCGGCGATCCCGCGGTGAAAGCGGTGGGATTCATCGCCTCGATTCCGTCGCCCTACCTGGAATTTCAGATGCGCAGCAGCGACGCGGACAAAAAGCGCCTGGAAGCGGCGCTGCAGAATGCGCGCGACCTGGTGGCGCAGGGCAAGGGACAGCAGGGCGTGGAATTCGCGAACTGGTTTCCGGGCGCGGTGTCGATCATGGGCACGGCGAAGTGGCTGCTGAGCTTTTTCGGGGCGCCGAGCGACGCGGGATCTCCCAGCTCGGTGAAGTACGGGCCGCAAATCAAGGTGCCGGCGCTGGTGATCCACGGCGATAGCGACGAACTGGCCCTGCCGCCGAATGCGCAGAAGATTTACGATTCGCTGACGGCGGCGCCGCAGCGCGATCTGGTGTGGGTGAAAGGCGCGAGCCATTATTTGACGCCCGGTCCGCTGGCGGAGGCTTATGCGAAGCAGACCGTTGAATGGCTGGTGAAGAATTTTCCGGCGAGCGCGTAAGCGCTCGTTCCCGTCCCTCCCGCAGGCCGGGGCTGAAGCCCCGATCATGTAGTTCCGGTGTTCGTTGGCCTGAAGGCCCACGCTTTTTCCGGCATGCGCCGATTCCATTCCGGCCAGTTGCGGCGCGCACGGCCTCTCGTCTACCATGGCCGGGCCAATCCTAGGAGACGACTCATGAATAAGCGCCGGCTGGGAAATTCGGACCTCGAAATCGCGCCGCTGGTTTTCGGCTGCAACATTTTCGGATGGACGGCGGACCAGCCGACATCGTTCAAATTGCTGGACGCGTTCGTGGCGTCCGGCCTGAATATGATCGACACGGCCGACGTCTACTCAAAATGGATTCCCGGCCACGTGGGCGGCGAATCCGAGACGATCATCGGCAACTGGCTGGCGCAGGGCGGCCGGCGCGACAACGTGCTGATCGCCACGAAACTGGGCGTGGAAATGGCGCCGGGCGAAAGCGGGCTTTCGAAGGAATACATGACGCGCGCGGTCGAGCGTTCGCTGAAGCGCTTGCAGACCGATTACATCGATCTTTACCAGGCGCATCGCGACGACGATAAAACACCGATGGAGGAATCGCTCGAAGCGTTCGCCGGGCTGATCCGCGCCGGAAAAGTGCGCGCGATTGGCGCTTCCAATTTCAAAGCGGACCGCCTGGCCGAAGCGCTGCGCGTGAGCAAACAGCACGGGCTGCCGCGTTACGAGAGCCTGCAGCCCTGGTACAACCTCTACGACCGGTTTGATTTCGAAGGGCCGCTGGCGGATTTGTGCCAGCGCGAAAATATCGGCGTGATTCCCTACTTCGGCCTCGCCAGCGGATTCCTCACGGGAAAATATCGCACGCCGAAGGACGTGGAGGGAAAGCCGCGCGGCTATCGCGTGAAAGACATGCTGAACGAGCGCGGCCTGCGGATTCTGAATGCGCTGGACACCGTGGCGGCGGAAACCGGGGCGACGCCGGCGCAGATTTCGCTGGCGTGGCTGGTGGCGCGCGGAGTGACGGCGCCCATCGCCAGCGCGACGAGCTTGGAGCAATTCAAGGATCTGCTGGGATCGACCTCGGTGAAATTGAGCGCCGATGCGGTGAAGCTGCTGAACGACGCGAGCGCGCAGGCGGGGCCTGAGGCCGCCAGCCATTACGCGGCGCCGCGGTCGAATTAAGAACGGCTGCCGCTAGCGCGCGGCGTTGGAGGCTTTTCGTTCGCTATCGAGGGCGTGCATTTGCTCGGTGGCGTAGCGGTCGCCGGCTACGGAGCCTGCCGGGACGGCTGCCTCCAGCGCGGCGATGTCCGCTGCTGAAAATTCCAATTTCATGGTGGCGAGCGCGTCGCTCAATTGCGCCTGCGTGCGGGCGCCAGCGAGCGGAATGATGTCGCTGCCTTTGGTCAGAATCCAGCCGAGGGCGAGTTGCGCGACCGTGACGCCCTTTCCGCGCGCGATGGCTTGCAGCTTGGCGATGGTGCGCTGGTTGGCGGCAAGATTTTCGCCCTGGAAGCGCGGAAAGTGGCCGCGAATATCGCCGCGCGCCACGCTTTCTTTCGAAGGCACGCTGCCGGTTAGCAATCCGCGCGAATACACACCGTAGGCCGTGACGCTGATACCGAGCTCGCGCACCGCGGGCAAGATCTCGGCTTCGATGCCGCGCGACGCGAGCGAATACTCGATCTGCAGCGCCGCAACCGGATGCACGGCCATGGCGCGGCGAATCGTCGCGGCCGACGCTTCGGAAAGCCCGATGTAGCGGACGTAGCCGGCTTTCACCATGTCCGCGATGGCGCCGACCGTCTCCTCGATCGGCACGGCGGGATCGACGCGCGCCGGCTGGTACAGGTCGACGTAGTCCGTGCCGAGCCGTTTCAGCGTGTAGGCCAGGAAATTTTTCACTGCCGCGGGGCGGGTGTCGATGCCGATGAACGCGCCATTGGGAGCGCGCATGCCGCCGAATTTCACCGCGACGAAGTAACTGTCGCGCGGGAGGCCGGCCAGCGCCTTCGCCAGCAGCATTTCGTTGTGCCCCATGCCGTAGAAATCGCCGGTGTCGAAGAGGTTGATGCCCGCGTCGAGCGCGGCGCGAATCGTGGCGATGCTTTCCGGCTCGCTCGTGGGTCCGTACATGCCGGAAAGGCCCATGCAGCCGAGGCCGATGGCGGAGACGCTCGGACCGTTTCGGCCGAGTCGCGTGGTTTTCATCATCGAGCCCCTCGTCATTCTGAGCGGAGTCCGCGGCGGCGGACGCGGTCGAACAATCTCTCCCCGGCTCATCGCCGGGCTGAGCGCATCCACGAACGCTAGTGCCGCGACATTAACAGATGCACTTCGGGCGGGATCGGCGCGACGTCGATCGAGACGTTGATGCAGGCGGGCTTGCCGCTGGCGAACGCTTCCTTGATCGCCGGGCCGAGCTCTTCGATTTTCGAGACGCGCCGGCCGAAGCAGCCAAACGCTTCCGCCACCTGGTGGTAATTCGCGTCGCGCAGCTCGGTGCCCAGCAGCCGGTTCTTGCCCGAGACGATTTCCTGAAAATGCTGCGAGGCGGCCCAGCTGTGATTGTTCATCACCACGGCGACGATCGGCAGCTTGTGGCGCGCCATGGTGTCGAATTCCGCGATGGTGAAGCCGATGGCGCCGTCTCCAACCAGGCACAGCACCGGCCGCTTGGGATTGGCCACCTGCGCGCCGAGCGAAAGGCCGAGTCCCATTCCGACGGAGCCCAGAAAACCGTGCGTGATGTAACTGCCGGGCTGGTTCTGGCGGACGACTTCGTTGAACCAGTGGTAGGCCTCGGCGCCGTCGCCGACCACGATGGTGTCCTCGGGCATATTGTCCGCAATGGCGGAAACGGCCTGGAGCGGATGAATCGGCGGCCCCGGGCGATTCAGGTCCTCCTGCATGCGCTTGCAGCGTTCGAGCTTCGCGTTGCGCACGGTTTGCTGCCATGCGGCGCGGTCCGGCCATTTCTCGGATTTCGCGCGGACGTTCAGTGCGCGCATCGTTTCGCGCGGGTCGGCCACGATGCCCACGGCCACCTGGCGCAGGCGGCCGATTTCTTTCGCGTCCACTTCCACGTGGATGATTTTCGCGGCCAGCGGGACGAGCTTGTCGTTCATGCCCATGGTGAAAAGGCCGAAGCGCACGCCGAGCGCGAGCACCACGTCCGGCCGCTGATCGGGCGCGGAAAGATCGGACATTTTGTGAGTGGTGCCGCCGTAGAGCGGATGATTGCTGGGCAGCAAACCGTGCGCCTGAAAATCCGAATACACGGGAATGCCGGTGGCCTCGGCGAACGCGCGAAGCTCCTCGCCGGCGTCGGCGAAATACGCGCCCACCCCGGCCATGATCACGGGCCGCTTCGCGTTTTTCAGCAGTGCGAGGGCTTCTTCGACGGCTTTCGGTTGCGGGGCGGAGGGTGAATCGAGCAGCACGCGCTCGGGAATCGGCGCGCTTTCTTCATCGATTTGCGCCGAGAGCACGTCGATGGGGATATCGATCAGCACAGGGCCCGTGGGAACAGACGTCGCCATGCGCACCGCCTGCGCCACCAGCCGCGGAATCGTCTGCGTGACGGTGATTTTCAGCGCCCACTTCGTGATCGGCGTGGCGATCGCCACCTGATCGAGTCCCGACTGCAGCGTGTTGGTTTCCGCTTCGGCCAGGCCGCTCGAGCCGGTGATATAGAGGACTGGCGTGCGGTCGAGATATGCGTTGGCGAGCGAGGTGATCACGTTCGTGAATCCCGGTCCGGCGGTGACCATGGCCACGCCCAGGCCGCGCGTCGACCGCGCGTAGGCCTCGGCCGCGTGTCCGGCGGCGACTTCGTGGCGGGTGTCCGTGATCGGAATTTTGTGGTCCAGGCAGGACTGAAAAATCGTCTCCAGATGCGCGCCGTGCAGCCCGAAAATATTTTTCACGCCCGCCTTCATCAGCGTGCGAACGACCAGTTCCCCGCCCGTCACCTTTGCCATGGTCCCTGCCCCCGTTTCGTTTTCGCCGTCCACGATCTGGCCGCCCGCGCCGGATTACAGCCGGTCGATCTTCGCGGCCAGAATGAAATCGCTTTCGCTAAGTCCGTTGATGCTGTGCGTCCAGGTGGTGATCTCCGCTTTGCCCCAGCCCAGCAGAATATCCGGATGATGGCCCTGCTCTTCGGCCAGCGCGCCCACTTTGTTCACGAACGCCAGCGCGTCGACGAAATTCTTGAACTTGAACGCGCGCACGATGTGATGGTTTTCAATGACTTTCCATTCCGGAACTTCCTTCGATAGCGCGGCGAGTTCCGCGCCCGCCAGCGGCGGCGTTCCGCCCTTGCAAGGCGTGCATTTCTTACTGGCAAGATCGCTCATGGAATCAGGCCCCCTGTGCGCATTCCCCACCCGGATTGTACCGAAACGCGCGCCACGGGCATAGATATGCGAATCTGCGGTCGCACGAATCGAGGCGCGTCCCGGCAATCCGGGATGGCCAATGGCGCGGCAAGCCGCCGCACTCCACAGACCTCTCTCGACTCGTTGTTCTCCGTCTCCAGCATTTGCTGTATCCTGTCGCGAACGCAATTCAACCCACAACTGAGGATTTCACATGCCTGATGAATTCGAGGAGCTGAAGGAGCACGCCGAGGAAGCCGCGGAAAAGGGCGGCATGGCGCCGGTGACCATCACCATGGCCATTCTCGCCGTGCTGGTCGCCGCCGTATCGCTGCTCGGCCACCGCGCGCACACCGAAGAGCTGCTGCATCAGACCAAGGCCACCGACCAGTGGGCCTACTACCAGGCCAAAGACATCCGCCGCCACACCTACGAGCTGTTCCTCGATGAAATGGCCGTCTTCACCACCCAGGCGGGCGAGAATCCCGCCAAACTCCGGGAAAAATACGAAAAGGAAGTGGAGCGCTATAAGGACGAACAAAAAGAGATCGAGGAAAAGGCCAACGACGCCGAAAACGACGTGAAGCTCGAGGGAAAGCGCGCCGACCACTACGACCTGGGGGAAGTGCTGCTCGAGGCTTCGCTGGTGATCTGCTCGATCACCCTGCTAACGCGCAACAAACTCTACTGGATGATGGGCCTGGTGCTCGCCGTGATCGGCATCGCCATCGGCGCCACCGGATTCTTCGTCCACCTATAGCATTTCATCGTCATTCTGAGCGAAGTGGCAGGACGCCTTTGCTTTTCGTCCCGCTCTTGCGGAACGTCCTGCCACGAAGTCGAAGAACCTCTCTTCAGCTCTGACCAACAGCAACCGTCTACCGCTTCGCCGCAGCCACGGCGCGCGCGTCCACGTATTCGCGCACATAGCCGAGGAACGCCGCCTGCAACTTCCGCACCGGCTCGAGCGTTCCCACCGGAATGGCGTGCCCGTTGATTTCGCTGACGGCGATCAAATTCCGGTTGGTCGAGGAAACGTAGACGCCTTCGGCGGAATAGAGGTCCACAGGCCGGAGCGTTTCCTCTTCCACTCGTACTCCCACGCCGGCCCCGATTTCCAGCAGCACCGCGCGCGTCACGCCCTCCAGGCAGCCGGACGAAAGCGGCGGCGTCAACACCCGCCCCTCGCGCACGCAGAAAATATTCGCAGCCGTGCATTCGGAGACTTCGCCGCGCTCGTTGAGCAGCACCACTTCGTCGTAACCGCCCTGCTGCGCCTCGCACAAATTCCATACGTTGTTGAGCCACGACGTCACCTTGACGCCCGCCAGCGGCGACGCCGCATGCCTCCCATGCTCCCGCAGCGAAAGCCGCACCGGCTCGCGGTGCGCCGGCAGATCCGACGAACAGATCAGCAGATCGACCGGCGGCATTTTTTCGTCGCTGCGCCAGAATCCGATCTGATTCACCACGGCGTAGATGCGCGCGCAGCCTTCGCGCACGTTGTTCGCGCGCAGCACCTCGTGCAGCTGCGCCAGCACCTGCGCCTCGCTGTAGGGAAACGGGCAGTGCGTCCGCTCCGCATCGTGCGACAGACGGTGCCAGTGCCGCTCGTAGGCGAACGGGATTCCCTCCACCACGCGCAGCGTGGTGAAGAGCCCCCAGCCGCTCATCAATCCCGATTGTCCCGGCGAGAGCCGCGCGTCCTCGACATTCAGCAGGCGGCCGTTATGAAGCACAACGCGATGGATCATTCATTCCCCCGCAATATTGTATCGTAGAAAACGCGCGCGGCATTTCCGGCGTGTGTGCTATTGCGGCACATCTCCCAGCGCCCCCACGCGCTTTTCCAGCTCCCGCGCGATTTCTTCCGCGGACGCCTGCTCATCGAATTCCACCGGCGCTCCGATCGAAACGCGAACCGATTTCCACGGCGCCCAGCTCTTATCCAGGATCCGCCGCTCGTAGAGCCCCTCGAGCCGCACCGGCACCACGGGAACTTTCAAGTTCGCCGCCAGCAGACCAATTCCCGCGCGAAAGGGCGCGATTTTGCCGTCGCGCGTCAGCTCGCCTTCGGGGAATACCAGCACGCTCCACCCTCGATCGATCAAATCGCCCGCGAACGCAAAACTCTTGCGGAATCCGGCCGCGCGCGGCAGCGGAAACACGTTGTAGATCGAAACGATCAGGAAATATTTCACGCGATCGATCAACCCCACGAAAATTCCGCGGCTCGCCGGCGGTTTTCGCATCAGCGCCAGCCGCTCCCCGTCCATCGCCACCGCCAGCCGCCTCCGCAATCGCCCCGGCAGCGCCTCCAGCACGTAGGAGGGATCGAGATAGGTCTGATGGCTGGCCACCACCAGCACCGGCCCGCGCACGCCGCGCAAATTCTCGCGTCCGTGCACCCGCGGCCACGCCAGGATCAACATCGCCGGCCGCGCCACGCAATTCTGCACGGCAAATCGAAACGCCCGCGCGCCCCACGACTGCGCCCACCGCGCGTACGGATACGCGCCGGCCGCAGCCGCCGGCTGCTCCACCAGCCGCGCCAGCTCCCCCACGCTATCGGCCGACGCAAATTCCGTCTCGCTCAAATCCACCTGGTAGCGATCTTCCAGCGCGCTCATCAGCTCCACGCGCTCGACCGAACTCAACTCCAGCCCGTGCCGGCCCTCCGGCAATTCCCTGCCGTGCGACACGCGCGCGAAAATCTCCGCCAGCGCGCCGCCCGCATTTTCCGCCGGTTTCGTCCCCCTCCCGCCCACCGCCGCCCCCGCGCCCCATCGCGCCTCCGCCGCCTCGCGAATTCGCCCGAGCATCGGCTTCTGCGTGGGCGTCCGCGGAAAATCCTGGCCGGGCCACTCCATCCACCGCCGCATCTGCTGGAACGGCGCCAGCCGCGAGTTCGCCGCCCGCACCGCATCCGCCGCGGCCGCTTCGCCCGCGCCTTCGCGCATCAGCAGCACCGCGCACGGCTCCGCGTTGCCATCCCGCGCCAGCCCCACCACCACGCAATCGCGCACCCCCGCTTCTTTCCGCAGCTCCGCCTCCAGATCCTGTGGAAACACGTTCAAACCCTCGGGCGTCACGATCACATTTTTCTGCCGTCCCTTGAAATACAGGTTCCCGCCCGCATCGCGCTCGCCCAGATCGCCGGTGTGAAACCATCCGTCGGCATCCAGGACGGACGCCACGCCCGCGTCCTGCCAATATCCCGACGCGACGTTTTCGCCGCGCACCAGGATCTCGCCGTCCTCCGCCAGTTTCACTTCGAGTCCCGGCAGCGTCTTGCCGATCGATCCCTTTCCCAATCGAAACGGATGATTCAGGCTCACGAGCGACGTCGTCTCCGTCAGCCCGTAGCCCTGAATCACGGCGTACCCCAGCCGGTCCCAGAACTGTTCGGCCGCCGCCGGCAGCGCCGCGCCGCCGGAGACAATGGCCCAGAATCGCCATCCGAATTTCCGCCGCACGTAACGGAATCTCCACCAGCGCTTCAGGAAATGCTCGCCGGCGCTGGCCTGCACGTCGCGCTCGTATTTTTCGCGCCGCCCGCGCGCGTCCAGATCGCGCTCCACGTGATCGCGCAACGATTCGATCAGCCGCGGCACGGTGACCAGTAGCGACACGCGCTCGGTGCGGATTGCGCGCGTCACCTCCGCCGGATTCAGCGTGTCCAGAAAAACCGTGGTCGCTCCCAGCACCTGCGGAATGAAAATCCCCAGCAGCTGGCCGAACACATGGCTCAGCGGCAGCAGGTCCAGGAATTTCAGGGGATGAAAAAATCGTTCGTAGCGCCGGTATTTCGCGATTTCGGCTTCGGTCGGGCCGAGATTCGCCAGCAGGTTGCCGTGCGTCAGCACCACGCCGCGCGGTTCGGCGGTGGTGCCCGATGTGAACACGATTTCCACCGCATCGCCGCGGGCCGCGGGCGCCGGCTTGAATTCCGCCGCGGCACGGTTGCCATCCGCGCCCGCTTCGAAAAATTCCTCCAACCCTATCGCGGCCACGCCGCCATCGCCGAGCGCCAATCCGCGCCCGGTCACCGCCAGCCGCACTCCGGCGTGCTGCGCCACGCGCCGCGCGAATCCCGCGTCCGCGGTCACGTCCATCGGCACGGCCACCGCGCCCGCGAGCATGCAGCCCAAAAACGCCGCGACCCACTCACCGGAGTTTTCGCCCCACAGCAGCACGCGATCGCCCCGGGCGATGCCCCGTGCCTGCAGCGCGGCCGCAAATCGCGCCGACGCCCCGCGCAAATCGGCCCACGACCACCGCACGGTGCGATAACCGCGGCGCCACACCACTGCCGGCTCGCGCGCCGGCCGCGAATCCGCCCGAAAATATTCCAGCAGCGATTCCCGCCCCATGGCCTCCGAGTTTCGCTCATTCCCACCGCACAGCGCCAGCCTCAGCCGTCCGGCCCATGTGGAGTGCGGCGGCTTGCCGCCGCTGTTTGCCGTCCCGGCTCGCCGGGACGTGCTCCCCGCTCTTAGTGAACGCACCGGATCGAGCGAGGCAAGCCTCGCTCGACAACAGCGGGAGCAAGCTCCCGCACTCCACACCAAGAGCCGCGAAATCCCCGCATGCCGCAAAAACAAAAAGCCCGGCGGGAATTTCGATCCCGCCGGGCTCTCTGAAACCGGATTGTCTCTGAAATTTTACTGCTGCGTCTGCGTCGCGGGCGCCTGCTGATCCTTTTTCGCCATATCGGCCTTCGCCGGATCGGCCGTGATCGAGGTCGCCGATCCCGGCTTCTGATAGCGCGTGAGGAACGGCATGAACGGCGTCACCTCAAACGGCATTTTCTCGCGCGCCGAAAGCAGCGCCACGGGTTTCGACTTCAGCATTTCCACGCGATCGGTCCACGGATCGAGCTTCAGGCGCGCTCCGATCGGCAGGGCCGCGATCTGGTCGACTTTGTCGGGCGCCAGCGCCGGTCCGGACGCTTCCAGAGTGGCGCCGAAGGTCACCCCGTTGCCCAGGTGCGCGTTGATCAGCGCCGGCAGCTGCTTTTGTTCGGCATCCAGCTGCTTCATGAACAGCGCCGCAGGTCCCAGCTTGTCCTTGTAGGGCGAATTCTTCAGCAGTTCCAGGGCTTTCGCGTTGGCCGCCTGAATGTCCGCGGGCGTATCGCGGAACGAGAAATGGCTCAGCGCTTCGGCGGTTGAAACGTTCGTGGTGTCGTTGAATCCCCACTGGTCGGTCGAGGGCTTGGTGACGATGATCTGCGCCAGCTCCTGCGCCAGCATGGTCGCCAGGCTGGCCTCGTCGGGCAGCACGTCGATCAATCCGCGGCTCATCACGATGGTATGGCCGATGGTGAACGATTCCAGCGTCCCCGTCAGCATCACCCGGCAGTGGATTTCCGGCTGGATGTCGAGATTGTTCGTCACTTCCAGGTTGTTGACCACCGTTTCCAGCACGTGGTCCACTTCGTTCGGAGGCGCCAGCAAGCCGGTGCGCTGCAGCCGCTCCAGCACGTTGATCTCGGCCGCATGCTGCCATTCGCGCTCCGCCTCGATCGGCGAACGATCCTGCTGCGTGGTGGTCTGGTCCTTGATTGCCGTCGCGGCTTCGATGGTCATCTGGCTGAATTCTTCTTCGCGCGTGGTGTTCTGCAGGTCGTAGCCCCACAGGCGGGTCTGCGCCTTGAACCGCACGTGATTGCCCAGAAATTCCTTCAGGTCCGATTCCTGGCTGAAGATGAACGACGGCAGCCACAATCCCGGCTGCACGTTCTGCCGCCAGCTGTCGAAATGCAGGTTGAAGCTGTTGATGCCCTGCAGCGGCGTGTATACGCCGTTGAAGCGCACGATGGTGAAATTCTGGTCTTCCGCCCACACTCGGCCCTTGAACCGGCCTTTGCCCGATTTCGGCAGCGGGCTCACGTCGAACACCAGGCAGCGCACTTCGCCCAGAAACTCGCGGCCCACGTAATCGAACTGGTAGTGCTGGCGGTCGAAAAACTGGTTGTCCAGATAGATCATCTGGAGGAAGCCTTCGGGAATGTAGGAAGAGGTGAAGTAATCGGCCACATGGCCCAGCGGATTCAGCTCGCCCAGCTTGCCCTTTTTCTTGTCCAGCATCGAAACGTCGACCACGCCCTTCGACAGCAGCGCCTGGCCCAGGAAGTAGTGGTCCTTCACCGGCACGGCGCCCATCTGCGGATCGGGCTTCATGTCCTGAATGTAGGTCTCGATGATCGGGTTATAGCGCCGGATCGTCGCGTTCTCGTCGTGCTCGCGCGCAATCATCCGGTCGATGGCTTGGTTCACCGTGGTCACCGCGGCGATCGCGTCGCCGGGTTGCTGCTGCGGGAGAGGTTCCGTGGTGTCCGCCGCCGGCTTGGTCTGCGCGCCGGCCATGCCCGCAAAGGCGCCCAAAAGGACCATCGACAGTGAGAGATTTTTCCAGGTCCGCATGCTCCGTTCCCCTTTCAATACCCCTGGGCTGTTTGCCCGTTTAATAGGCGAGTTCGAATGTGATGTGTGCCACCGCGGGGAAATCCACCGGCTGCCCGCTCTGCGTCGCCGGCTTGAATTTGATCTGGCGCGCCGCCGCTTCGGCCGCCTCATCCAATCCGTATCCCAGTCCGCGCACCACGCGCTCCACTTGCACTTCCCCCGAGGCCTTGAACACCACCTGCACCAGCACGTCGCCTTCGATCCGCTTCGCGCGGCCTTCTTCAGTGTAAACCGGTTTGGGCCGGTAGAGTATTTCCACGGGATTCGTGTTCGATACCTGCGCAGCTTGTCTCACCTTGGGACCATCCGTGGCCTTTTCATCCGCGAACACTCCCTGCTGCACCGAACCGCGCACGCCACCGCCGCCCGTGCCGCCCTGTGCCACTCCGTTACCAAATCCCGTGCTCGCCACCACGCCCTTGGCGCCCTTCGCTCCGCCCGTGCCGTTCCCCTGTCCCGGGCCGGTGGGCATGTCGAATCCGCCGGTCTGCGCGATGTTAGGATTGCGCGACGCGTTGTCGTTCGGCTTCACGCCATTCGGATCGCCGAAGCCGCCGGTCTGCACTTGCTCGCGCGGCTTGCGCAGATTGGGAATCGCAGAGCTTCCCAGCGTTTGCGGAAACTCCTTGGCTACCTCGACCGGATCGGGCGCGGCAATTTTCTTCTGCGCTACCTGCTTCACCACCGGCGCGCTGAACGGCGTCGCATAAATCTTCGGCTTCGGAGGATCCGGAATCACCACCGGCTTCACCACTTCCTTCACCACCAGCGGCTTCTTCACCTCTCGCGGAGGCGGAGGCGGTTGCGGCTTGTACGGTTGGATTACCGGTGCCTCAATCGACGTGACCCAGTAGTGCGGTGCCGCTTCGAATTTCGCGGGTATCAGCAGGGGGATTACGATCACGGCCGCCAGCGCGCAGCACTGGAGGACCATGCCGGCGCCGACCGATCCCCAGCGCTTCTGTCCCTCCGGGAGCAACGCTTCCTTGAAGACTGCATTCTTTACCGGCGCCATATTCGTTTCACCCCAATGTCCTTGTGAACTGTCGGATATGCGGCTACACCACTCCCGCATAGTATTTTAGTACTAGAACCAAGGCTCCCGGTGAATAGGACTCGCGTACCATTCTAATCCCGCTAGTGACGAAAGTGATACCCCGCTTAACCTGCCTCGTTCCTTCGTCTTATCCCTAATCGGACACCTCGGCGGACGCATTACACCCGTCGATTGATTTTGTGAACACTGGGCCGGTAATTCCGTTGCGAAATACATGTGAGAAATTATAGATGCCGCGCCGGTTGCTCCGGACAGCTGGAAATGTTCCGGACCCGAACCACGCCGCAACTGCTTGTGAATCAGACTTCGCAGCGCCGTGCTGGGCACACCGCGCTTCGAAATTCCCTGCCCGAGCCCTTCGGTACACTATGCCGCCCGAAACTTCCGGCGGAAATGCGGGGTTTCGATTCCCGCACCCGGCTCGTTGTTGCGAGGCCGGGCCCGCGGACAAAACCGCGGACCCGGCCCCCTGGTTCCTTTCCGGCTAGTGCGATTCGATGGCCATGTACTGCGTCAGGCCGCCCGGCAAGATCACCTGCAGCAGCACCGACTGCTTGCCGCCCGTCGCCAGCGCCGACTTGTACTCCGACACGCTGCGCACCGGTTTGCGGTTCACGCTCAGAATCACGCTTCCGCGCTCGAGCCCGGCCGCCGCCGCCGCGCTCGAAGGATCGACCGACGTGACCACCACACCGTGCGTTCCGCTCGGCACCTGCAGCTCCTGCATCGCGTCCGGCGTCAGGTCCTGCACGTTCACGCCCTCGAGGCCTTCGCTCGTGCCGCCGCCCTGCTCGGAGTCATTGTCCGCCAGTTTGTCCGGAGGAAGTTCGCCGAGCGTGACGTTCATATCCTGCGTCTTGCCGTCGCGCGAAACGGCCAGCTTCACCGCCGTTCCCGGAGGCGTTTGTGAAATCCGCAAACGCAGATCGTTCGCGGAATCGACGGTCTGGCCGTTGACTTCCAGAATCACGTCGCCCTCGCGAATTCCTGCCTTCGCCGCCGGACCATCGCCCTGCAGCTTGCCCACCAGCGCTCCGCCCGGTTTGCTCAATCCAAATTGTCTGGCCAGCGCCGGCGTCACGTCCTGCGGATAAAGACCCAGATAGCCGCGCGCCACCTTGCCGTGCGACACCAGCTGGTCCATCACCGAACGCGCCATGTTGATCGGAATGGCGAAGCCCACGCCCTGGTTGCCGCCGCCTCCGCCGCTCAAAATCGCGGTGTTGATTCCGATCAGGTCGCCATGCAGGTCGATCATCGCGCCGCCGGAATTTCCCGGATTGATCGCCGCGTCGGTCTGGATGAAGTCTTCATAGTTTTCGATTGCGCCGCCCAGGCCGCGCCCGGTCGCGCTCACGATTCCCATGGTGGCCGTCTCGCCGATGCCGAACGGATCGCCGATCGCGAAAATCACGTCGCCCACCTGCAGCTTCGAAGAATCTCCCACGGCCAGCGTCGGCAAATTCGTCGCGTCGATCTTCAGCACCGCGATGTCCGTCTTCGAATCCGTCCCGATCAGCTTGGCCTTGAATTCGCGCTTGTCCGCCAGGTCGACTTCGATATCGCTGGCGCCGTCGATCACGTGATTGTTCGTCACGATCGTGCCGTCGCTGGTGACGATCACGCCCGACCCCAGGCTCTGCTCCCGCTCGTTCTGCGGCTGCTGTTGCTGCCCGTTGCCGCCAAATCCCTGATCCCCGAAAAACTGCCGGAACATCGGGTCGTTGAAAAACGGCATCATCTGATTCGGCCGTGACTTCACGATTTTCGACGTGTGAATATTCACTACCGCCGGCAGCGCCGGCTTCAGCACCGATGCGAACCCGTTGCTGAAATTTCCCAGCGAAATCGGAGCGGCGCTGCGCGCCAGCGTCAGCTCCAGATTCGGCGCACCGAATACCTTCTGCCCCGACCAATTCCTCAATCCCAGTGCGAGTACTCCGCCGCCGATCACCGCCACCGCGAGAACGATCGCGAAGACCCAGCGGGGAATGTGTAGATAACTGCTCTTCATGGCTGTCTCCTTTTTCCTTGCGCCCTCCGCGTTTTCATAGCAGCGGAGGCATATGAGTGCGTTAGACGTGTTGCCGGGCGATTTGTACCGCGAGGCGTCGCATGACGAATTCCCGGCGGGCCGCGCGCACGTACCGCCTTTGATGCTCAACACTATTATAGATGCAATTTCCCTGCGCCGCGTCTACTCAAACCTTGTTAGCGGCAAAGACTCTCTTGTCTATGCTCCTGCGGCCTCGACGCATCCGCCGGCAACGCCAGTCTCGCTGCAATCGCACCCATCAGCAGGAAACGTACGCGCCAGACGGAAAAATTTCGATCCAACTCACACCCTCTACATCGGATGAATCAACCGCGCAATATAAAACGCCGCGGCCGCCGCCAATCCTCCCACCAGCGCAGTCTGCAATCCCGACCTCCACGGCTTCACTCCGGTAAAGTGCCCCTTCACCCCGCCGAAAACCATTAACGCCAGCAGCGTAACTCCCACCGATACGCGCAGCGCCGGCACGATCTGGTGCATCAGGATGTACGGCGCCAGCGGAATCAATCCGCCCACGACGTACGACCCCGCAATCGTCGCCGCGCTCCGCGCCGCCCGCGAAGGATCGGGCTTCTCCAGCCCCAGCTCGAACCGCATCATGAAATCCACCCAGCGCTTCTGATCGCTGGTGATCAGCTTGATCACCGGCTCCATCTGCTCCTGCGTCAATCCGTAGTCGCGAAACACTTTCGCCACTTCCTCGGTCTCGATCTCCGGCAGCTCCACCGTCTCGCGATATTCGCGATCCAGCTCCGACGCGTAATAATCCGAATCCGTTTTCGCCGCCAGATATCCGCCCAGCCCCATGGCGATCGATCCCGCCGCGATTTCCGCGAATCCTGCGGTGACGATGATTCCCGTCCCCTGCGCCAGCGCCGCGGCCGCCGTCGTCAGCCCCGCCGCCAGCGCGAACGGCACCGTCAGCCCGTCCGACATTCCGATGACCACGTCGCGCACCGACGCCGGCGCCGAGAAATGCTTCTCCTCGTGCTCGTGCGCGTGATCGTGCTTCACGTCGTGCATGAATCCTCCGCTCCCGGCCTACAGCGTATTCCGAATCTCACCTCCCCGCCCCGGAGCGTTATAATTATCATGCAGGACCGCACATTAGGAGGTAGATTATGTCCGCCACTTCGGCACAAGGAGCCGCTCCGCACATGAGTTTCACACTTCCGCCTCTTCCGTATTCGTTCGACGCGCTCGAGCCCCACATCGACGCCAAGACCATGGAAATCCATCACGACAAGCATCACAACGCCTACGTCACCAACCTGAACAAAGCGCTCGAAGCCGCGCCCGACTTCGCCAAGCTTTCCATCGAAGAACTCTGCGCGCAGATCGGCAAAGTTCCCGAAAATATCCGCGGCCCGGTGCGCAACAACGGCGGCGGCCACCTGAATCACTCCATGTTCTGGAAGCTGATGAAAAAAGGCGGAGGCGGCGAGCCTTCCGGCGATCTCGGCAGCGCCATCTCGAGCGCCTTCGGCAGCTTCGCCGATTTCAAAACCAAATTCGCCGCGGCCGGCGTCGGCCGCTTCGGCTCCGGCTGGGCCTGGCTCACGGTCCGCGACGGCAAACTCGTCATCGAGTCCACGCCCAATCAGGACAACCCGATCATGGACGGCGGCAAGCCCGTGCTCGGCCTCGACGTCTGGGAGCACGCCTACTACCTCAAGTATCAAAATCGGCGCCCCGACTACATCGAAGCCTGGTGGAGCGTGGTCAACTGGCAGCAAGCCGCCGACAATTATTCGGCAGCGCGAAAGTAGCGCGCGGTCGCGTCAAAACGCTTCTCCTTTTCCAAAGCCGCTCCGGTTTTTTCCGGAGCGGCTTTTTTTTGCGCCGACAACCACGCGGCCAATTCAAAACCAACTTCAACTGCAAAACCTGCCGGGCTAAAGACCCGGCGCTACATTCAAGTCAAAGGCGAAACCGAGCCTTGAAAAAGTGTCCCACTTGTTTTCGGCTTCCGGGCTTTGTTTTCAATGCTTTGCGCGGCGAATTACCCGGGACGGTGTCCCACTTAATTTCGCCGCAGGGCGCGCCGCGGATGGCTTCGCTGGGGTTGTTTTGGTCGAGAAGACTACGTGAGTGGGAGGGTTGACCCATTCGCCGCGCGCGTTGAGGTGCGCGAGCGTCTTCACGGCACGGATGACGGTATCTCCCGTGGTGAACGCGTAGGCGGCGTTGTGGATGATGTGGCCGAGAGCGCGGCGGCAGTTACGGTCGCGCTTGACGAAGAGGCCGGTGGCGTTGGCGTGGCGATAGATGATGCTGCGGCTGGTTTTGTATTCTTCGGCGAGCGTGCCGACGTGCTCCCAATTGAGGAAGCGCTCGTCGATTTCGTCGTGAAGATCGCTATTGCAGATGCCGCAATGGGCCTGGTGAAGCTCGAGGCCGGTGAGGAGCCGGGGGCGCTGGGGCGGGGCGAGACGCTGCGCGGGCTTTGCGGTGCGGCGCGGGTGCGATTTCGCGGCGCGAGGGACGGATTTTTTGGAGGCTGGCGAATTTCGCGAGGTGTGCCTTCGCGGATTCGCCGGGGGCGACGTGAGGTCGATTATGGCTGACGCGGCGGTGCTTTCAACACCAGCGCTGTGGGCCGCGGCGACGGTCGTAGGGCTGCTTGCTGCAGCCACGGTAGCAGGGCTGATTGCTGCAGCCACCACGGTGGTTGGGCTGGTGGGCGTGGCGGGTCGCGCTGACGGGACGGCGTTGGCGGGTTTGGGGATGGATGGGGCGGAGGGGACGGCCTTGCTGGCGGTGTTGGCGGGGGTGGTGGATTCCGGCTCGGTGAGGAGGCGGAGGATTTCCTGGCCGACGCGGGGGTTGATGGCGGCGATTTCTTTTCCTGCTTCGGCTATTTCGGCTGCGGCTTTGTTTTGCGATTCGGCTGCGGCGTCGGAGGGCGCGGGAACTGCGGGTTTAAAGTTCGTAGGCCAGAGTAAGGGCCTGCCGACGGCGAAACCGTAGACTTGCTGGGGCTTGGCTGGTTCGTTGGGCATGGGAAGCTCGCTTTCGGGGAGTGGTGAGGCGGAGTTGTGGTGTTGCGGGTGAGGCGGCGTTCGTTGCGACAGCTGTTCTCATAGCATCTTTAGGTTGGCACTCGGTTTGGGGCGTGGCAAGAAATAAAAAGGACAGGTATGGGACTGTACGAATGGGCAGCTTGTCTTGCTCTATCCCTGGTGGATGGGCAACTCAATGGCCACCCGATACTTTTGAAACAATTTGACAATTTGGTCATCCTCGGTAGACTCTGCGGAAATCCAATTAGGAGCCATTATGACGGATAGTCTCGATCAGGTACCGTTTGGCGGAGCGGAGTTTGCGGAGAACCCGGAAGCCAGATGCCCGTGCCTCTTACTTCTGGACACTTCGGGATCAATGAATGGCGAGCCTATCCGGGAATTGAATGCCGGGCTGGCGACATTCAGGGACGCCATTGCGGCGGACGGAATAGCGACTAAACGGGTCGAAGTTGCACTTGTGACGTTCGGCCCGGTGCAGGTGCAGAGCGAATTTCAGACCGTCGACAATTTCTTACCGCCGACGCTCGTCGCGTCCGGTGACACGCCTATGGGCGGGGCCATTGAGCAGGGATTAAATATGCTGGACCAGAGAAAGAAAGATTATCGCAGCAACGGGATCTCCTTTTATCGACCGTGGGTTTTTCTTATTACGGACGGTGGGCCGACCGACGCTTGGAGGGGAGCTGCGGAGCG
>Ga0335085_10005879_pt1 | contig 19559 bp, 16 predicted proteins | sample Lox_Sample_45_FD_206712 | JGI IMG/M metagenome (GOLD analysis project Ga0335085, IMG submission 206712) | Soil microbial communities from Loxahatchee National Wildlife Refuge, Florida, United States - Lox_Sample_4.5 | ecosystem: Environmental > Terrestrial > Soil > Wetlands | place: USA...
GCCTGTTGTTCGCTGGCGGACTGCGGATTTCCGACCTTCCCGTTCTGTTTGGAGCGCATCACTTCCCCTGGTTTATCGGTCTGGCGATCACAATCCTCTGGGTCATTGGAATCACCAATGCTTTTAACCTGATCGATGGACTGGATGGGCTGGCGGCAGGTTCAGCCCTGTTTTCGACATTGGTCGTATTCGTCGTGGCGCTTTTGAGCGGTTCCTCACTGGTTTCCATGATGAGCCTGGCTTTGGCGGGCGCGATTTTGGGGTTTCTGCGTTTTAACTTCAATCCGGCGACGATCTTTCTGGGGGATTGTGGGAGCCTGTTTATCGGGTTCATGCTGAGCGCGCTGGCGCTGCTGGGCGCGCAGAAGGCGCCGACCATTATCGCAGTTGCGATTCCAGTGGTTTCGTTTGGACTGCCGATTCTGGAAACCACGCTGTCGGTAATTCGCCGGTTTATCAGCGGGCGGCCCGTGTTTACGGCAGATCGGGAACACATTCATCACAAACTCCTGCAGCGGGGGATGTCGCACCGCCAGGTAGTGATCGTTCTTTACGCCGTTTCCGCACTCTTTGCGCTTTTGAGTCTCTTCCTGCTGTGGCCGACAGGGAGCACGCTTGGACTGGTTTTGGCCGTGCTTGGCACGGGGATTTGGGTGGGCGTACAGCACCTCGGCTACCTGGAGTTTGGCGAGATTCGGCGGGTGGCGCAGCGCACCATGGAGCAGCGCCAGATTGTGATCAACAACCTCTCCATACGAAGGGCCACGGAAGAACTGAAGGTCAGTGACGATTGCGAGCAGGTTTGCAACGTACTGGTGGCCGCCTTCGGCGGCAATGATTTCGATGCATTTGACCTGAACCTGAATGTGTTTCCGCAGGAAACGCCCGAAGTTGGAAGCCTGCAGATGATCGCCGACCGGCCGGGAGGTCTCTACCATATTTGTTGGCGCAAGCCCGGAACCCAGTTTGCACGCGAGAAGGTGATCGCCTGGAGTTTGAATCTCGATCTAGTGACTGCGAACCATCGTCGGCGAGGTTCACTCACGCTGTACCGTTTGTACAGCACGCGCGATCTGCAACTGGATGTGAATCTGCTGACGTCTATTTTCCCGGCGGCGCTGGCCGACGCAATTGACCGTTCCCTTAGCCGCACCGTCGAGATCGTGACGCACGCAGGGCGAGAAGAATCTGGTTTCGCCGCAGCGCAAGCCGGATAGATTTCGCCAGGCCTTGCCAAAGCCAGTAAAATCCCCGAGATACTCTCTTACTTCATGCATATCCTCCACGTAGTGGGCGCGCGTCCTAATTTCATGAAGGCGGCTCCGGTGAGAGCTGCGCTGGGTGATGGGCAGGGTGTTCGCCAGACGATGGTCCACACTGGTCAGCACTACGACGTCAACATGTCGGACGTTTTCTTCGAGCAGCTTGGGATGCCCGCGCCCGACGTCAACCTCGGCGTGGGTTCTGCAACACACGCCCGCCAGACCGCCGAAATCATGATGGGCTTCGAGCACGTAGTCGAAGAGCACAGGCCCGACCTGGTGCTGGTCTATGGCGATGTAAATTCCACCGTGGCGGCAGCGCTGGTCTGCTCGAAACTGCAAATCCCAGTGGGACACGTCGAGGCTGGATTGCGGTCGGGAGATCGAAGCATGCCCGAAGAGATCAACCGCCTGGTCACCGACCAGCTATCTGATCTTCTGTTCACACCTTCCGCGGATGGGGATGAGAATTTACGACGAGAAGGCGTTGCGGAAAAGAAAATCCACCGCGTAGGCAATGTAATGATCGACACGCTGGTGCAGATGCTCCCGGCCTGCGGCGCGCATAAGCCGTCCGGGTTACCTCCGCGCTATGCCCTCGTGACGTTGCATCGTCCTTCAAACGTAGATGATCTGCCGTGGCTGCGGACGCTGCTGCTGGCATTGGCAGACTTGCATGAGAATCTGCCTGTCGTTTTTCCGGTTCATCCCAGAACGCGGCAGAGGATTGCGAGCTTGGAACCCGGCGCCCTCTCATTGCATTTCATGGATCCTCAGCCTTACCTCTCTTTTCTTGCGTTGCAGCGCGACGCGAGCGTCGTAATCACGGACTCAGGAGGGATGCAGGAGGAAACCAGCTATCTTGGAGTTCCTTGTCTCACCCTGCGCGACAACACCGAGCGGCCGATCACTTTGACACTGGGGACGAATGTACTTGTTGGACGCGACGTGGAACGCATGCGCAAAGAAGCGGAATTGGTGCAGCAAGCAGGTCCGAGGACTCCACAGGCCATTCCTTTGTGGGATGGCCACGCCGCCGAGCGCATCGCCAAGATCATTCTCTCCGCTGCTTAAGCGGCAAGGTTCTCCGCGAAGATTATCCACAGGCCGAACCAGCGCTGTCACTTACTGTTGTGATAGATGACATTTACCTTGCTACTTCTCTTAAGACTGGCCGGAGGGATCGCACTAGATGGGTTGGGTGAAAGCGAGCGACATCAACTTCCTGTCCCTGCAAACTGCCGTCTTCTGCGTTGCGTGCGAGTTAATCAGCGAAAACAATACCCCGTTCTGCCTGGCTTGCGGAAGCCAGGCCGTGCTGAGCCTTTCGCGGATTCTCGGCGGGTCCTTAAAAGGGCAGCAGACCGCTCACCTCATCCAGGATGCCGAACTCGATCGTCTGGTGCGTGACCTGTTGCGCACGGTTCCCATGTCTGCCTCGCTGTCAGGGGAACGCGTACCGCCTTCTTTTGGAGCGCTGGCGCCGAGCCGGCATCATGCCCGCAGCCGCAATGGTGCGCCCGGATTTGGTACTCCCGTGGAGATTGATCCTGACGAGCTTGATCTGGAGCCTGCCATTCACGTGATCGCCGAGCGCGCGCAATCGCTGACCGGCGCGACCGGGGCTGCCATTGCCCTGCGGGCGGGCGACGAAATCGTCTGCCGCGCCCGCACCGGGCGCACCGCTCCCGACCTCGGGGTCAGGCTGCAAACCGATTCTGGTATCTCGGCGGATTGCGTCAGGACCGGTGAAGTTGTCCTGTGCAACGATGCGGATCGCAATCCGCGGGTCGATCTCGCCAGCTGTCGCCGGCTTGGTGTTCGTTCCATCCTGGTCGCTCCGCTGCGCCATTTTCGGCGGACACTCGGGGTGTTCGAAGTTCTTTCTTCCTCTCCCTATGCCTTCGATGGGCGCGATGTTGCCACCATGCAATTACTCTCGGGAATGATGGTGGCCGCCATGTCGCGGCTGTCGAGCCTTCGCCCAATGAGCCAAGCGCAGTCGGCGTAAGCTGCTCTGAGGATTTCAAGACCGCCATTGGCAAGGCTAGGGTAAGATGTATATTCCCCTATGGAATGCCCCGCAGCCAAGCCTGCAGAAGCGACTCCGGCCTGGACGCCGGCGCTTGGCGAGCGCCGCCGTCATGTGCGGCATAAGGTTCACGCTCCCGCCTACGCCAGCCTGAATACAAATTCCCGAGGCATGGTGCTGGATCTCAATGAGATCCTCGATATCAGCGAAGATGGGGTTGCGATTCAGACGGCGGCGCCGCCGGAGTTAAACAGCGAGCTCAACCTCAGTCTTGACCTCTCCGAAAATAAGTCGTTTATCCATACCACCGGGCACGTGGTGTGGTCCGAGCGTTCCGGGCGGACGGGAATTCGCTTTCCCAACATGCCCTTTGGCTCAATGCAGCAGCTCAAGGAATGGCTCTTCTTGAATGCGCTGACGGCATGTTCCAACCATTTTGCTGCCCAAGGCCTGCACTCCCATCCCCTGGTGGCCGCGATGGCGCAACCCGAGCCATCTCTTGTAGAGAACCCGTCTGCGCCTCCGGGGCCCGACTATACCGAGATGTTAGCGGCACTATCGGCTGTGCAACGGGAAGCCGAATTCGTGGGGGCGAATCTAGACGGCGCCCTGCGATTGATCGCCGAGAGGGCCCAGGCTTTCACCCACGCTTCGGGAGCGGCCATCGCGCTCTCAGACGGCAGCGAGATGGTGTGCCGCGCCTCCTCCGGAGATGCGCCTCCGGTAGGCACAAGGCTGCAGGTTGGATCAGGTTTTTCCGGCGAATGCGTGCGAGCTGGCCGCCTTTTGCGTTGCGATGATTCGGAGGCCGACGCGAGGGTGGATCGAGAGAGCTGTCGTATGCTGGGCATCCGCTCCATGATTGCCATCCCGATTCGCGCCAACGGTGGCATCGTCGGACTGCTCGAGGTTTTTTCTCCGACGGCGGGAACCTTTGCGGACAACGACAATATTGTCGTACGCCGGTTGGCCGATACCGTGGCGGGGGCGATTCGACGCTCGCAACCCCCAGAAACATCCAATGGGAAGACGGTGGCGCCAGAGAAGGAACTCTTCGCCCAGGCGGAGACCGAATCCGGCATGCGGTCGCCCACTTTCCGGCGCATGCTGATCGGCGTCTTTGTCCTGGCCCTGGCTGTAATCGTGAGCTTCGTTCTGTGGCCCAGGCTCAAAGAGCTTGCGAAAGATCGCGAAACAGGTTCAGCCCCCACCAGACCACAGGCCGTAGCGAAGCCTGCCACCACCGCCCCGGCTTCTGATTTCGACAATCTGAGGAAGCTGGCCGAGCAAGGTGATCCCGCAGCGCAGTTCGCCATGGGGGCGCACTATGTCACTGGGGAAGATGTTCCGCAGAACTACCCCGAGGCGGTGAAATGGTTCTCGCTGGCGGCGGATCAGGGGCACGTGACGGCGCAAAGCACACTGGGCGCTTATTACGGTATTGGGCGGGGTGTTTCTCAGGATTACCCCAAGGCGTATTTCTGGTCGATTCTTGCGCAAGCCGGCGGCGATGAGGCCAGCAAGTATCGTATTCCGATACTGGTTTCGCACCTGACGCGAGGACAGATCGTTTCCATACAAGGGTCGGCCAATGACTGGCTCAAAGCCCACCACATGGCCAGCACCAAGCCTTCTCCCGAGCGATAACTGCTTCCCAAGAGGTTTAGAATGAAGGTAAGCAGGGAGGTGATTTTTGCCTGCTCTTCGCGATCTCCTCGGTCAGCATGTGCGCGAGGGAGATCTCTACGAAAATCTCGAGGGTGACCGCATCCGCTGTCTTGCGTGTGGACACCGCTGTCCTATTCCGGAGGGGCAGCTTGGGGTTTGCAAAGTGCGCTTTAATCGCGGCGGAAAGCTCTATGTGCCGTGGGGCTATGTGGCTGGCGTGCAATGCGATCCGATTGAGAAAAAGCCGTTCTTCCACGCCTATCCCGGAGCGCTCGCTTACAGTTTCGGAATGCTGGGTTGCGATCTGCACTGCGCCTATTGTCAGAACTGGGTGACTTCGCAAGCTCTGCGTGATCCCGAAGCGATCTCGCCGCCCCGCGGAGCGTCGCCTGAAGAATTGGTGAAAGACGCGGTACGTCAGCGTGCCAAAGTGTTGGTCAGTACCTACAACGAGCCCCTGATTACCGCGGAATGGGCGGTTGAGATCTTCAAACAGGCCAAGGCTGCGGGATTGATGACGGCGTTTGTTTCCAACGGCAATGGAACCCAGGAGGCGCTCGAATATCTGCGCCCGTGGATTGATCTCTACAAAGTGGACCTGAAGAGTATCGACGACCGTCACTATCACGAATTGGGCGGCCGGATCGGGCCCATCCTTGAGACCATTCGCAGCCTGCACAAGATGGGGGTGTGGCTGGAGATTGTCACGCTGTTGATCCCGGGATTCAACGATTCCGACCAAGAGCTGCACGAACTCACCCAGTTCATCGTCAGCGTTTCCCATGATATTCCCTGGCATGTAACCGCGTTCCACAAGGATTACAAGATGGATGACCCTGCCGATACGCGCCCCGAAGATCTGGAGAGAGCCGCGAGCATCGGAAGGGAATCAGGTCTCCGCTACGTTTACGCCGGGAACCTGCCGGGGCGGGTCGGCGAATTGGAGAACACGCATTGCTTCCAGTGTGGACAGCTTCTGATCCGCCGCGATGGGTACTTGATTCGAGAATATAAGATCACGCCCCAGGGAGCTTGCGGTGGGTGCGGGGCCGCCATGCCCGGACGTTGGGCAAGCCAGTTCGACTCCCAAATCACGGACCGTCCTTTCTTTCCACAACGGGCCTCACGATTGGTTACAATCCACAGCTAGCAAGAAAAGCTATTCATGCGGAAAGTCTGGATTCCGATCATCGCGGCGTGTCTGTTTTTGGTCGCATGCTCTCCACGCGACTTCCTCACGCGCCGTTTGGCGGCGGCGCTGATTGCCGGCTCCGATACCTTCAAAAGCACGCAAGAGTTCTGGCTCCGGACCGGCGTGATTTCCAGCAAAGATTATTCTTCCCCGGAGTATCTGGTCTTGCAGCGGCGTGGTTGGATTACCGGAGCCAATGTGCCTTGCAGCAGCGAGGGCCAGACCAGGCCCTCAGCCTCGCAACGTGCCTCGGCCAGCCAGGCAGAGCCCTGTTGGGACGTGGCGTTGACGCCATTGGGCATTGAAACGTTCCGAGATCTGATCCCCAACAACGCGGCTCCTTCGCGATATTTCGGCGTCCCGGCAGCGCGCCGCGAATTGACCGGGGTCACGGGTGTCAGCAAAGACGGCAATTTCGCTGACGTGGATTTTTCCTGGAAGTGGGTCCCGCTAAACGAAGTCGGATCTGCCCTTTACAGCGGCGCTGTCGAATACAACTCCACCGTCGCTTTTCGCCACTATGATGACGGTTGGCGAGTCGTCGAGAGCAGTGCCGCCCGGAGCAATCAAACTCTGGAAGATGCCTTGAAAAATGCCCTGCCGGCACAGTAATGGAGGTGCCATGGTCCGCCGTTCGTTGTTTGTTTTCATCCTTGTCCTTCCAATCTGCTGCCTGGCACAAAATCAGCCCGATTCCCGCGTCGCCACCGGGTTCGATCGTATTCAGAAAAAGGATTTGCGCGCTGATCTGACCTTTCTTTCCTCCGATGCGCTCGAAGGGCGGATGTCTCTAGAACGCGGCTCGGAAGTCGCCATTCAGTTCATCGCCGCGGAATTTGCCAAGGCCGGATTGAAGCCGCTAGTGGGGGATTCTTACCTACAGCCGGTTGAACTGATTCGCTTTTTACCAGATCCCAAGGAGACGAGCCTGGTCGTGGAGGCGGGCGGTAAGAAACAACGCTATACCTTCATGACGGATTTCTATGGATTCTATCCCCATGACGTCGATGTGAACGCCCCCGTGGTGTTTGCTGGATATGGCATCACCGCACCCGAGTTTCATTACGACGATTACGCCAACCTCGATGTGAAGGGGAAGATTGTTCTGGTCTTCGACCACGAGCCGCAAGAGACCGATCCTAACTCGATCTTCAACGGCGTGGGCAATACCCGCCATGCGAATGCACGGCTGAAGGCGCTGAACGCACAGCGCCACGGAGCGGTGGGTATTCTGATCGCCAGCGAACCAAACCGCAAGCATCCCTCCAACATCGAGCGGCTGGCTAGAATTCCCGGCATCATGGACCGCATCACCCACGTGCCCTCGCAGGCTCTCGCCGACGGCGAAGTGAACATTCCATCGTTCAACATCAGCGACGCGGTTGCCGATACTTTGTTCGCCAGCCTGGGACGCAAACCCGGCGACCTGCAATCGGCAATCGACGCTGACCTGAAGCCGGTTTCGGCTCCTTTGCCTGGCGACGAAGTGGAGATGAAGGTTGTAAACGCGGAGATGCAGCGCGGAACGACCGACAATGTCGCGGGGATGATCGAAGGCAGCGATCCGAAGCTGCAGAACGAGACGATTATTCTCAGCGCCCACTATGACCACGACGGCATGCGCAACGGGCAGATCTTTTATGGCGCCGACGACAATGGCTCCGGTACGGTAGGAGTTATCGAGTTGGCCAGGGCGTTTGCGGCAAACCCGGCCAAGCCCAGACGTTCCCTCGTGTTTATTGTGTTCGCGGCCGAAGAACGCGGCCTGCTGGGTTCGTATTATTACGCTGCCCATCCCTTGCGCCCGCTGGCCACTACGCGAGCTGTCATTAACTTCGACATGATCGGCCGCAACGAGGCGCCGAGCGCCCAGACCGAAGGGCTGATGAAAATTGCCGGCGACACTTCGAATGAACTGAACCTGATCGGCACGATCAACAGTCCGGAGTATCGCGCGGTCGTCGAGCGGGAAGATGAGATCGTCGGTCTTCACTTGAATTACAAATGGGATGGCGACGCCGCCCTCAACGTATTTCAGCGCAGCGACCAATTTCCCTTCGCCCTGCACGACATACCGGCGGTCTGGTGGTTCACCGGGTTCCATCCTGACTACCATCAGCCGACCGATACGGTGGAGAAAATCAATTTCGTGAAGATGGAAAAGATTGTGCGGCTGGCTTACCTCTCGGCGTGGACGTTTGCCGACGAGCCGTCATTCCCCCATTTCCTTGCTGTCCAGAAAAAATAGCTTCGGAGGCCGAACCATTGCTCAACCTCAAGCGGTGTCTGATTGTCGTTTGCCTGACCCTCAGTTTCTCCCCGCGGTTGCATGCAGATGCCCTGGACGAGCTGGCGCGCGACTTCTGGATGTGGCGTGCTGTAGAGCAGCCCATCTCATCGGACGATATTCCCCGCATCGAGCGGCCGCAGGGCTGGGTGCCCGATTGGTCGCCGGCAGCCGTCAAGAATTATCAGCAACAGCTGAACGGGTTCGAGTCTCGCTGGAAAAAGCTCGATCCGTCGGCGTGGCCGGTGCCGCGCCAAGTCGATTACCGGTTGATGGGTTCGGCCATAGCCCGGGTTCGCTGGGAGTTGGATGTGAACAAGGTCTGGCAGCGGAATCCTATGTTCTATCTGGATCAGACCGTGGGAGCATATTTCCATCTGTTATTGCCGCCACCACCCTTCGACGCAGAGCGCAGCAAAGAGATCGTTGCGATGCTGGCGTCGATCCCGGCAACCGTCGGCTATGCCGAAACGAATCTGACACAGCCGGTGGCGCCATTCGCGCATCTCGCGCTCGATGCGCTCGAAGACATCCGCCCGCGGATGCTGAAGTCGGTCGCAGCCCTCAAGCCGCTGCTCGACGCACGTGCTGCCAACGGCATCGACGCTGCCACCGAAAACGCGATCGCCGCCCTGGAGAGTTATCGCGACTGGCTGACGCAAAAACTGCCCAACATGCCGCAACCGAGCGCGGTAGGCCGCGAGAATTACATCTTCTTCCTCAAAAACGTTGCGTTGCTCCCGTACACTCCCGAGCAGTTACAGGCGATCGGGGAGCAGGAGTGGGCGCGCTCGGTGGCATCGCAGGTATATGAAGAGCACCGCAACCTGGGCCTGCCTGAGCTGACGATTTTTAAAGACACCGCGGCGCAGATCGAGGCTGGCAAAAAGGACGAACTGGCCATCCGCCGCTATCTTGAAGACAAGCAGATTCTCAGCGTTCCCGCGTGGGTGCAACATTACACCTTCGCGCCGATGCCCGCGTACCTGGCGCCGCTCGAGGGCATGGGCGAGGCCGACGATTTCACCGGCCCGAGCCGGTTGAAGAAAAACAGCACGCGCTATATCGATCCGCCCAGCCCAAAGCTCGGATACTTTTCCTTAGCGACCGCCAAGGACCCGCGTCCCGACATGGTTCATGAAGGAGTGCCCGGTCACTACTTCCAGATGGCGCTCTCCTGGGCTCACCCCGACCCGATTCGACGGCATTATTACGATTCCGGTGCCAACGAGGGCTTGGGTTTCTATGCCGAGGAAATGATGATGAACGCCGGGTTATTTGACGACAGTCCGCGCACCCGCGAAATCATCTGGAACTTCATGCGCCTCCGTGCTCTGCGCGTGGAGGTGGACGTAAAGCTCGCGCTTGGCGAGTTCACCCTTGAACAGGGTGCGGCATACCTGCAAAAGACCGTTCCCATGGACGCGAAAACCGCGCATGGCGAGGCGGCCCTGTTCGCTACCGATCCAGGGCAAGCAATTTCCTATGAGATCGGAAAGCTCCAGATCTACAAGTTTCTCGCCGATGCACGCAGTCAGAAGGACGATGCGTTTGACCTGCGCACCTTCCACGATTACCTCTGGCTCAATGGGAACGTGCCGATGGCTTTGCAGCGCTGGGAATATCTCGGAGAAAGAGACGAGCTCGACAAGGCCGAGCATCTCCATTGATTTGTGACCCGCAGTCGCAGCATTTGCAGTTCGTCATTGCACTCCGCCGGGGAGCTTGTGTATATCTCAATTATTCCCTATGCGGCTCCTCTATCTCCTGTTCCTCGCCCTGGTAGCGGTTCTTCTCTCGGGTTTCGCGCAAGCAGCTGATAAACCCAAGATTACGCTTGACGAGTTCTTCAACTCGGTGAGTTTTGACAGCGTCAACCTTTCTCCCGACGGCAACTCGGTGCTGATCGCCACCAGTCGTGCGGATTGGAATGAAGACATCTTCCGCGAAGAACTCTGGCTCTATCGCGTTGGTGACGGCGGCTTGGTGCAGCTTACGCAATCTGGCCATGACAGCTCTCCGCAGTTCTCTCCCGACGGGCAGTGGGTGGCATTTCTCTCCGAGAGAAAGTCATCTGACGAGAAGGGCGGCGACTCGGGCGACACAAAGAACAAGGAAGACGAACTGAATCAGCTTTATGTGATTTCCATCCGCGGCGGGGAATCATTTCCCGCGACAGCGGGCGATCTCAAGGTGCATTCTTTTGCCTGGTCAGCAGACTCGAAGGGGCTTTACTTCGCGACCCGCGTACCGTGGTCGAAGGAACAGAAGGATAGTTACAAGAGAGAGTGGAAAGACGTTGAGCAGTACCGTGCCGCCGAGCGCGGAGACGCGATCTTCCGCATTGATTTGTCCGCCATTCTGGCTCGCCGCGCCGCGGTGGGTAGCGTGCCGGTGGATGATCCGGATGACGTGCCCGATGCAACTCCCGGCGCGCGCGAGATTGCTCGCACTCCTTGGCGCGCGCAGCAGATGGTAGTGTCACGCGACGGACGCCGCCTGGCCTTCGTCACTGAATCGGTTTCGGAGCGCCAGGAAAAGATTGATGAATTTGAGATCTATGGGCTCGACCTGACGGCCGCCGGGCCAACTACTCCGAAGCAGTTGACCCACAATGAGGCCGTGGAGCAGTCGATTGCATGGGCGAAAGATAACCGGCATCTTTTCTTTCAAGTGGATGTTGGCTCGGTGGAAGGGAAGTACAAAGACACGCAGACGCGGCTCTATTGGGTCGACGCGGACACAACGGCGGTCGAGCGATGGGCCGCTGACTTCGGCGGTCCGGTGACTCACTATGCCGTCGGAGGCGATGGAGAGGTGATCGCGAACGGGCGCCTGGGAACCGAAGTGCAGACGTATTCCCAAAGCAAGCCTTCGGCAGCATTCTCCAAACAAACCGGGTGGAACGGAACCTACGAATTGACAGCGACCGCTGAGCGCTCGCCGCGGGTCGCGTTCGTCTATTCCACGCTTGAGAAACCAACCGAGGTCTACATCGCCGACAACGTGGATAAGCTCGAGGCCGCCCGTTCAATCACTTCGTTCAACAAGGTTTTCACGGAACGTGATCTGCCGAGAGGCAAGCCCTATCGCTGGACCGCCGATGATGGCACGACGGTCGAAGGCATGCTGATGTATCCGCCCGGAAAATTCGAGCAAAAGAATCTGCCCACCTTCGTTTTCATTCATGGAGGCCCGGCCGATGCGGATGGCAATCACTTCGAGGCGGACTGGTACCAGTGGGACCGGCTGGCGGCGACACAGGGATGGCTGGTTTTTGAGCCCAACTACCGCGGCTCCAGCGGCTACGGCGACAAGTTTTTGATGGGCATTGTGCCTGAGATTGTGTCGCGCCCGGGCAAAGACATTCTGGAAGGTGTGGACGCCTTGGTGAAAGACGGTATCGCCGATCCCCAGCAACTCGCCGTGGGCGGATACAGTTACGGCGGCTACATGACCAATTGGCTCATTACGCAGACCACACGATTCAAAGCTGCCGTTACCGGCGCGGGAGCGGTCGAACACGTGGCCAACTGGGGCAACGACGATACCACCTTCGATGATGCTTACTTCCTGGGCGGGTTGCCCTGGGAGCAAGCGCAGCGCTATCACGAGGAAGCGGCCATGTTCCAAATTTACAAGGTTAAGACACCGACGCATATGGTGGCGGGAGGAGATGACATCCGTGTCGCGGTGGCCGAGGATTACCTGCTCGATCATGCCTTGCACAATTTGGGCGTTCCCAGCACGCTACTCATTTTTCCCGGAGAAGGGCATTCGCTTGATGAGAATCCCTGGCACGGCAAGATCAAGGTGCGGGAAGAATTGAAGTGGCTGCAAAAATACGGAGGGGTGGGAACTCCGTAGTCCGAAGTCTTGTGTGTAGCTGCGGGTGTCGGGGGCGCGCTACTTTGCCGGCTTTTTCCCCTCTGCGCGCGCGGCTTTCGCTTTTTGCGGGGTATTCACATAGTGCGCAATGCCCCGGTAGAGGGCTTCCGCAATACTCTGCCGGTAGGCGGGATTCTCCAGGTTAGTTTCGTCGGTCGGGCTGCTGACGAACGAAACCTCCGCCAACACTGCCGGCATTGAGGTTCCGGTTAAAACCACGTAGGAAGCTTCTTTGACTCCGCGATTGCGGACGCCCGGACTCTTGGCTGCCAACGCAGTATAGAGGGCATGCTGAATGTCGGCGGCGATCTTGTGAGATTTGCGAACCTTCTCGCGGATGTCGACGTTGGCGAAACTCACTGACTGCAGTTTGGCGGTCGTTTCGTGATTGTAGGCGTGCACCGATGAGAACGTGTTGGTGTAATAAGTCTCGACGCCCCGCGCTTCCGGAGAAGAACTGTTGTTGGCGTGGATAGAAACGAACAGATCTGCCTGTGCCTCGTTGGCGATCTCGGCGCGTTTTTCCAGGGCGATGAAATTGTCGTCCTTGCGGGTGTAGATCACCTCTGCACCCAGGCGCTTGCTGATAAGCGCCCCAAGCCGGTCGGTAATATCAAGGACGAGGTCTTTCTCCAACAGGCCCTGACGCCCGACGGTGCCCAGATCCCAGCCGCCATGGCCAGCATCGAGTACGATTCGTAACCCCGAACCGGCTAAGGGAACCGGAGGAGTTGGAGTAGATTTGGCAACTTCCAGCGGTGCCGGGGCCTGCGCGGGAGCGAAAAGGTCAAGCTTCGCGCGGGGCTGGACTTTGGACCCGATTCCTCGTACTTCGACCACCAGGCGATAGGGATTTGCTTCCAGGCTCACTGAGAAGTTCGAACCGCCTTTGGTATCGAGCACGATCCGGGTCACGCCAGTCATGGGCTGCGCGACCCGTATGCGGCTCAAAAAGGCGTCGCTCACGTCAATGGTCTTTCCCGCCAATCCGGGGGCGAGGGCAGTGTCGTGCAGGTCGAAATAAATACGCTCAGGTTCGGCGAGGCGGTGGGCTTCATATTGCACCTGGTCCTGAAGATCGATGACCACAGTGCTGGAGTCGGCGCTTGACCAGTGGCGGATGCTAGTCACACGCGGGAGCACAGAAAGCTTTTGCTCGTCGGTCGTCGCCGTAGCAAAGGACGGAGTAGTGACAGGATCGGCCGAACTGGAATCCTCGTCCTGCGAAGGTAGGGGAGCAGGCTCTAAGACGGGAGCGGGAGCCGTCGCTGCAACCGGGGCGCTTGGCTGAGCCGGCAGGCTGACTACGGCGTGAGTCTGCCTTCCGATCTTCCACCAGACACCGCCTCCGATGAGGGCCGCGAGTCCCAAGACGACCATCACCACGATCAGGCCAGGGCGGGTATTTTCGGGCCCGTCGCGAAGCGCGGCGGGCTCGAAGACCGGCGGCGGTTCTTCGAGTTTGGGCTCGACAACCTCAGCTTCCTCGGTTGGAGCTTTCAATTCGGGGACCGTGGCACGGGCCGTGACCTGACGCGAAATCTGCGCAAGGCGATCCTCTTCTTCCGGGCGCAGGGCAGCCAGAATCAGTTCGGCCAACAGATTCAGGCTGCGTACATCACTGTCGTTGAATCCATAGGCATCATAAGAAAATGCCTCGAGCAGTCCGATCACACAATTCTGACCAGCCAGTGGGACAGCCACCATGGAGCGCGCGCCTAAGAGCAGGGCAGCTTGCAGGTTGACGCGGGCATCGTGCTCAGCGTCGTCACAGCGGATGACTTCGCCTGAGCGGAAGCAAGCGCCCGAGAAGCCCGAGTTGGGATCGAGCCGGGCGCCGGCATCGGGAGCGATAGCGCCGGCAGAGCCCCGGCAAACAATCTCTTCTCCTTCCGCCAAGGCAATTGCCACGCCGTCGGCCCCGGTGATAGCCAGGGCCCGCTCCGCCACTAATTGAAGCACATCATCAAGAGCGAAGCGTTCCACTTCCCAGATTTCTGAGGCTGAGGGGTGGCCATGGTTCTGAGCGCGCCGTTGGCGAATTTGCTCATGCAGAGCGGAAAAGGCCAGAAGCGCCTGCAGGGCCTCATGGCGAGATTCCGGGGCGCTCTCCGATACCGTTTCGGATATGGGCAAACCACGAGCTTCGGTTAGCTCTCTGGTTAACCCCTGGGGCGCATTGGTCGGGCTCGCACTCATGGCTCAGACAGGGCGATTCTCCGGCGAGGTTCAGTCAGTGTTGCTGTCGGGGGAAGTGCCTGCCAATGTATTACTTGGCACATCCGATGGCCGCGCCGGAAGGCAGCAAGACCTTTTCTGGACGATACTCTGTAACTTACCTGTCTTATCGATCTACCGCAACCTCTCTCTACCACACGAAGGTGGGAAGGCAACAGTTGCTCTTTAGTAAGCCCTCTCATGGACACGCCTATTCGTGGGAGATTCGAGCCATTGCCATCGACCTTCATCCGTCATATGCTCGAAACAGTGCTCGAGAGGTATCCCAGGTGAACGAGAAAAAGGGTTCGCGTTGGAAATGGCCCATTGGCCTGATGGCAACCGGGCTGGCGGGCGCTGCGATGGTGGTTTTCCGGGGCTGCTGGCACCGCAAAATGAGTTGGCCAGTACGCGCACAAGGCTATTCTTATCAGGTATGTACAGGTTGCGGCATCAAGCGTTTGTTTGATGAGGAGCTATTCCGCGCCTACGGGCCGTACAGCTACGATTTGGGCCGCCTGATCGCCTGGGACCGGTCGCAGCAACCTCCGCCACAGCCGGCGCCATCTCACGAACATCGGTCTGCGTCCTAGAAAACCGCGAACCAGCGCGGTTACCCGGTCCCAGCCGGGACAGGGCTAAGATTCTGTGTATGGAAGCTCCAGCAGCCCCCATTTCGCTTCCCGAGGCTCTCCTGACCGACCCCAGGCCTCGCCGCCGTCACTACCGCCAAAGAGTGCAGAATCTGGCCTACGTGCGGCTGGATCAAGCCAATGGCGGAATTATTCGCGACTTGAGCGAGTCCGGCATCGCCATTCAGGCGGTCGCGCCCTTGCGAGTGAACCAGGAAGTTTCCGTCCGATTTGAGTTATTGAATCCGCGCACGCGCGTAGAAGCTCGCGGGCGAGTGGCGTGGGCCGATCCCCTGGGCCAGGCCGGCATGGAGTTCCTGGATATCGCCGAGCGCTCGCGGCGATCCTTGAAGGATTGGATCTTCACCCAGCTGATGGCCACGGCTCAACATGCCGAGCGTGCCGAATCCATCTTCATTCACCACGGGGCAGGTGAGACGGCTACAGAACTGCTGTTTTCCGACGATGCCCGGCCCGCGATTCCCATCGAGGCAACCGACAGCGGGGAAGAGCAAGCCACCGCATCAGTTCCGCTCCTGGGATCGCCCTTCAAGATCAGCGCAGCCACGCTGAGCCGGACGGTCGACAGCCTGGTTCTTTTATGTGCAGTCCTATTGTTCGCGATCATTTCGTTGGCGATGACGAATCTGTTCCCCACCTGGCCGTTGGCGATCGCGCTCACCGTCGGGATCACGAGCATGTTTGCCGCGGTCTACTGGTATCTGTTTGGCGTTTGTGTTGGCATGACGCCGGGTGAACACCTCGCTCGGATTGCGTATGGTCCGGCAAACGGCGCGGAAGAAGAAGAGCTTCCTCGCTTTCGCTGACAGCCTAGTTCGTGAAGTATTCCCGCTCCAGCCAAAGCTGTAAATCTTTCTTGGTGCGCCGGCTGATCTGAACGAAACGGATTCCCGCGTTGCCCTGCTTGTCAGTCCACGCTACTTTCGCCATCGCCTTGACCGAAAGGCCGCTCCCCGGCAGCGAGAAATTCAGGCGGAATGCTCCCAGGGGAAGTGCGCTCGAAGCCTGAATTCCCAACCCGCCCTGGCTGAGGTTGGTGATCTGCGCCTCCACCTGCTGCTTGCCACTACAGCAGAGCGAGACAGGGATATCGAGACTTTGACGGTGGTAGCGCAAGCGCCCGTCGAGAATCATGTTGCGTGCCGCGGATAGGGTGTGCACCGCCTGCTCCACTGAAATCGGTTTCTCGAATACGAAGGCAGCGCCGGTGGATTCGAGAACGTTGCGGGCACTTGACCCGCTGACGATCACGAGCGGCACCGCGTTGGGAACGGGCTCGTTCCGCAAGGTACGGAGAAAGTTCGACGCGCCGTTTAAATCGCAATCGACAATCAGCGCATCAACCTTCGATTTCGCCAGCTTGGCGCGCGCCTGATCCGGCTCCGATTCGATTTCCACACCGATGTGCAGACCGCCCAAAATGCATTCCAGGACCCCAACTTCCTGCCAGTCGCGCGAGATCACCATCGAGGAAAGTGTCATGCATTGAATGTAGTCCGGGCCGTAACCGCTCCCTAGATCACGAAGGTAACGGAAGGCGGCGCCGGTCGCCGGTTGGAGGCGCCGATGAACCGTCGGTCCGGCGGCATTCCTGCTGACTCAAAGCTAGTGCGCTTTGCGCCCCGCAAGCTGTGAGCTTCCTTCCTGATACCAGGCAATGGTGCGCCGCAGGCCTTCTTCGAAGTCCACCTTGGGTTTGTAACCGAAGGCTTTTTCGGCCGGGGATATGTCGGCGAGAGAATGTTTAATGTCGCCGGTGCGTTCCGCTCCGTACTTGGCCTCGCCCGGGAAAGCCATGAGCTTCTTCAGGGCTTGGAACGTCTGGGTCAGAGTGACGCGACTGCCGGTAGCCACGTTGAAAACCCGTCCCGCGACCTTCTCGGCAGGGGCGTGGCAAGCCAGCCAGTTGGCATCAACGGCGTTGTCCACATAGGTAAAGTCGCGGCTCTGCTCACCGTCGCCGAAGATGGTGGGCTGCTCTCCGCGCTGCATAGTGGTGATGAACTTAGCGAGCACTCCGGAATAGGGCGAGGTGGGGTCCTGCCGCGGACCAAAAATATTAAAGTAGCGCAGGCAGACCGTTTCCAGCCCATAACAGCGATAAAAAGAGATCATGTAGTACTCGCTGGCGAGCTTGGCCACGGCGTAGGGCGAAATCGGGTTGGGGGGCATTTCTTCGCGTTTCGGCAGTGTCGGCGTATCGCCGTAGGCCGATGACGAGGCGGCATAGACGACGCGCTTTACCTTGGCGTCGCGCGCAGCTACCAGCACGTTGACCGTTCCGTCGATGTTGGCGCGGTTGCTGCCCAGAGGATCCACTACGGATTTCGGGACCGACGGGATCGCCGCCTCGTGGAACACGTAGTCAACGCCTGTGCAGGCCTCGTGCATGGCGTCAAGATCAAGGATGTCGGTTTGACGAAAGTCGATGCGGCTGGCGATCTCGGCAATATTCTGAGCATTGCCGGTGGCAAGATTGTCGACTCCTCGCACGTCGTGCCCTTCCGCCAGAATTCGTCTGGCGATGGTGGATCCGATAAAGCCTGCAATTCCAGTAATGAGGTATTTGGCCATAGGCTTTTCATCATAGCGGATGAAACCGGTGCCAGGCAGGCGGGGCTCGGCGCGGAAGTAACCTTGCAGATTCAGGCCCGAAACGGCTAATGCCCACCGTGTTTTTCGAGCAGTTCCATGAACTGGTCGCGGGTCAGCGTGTGGTATTCGTAGAAAAATCTGGCGATCGCCTTGAGTACAGCTCGAGGGTCGGCCACATTCGATGGGTCCGGACGAGCGGCGGCGGCGGGCTGAGCAACCTGCTGATAGGCGGGGCCGGCCATTCCTCCCGCCAGCCGGATCAGCAGTTCCTCGAATTTGGCTTTGTCTTCCTCGTGAATCTCGGTAAAAGCGATCCCCATCCCGAGGAATGGGTATGAGACCCGGACGACAGCTTTTACCCGCACCCGAACGCCAGCCACCTCGATGGTAATGCTGAGAGGTGTATCCACGGGAGAGGTGGCCTGCATTTCCACGTAACAACCGCTGCGGCTGAGATCGGTGATAGTGGCCCAGGTACGAACCGAACTGCCCTCGCTGCGGAATTCGGCGCTGCCCTCGCATTTGTAGCGCGGATTTCTTCGCTTGTCGCCGGGATGAGGTTCGGGACCGGTGGCCGAAGTTTCGTTGCTGCGTTTGAGCGCGCGGAAGTATTCCACATTTCCGGTTTCCGTATTGGCCCCGACTTCTCGAGTTTCGTTCCAGCGATCCATACCGGGTCTGCCGCAGCCTCGTGCTGAGTTTCTACCTTGATCCTACGGAGGTTTTGGAATCTGGCTGAAGCACCTTGCCCGGGCCGGCGCATTACCGAAGGCTGATGCAAGTCCCGAGGTGGAACTAGCCTTGGAAGGTGCCCAGGCTCTTGCGGATCTCCTGCCACAGCTCTGCCTTGCCCGAGCCGTTGCGAGCGGAATAGGGCAGGATGCTGGTGTCGGCAAAATGTTGCGAGAGATCGCGCAACGAACTCTGCAGTTCGTTTCCTGACAAGCGGTCGCTCTTAGTGGCGACAATGCGGAAATTGCGGCCGGTGGTTCGCAGAAACTCGACTAACTGTTCGTCGCTCGGCTGCGGCGGAATCGAGGCATCGACCAGCGCCAGGCAGAGGCTGAGATTGGGCCGCTCTTTGAGATAGGGCTCAATAAATTCCGGCCAGCGAGCGGAAACTTCACGGGAGATCTTGGCAAAGCCGTAGCCCGGCAAGTCGGTAAAGATGACCTCAGGGTGAGGCTTTCCCGGCCAGCGCACTTCAAAAAAATTAATACTCCGGGTCCGCCCCGGCGTGGAACTGGTCTTGGCGATTTTCGTCCCGAGAAGCGAGTTGATAACACTCGATTTCCCCACGTTGGAGCGTCCCAGGAACGCGACTTCGGGTAAGGCGGGGGCGGGGAAGTGGCTTACATCACTTGCCGCCATCAGGAACCGGGCCAGAACTCTCATACGATAGTTTGCAAGTTTTCGCCGCGCTCTTGCAAGTCAGCAGGGCCGCGGGCATGAATCATTGCGCCCCGCGACCTGCCGCGGTCGATCAGATGTCAAAGCCCAAGCGGACGCTTGTGGTCAACGTCGGTTTCCTTGATGGGCCGGCACTTATTCCACAGGTAAAGGATTGCGGCGACTACTACTCCGATCGCTACGCTGATCAGGAAGAACCAGCGGTACGCGGGAAGCATGACGAGGAGAATGACGACCACCGCGACTGCGACGATCAGACCTGCCGCTCCGCGGAAGAAAGAGCGGTCTTCCCCAGTCCCGGGAGTGGAATCCATAACGCCCTCGACAGATATATTTTAAGGCCGTCAGACGCCGA
>Ga0335085_10005880_pt1 | contig 19559 bp, 17 predicted proteins | sample Lox_Sample_45_FD_206712 | JGI IMG/M metagenome (GOLD analysis project Ga0335085, IMG submission 206712) | Soil microbial communities from Loxahatchee National Wildlife Refuge, Florida, United States - Lox_Sample_4.5 | ecosystem: Environmental > Terrestrial > Soil > Wetlands | place: USA...
TGGCCCGGTGCCCGGTGATCTTCTCGACCACCAGCACCTGGGTGCCGTCCAGCACGCCCAGCTGAACGGTGATCTTCGTGGCCTGATGCAGATCCTGCAGGAACGGCAGCGCCGCCTCGCGAAGCTCAATCCGGATCGGGGCCAGGCTGGCGACCTCGAACAAGCGGTTGCCGATCCGGTACCGGTCACCCGGCTTTTCCAGCCAGCCGAGCCGGATCATCCGGTCGGCCGTGCGATGCGTGGTGGAGCGGGGCAGCCCACACCGGCCCACCAGTGCGGCCAGGGTGAGCTCGCGGTGCGTGGCGTCGAACGCACCGAGAATGGCGGCCGCCCGGTCGAGCCCGCTGTCCGGCGCCGCACCGTCCCGCTGAGTGGGACTCACGGTTGGTTCCGCGGGTGCATACCGGTCAGGCTAAGCCCGAGACGGCGCGGCGCACGAGCCCCCGCCGCGGCGCACGAGTCCCCGGGAGGCCGGCCATCACCGTACGGACCGCACTCGTCGGAGGCGGCGCCAGCGGCATCGGCTACGCGATCGCCGCCAAGCTGGCGCCGGCCCATCGCGTCGTGATCACCGGCCGCCGCGCTGGGCCACTCGACTCGGCCGCGATCCGGCTCAAGGAAACCACCGGCGCGACAGTAGGCACCCTGGTCAGCGACGTCGCCGCGCCGGACTCCGCCGCGGCCATCCTGGACGCGGTGAAGGCCCAGTACGGCCCGCCCGACGTGGTCGTGCTCAACGCGGGTGGCCCGCCCCCGGGCCGGATTCTGGACATCGCCGACGACGCCTGGCGGGCCGCCACTGAACTGCTCCTGCTCGGGCCGCTGCGGCTGGCCCGTCTCGTGCTCCCGGCCATGGCCTCCGGGGGCTTCGGCCGCCTGGTGTTCGTGACCTCGACCGCGGTCCGCCAGCCGCAACCAGACCTGGCCATCTCGGCCGTGCTGCGCGCCGGGGTCACGGCCGCCGCCAAGCTGCTGTCGCTGGAGCACGCCGCAGACGGCGTCACCGTCAACTGCGTCGCGCCCGGCGCCACCGACACCCAGCGCCGCCGGGACGTGCTGGCCAGCCGGGCGGCACGGACCGGCCAGCTGCTCGCCGAACTGGACAAGCAGGACACCCGGGAGGTGCCAGCAGGCCGGCCGGGCAGCCCGGACGAGATCGCGGTGGCCGTCGCGTTCCTGGCGTCAGCCGATGCCAGCTACATCAACGGGACCGTGCTCACGGTCGACGGGGGAAGAACGGAGACGTTCTGATGGGACTGTCTGGCCCGGGTTTCGACATGGCCGACTTCCTCGGCGCGCTCAGCGACGCTGTCCGCCCGGGCCAAGCCCGGCCGGTGGTGGTGCACGCCGCCGAACTGGATACGCTCCCGGCCGCGGAGGTCCACAACCCGACCACGCTGGCCATCGCGGGCCGGCTGCCCACCACCACGTTCGAGCTGCTGCGGCAGACGATCCCGGCCGGCCAGAGCTCGGACATGCAGCGGCACTACCACGAGACCGTGCACTACGTGATCTCCGGCCAGGGGCACAGCGAGGTCGAGGACGACACCGAGGCATGGTCGGACGGGGACTTCATCTACACGCCGCCGTGGACCTGGCACCGGCACTACAACGACTCGGCCGACGAGCCGGCCGAGTTCCTCACGATCGAGAACTCCCGCCTGCTCCAGGCACTCGGCATCGCCCGCCGGCAGAGCGCGGGGCTGTGCACGGTGGCCGAGGCGCGCGCCCGATTCCCGGAGGTTCCGTCATGACCGACCTGCCCGAGCACATCAGCATCTGGGCCGAACTGGCCGCCACCGATCACGAGCTACGTCATGTCGACGTGCACGGGGTGCGCACCCGGGTGCTGCGGGCCGGATCCGGCCCCGACCTGGTGCTGCTGCACGGCACCGGCGGCCACCTGGAGGCCTACGCCCGCGACGTCGCGGGGCTGGCCCGCGATTTCACGGTCACCGCCTACGACATGACCGGCCACGGCTGGTCCGACCTGCCGGACCGCCCGTACACCATCGACGTCCTCTCCGGCCACCTGATCGCCCTGCTGGACACGCTGGACATTGACACCGCGCACCTGTCCGGTGAATCGCTGGGCGGCTGGGTGGCCGCCTGGGCCGCCGCCCATCACCCGGACCGGGTCGGCCGGCTGGTGCTCAACACCCCGGGGAACATCGCCAACAAGCCAGAGGTGATGGCCCGGCTGCGGGACAGCACACTGGCCGCGGTCCGGGACCCGAGCGACGCGACCGTGCGCCGCCGGGTCGAGTTCCTGTTCCACCACACCGAGATGGTCACCGACGAGCTGGTCAACCTGCGCCGCGCGGTCTACAGCCGGCCCGGTTTCCTGCGCGCGATCAGCAACACACTGGTGCTGCAGGACCCCGAGATCCGCAAGGACTTCGCCTGGGACCCGGGCTGGGTCGGCAAGATCGCCGCACCGACCCTGCTGCTGTGGACCGACCACGACCCGACCGGCGGCCTGGACGAGGCGGAGATGCTGCTCGGCTGGCTGCCCGACGCCCGGCTGTATGTCATCGCGGACGCCGGCCACTGGCCCCAGTGGGAGAAGCGAGACGAGTACCTGCGCGTGCATCGCGACTTCCTGCTGCGCGGCGAGGCTGGGCAGGCGGCACCGTGAGCGAGATCCTCGGCCTGGTCGGCATGTCGCATTCGCCGTTCGCCACGATGCTGCCGCCGCCCGGCCCGGCCGCGCCCGGCGGCCAGTTCCTGGCCGACGCGGGCCGGGTCGCCGCCGCGGTCGGCGCGCTGGCCCCCGACGCGATGGTGGTCATCGGCCCCGACCATTTCCACGCCAACTTCTACGACGCGATGCCGCCGTTCGTGCTCGGTGTCGAGCAGGCCGAGGGGTTCGGGGACTTCGGCAGCCGCTCCGGCCCGCTGCCGGTGGCGTCCGCGCTGGCCTGGTCGATCCGTGACGCGCTGGCCGCCGACGGCTTCGACATCGCCCTGTCCTACGCGCTCACTGTGGATCATGGCATCGTGCAGAGCTATGACCTGCTCCGCGGTCAGGCCGAGATCCCGCTCGTCCCGCTGGTCATCAACACCGCCGCCCCGCCACTGCCGTCGCTCCCCCGGTGTGCGGCGCTCGGCCGGTCACTAGGAACCGCACTATTGAACGCCAGTGCGGGGCGGGTGCTGATCGTGGCCAGCGGCGGCCTGTCGCACTGGCTGCCATCCAACGACCCGCGCGACAACTCGGTCCCACCGCAGCGGCGGGCGGCGATGATCCACGGCCGGCAGGACGTGCGGGCCTTCTCGGCCGCCCGCGAGCCGCAGGTCCGCGCCCTGGCCGGTCACCCGGATGCCCCGGTCAACGAAGCCTGGGACACCTGGTTCCTCAAGCAGCTCCTGGCGGCCGACCCGGAGCCCGTCACCGGGCTCAGCGACCAGGCCCTGGAGCAGCAGGCCGGCCGCGGCAGCCACGAGATCCGTACCTGGCTCACCGGTTTCGCCGCCGCCCGCCGCCCGCTGGCCTGGACAAGCTACGAGCCGGTCCCTGAATGGATCACCGGTATGGGCATTGGCACGACGTTCGAGGTGGCCTGATGCCGCTCGCCCTCCCGGCGCTGGACACCCGGGCCACGGCGGCGCTGGACCGGCTGACCGCGGCCCGGGCGGCCGGGCGGCCCTGCCCGCCGGTGCGCACGCTGCTGGCCGCCGGTGACATCCGCACCGCCTATGCCGTGCAGGCCACCTGGGTCGCCAGCCAGGTCGCGGCCGGGGCCACGGTGGTGGGCCGCAAGATCGGCCTGACCAGCCCGGCGGTGCAGGCCCAGCTCGGGGTGGACCAGCCCGACTTCGGCACGCTGCTGTCCAGCATGGACTGCCCGCCGGGTGAGCCGGTCGACCCTGGCCAGCTGCTGCAGCCGAAGATCGAGGCCGAGATCGCGTTCGTGCTCGGCCGCGACCTGGACGGTCCAGTCATCGGCCCGGACGATGTCCTCGCGGCAACCGAATCGGTCGCCGCGGCGCTGGAGATCGTGGACAGCCGCATCGCCGGCTGGGATATCTCCATCGTCGACACCATCGCGGACAACGCCTCGTCCGGACTGTTCACCCTCAGCGCCAAGCGCCGGCCGCCCGGCCAGCTCGACCTGGCCGCCTGCTCGATGCGCCTGTGGCGCGGCCGGGAGGAGGCGAGCGCCGGCTCCGGCGCGGCCTGCCTCGGCCACCCGGCCGTCGCGGTCGCCTGGCTCGCGGCCACGGCCCGGTCCTACGGCCAGCCGCTCCGGGCCGGCGAGATCGTGCTGTCCGGTGCGCTGGGGCCCATGGTGCCGGTTCGGCCGGGCGACCACATAACGGCTGAGATCAGCGGGCTGGGCCGGGTCCGTGCCGTGTTCGCTGCCAGCCCACGATGATCGGCGCGGCCGTCATCGGCCCGGGGGGCTGAGGTGGCTGGCCGCCCAGCACGCGGCCCCGGTATGGCAGTTCTGCATGGCCGTCAGGGCGAGCGGCAGGGCGGCGGGAACGCCGCGGCCAGCGATGTTGTCCAGTTCGAACGGATCGTCAACGGTGTTGTAGTACTCCTGCTCCCCGTTGCTGTACCGGACGTATAGCGCGGTTGCCGTGCGGATCGCCTCGTACGAGGGCGGGTCTGCGCTCGCCCTGCCCTGCCGGTCCGGGTCACCCAGGGTGTCGTCGGGGCCGTGGTGCTCGATGAGCACGGCCTGCCGCCAGTTTGGCGGATTCTGCCCGTGCCACAGCCCGGCCAGGCTGTGGCCGTCGACGGTGGAGGGCACCGGGATTCCGGCCAGGGTCTCGAACGTGGGGCACAGGTCGATGCTGGATGTCAGCTGGCTGGCCACCCGCCCGGCCGGGATGCCGGGACCACTGACGATCAAGGGCACGTGGATGTCGGTGTCGAACGCGGTCTGCTTCCCGGGATCGAGCCGGTACTCGCCCATGTGATAACCGTTGTCGGAGCTGAACACGAAGTAGGTGTGCTGGGCAAGGCCGCTGGCCCGCAGCTCGCTCTCCAGGCGGCCAATCATGGCGTCCACGGACAGGTCGGCCTCGACCCGCTTGCGGTAGGCCCTGCGGATCGTGTGCTGCTGCTTGCGGGTCAGCGGGGGACGGCCCTTGAGCCAGGATGGCGGGTTGGCGGGCAGCGTGTCGTAGGCGCTGGTCTCCGGGTAGCCCACTGTATGGGCCGCATGCGCGTAGCGGGGGGCCGGCGTGTACGGGGCGTGCGGGGCGAACGTGGCCACCTCGAGCATGAACGGCTTCCCCGACGAGGCGGACGAGCTAATGAACGCGCTCGCCTTCGCCGACAGCACGTCGGTCAGGTAGTCGCCTGGAGCGTGGCCGTAGTGCTTCAGGTGGCCATTTTCATTCAGGGTGTAATTGAACTCCGGGTAGCCGTTGCCCGCGACATCCCACTCGTCCCAGCCCGGGGCCGGGCCATCGGCAGGGCTGTAACCGTTCAGGTACTTGCCCATCAACGCGGTGCGGTAGCCCGACGTCTGCATGGCCACGGCGAAGGACCGCGACGGGTCCCCGTGCTGGTTGTAGGCCGTATATCCACCGTCGCGGCCGGTGTTGGTGAAGACGCCGTCGTTGTGCGGGTACTCGCCGGTGAAGATGGCCGAGCGGGACGGGCAGCACAGCGAGTCGACCACGTAGTAGTTCGACATCGTGATCCCGGCCTTCTGCAGGGCGAGCACGTGCGGCATGTGGCTGACCAGGTTCCAGGCCAGGTCGTCGGTGAGGACGAAGACGAAGTTCGGCCGGGGGCCAGACGCTGCCGGGCCGGCCCCGGTGGGCGAACCTGACGAGGAGGTGCATCCCGCCGCCATGGCGGCACAGGCCAGCGCTGCGAGCGCGGCGAGGAATTTCTTCTTCATCCCGGTGCGGGTTCCTTCGGACGGGTTCGGCCATGACCGCCCTATCTTGTTCCAGCCTCCCGGCCGGCGGAGAGCCGGATCCGGAAACAGGCCCTCGCGTCCGGGAACCGGAACTGGCGCGGTGATCAGCGGGACAGATCTACGGCCGCGTGCCCGTAGGAGTCCTTGGACCAGCTGGCGGTCCGAGCCAGCTGGTCAGGGGCGGCGCCTCATCACCCGACGACCAGGCGACATACCCATCAGGACGGATCAGCATGGCTCCGGCACCAGCCCATTGGGGGTTATCTTGAGCCAGTTCCGCGTGCACGACGGTCAGGCGCTCGTCGTAGCCGGCCACCGGCTCGGCTGGCTCGGGCTCCGGGTTGAGCAGGACGAACTTGGCGGGATGCAGCAGGCCGTAGACGGTGGCGGCCGGGGCATCGCGAAGTCCAAGATCGGGTACTCGCTGCCCAGCGTGCGGGCCGGCCGCGGGATAGCGGATGGCCAGGCCGGAGACGCGGACGGCCAGCTCACGGCACAGGGCCGGGCTGGTGCCGAGGATCGCGTTAAAGCGGTCGCGCAGCGCGATGCCTTCCCGGCTCGGGTTGGCGAACAGCCCGCACTGCGCGAGGGAGTCGTCGATGACGTCGAGCCCGACCGGGTACCGCTCGGCGTGGTAGCTGTCCAGCAGCCCGGCTGGCGCCCAGCCGCGGATCTCGGCGGCCAGCTTCCAGGCCAGATTGGTGGCGTCCTGCAGGCCGAGGTTCAGGCCCTGCCCCCCGGCTGGGTAGTGGATGTGCGCGGCGTCCCCGGCCAGCAGCACGCGGCCCGAACGGTAGCTGGCCGCCTGCCTGGTCGCGTTGCCGACCCGGCTCAGCCACGCGTCGGAGGTTTCCCGCATGCCGAAGTCGGTTCCCGCGACGCGTAACGTGCTCGCCTGCAACTCCCCCAGCGTCACTGGCCCGTCGGCCGGGTCATGCAGCGTCGCGTGGTCGATGACGGCCACCCGGTGGCGGCCGCCGCCGATGGCCACCATGTAGAGCGACCCGCCCGGCTGGCTCAGGGTCAGCGCCGGGGTCGGCGGGGGGTCGGTCAGCTCGACATCGCCCAGAATTGTCTGCCAGGTCTCCGGGGTGCCCTCGAAATGGATCCCGGCCTGGGCCCGGACCAGGCTCCCGGCGCCGTCGCAGCCCACTACGTAGGCGGCGCGGATGACCTCCGGCCCACCGGGGGTGTCCACCTCGAGGTCGACGCCGGTGTCGTCCTGGCGCAGGCCGGTCACGGCATGCTGCCTCAGGAACGGCACGCCCAGCTCGGCCAGGTGCTCCTCCAGCAGTTCCTCGGTGCGCCGCTGAGGCAGGAAGAGCGTGTAGGGGTAGCGGGTGTCAAGGAACGAGAAGTCCAGCCGGTTCTTCAGCAGGGCGAAGTGCGAGGACGGCACCGGAGTGCCTTCGGCCAGCCACCGTTCGACCAGCCCGCGCATCGCGAACTGCTCCACGGTCCGCGGGTAAATCGTGAGCGCCTTCGAGTGCCGCGGCCGCTCCGCCCGCCGTTCCAGGACCACCGGGCGCACTCCCCCGCGATGCAGTTCGGCGGCGAGCCACATGCCGACCGGCCCGCCGCCGACGACGGCCACGTCGTAGGCGGTCATGCGAGGTAAGAGTGGTCGACGGCCACCGCGGCCGGGTCCGGTTCACCGGGCGGGATCAGGCCACTCGACCGCAGTGCCTGGGTGACCGCGGCCAGGGCCTCCGGCGCGGATCGCAGGTCCCGTGGGATAACCCCATCGGCGGCGAGCTTCTGGCACGCGCCCAATGCGTACCGCGGCTCCATCGAGGTATGGGCCGCGGCGATGGCCGCCGACTCCTCGATATGGCCGCGGAACCATTTCACCCCCTCGGCCAGAGCCTCCAGGAAGGGGGTCACCACGGACCGCTCCGCCGGCTGCCGGATGCAGACCGCGTTCAGGGTGAATTCCCCGGTCACGGGGCCGAGGTTGGTGAAGCCGGCGTCGGTGGCTATCTCGTCATAGGGGATCATCTGCAGCGCCGCGTCGATCGCGGCGGCCTGCAGGGCCTTCCACCGCTCGACGTGCGAGCCTTCGAGCGCGAAGTCATAGTCGGCCGGGTAGCTCAGGCCGTGCGCGGCCAGCATCCGCTCCGCGACGTGCCTGGTGCCCTCGGTCAGGGATGATGTCCCGATGCGGCCGCCGCGCAGGTCGCCGAACGTCCGGTGCCGCGGTATCGCGATCATCGACAGCGGTGGCCGGTCGATGAGGCCGGCCACGACGCGAAGCGGCCCCCCACCGACCGCGTCCGCGATGCTGCCCTCGGGCGCGGTCAGCGCGATATCCACCACACCGTCGCGCAGCGCGTTCGTCACGCCGTGGGTGCTGCCCAGGATCTGCTCGGTGGCGCGAATCCCGCGGCGCTCGAGGAAGCCTCGCTGCTGGGCCACCCACAGCGGCACATTGACATAGGCCGGGGCGACGACGCCTATCGCTACCTCCCGCATGGTCAGACTCTAGACCGGACGCACCCAGGCCAGGACAACTGTGTTCATGATGCTTCTGTCATGCAGAACTAGCGATCGCCCGGCCATGCAGCATGTGCGCGCTCGCACCGAACTCGCCACGGTGCTCAGCGGGATCGCGCGGCAGCTCGCGGCCAGCGATGACCCCGCCGGCCTGCTCCGCGCGCAGTGCGCCCTCGGCGCCCTGCAGCGGGGCGTGCTGAGCCTGGCCGGACCTGCTGGCCCGCAGGGCCCAACGCCTGGGCGGGCGCTCACGTCAGCCTGGGCAACCGGGCGGTCATCATCGCCGCCGCCCTGGCCGCCCTGCGTTCTGAGCCGGAGCCGCAGCCCTGGGCCGCTTCCGGTTTCACTCGCTGAGCATGAGCGGCATCACGCCGTTAACCTGCTCGATCAACTCGTCGAGTGCGTCGGCCCGGCCGGCCGTGTGGCCGAGAAGAGACTGCTGGAAGAGGCCGTCCAGCAGCGCGTAGGCCGTAGCGGGACTGAGCCGGACTTGCCGCCCGGCGAGTTCGGCAAAGCGGCTGACCACCCGCCAGATCATTTCCTCCAGCGTGCGGTCGATGAGCGTCACCGCCTCGCGGAGGCCCGGCTCGAACATGCTCTCACTGCGCAGGTCGTACCACAGGCAGTGCATCGGTCCCTCGTCGCGAATGGTCTCGGCGAGCTTGGCCGAGAACGCGTCGAGCAGGCCCTGCGCGGAGGTCGAGTCGGCGACCACACCGTCATACCGGGTGACGCACCGGGCCTTGTAGTAGCGCACGCAGTAGACGATCAGCTCGAGCTTGTCGCCGAAGTAGTAGTGCACCACACCGTGGCTGAACTCGGAGTTGTTCGCGATCTCCCGCAGGCTCGTGCGTGCGTAACCGCGCTGCCCCAGCGTGCGGAGCGCCGACTCGGCCAGCTCATCACGCCGTTGGTGGTGCTTGTCAGCGGGCGCTAGCCGCGCCCGGCTGGCGCCAGCCGTCACAACTCCTCCTCCGGTCGACACCCCAACCATAAGGGACGGCCCCGATCGTCTGGACGGTCGTCAAGATTTTTCTGGACAATCGTCAAGAAAAATCTTGACAGGTGTCAAGGCGCGGCGTCTACGGTGTGACCACGCCCGCAATCCAGACTCAGCGAGGAGTCGCGATGACTGATATCGACCTCACCGGCCGCAAGGCCCTGGTGACCGGCGGCGCACAAGGACTCGGCGAAGGGATGGCCCGCGCTCTGGCGGCCGCCGGGGCGACGGTGGTCATCGCCGACCTGCAGGACGATGTGGGAACCAAGGTGGCCGAGGCGCTCGGCGGCGCGCACGGCTTCGTTCACCTCGACACCACCGACGACGCCAACTGGGAGTCCGCCGTAGCCGTGACGATCGGCCGGCTGGGCGGCCTGGACATCGTCATCAACAACGCCGGGGTCGAGATCACCAGCCTGCTGGTGGACCTGGACCCGGCCGGGGTACGCAAGCAGCTCGAGGTCAACCTGCTGGGCACGGCCCTCGGCATCAAGCACGCGTTCCGGGCCATGCGCCCCGGAGGTCCCGCCGGCGCCGGCGGATCGGTCATCAACGTCGCGTCGGTCGCGGCCACCATCGCCTTCCCCGGCATCGGGGTCTACTCGGCGACCAAGTCCGGCGTCGACCGGCTCACCCGGGTAGCCGCGGCGGAGTCCGGCAAGCTGGGCTACGGGGTCCGCGTCAACTGCATCTACCCCGGGCTGGTCCCCACCGCCATGGGCGCGGGGCTGGCGAACGACGTCGCCCAGATCGGGCTGTTCGCGTCGCCTGATGAAGCGGTGACCGCGGTTGTCGGGCTCACGCCCTCGGGCCGGCTCGGCACCATCGAAGACATGGCCGACGCGGTCGTGTTCCTGGCCTCGGACGCCTCGCGATTCATCAACGGGGTCGGCCTGCCGATCGACGGCGGAATGGGGATGTGACATGCCGGCATCAGCGAAGCCCATCGTCGTCTACGGCGCCTCCGGCTACACCGGCCGCCTCATCTGCGAATACCTGCGCGAGTACAACGTCCCCTTCCTGGCCGCGGGCCGGGACCAGAGCCGGCTCAAGTCCTCGATGGAGTCGCACGTGGCGGGCATCGAGACCGCCGACTACGAGGTCGTCGAGCTGGCCCACGACCCGGCGTCGCTGCGGAAGCTGCTCGACGGCGCATCGGTGGTGTGCAACACCGTCGGGCCGTTCCGCACGCACGGCCCCGAGGTGGTCGAGGCCTGCCTGGCCACCGGCACCCACTACCTGGACACCACCGGCGAGCAGGACTGGCTGATCACCTGCGACGAGAAATACGGCGCCGACTTCGCCGAGGCCGGCCTGCTGCTCGCTCCCGGGATCGCGCAGATGTACACCACCGGCGAGATCGCCGCCGAGATCTGCCTGGAATCACCCGGCCTGGACACGCTCGACATCGCGGTCTTCTGGGGCGGCAGCCCGACCGTCGCCTCCACGCTGACCATCCTGGTCAACGCGGCCCTGGCCGGCGCGTACTACCTGGAGCAGAACCGCTACCAGCCGTGGGACCCGGACGCGGGCCTGTACCAGCTCGCGATCCCAGGTCAGCACGAGCTGGCGCTGGCCCTGCCGTGGGGAGGCACCTCGCATCCCGTCTGGTACCGCCGCGACCCGAGGGTGGCCAACGTCAAGGTGCTCGGCGGGGTGTTCAACAAGCCCCTCATGCAGGGCGTGCCGCAGATCGTGGCCGCAGCCGTCGAGGCCACCAAGGACATGGCGCCCGACGAGCAGTACGCGGCCCTGGTCGCCACGGCATCCCAGGTCATGAGCCAGATGCCGCCCCGCGAGAACCCCCGGCTGAACAAGTCGATGGACTCCGTCCACGCGTCCGGGCCGCTGGGCCGCGCCCACTGCGTGATCCACGGCAACCAGAACTACAAGCAGACCGGCGCGCTGCAGGCCTACGCGGCGTACGCGCTCCTGCAGCAGCCACCCAGGCGGGCCGGTTTCGCCTCGGCGTGCCAGGCGTTCGGCCATCGCGAGCTGCTGGGCGTGCTGCGCAGCTTCGGCCTCGTCGCGGAGCCAGTCCTCACGCGCGAGAGCTGACTGGGCCGATGCGGCTCGCCGACTACCTGGACAAGGGCGCGTCCCTGGATCCGGACGCGCCCTGCCTGACCACCGACCAGCAGACGCGCACGTACGCTGAGGTGCGGGAGCTGACCTTCCGCATCTCAGCGGCGCTCGCCGGGCAGGGCGTGGGCGCCGGCGACAAGGTCGCGATCCTGTCCGCGAACGACCCGGTGGCCTTCACCACGGTCTTCGCCATCAGCCGGCTGGGCGCGGTCTGGTGTCCCATCAATCCGCGCAACGAGGCCGCCGAGAACCGCGAGCTCCTCGACCTTTTCGGCTGCCGGGCCCTGGTGTTCCAGGTGAAGTTCGCCGGCCTGGTGGCCCAGATCCGCGGCGACCTGCCCGGGCTGACCACGCTGATATGCCTCGACGGCGCGGTCGAGGGCGCTCTGACCTGGCAGCAGTTCCTCGACGGTGGTACCGCATTCGGCGATACCGTCCCGGCCGGCGACCTGGCCATGATCGTCGGTACCGGGGGCACGACCGGCCGGCCCAAGGGCGTGATGCTGACCGGGACGAACCTGGAGACCATGACGGCGATCGTGCTGATGAGCTACCCGTTCGAAGGGCGGCCCGTCTACCTGGCCCTGGCGCCGCTCACGCATGCGGCCGGGGTGCTGTGTTTCCCGATCCTCGCCCTGGGCGGGGAGATCGTGGTGATGCGAACTCCCGATGTGGGCGCGTTCCTGGAAAATATCGAGCGCCACCGCGTCACTCATACGTTCCTGCCGCCTACCTTGATCTACATGGTGCTCGGCGACGACCGGCTGGATGCCACCGACCGGTCGTCGCTGCAGTGCTTCTGGTACGGAGCGGCCCCCATGTCGGCCGCCCGGCTGGAGGAATCGCTGCGGCGTATCGGCCCGGTCATGGCGCAATTGTTCGGCCAGACCGAAGCCCCGATGATGATCTCCACACTGCCACCGCGCGACCACTTCCACGAGGACGGAAGCGTCGCGACACAGCGGCTGACGTCCGCGGGCCGCCCGGCGCCGCTGGTGACCGTGGCGATCATGGGCGAGGACGGGTCGGTCCGGCCGCGCGGAGAACGCGGCGAGATCGTGATCCGCAGTTCCCTGGTCATGGCCGGGTACTACCGCGATCCCGAGGCCACGGCCAAGGCATCAGCGCATGGCTGGCACCACACCGGCGACATCGGCTACCTCGACGACGCCGGATACCTGTACATCGTCGATCGCGCCAAGGACATGGTCATCACCGGCGGGTTCAACGTCTACTCGGCCGAGGTAGAGCAGGCCCTCATGGCGCACGAGGCCGTCCGCGACTGCGCGGTCATCGGCCTGCCCGACGAGAAATGGGGCGAGCGGGTCACCGCTGTCGTGCAGCTTCAGCCCAGTGCCCAGGTGGACGGGGCCGAGCTGATCGCGTTCGTCAAGGCGCGTCTCGGCAGTGTCAAGACCCCCAAACAGGTCGAAATCTGGCCCGACCTGCCCCGCTCCACCGTTGGCAAGGTGCTCAAAACCGAGATCCGCTCAGCCCTCACGGGGCCGGGCTGAGACGGACCGGTCAGAGATCACCGGGCTGACCAGCGCGCCAGTGGGCCCCCTCGGCATCGTCCAGTGCCCGCCGGATTCGCTGGTGCTCCCGGCTGCCGGTGGTTGGCAGGCGCAGCAGTGGCATCTGGTAAGCAGCCAGGATCGCGTCCTTGCGCGCGTCTCGTTCCCGCTGGCGCGGGTTGTTCTCGTGGAAGGCGAAGCCGTCGACTTCGATGGCCAGCAGTGGCTGGTTGGTGACCCGGTTGTACACGACGAAGTCAAGTGACGCTCGATGCTCTACATAGTCACGCTGAGCATCGGTCAGACTGCTGAGGCCGGGGAGGAGATTCCGCAGCAGCACCTGGGCACCCACCGTCATGTGCGCGTAGCGTGGCTCGGCGAGGATGTCGTGTAACACGGTCCAGATGATGTCTTCGGACGGGTATTTGAGCTCTTTCCGCAGCCGGGCGGCGAGGGGCCGCAGCCGCTGCGAATACGCCCGGTAGAGCAGGTCGAACACGGAGACCACCGTGCTGTCCACGACATCTTCGCCGGGGTTGTGGTAGCCGATGTAACCAACCAGGTCCCGGACGTGGCGGCTGGTGGGCATGGTGTCGTAGTTGGTCACCAGGATGAACCGCTGGATCGCCCGCGAGACCGCGACATTGATCATCTGAGGATCGTCCACGAAGGACAGCCCGGTCCGGCCACGCCAGGTCTCGTCCAGGACTGTGGTCAGGATGACTACCTGCTTTTGGCGACCCTGGAATTTGTGGATGGTATCGACCTCGGTCTGATCGAGGACGTCAGCGGCTTTGCCGGCCTGGCGCCGGTACGGCGTGGTAACACCGATATCGGTCTCCACGAAGCCCTGGCAGTACCGCGGGATTACTTCCCCGGCGATGACATCCACCTCGCGCTGGTTCGAGCGGCCACCTTCGCGGTGCTGGCGCATGTGATTGCCCTCGACCGTGCGCACCACGATCATCGGCCGCCCGGCGCCACTGCTGGTGTACGGAATGAGCTTGCCTTCGTAGAACTTCTTGTTGCAGAACCCGATGATGACGGGGTTGCACCGGTAGTGCTCGACGAGCAGCGTTTGCGGGAGGCCGGTGCCGTACAACCCGGCCAGGGCGGCCAGCAGATTCTGCTGGCAGTCGTAGGCCGGCACCGGCGGCGTGAGACCGTTCGCCGCGTCGATCGGAATCGGCGACAGCTGCCGCTGGTCGCCGACCACCACTACATTGCGGGCACACGACATAGCCAGTCCGGCCAGCAGCAGGTTGACCTGCGAAGCCTCGTCGATGATCAGGTAGTCGAGCAGGTATCCGTCAGCGATGCTGTCCCGCAGCGAATGACAGGTACTCAGCAATGCCGGGTAGTCCTGGATGAATTCGCTGAACGTCGTGCCTCGCTTGTAGGTGTCCGCCTGGTAGATGCTGCGCCGCGATTCCCGGTACCGGGCGGCCAGCTCGGCATGCAGAAACTGAACCGATAGCTGATGGTGCTGCTGGGACAGCTGTTCGAAATCAGCTCGGCGCAGCTCATCCTCGACCCGCCCGATTTCCCGTTCCAGTTCGGCGATCCGCTTGTGGTAGTACGCCAGCTGCAGCCGGAGTACGACACCAGTCTCAGCCGGGTCAAGCGCCCGCACCGACCCGTACCTGAAGTAGTTCCGTATCCGCCGCAGCGGCCCCAGGCGGACACCGGCCAGCTCCAGCTCGCTCTCGGCCAGATAGTCGAGAACGTGGCCGGCTGTGCGGCGCAGGAGCGGAAGAGCCGCCAGGTCGGGTAGCTGGTCCCGGTCCAGGTGATCTTCAAAGTGCCGCAGCTCCAGCCGGTAGGCGTCGAGCTCCTGCCGTTGGCCGGCGCGCCTGCGCTCAGCGCTCTGCAGCCTGCGCAGGCGCCGGTCCAGGTCCGCCAACTGCTTGAGATCTGGCTGATCAGGCGCACGGGCCGCGAACTGCGCCACCTGGCTATTGCGGGCCACCTGGCCCGCGAAGAATTCCGCGCGCTTTTCCTTGCGGCCGAGGTTGCCGATCATGTGCCCGAATCCGAGTTCATCGAGCTTGTCGCGGACATTGTCGACGGCGGCGTTGCCGAACGAAACGATACCCACGGTCATGTGCTGCACCGCGACAATGTTGGCGATCAAGTTCAGGATGGTCTCCGTCTTCCCGGTACCTGGCGGCCCCTCGATGGCGGAAACCGAACGGGTGAGGGCTTTCTCTACCGCCGCACGCTGACTGAGATTGCAGCGGAACGGGAAAATGGGCGTAATATCCTGGGGCCGCGACTCGATCGGCGATCCCCTCAGGAAAGAATTGAGGACGCTCTCGGGGTGAACGAAGGCGAGTCGTTCGTATCCGAGCCGCAGGGGATCGTCGCGGGGAAGATGCGACACGATCGTGCGCCAGTAGTGCAGCACGTTGTCCACCGCAGGAGTCTCTGTCGCCGAGGCAACGACGCGCACCCGGGAAGCAGGGTAGGTGGAATATTTCTCCCCTGCCCTGGTTCCGTAGAAGATTCGGGACCATGCACCGCCGGTACTTCTGAACGTCAGGACTTCGGTCGCGGTTGCCCAGGCGATCCCGTCAACTTCGACCCGCTCGCCTGCTGCCAGTGCGTACCGCTCAGGATCGCGGAGAACTTTTACCCGGTCCGGCCCGTACCCGAAGGGCTTATTGCCGCGAATGTATAAGACTTCGATTCGCTGGCCTGCGGGCCGGATCTCCGATACGTCTCGCGTCTTGTCCTCAAACTGGCTTGTCGCGTTACTGCGGATCAGGACGGCCATGCTCCGGGGATTGATCACACTACCCCCTTAGCCGCGACGTGCTTCCATCGTACAAAACCCGTCGCCGCCACCCACCAGGTGCTGGCCGGCCACTCCTACGCGGCGCGGTCATCACCGAGGCCGGCAACCACCCCAATGCCGCCGCGCTCGTCTACATCACGGCGTTCGCGCCCGACACCGGGGAGTCGGTCAGCTCGCTGATCGCCAACCCGCCGCCGGGCGCGCCGGTGCCGCCGATCCTGCCGCCGGTCAATGGGTTCCTCCTCCTGGACCGGGACAGGTTCGCGGCGGCCTTCGCCGCCGACGTGCCCGCAAAACCTGGCCGCGTTCATGGCCGCCGTGATCAGCCAGGCGGCCCAGGGCATGTAATAAGGCAATGGACGGCCAGGCGGGCGCGGCGGCGCGGTTCGAGCAGACCTTCACTGGCCCCGCCTCAGCGGTGCGGGCCCGCATCTGGCGGCAGGTCTATGGGCCGGAGTACCCCAGCTGGGCCGACCCGTTCAGCTACGTCAGCGTGACCGAGCTGCGGCGCTTCGCCCAGGAACTGCGGCCGGCGCGCGGTCAGTGCCTGGTGGACGTCGGGTGCGGTCGCGGCGGCCCGGGCCTGTGGGTGGCCGCCGCGACCGGCGCCCATCTCATCGGCATCGATGTCGACGAGACCGCGCTGGCCGCGGCCCGGCAGCGGGCCGGCCAGGCCCAGATGACCAGACGGGCCAGCTTCCGGCCGGGAAGCTTCAGCGACACCGGGCTGCCCGATGCCTGCGCGCAGGCGGTGATGAGCATCGACGCCCTGCTGTTCGCCCCCAGCAAGCCCGCGGCCGCCGCCGAGCTGGCCCGGATCCTCGTCCCCGGCGGCCGGCTGGTGCTCACCAGCTGGGACTACCACAGCCGGCCCGCGGGCCGCCCCGCCCAGGTCGCCGATCACCGCCCGCTGCTGGACCAGGCCGGCTTCGGCATCCTCGGCTACGAGGAAACCCAGGCCTGGCGCGACCGGCAGCAGCAAACGGGTGAGGCCATGCTGGCCGCCGCCGGCCAGCTGGCCGCCGAGTCCGGCGGCCAGGCCGCGCAGACGCGGGCGCGTATCGCCGAGATGAACGCCACCCTGGCCAGCGTCATCCGCCGCGTCCTGGTCATTGCCCAGCGGCAAATGGCCTAGCCGAAACGGATATCAGCACGGCCGGTAATGGCTCACGGCTATGCTCATGAACCGCTGACCCGGAGGTCCCGCGACGAGGAGACGCGATGCCAGAAGGATCGCCCAGCGACCAAACGCAGGTCAGCCCGCCCCCCGGGCCTGACTCCTCCCCCGACAGCCCGCCGCGCCGGCTCATACGCTCCCGCAAGGTAGCCATTCCCGTCGTCCTGGCCATCGTCGTCATCGAGGTCGGAGTGGGGCTGATCCTGACCCACCCCCACGCGCGCCATCCGCAGGCCGCCCCCTCTCCGGCCGCCTCGGCCCACCACGCTCCCACCCCGGCAGCCAGCCGTCTCTCGCCATCGCCCAGGCCCTCGCCCAGGCCCTCGCCGTCAGCCACGCAGCCTGCCCTGGCCCCGCGCGGCCTGATCAGCTTCGAGAACGGCGCCGACGGGTGGAAACCGATGTTCGGCCACATCCACGCGGCGCCAACCACCCAGTTCGCCTTTAATGGCGCCCATTCGCTGCTGATCACCGCCCGGGGCACCTACAGCGCCGTCGGCGTCGAAACCGGATTGGCGGACCTCCGGCCGGGCGACAAGGTCACGTTCCATATCTACTCCGACGGCCAGAAGGGCGGCAGCGTGCTGCCGTTCGCGGAGCGGTGGAATCACCCCGAGATCCTGGCGGACAACGTCGCGCTCCCGTCCCACCCGGGCTGGATCACCGTGACCTGGGTTGTTCCCTCAGTCGCTCAAGTCGACGCGATCGGCATCCAGGTCGTCCACCACGGCGCCGGCCCGCTCACCCTGGCCATCGACGCCCTGACCTGGCCCGGTTCCTGACCACGCGGGCGACCGGGCAGCGATCAAGTCCCGCCGATCAAGGATCTCGCCTCGGCCGGGCCCACGATGAGATCGTGCAGGTCGCCGCCCACCTCGAGCCGGCTCGACTGCCCGACACCGCCGATCTCCACCGGCTCGAAACCGGCCGTCCGGATCAGCCGCCCGGCCTCCTGGCCGGCCCGGTCGTCGCCGGCCGCGTAGAACAGGGCGGCCGGCTCCGGCGACCGGTGGCTGGCGGACTTGAACAGATCGGCCGACATGCTGCCGAACGCCATGGCCAGGTGGGCCTGCGGCGGCAGCCACCCGGCGACCACGTCGCCAGAGGCCTGCCCGTCCGGCAGGACGCGCGAGACCTTGCCCTGCGCGTCCGCGGTGAGCGGGTTGCTCGGAACCACCACGACCCGGCCGGCCAGCGATGCGGCGATCTCGTCTATCACGCTCTCCAGCACCGTGAAACGCAGCGCGAGGACGACGGCACCGGCGTCCCGCAACGCGTCGCGGTTGCCGGCGACGGCGACCGCCGCGCCGCCGATCCCGGCCGCCAGGGCTTGTGCCGACTTGATGTCGTGGCTCGACAGCCGCAGCGTCTCACCGCCCGAGGCGAGCTGGCGGGCGATGACCGAGCCGAGCCCTCCAGTGCCGATGACCGCGGTGGTCACGACCGGGCGTCAGCGTTCACTCGGAATCGCCGGCGCGCGTGCTCGGCGGCCAGTGAGCCGGGTGCCAGTCCCCGTCGGGGTCCGTGGTCTGCCCCACTTCGATCAGATGCCCGTCGGGATCGCGGATGTAGCAACGGATCTCGTACCGGTGCTGCTTCGGTGGCGTCAGGAACTCGGCTCCCCGGGCGCTCCACTCGGCATACACGGCGTGGATGTCTTTGACCCGGATGTTGAGGAAGCTGCTGACCCGGTTGGGATCGCGCGGCGCCTCGAGGATGACCTCCGGCTTGTCGTCGGTCGGGCCCCCGCCGACATTGATGATGATCCAGCTGTTGGCCAGCGCGACATAGGTCACGTCCCCGGAGAAGACCAGCCGGCCCCCGAGTACTTCGGTGTAAAAGCGCCGGGAGCGCTCGACATCGTCCGACACGATGAAGTGGGCCAGCACGATTCCCTCTGGCGGCGGTGGGAACTCGGCCATCCGGCACCTCCACTGGTAGAGCCCACACACCCCCGTCGGCGATGGGGCCTGCAGCCGATGTTAGCGGCGCACTCTTCCGGCCGGCCGGGTGCCGTCCGCCAGCGCAATCCGCGCCCTGAGGAACGCCGCCATCTTTAACTAGCCGTGACGCGCCCGTCGGGAAGCGGGGAGTGGCCGAAACGCTCACCCCGGCCCCACGGCTCCACGGTGTTAGCTAGCACAGCTCCGTCCACCTGGACCGGTGGCCTCCGGGACCGGGCCCGGGCAGCGCCGCATCCGGCGCGGCGGCCAGCTATCGTCGGGCGGGTGAAGCCGGTGATCGTCCTGAACGGGGGCTCGAGCTCGGGCAAGAGTTCCATCGCCCGCTGCCTGCAGCGGCTGCTCGGCCCGACGTGGCTGACGCTCGGTGTCGATGACCTGGTCCGGGCGCTGCCCGGCGGCCACGAGATCGATGACCTCATCCGGGCGGGACGCGGCGGTGGGGCGCCCGCGGGCACGGCTGGCCCCATCGGGATCGGGCCAGACGGCTCGGTGAACGTCGGAGACGACTTCCGGCGGGCCGAAGCGTCCTGGTACGCGGGCGCCGCCGCGATCGGCCGCTGCGGGACGGGCCTGATTCTCGATGAGGTCTTCATGGGCGGGCGGTCGTCGCAGGGGCGGCTGGCGTCAGCCCTGGCCGGCCTTCC
>Ga0335085_10005881_pt1 | contig 19557 bp, 15 predicted proteins | sample Lox_Sample_45_FD_206712 | JGI IMG/M metagenome (GOLD analysis project Ga0335085, IMG submission 206712) | Soil microbial communities from Loxahatchee National Wildlife Refuge, Florida, United States - Lox_Sample_4.5 | ecosystem: Environmental > Terrestrial > Soil > Wetlands | place: USA...
ACCGTCGTCGCCTTTGCTCACCGGCATCTTGTGCTGGGCGCACCACCACGTAGTACTTGCGACAGGGCTAAAGCCTGGCGGTGGGTCTGAGGGACTATCGACCATCGGCTTCCCGTTCCACTCCTGCGAGGCGCCATGCCGTATGTCACCAAGGGACGTGACGTAATCGTACGTGGTGGTACGCTGTGTGACTATCTCCATGAGCTGATCTTGTCTGCCTAGCGTCCCACGGTGGGATGTACCGATCCAGATCCGACCGTCATCTCACATCGCCTACGGGATCATCAGGGTGGCTTCTCATGTACATGGTCGTAGACGCTGGCGCTGTTCGCTTGTCAGGATGTGACACGTGGCGCAGACAAGCGGGTCTTTGACGGCCCGTGAGCAAGCAAGCAGTGGTTCTAGTGACCGCAGCCAAGGCCAGCCTGGGCAGTCCGACGATGCGCAGCCTGCGGCTCCGCCGAAAGGCTGGCCTCTTTGGGTCTGGCCCCCTCTGGCGATCGCCCTGATAGCAGTAGCAGGATATAGTTTTGGCGTCGCGGGGGCGCTCATAACTGCGGCCTCGGCGATTGCTGCGTTGATCTTCGTTACCGGGGATCTCCTATATTCAGGTCAGCATCGACGCGCATGGGTGGTCGTCGCTCTTGGTATCGGTGTTATCATTCTCGTTGCGCTAATGTGGCAGACCAAGATCCCATGGGCCCGCTTGCGAGTGGCTATGCAGACTGGAACATCCGGTACTGTTACCTTGCGCGGCATGAGAATCAGCCAGGCCCAAGTCAACAAGCTGAACCTTCGTGGCGCTCAGCTATCTGGCGCAGTGCTGAATAGACTGGTTCTCCACCAGAAACAGATGCAGGGTATTACTGCTTCAGGAGCATCCTTCCGTCATACTGATCTGTCCTTTGCGTCGCTGCGCGGAGCCGACCTCAATGGTGCAGATTTTTCTTACGCGTGTCTCATCGGTACCGATTTTACCGGTGCCCTTTTGGACGGCGCGAATGTAGATCACGCCATTCTCAATATTCACACGCTGCCGCCTTCGGCGGTGAAGAAACTAACCGGAGTTCCGATTAAACCCGGGCCGCATCAGATCAAGTGCCCGTGATTGAAAACAGCGTCAGGCTTAAGATTAGCGCATCTGAGTAAATCTCAGTCCGCGGTGTGACTAGCTGATCGCGGTGTGACTTCTGGCGTCTGGCACGGTGGAAATGAGCGTGGAATAACCGTGGTCGAGATTAGTGTCAGCAACTACATGACCGGCGTCCGCTCATCGGCATTCTCTGAACACTCCAAGGCAAGTTGCAGGTTCGGGCGTTGTCGCAGCTCAGGATGGAAACAAAAACGCTGACGGGGCTGCTGCGGCTAATGTCGACAAGCAGCAGCGAGGAGAAGGCAGGAGACTGGTTCAGCGCCGTTTGTCCGCTTTCGGTAGCGCTCGGGCCTCAGTCGCATCCTCGCCGACCTGCCGAGTCCGGTTTCCGGCTGTGCCGGTACTCCGCCACCGTGACCAGGCAGGCTGCTGACCTGGGGCGTTGTCTCGTGGTTCAGAGAACAGGCATGAGCGGAAATTCCGGTGCTGCTTGCGGCGGAGACGCGTTTCCGCGGAAACGCGATGGATGTTACTGACGGGGGCATAGAGATTCAGGCGAACGCTCTGTTTGCAGGCATGAGAGGGTGCCGGACAGGACGCCGCATGATCGCGCATTTTCTGCGGTCCGGTTCCCGGGCGAAGGAGCGGCCACGGGTCGTCGAGCCGGCCGAATTCTGGTCAGCCCCTGGCGCGTCGCCGACCGTCAGGGGGATGCTTCTGGGGTGGTCACGCCTACGGTGAAGGCCACGGCATAGTGCCGGGCTCACCTGAGCATGGCCACGCCTGTTCAGGTGAACTGGGGCCGGGTGCGGGTCTGCTAGGAGGCGTGGTCATGAGCGCTAACGGAACGGGCGGCGGGGCGTCTGCGGCGCTACGGCAGCCAGCCGCGAGGCGCAAGTTCTGGGGCTGGGGCCTGGAAGGCGAAGGGCTGGCAGCGGGCGAGATCGGGCAGCTCGGGGCCGTCTTCACCGAACGCCTGGGGATCGATAGCGTGCGCGTGCAGGAGCCGCCTCGAGTACAGGAGCTGGACTTGCCTGCACCGCGGCTGGTGCCGCCGGCGTCGCTCGAGCCGGTCTTCAGCACGGACCCGTACGACCGGGCCGCCCACACATACGGCCGGTCGTTCCGCGATCTGGTGCGTGCCTTCCGCCGGGACTACGCGCACGCGCCTGATCTTGTGGCGTTCCCCCGCGGCGAGGACGAGCTGGTCTCGGTGCTGGACTGGTGCTGCGACGCCGGCGTCGCGGCGATCCCGTTCGGCGGCGGCTCCAGCGTCGTCGGCGGGGTCGAGCCCGATGTCGGGGACGGCTATCGCGGCGTGGTCAGCGTCGACCTTCGCCACCTGGCGGGGGTGCTGGAGGTCGACGGTACCTCGCGGGCCGCGCGGATCGCGGCGGGCACGCTGGGCCCGGCGCTGGAGGCGCAGCTGAAGCCGTACGGCCTGACCTTGCGGCATTTCCCGCAGTCGTTCGAGTGGTCGACGCTGGGCGGGTGGATCGCGACGCGCTCGGGCGGTCACTACGCGACGCTGCACACCCACATCGACGAGTTCGTGGAGTCCGTCCGCGTGGTGACGCCGCGTGGCGTGCTCCAGACCAGGCGGCTGCCGGCCTCCGGGGCGGGCCCGTCGGCGGAGCGGCTGTTCTGCGGTTCCGAGGGCACGCTGGGCGTGATCACCGAGGCGTGGATGCGGGTGCAGCCGCGGCCGCGGTTCCGGGCGGGCGCCTCGGTGCTCTTCGCCGGCTTTTCCGACGCGGTGCAGGCGTCCCGGGAGCTCGCGCAGTCCGGGCTCAACCCGGCCAACTGCCGCCTGCTCGGCCACGACGAGGCGCTGGTGTCGGGCAGCGGCGACGGATCGCAGTCGATTCTCGTGCTCGGCTTCGAGTCCGCGGACCACGAGCTGGGGCCGTGGCTGGCCCGGGCGCTGGAGATCTGCGCCAGCCATCGCGGCGAGGCCCGTGGTGCGCAGGGCGGCGGGGACAGCGACCCGGCCGCGGCCTGGCGGGCTTCGTTCCTGCGCGGCGGGCACCTGCGCGACGGCCTGGTCCGGCTCGGGCTGATCAGCGAGACCTTCGAGACGGCCGTCACCTGGGATCGCTTCTGGGAATTCCACGAGGGCGTGCTGGCGGCCACCAGGCAGGCGGTGCGCCAGGCGTGCGGCGGCGGCGTGGTCTCGTGCCGTTTCGCCTACGTGTACCCCGACGGCCCCTCGCCCTATTACTCGGTCTACGCGCCCGGCCGGCCCGGCCGGGAGCTGGAGCAGTGGGACGAGATCAAGCTCGCGGCCGCGGAGGCGATCGCGGCGCTCGGCGGCACGATCACCCACCATCACGCCGTCGGCCGCGACCATCGCCGCTGGTACCTAGCCGAGGTGCCGGAGCTGTTCGCCGGCGCGCTCCGCGGCGCGAAGGCCGGGCTCGACCCGGCCGGGATCATGAACCCGGGGGTCTTGCTCGAGCCGTCAGGAGCGGTGACCTACAGCCGCGAAGGAGACATGCGATGATGAGCGGCGCGCCTCCCGGACACCCCGGTGGGCCCGGACCCGGTGCGGGGGCGGGCACCGTGTTCCGTTCGGAATTGAACCCGGTCGATTTCCTGTACCGGGCCGCGTACCTGTACCCGGACAAGGTCGCGGTGGTGCACGGCCAGCGGCGGTACAGCTACCGGGAACTGGCCGAACGGTCCTGGCGTCTCGCCAGCGCGCTCAGGGCGGCGGGCCTGGCCAAGGGCGACCGCGTGGCCGCGCTGCTGTTCAACTCGCCGGCCATGCTGGAGGCGCATTTCGGCGTGCCCGCGGCGGGCGGGATCCTCGTCGCGGTCAACAACCGCCTGTCCAGCGCCGAGGTCGGGTACATCCTGCGGCACAGCGGCGCGAGATACCTGCTGCTCGACACGACGCTCGCGCCGGTCACCGAGCCGCTCGACCTGGCCGGGGTGACGGTGATCCGCTGTGACGACACCGGCGTCCCGCCCGACCCGTACGAGGAGTTCCTGGCCGGCGCCTCGCCGGCCCGGCCGGCGAGCTGGCTGGAGCACGAGGAGGAGACGATCTCGATCAACTACACCTCGGGGACCACGGGGCGGCCCAAGGGGGTGCAGTACACCTACCGCGGCGCGTACCTGAACGCGCTGAGCGAGGTGATCGTGGCCGGGATGGGCACCGATTCGGCCTACCTGTGGACGCTGCCGATGTTCCATTGCAACGGCTGGTGCTTCCCGTGGGCGGTCACCGCGGTCGCGGCACGGCACGTGACCATGCGCACGGTGGACCCCGGGCTGGTCTGGGAGCTGATCGACGGCGAGGGGGTAACGCACTACAACGGGGCTCCGACCGTCCAGCTGATGGTCCTCAACCATCCCCGGGCGCACCGCCTGGAGCGACCGGTGACGGCGATGGTCGCCGCCGCCCCGCCCTCCCCGACGCTGCTCGCCCGGATGGGCGAGCTGAACTTCCGCGTCGTGCACGTGTACGGCCTGACCGAGACCTACGGCCCGATCACCGTGTGCCCCGAGCAGGAAGCCTGGCGCGAGCTCCCGGTGGACCAGCGCGCGAGATACCTGGCCCGCCAGGGGCAGGCCTACCCCTCGGCCGACCTGGTCCGCGTCGTCGACGGGCAGATGACCGACGTCCCACGGGACGGGACCACCATGGGCGAGGTCGTCATGCGCGGGAACAACGTCATGAGCGGCTACTTCGACGACGAAGCCGCCACCGGCACGGCGTTCGCCGGCGGCTGGTTCCATTCCGGGGACCTGGCCGTCTGGCATCCCGACGGCAACATCGAGCTCCGCGACCGCGGCAAGGACATCATCATCTCCGGCGGCGAGAACATCTCCAGCATCGAGGTCGAGCAGGCGATCTCCGCCCACCCGGCGGTGCTCGAGTGCGCGGTCATCGGGATCCCGCACCCGCACTGGGGCGAGCGGCCGAAGGCGTTCGTCACGCTCAGCGAGGGCGCCGCGGCCGCCCCGGAGGAGATCATCGCGTTCTGCCGGGAGCGCCTCGCGCACTACAAGTGCCCGGACTCGATCGAGTTCGGCCCGCTGCCGAAGACATCGACCGGCAAAACCCAGAAGTTCGTGCTGCGCCAGCGCGAATGGGCGGACCAGGACACGCAGGTCGGCGGTGTGTAACATTCCGGAACCTGCCGGCATTCACGCAAGCTGACCATCATCTGGTGACCAAAGTCCCCCCGAACTTAGACATTAGCCTAGCTGCACTAGGTTCACCATGGCTTACCTTAGTGATGAGACAAGAGAAACGGTCGTCAGAGTCCCCTGGCCGTGCTCGTCACGGCTAGGACCGGATCGGAGGTTGTTATGTCTGCCTCTCGATTGCGGCTACTCGCCGCGGCAATGGCTCTGGGTGCGATCGGAGCCTTCGCCGCCCCGGCCGCCGCGGCAACCCAGCCGACGCCAGGAAGCGAGGGTCCGGCTGGCCCGCCCGCCCTGATGCCCAACGGCAAGGTCGCGACGCCGCCGCAGGTCAGCTCGCCGCAGGTGTCGACCAGCTGCCCTGCGGCGCCGTACGGGGCGCACAGCGCAGCGCCGGGCAGCGGCAAGACCGTCGCCCTGACCTTCGACGACGGCCCGGGCGCCAGCAGCTCCGGCATCCTGTCGATCCTGGCCCGGTATGGCGTCCCGGCCACGTTCTTCAACCTCGGCCAGAACATGGCTGCCCGGCCGGGCCTGGTGCGCCAGGAAACCAGCATGGGCTACGTCCTGGACAACCACACCTGGGACCACAAGAACATGACGACGCTGCCGGCCTCGGCGCAGGGCACCGAGATGGACCGGGCCACCGCCGAGCAGGTCAGCCTGACCGGCATCCAGCCCTGCGGGTTCCGGCCGCCCGGCGGCAGTTACAACTCCGCCACGCTGAGCCTGGCGCAGCAGCGCCGGATGAAGTTCTGGACCTGGTCGGTGGACACCGAAGACTGGAAGGCCAACGGCTCCTCGTCGGCGTACTGGGTGAACCGGATCATCAGCCTGGCCGAGCAGCAGGGCCGCGTGCTGACGCACCCGGTGGTGCTCATGCACAACCAGCCGGCCGGCAACCCGGCCACCGTCCTGGCCCTGCCGGCGATCATCCGGTATTTCGGCAGCCACGGGTACACCTTCGTGGACCTGCTCGGCCGGACCGCGGCCCGCACGCCTGGCACCCTGGGTGACGAGGTTAACCCGTCCGGCAACGGGTTCGACGTGTTCGGCCGGCATCAGGCGGTGAACGCGATCATCGTCGGCTGGACCGCGACCAAGGCCGACCCGGCGACCCACTTCATCCGGCTCCCCGGGACGGTCCCGGGCGCGTACCGGTTCGAGTACGGGCCGAACGGCGTGGCGACCGGGCTGTCCGTGGCGGACCCCGGTTATGACGCGGCGGGCACCGGGGTGAAGGACGGCCTGGTGCTGCGCCCCTCCAGCACCGGGCTGTGGCAGCAGTTCATCCCGCAGCCGAACGGCACCCTGAAGAACGTGGCCACCGGCCTGTATGTCAACCCGAACGGCACCGGCGCGCAGCTGCGCGGCGGCACCGCTCCCTCCCCGTGGGGGGGCTCCGCCTACACCTGGAAGGACTACGCCCACCTGCCCGGGTAAGCCTGATCGAAATAGAAGTGGTGGCCGCCGTCCCTGCGGGCAAGGTCAAGGGGGACCAGTAACCAGCCGGGACGGTGGCGACGATTCTGCCGTACCCGCAGTCGGACCCTAATGGGTTTTCGCGCAGCAAGAACACCGTGTTCAGCCGACGGCAGGCTCTCAAGCAACGACACAAAGACTTCGGCTGAACGATCAAGAGTCTGGCCGCAAGGTTCATTCGGACAGCGAAGCCTTCGGCTCAACAGGACACTTATGTCCGTTATATCCGGTTAGTACGTTTCTCGCTTCTGATCTTGATGCCTCGTCCGGTTCAAGGTGGCGGCGTTGGCGTCGTCGGGCAGTGCCCACTGGAGTTGCAGGCGGGAGCTGATCTCGAGCTTGGCGAATACCTTGCCCAGGTGGTACTGGACGGTGCGCGCGCTGATGAACAGCCGGGCGCCGATCTCCGGGTTCGACAGCCCGTCGCGGGCCAGCCGCGCGATCTGGGCCTCCTGCGCGGTCAGCTCCTCGTTCATGGCCACGGCGGTCCGCTTACGGGCGGTCTCACCGGTGGCCCGCAGCTCGCGCCGGGCCCGCTCGGCGAATGCCTCCATGCCGATCGCGGCGAACATGTCGTGGGCGGTGTGCAGCTGTGCGCACGCGTCGGCCCGCCGGTTCTCGCGGCGCAGCCACTCCCCGTAGAGCAGGTGCGCCCGGGCCAGGTCGGGACGAAGGGGTGTGCGGCCCAGTCGTTCGATCGCCTCGCGATAAGAGGTCTCGGCGTCCTCGCCGTCGCTGAGCAGCGCCCGCGACCGCGCGTGGATCCCCGGCCCCCAGTCGGTCTGGCTGATGCTGGTGGCCTCGGCCAGCCGGCCGAGCGCGTCGGCGGCGACCTGGGTCTGCCCGGTTCTGCTGGCCGCCTCGATCAGCTCGGGAAGCGCCCACACCGAGACATACAGCCGCCCCTGCTCGCTGGCCTGCCGGGCCTCTTCCAGGGCCTTCTCGTAGCGGCCGAGACCGTTGTACAGGATTCCCGATACCAGTTGGCACCACTTGATCCCCACGCCTTGCCCGGCAGCTCGCGCGTCCTTCGTCACGGCCTCGATCAGCCGCGTGGCCTCGGCTTCCGACCCCCGGAAACCGGCGAGAATTACGGCCGCGTGCGGCGCGAAGCGGGTCCCTGTCGCCTCCGCGATCGCATGCCCCTCCGCGACCAGCGACGCAGCTTCCGCGAACTGGCCGCACCAAGTCGCAAGTATCCCCAGCATGTTCACATACCTCAAAAGGTGGACGAGCAGGCCCGCCTCACGGGCGGACTGGAGCTGCCGGAGGAGAATCGACTGCGAGCTCTCCACGTCCCACAGCACGGTCGTGCCTGTCGAGGCCACCCAGCCCCAGCGCAGTCCCTCCTCGGTCGCGATCTCGTCCTCGGCGAAGATGCGTGCCACCCGCCGCAACATCGGTGCCGCCGCGGCGCGTCCGTCGGTGACCAGGACGGCCAGGCCGTCCAGCAGCAGATCGCCGGGAGCCGGAGGGTCCGGGGGCGGCGGGGCGGACCTGGCGGCCCGGGACACTTCGTGCAGGTTGCCGTCTTGCGCGAACCGGCCAGCGAACGCTGCGGCGGTCCACGCGTCCAGGTAGGTCTGGCGGGCGAGCGCACCATCCAGGGGCTCGAGCTGCCGTGCCGCCTGCAGCAGCAGCGCCGGGGCTTCGCCGACCGCGCCAGCGGCGAAGGCGACCTGCCCACGGAGCAGGCTCACCTGGGCGCGTTGCAGGTCATCGAGCGGGCCGGCCTCCGCCGTGGCCACCAGCTCCAGCGCCGCGTCGAACGCGCCGGCCTGCAGGCTCGCGTGCGCGGCCGCTAGCGCGCGCCCGGCCCGCGGCCCGGGCTCGGCCGTCAGCGCGACCGCGCGCTGCAAGAACGCCGCCGCGGCGGCCAGGCCGCCGCGGGCCTGGGCCCGGCCCGCCGACCGCTCCAACTCGGCGGCGACCTGCTCATCGGGTCCGGCCGCGGCCGCGGCCAGATGCCACGCCCGCCGGTCCGGATCCAGGTCGCGGTCGGTCACCTCGGCCAGGGCCAGGTGCGCCGCCCGGCGGTCCGGCAGCGCGGCGGACCGGTACACAGCCGAACGCACCAGCGGATGGCGGAACCGCACCCGCATCCCGATCTCCACCAGCCCGTCCGCCTGGGCCGCGGCCGCCGCCGAGGCCGCGATCCCGAGCCGCTCACCCGCGCGCCGGACCAGCACGGCATCGCCGACCGGTTCGGCCGCGGCGACCAGCAGCAGCAAGCGCGTGTCGGCGGGCAGCGCCCCCAGCCGGCGCCGGAAGCTCTCCTCGATCCGCCCCGGCACCGCCTGCGCCTCCGCCAGCCCGAACCCGCCCGCCAGCTGCGCCGGGCTCAGCCCGCGCGGCAACTCCAGCAACGCCAGCGGGTTGCCCTGCGTCTCGGCCACGATCCGGTCCCGCACCTGCTCATCCAGCCGGACCCGGACCACCGAGCGCAACAGCCCCCGCGCATCCTCGTCCCGCAGGCCCCGGACCTCCAGGTCCGGCAGCCCGCCAAGCTGCTCGCCCGGGTCGCGCGCGGCGAACAGCAGCCCCACGGGGTCCGCCAGCAGCCGCCGCGCCACGAACGCCAGCACCTGCGCGGAGGTCCGGTCCAGCCACTGCGCGTCATCGACCAGGCACAGCAGCGGCCGGTCCTCCGCCGCCTCCGACAGCAGGGTCAGCACCGCCAGCCCGACCAGGAACCGGTCCGGCGCACCGCCGCCGCGCAGCCCGAACGCGATTCCCAGCGCGTCCCGCTGCGGACCCGGGAGCCGCGCCAGGCGATCCAGCAGCGGCGCGCACAGCTGGTGAACGCCCGCGAACGCCAGCTCCATCTCCGATTCCACCCCCGCCGCCCGGGCCACCCGCATGTCCGCCGCCGCCCCCGCCGCGTACTCCAGCAGCGCCGACTTGCCCACCCCTGCCTCGCCCCGCACCACCAGCGCCCGCCCGCGCCCGGAGCGCAGATCCCCCATCAGGCCGTCGAGCGCCTGGCGCTCCCGCTGGCGGTCCACCAGCGCCGGGGTCGGCTCGGATCGCGTGTGCATGCCTGCCCCACTCCTTGGCACCGACTCGCAAGGTAATTCTGACCTTCGCAAAATCAGTCGCAACCTAAGTCTGACATTCGCAGCCTCCGGCGATACAGGACACCGGTGTCCCGTTCAGTTGATCTCTGCGACCGGAGCCTCCCGCCCGCCGGACGGGGACGAGAACGGCTACTCGAGCGGGATTTCCTTGTTGATCAGGCCGAGGTCGATGCCCTGGCGGTTACGGATGATGCGGGCGCCGCCGTAGATGACGATGGCCAGCACGTACATAACGCCCATGTAGACCAGCGTGTACTGCGCGAACGTCGTGTTGTACGCGTACAGTGCGCCCAGGCCGACCGCCGGCAGCAATCCTCGATCCAGGCCGCGACCCCGGCCCGGGCCGGCCCATGGACTGGGAGATGGAAAGCCGCTGGCAGGCGGCCCTGAAGTAGGTCCCCGGGATGCGCGGCCTGTACGCCCACGCCTCGCAGCAGATGCGCGAGAAACTAACCGCGGCCCTCCAGGCCCGGTGGGACGAGTCCTTCCGGCAGCGCGCCGCCCTCGACCCGCACTCCCCGGTCCCGTTGCCCGACAACCTGCTGGCGGCATTCCACGCCGTACCGGGACACCCCCGTGACACCCGAGCAGCCAGCGACAGTTTCAGGAGCCATCATCGGCTTCCTCCAGCACGCGCACGTCGGCGGCGAAGTTTCTGGCGGAGCGCAGGGTATCGGGGTGATCCTCGCCCAGCACCCGGCGGCAGCGGTTTAGGGTGTCCTGGCCCAGGTCGCGGGCGGCCTGCAGCTTCCCCAGCCCCCAGATCAGCTTGGCCTGCTCGGAGTTGACCCACCAGGCCAGGTCAAGCAGGGGGCGTAGCGGTGCGCATACTCGGTGGCCAGCTGGGTCTTGCCTACCCCGCCCATCCCCTGCAAGACCTGCACCGTCGCCTTATCCTCAGCCACCAGCCGTTCCCGCATCGCCGCCAGCTGCCCCAGCTGAGCCGGGCTCGCGAACAACTGCACGGTCAGCCCGCTGTCCCGTACCCGGCGGCGGAACGCATCCTGCCGGTCCCCGAACTCGCGGTCGATCAACCGCGACGCCGGGATCCCGATGTCGTCGGCGTCGGTGTCCAGCTGGAACACCAGCCGGTCCAGCCCCGCCTCGGTCGCGGTGTCGAACTCCAGCTCCGTGTATGACACGTCACGACCGTCCCGCACCCGGGAGCCGTACCGGGTGCCGAGAATACCCGCGTACACGTCGCACCGCTTCGCCTCCACCACGTACGACGTCCCCTTCGGGAAGTCCCGCAGCTCGGAAGTGTGCGACAGGAAGACCTGCCACCCGCCGCTGTGACCGGAATCGTTTAAGTCAGTCAACCGGGTCACCCCCCCCACCGGTTACACCTTAAAACCAGCCAGCCACCCTGGCCAGCACAAGCGGGCCCTCTGCGGCGGTTGGGCCGAAGGTCCCGGGCTTACCCGTCCATGGTCACTACCCCCGGGGGGTATATGCTGCCAGCCTGAGGGGCATTGCGGAGAGGGGTCGGGATGAACGCAGCAGACATTCTCGTAATCGTGGCCGCGGTGGCGGCGCTGGCCGGGCTGGGCTGGTTCTTCTTCGGGCCGCGCAAGGCCACGGCCGCGGTGCTGGCGGGCGGGGTGCAGCGGCTGGAGGTCACGGTCAAGGGCGGCTACCGCCCCGAGGTGATCCGGGTGCGCCAGGGCGTGCCGGTCGAGCTGAGCTTCGACCGGCAGGAATCCGGTGACTGCACCTCCCAGGTGGTGTTCCCTGATTTCCAGCTGAGCGCCACTCTGCCGGCCTGGCAGCGCACCACCGTGCGGCTTGATCCCGGCCAGGCAGGGGAGTTCGGGTTCGCGTGCGGGATGAATATGATCCACGGCACGCTGATGGTCGAGCCCGCCGCGGGCGACGCTACCGTCGACGACGCGCCGAACGGTGGACAGGCCCAGGCCGTGGCCGTGTCAGGTTGCGCCGGCGTCCTGGCAGTTTGCGGCGCGCTGCCCGGGGCCGCGGCCGGAGAGCCGACGCCGGGAACGCCCGATTCGGAGGCGGCCGAACGGGCCGCGGAGATCGCCGACCTGGCCCGCCGGGTGCTCGCCGGGGCGGTGCTGACGCTGCCGGTGCTGTACGCGGTGATGGCCCATGAGGTGTTCAAGGCGTGGGTGCCGCCTGTTCTGCTGAACCACTGGATGCAGCTGGCCCTGATCACGCCGGTGATGTTCTACACCGGGTGGCCGATCCACCGGACCGGGTGGCTGGCGCTGGCGCACCGTTCGGCGGACATGAACAGCCTGATCACCATCGGCACCGCGGCCGCCTACGGGTACAGCCTGCTGGTCACCGTCGCGCCCGGCCTGCTCCCGGCCGGGGTCCGGGAGGTGTACTTCGAGACCACCGGGGTGATCCTGACGCTGATCCTGCTCGGCCGGCTGATCGAGACCCGGGCCAAGGCCGGCACCGGGCAGGCCATCCGGGAACTGCTGGGCCTGCAGGCCCGCACCGCCCGCGTCATCCGCGACGGCACCGAGGCCGAGGTCCCGGTGGAGCAGGTGGTGGCCGGGGACGAGGTGGTGATCCGGCCGGGCGAGAAGATCCCGGTCGACGCCGTCGTGCTGTCCGGATCCTCGGCGGTGGATGAGTCCATGGTCACCGGGGAGCCGATGCCCGTCACCAAACGTACCGGCGACACCGTGATCGGCGCGACGGTCAATACCACCGGGTCGCTGCGGGTCCGCGCCGAGAAGGTGGGGGCCGACACCATGCTGGCCCAGATCATCACGATGGTCCGGCAGGCGCAGGCGTCGAAGGCCCCGATCCAGCGGCTGGCCGATGCGGTCTCCGGGTACTTCGTGCCGGCGGTGATCGCCGTGGCGATCGCTACGTTCGCGGTGTGGTTTGTCGCCGGGCCGGCGCCCGCGTTCACCATGGCGCTGGTGTCGGCGATCGCGGTGCTGATCATCGCCTGCCCGTGCGCGCTGGGCCTGGCCACCCCGCTGTCCATCCAGGTGGGCACGGGCAAGGGCGCCCGCGCCGGGATCCTCATCCGCTCTGCCGAAGCGCTGGAGACCGCGCACAAGCTGGACACGATCGTGCTGGACAAGACCGGCACCGTCACCGCCGGCAAGCCTGCCCTCACCGACATCAGGACTGCCGGGCGCTGGACCGAAGCCGAACTGCTGGCACTGGTGGCGGCGGCCGAGGCCGACAGCGAGCACCCGCTCGGGGCCGCGATCGTCGCCGGGGCCCGAGGGCGCGGCCTGGCCATCGCGGCCGCGGCCGGGTTCGGGTCGGTCACCGGCCAGGGTGTCCAGGCCACCGTGGACGGTCACCTGGTCCTGGTCGGCAGCGCCCGGCTGCTGGCCGGCGGCGGAGTCGATACCGCCGCACTGGAGACGGCCGCGGCGGACCTGTCCGCGCAGGGGAAGACCCCGGTGCTGGCCGCGGTCGACGGGGAGCCGGCCGGAGTCCTCGCGGTCGCCGACCCGATCAAGGACGACTCGGCCGCCGCGGTCGCCGCGCTGCGCCGCCTGGGCGTAGAGGTGGTCATGCTGACCGGTGACAACGCCCGGACCGCGGCCGCGATCGCCCGCCAGGCCGGCATTGCGCGGGTGCTCGCCGAGGTGCTGCCCGAGTACAAGGCCGCCGAGATCCGCCGCCTGCAGGCCGAGGGCCGCACGGCCGGGATGGTAGGGGACGGGATCAACGACGCCCCCGCGCTGGCAGCGGCCGACGTGGGCCTGGCCATCGGCACCGGCACCGACGTGGCCATCGAGGCCGCCGACATCACCCTGATCTCCGGATCGCTGGCGGGGGTGGTCACCGCCATCTCGCTGTCCCGGGCGACGATGCGCAACATCCGGCAGAACCTGTTCTTCGCCCTGGCCTACAACAGCATCGGGATCCCGGTCGCCGCCGGGATCTTGTACCCGCTCGCCGGGATCCGGCTGTCCCCGGTCATCGCCGCCACGGCGATGGCCCTGTCATCGCTGTCGGTCGTCGGCAACGCCAACCGGTTGCGCCGCTACCACCCGGCTCCCCTACCGCCCGCCGGCCAGGTTCACGCCGAACCCCTGGTCGAGACCCCCGGCGACCGAACCGAGACCATCACCGCGCCGGACGCGGCTTTCCGGTTAGGATCGGCCGCGGCACCCTGCGCAAGATGCGCCAGAACCTGGGCTGGGCCATCGGCTACAACTCGGTCGCGCTGCCGATCGCGGCCGGCGTCTTCGAGCCCGCGTTCGGGCTGGTCCTGCGGCCCGAGATCGCCGCCCTGTCCATGTCCGGGTCAAGCTTCCTGGTCGCCGTCAACGCCCTGCAGCTCAGGCGCCTCCGGCTCCCCAGCCCCGCAAGCCAGGCCGCATAGCGGGTGTCCCGGGCGGACTGCACCATGCCCGGCCGTATGTCACCTGTCGTTACCATGTCACTTCTGCAGCGGTGTACCGACCCCTCCGGTGCACGCGCCGCCGTACTCGGGGGTGTATTTCAGCGACGCGCGGAACTTGTTCACGAACTGCTGCAGCCGGGGGTCGGCCGGCGAGCTGACCTTCAGCTGGAATCCCCAGGAGGATATGACGATCGGCGACGGCAGCCCCGGGTACGGGGTCAGGTCCATGTACCGGGAGGGAGCGCCTTCGGTAGACGACACGAGGGCCTGCTTGCGGGCGAACGCCCGCAGCTGGTTCACCTCCGATTGCGGCAGCGAGGGCCGGTAGGTGATCCAGACCGCGCCGTGCTCCAGGTTGTGCACGGCGCGCTCGCTGGGCACTGGCTTGTCGTAGATGCCGCAGTTCATCCAGGTTGCGTTGTGCTGCCCCCCGACCGGCGGGGTGACCGAGTAGGTCACCGGCCCGGTGATGTGGTCGTGGGCCAGCGCCTGGGCGGCCGGGCCGTTGTGGCTGCTCTGTGGCCACCCGGTAGTGACGTATTCGACGACACCGGGAATGCCGGATGTGTCCGGCACCTGGTGCGCGGCAGCCTGCACGGTCGTCGTGCCGCTCACGCCCGGCGGGATGACCTCGCCGCTGGCGCTGCTGCCGCCGCCGCGGCTGGCGGCGTACCACGTCACCCCGCCGATGATCACCGCGGCTCCGGCGGCGATGGCACCGATGGTGATCAGGTTGCGGCGCCGCTCGGCGCGCTTCTGCTGGGCGCGCAAGGCCGCGACCCGCTCGCGGCGGGCGGCCTGCTTGCCCTTCTTGGCGTTCGGCACCGGGCTCCCGTTGTCTCCCTGTCTAACACAGACAGGTTATGGCCTCCTGGCTGGTGAACGGGCAGGTGCGGCTGGTCCTGAGCCGGGCAGGACCTGGGCCATAGGTCTTGCTGATCCGGGCCTGTGCCCCGTCCCCGGCCACGCCCAGAAAGGCATGATCGGCACCTTCGCCGTCAGCAGCGCCAGCTGACCAGCGCGAGTCCAGAGCCCAGGACGCGGGCCACTGCCCGCAGCCCGGGGGGCGGTCGATTCGTCCGGCGCCTCCCGTGGTACTCGCGCCCAGCTACGGCGTGGTCAGCTAGCCACCGTTTCCTGATACACGCGTCACTCCTCGAGGACCGAGTTTTAGTGACCTAAGCGTCTTAGGTATAAGCTAAGCCGTTCTCATCATCGCGGACGCCGTTGTCCCTGCCGCAACACTCTCCTGCGGTCGCCCGGTCACACGGGCATCCGTAAGCCGTCCATGTGGGGGTGATCCCGCCTGTGAGCGTTCCCGACCGCCGAACCGTGCTTCGGTCCGGGCTGGCCGTCGCCGCCCTGGGAGTGGTGGGCGCCGCCGCCGGGTGCACGGCCCGGCCGCGCTCCTCGCCGGCCGGACATCACCTGATCCGGCCGGCCCGCGCAAGGACACCGTGATCGTCCGCCCCGGTCAGCACGTCGCCTGCGACTTCGACGCCGCCAACCCCGGCCAGTGGATGACGCACTGCCACAACCTCTACCACGCCCCCCAGGGCGGCATGATGGCCGCGCTCAGCTACCAGACCTAGAAGCGTGGCTGGCGGATTACGAGATCGGCGGTGTTCATCTGCGGCCGGCGGCGCTGCTGCTCGCATTGCTGCCCCTGACGCCATGCCTTCTTCCCAGCGGAGACCGGCTCTGCTATCTTCTACAGTCTTAGTAGAAGATGAATGATGGCCTGCCGGAAGATGAACTTCTGATGTCACACTCGCCAACATCCCGTTACATAGGGCCTGCTGCCGCAGGTTCCCGCGAGCACCAGGCCCGGGTCCCGGACGGGTCACGGACGCCGCGGCACGGCCTGGCCATGCTGCTGGCCGGCGTGGCGCTCAGCGTCCTGGTCCTGCTTGTCGGCCTGCTGGCCAAGACGGGCCCCGTGTCCAGCGTCGACCTGCGCGTCGAGCAGCACATCGCCACGCATGACCGTGCCAGCATGCTGACCACCCTCGCCCGGGCCGTCAGCACGATCGCCACACCGGAGACAGTCGGCGTCGGCTTGATGATCCTGGTGCCGGTCATCCTGGTACTGGCCCACCGCCGACTCGACGCCCTGAAGGTGTTCTGCATGTTCGCCGGGGCGCTCACGCTGGCCGAGATCGGGAAGAAACTCATTAACGAGCACCGGCCGCCGGCCTCGCTATGGGCAATGCCGGCCGACAGCGGAGCCTCCTACCCTAGCGGGCATACCACCGCCGCCGCCGTGCTCGCGGTCTCCCTCGTCGTCATCGCCGCCACCCTTGCCGGGCGCAGCGCGGCGCTCGTGCTCGGCGGCCTGTACGCGGTCGCCGTCGCCGGCAGCCGCGTCTACCTGGCCGACCACTACCCTCCCGACGTGATCGGCGGCATGCTGTGCGCCGTCGCGGCCGCGTTCATCGTCACCGGCCTTGCCGCCCTGCCAGCCCTGCAGCCGTTTCTGCGGCGGCTCGATGCGCCCAAGGCCGCCACGGCCGAGGTAAGGCCAGGAGTTAGGCCGGACCGCGCGCCGTAGGGACTTTCGGTTCCTGACCGTGCCTGGCGGATGGTTCTGTGACGCAGGACGTTCTCTGGTGCTGGTGGTGCGGGTGCCGGCCGAGCCGTCCCGGCACCGGGTGGCGGTGTGGCGGGAGCTGCGCCGGGCCGGGGCGGTGCCGCTGGGACAGGGCTGCTGGGCGGTGCCGGACGTGCCGGCCGTTGCCGACCGGGTCGCCCGTGCCGTGGAGCTGGCCGGACGCGGCGCCGGCGAGGTCATGGTCCTGCAGGCGGCCGGGCGCGGGCAGGCCGACGCGGCGCGGCTGGAGCAGCTGTTCACCGAGGCCCGGCAGGCCGACTGGTCCGAGTTTCTCGCCGATTGCGGCAAGTTCAGCGCCGAGATCGACGCCGAGATCGGCAAGGCCAAGTTCACCCTGGCCGAGCTGGAAGAAGAAGAGCAGAGCCTGGACCGGCTGCGCCGCTGGCACCGGGAGCTGGCGGCCCGGGACGTGTTCGGCGCGCCCGGCGCGGCCGAGGCGGCCCAGCAGCTCAAGGGTTGCGCCGAACGGCTGGCCGAGTACACCGACCTGGTCTTCCAGGCCATCCATCAGATGTGAGGCCGGCGATGCCCGAGGCCGCGGCAGGCCCCGCCGCGCAGCGCCCGCGCCGGGCAGCGGCCGCCTCGCTGTACGCAGCCGGGTTCACCACCGCGTTCGGCGCCCATTCCATCGCGGCTAACCTGGGCGGATACGCCAAGGGCTGGCACGAGCAGCTGCTCATGCTCGGCGTCCTGCTCGCCCTGTACGACGGCGCCGAGGTGCTGCTCAAGCCGGTGTTCGGGGCGCTGGCCGACCGGATCGGCCCGCGGCCGGTGCTGCTGGGCGGGCTGACCGCCTTCGCCGCGTTCTCCGCCGCGTTCGCCGCCGCCGGTGATCCGGCGCTGGTCGGCGTGGCCCGGTTCGGGCAGGGAGCCGCCGCCTCTGCGTTCTCCCCGGCGGCCGACGCCCTGGTCGCCCGGCTGAATCCGCAGGCCAGGCAGGGCCGCGCGTTCGGCGGCTACGGCCTGTACAAGAGCCTGGGCTATGCGGCCGGCCCGCTCCTCGGCGGGTTGCTGGTCAGCGCGGGCGGGCTGCGGCTGCTGTTCGCCGTCCCGGCCGTGCTCGCCGCCGCCGTCGCCGGGTGGGCGGCGCTGGCGGTGCCCGCGGTGGCGCCGCAGCCCCGGGCCCGGCAGACCGTGCTGGACCTGGCCCGGCGGCTGTCCAGCCGCCCGTTCCTCGCCCCGGTCACCGGCCTGGCCGCGGCCACTGCCGCGCTGGCCGCCGGGGTCGGCTTCCTGCCCGTCCGCGGCGCCGCCGCCGGGCTCGGCCCGGTCGCCACCGGCGCCACCGTCTCCCTACTGGCCGTGGTCACCGCGATCGCGCAGCCGCTGGCCGGCCGCGCCCGCGACGCCGGGCGGCTCGCCGACGCCCCCGGCATGGCCGGCGGCCTCGTCCTGGCCGCAGCCGGGCTCGCCTGCACCGCACTGCTGCCCGGCCTGGCCGGGCTGCTGCCCGCCGCGCTGCTGGCCGGGACCGGCATCGGCGCGGTCACCCCGCTGGGATTCGCCGCGGTCGCCGCCTCAGCCCCGCCCGGCCGGCTCGGCCAGACCATGGGCGCCGCCGAGGTCGGCCGCGAGCTCGGCGACGCGGGCGGCCCTGTCCTGGTCGGTGCCTTCGGGCTGATCAGCCTGGCCGCGGGCTTCGGCGCGCTGGCCGCCGTCCTCACGATCTGCGCTGCCCTGATCGCCCCGCGGAACCGCGTAAGGGAGGACCCAGCCGATGGCCACCCCGCCTGCTAGCGCCGGGCCCTCGGCCCCGCCGGTGTCGCCGGCGCTGGACAAGACGTTCAGGATCGGCCTGGTGCTCAAGGGCCTCGACGGGATCCTGGAGATCATCGGCGGGGTCTTGCTGCTGTTCCTGAGCCCGCAGGCAGTCGAGCGCATCGCCCGCACGCTGACCGCCCACGAGCTCAGCGAGGACCCGCACGACCTCATCGCCCGCTACATCCTGCACACCTCCAGCCACCTGACCACAAGCACCACGCTGTTCGGCGCCGTGCACTTCTCCATCGGCCTGACCCTGCTGACCATCTTCGACGCCGTGCTGGTCTGGCTGACCTGGCGCGAATACCAGGCCCGGCGAACACGGTCGCCGCGGTAAGCCGGGGCACGGCGTGGATCAGGGCATGCTCGGCCGCCACCGCCCGGCTGGCCCGGCGGACCGCGACGGTGATCCTCACGGTGCGGACTCCCGGTCGGCGGCAGCGTCCAGGGCGGCACGCAGCCGGGCCGCCTCGCCCGGTTCCAGATCCCCGACCAGGCGCACCAGCGCCGCCGCCGGATCCCCGGCCGCCGACAGCGCCTCGGCGAGCAGCCCGGCCGCATAATCATCCCGGGACCGCCCGGCCACGTAGCAGTAGGCCCGGCCGTCCTTGTGCCGTCCCAGCCAGCCCTTGCGGTACAGGTTCTCCATCACGGTCTGCACCGTGTTGAAGGCCAGCGGCCGGTTCCGGTTCAGCTGCTCGGAGACCTCCCGGACCCGGACCGGAACCCCGGCGGCCCAGACGACATCCATGATCGCCGCCTCAAGGTCACCGAACCGGGCCATACCGCCTCCCTGGGCCACCAGGACTCGGGGTTATCACCCTAGCGCGCAGCCAAGCTTCACCTAGGCGAGCGAGGCCGGCTAGGGCCGCCGGCCTTCACAGTCAAGCACACCAGGGCCTACTCGCCGGACTGTTCCGGGGCAGCTGACGGCGCAGCGGGTTCGAGGCTGACCAGGAGCAGATCGGTTCTGGCGAAGTCATCTCCGACGCATAGCAGCGGCTCCCCCGCGACCGAGGCGACCGCGTAG